>Ga0181519_10001126_pt1 | contig 23538 bp, 19 predicted proteins | sample PEATcosm2014_Bin_26_FD_121102 | JGI IMG/M metagenome (GOLD analysis project Ga0181519, IMG submission 121102) | Peatland microbial communities from MTU Mesocosm Facility, Houghton, MI, USA - PEATcosm2014_Bin02_10_metaG | ecosystem: Environmental > Terrestrial > Soil > Wetlands > Peat | place...
CGTCCTTACAGCAACTGGTGAATGCCCTCAGCAGCGGTAACACCTCCGCCATTGGAACTGCAACGACTGCTATCAGCGCTTCCTTGAATTACGTTTCGACCCAGCGCGTGTTTTACGGGAGCGCGCTCGATCAGATGAATTCAAACCAGTCGTACTTGCAGACCGAAGAAGTCAACCTCCAGACCCAGGATTCAGGCCTGGTGGCCGCAGATATGACAGCGGTGGCAACCGACCTGTCCCAGGCGACGACCACCCATGATGCGGCTTTGGCTGCGCTCGCCAAAGTCATACCGAACAGCCTGCTGAATTATTTGCAATAGAGACCGAAGCCCCGAGCTAAATCAGGATATGCTCAGGGCTGATCTCCCTCCCCGTTCCCACCAGAATGCTCGCCCGCTCGATCACATTCCTCAGTTCTCTCACATTTCCCGGCCAGGAATGTTGTTGCAGCAATGCGGCCGCCTCCGGTGTCAGACTGACGTGGTGCGGGCAGAATCTCGCGAGAAAGCTGTTCATCAGCGGCTCCAGGTCTTCCATGCGATCCCGCAAAGGCGGCAAATCGATGGGAAAGATTGAAAGCCGGTAATACAAGTCCTCACGAAATGCGCGTTGCTGGACCAGGGCACGCAGAGGAGCGTTCGTCGCTGCAATCACCCGGACATCGATTCGAAACGTGTCGTTGCTGCCCAGGCGCTGGACTTCTCCCTGCTCGAGGAAACGCAGCAACTTAGACTGCAAACCCAGCGCGAGGTCGCCGATCTCATCCAGAAACAGCGTTCCTCCCTGCGCGGCATGAATCCTTCCAATCTTGGATTGGACCGCGCCTGTGAATGCGCCCTTAACGTAGCCGAATAACTCCGCTTCCAGCAGAGCTTCGGGAATGGCCGCGCAGTTGACGACTACAAACGGCTTCAATCTCCTCAAACTGAGCTGATGGAGCGCGCGAGCGACCACATCCTTGCCCGTGCCACTTTCGCCTGTGATTAAGACCGAGGTGTCACGCTGCGCAACCTGCCGCACCATATTAAACACTCTCTGAACCACCTGGGCCTTGCCTATGAAACCCGGAAGCCCCTCCACGCTCGGCGGTGTCTCTTCCGACTCGAACGTTGGCGCTGTCACGGATGCGCGAAACGGCGCTCCGCGCTCGATTTTGCGAATCATTTCAAAACAGATTGAATCGGGAGATGGCGAGACCACCATCGGTTGTCCCGTGTGCGGGTTGATCGGAATTATGGTCACGTTGGGATAATCCGACTCGATGATTCCCTTAAAGTCGTCGACCTTGAGGTCGGGCAGGCCGGGATCCAGCAGGATCATCGCGATCTGTGCCGTTTCTGTGATCTGCAGCGCTTCGGCGCCGCTGCCGGCTTCCATCAGATTCCACGGACCGGACTCGAGGCGCGTAATCAGATTCCGCCGCAAGTCCTGATTTGAGCTGACGATAAGAACGCCCGACGGCTTGCTGGCTGTCTCTTCACAGCCAGGTTGCGGACCGGTAGTCATCAGGCTAGACATGAGCGGAGGCCCTCTTTTCCGAAGACTGGCGTTCACAGCGGTCGGTCTCTACCAGTTGGCGAAGCTGCTCAAAATTCGATGTCGCCTGCAGGAGTTGCTCCATGGCTTGTTGCAGCCAGGCTTTCTTTTCATCGGCAGTCATTGCCTCTGCCAAGGTGAGTTCGAGTATTCCCCTGACCGTGGAAAGGGGCTGCGCGGTCCGGTGCAGCAACATCAGGACTGCATCTTCGACGCTGAGATCCTTAGTGCGAGTGTTTTGACGGCTTTGAAAATCCATTTCGATCAATAAGCCTTTCTATTTGTCGGACAAGACATAACCAACCCCGCGGATGGTGCGCAGCAGTTTGCTGGGAAAGTCTTTATCCACCTTGTCGCGGACATACTTTACGTACACGTCGATCAGGTTGGTGCTTCCGTCGTAGGGTTCCTTCCAGACGTTCTCCATGATCATCTCGCGTGTCACTGGCTGCGGAGCATTCAGCATGAGGTACTCGAGAAGCACAAACTCCTTGGCTGTCAAGTCGAGCCTCTTCCCGGCACGCTCGGCCCGCAGTTCGGACCGGTTCAGGCTAAGATCTCCGACCTGCAACGTCGTGCGGGACGACCCTGAGCCCACATTCCGGCGCATGAGGGCTCGCGTCCTGGCCAGCAGTTCCTGAAAAGAAAATGGCTTAACCATGCAGTCGTCCGCACCCGCGTCCAACGCCATAATTCTGTCTTCAAGCCTGCTTCTCGCGGTCAGCACCATGATGGGCAGCATCGGGGACTTCGGTCGGATTTCCTGCAGGATGGACATGCCATCCCGCTTCGGAAGATTTAGATCGAGGATCAGCAGACTGTAACGGGTTTGAGAAAGTGCCTGAAGCGCAGTCTCTCCGTCGTTCACCACGTCCACACCGCTCTTCTCGCTTTGCAAGCCGCGACGCAGAAATTGCGAGAGCGGCACGTCATCCTCGGCGATCAAAAAGCGCGACGAATAACTCGGCTGGGCAGACGGCTTGACCGTTTCCTGCGTACTATTTTCCATGCGTCCTTTCACCAGTGAAGATTTGGAACCTCCTGCGCCGGGGTGCGAAACGTGAATTCCAAACCCGGCAGATCTTAGTTCCCAATTACACGCAGAGCGTTCCGAAAAAGGAATTGCAATTAGATTTCCCTAATCCGGGAAAAGTGACTTATCGTATCCTCATCATTGCAAGGGATTTATTAGGATTTCCCTAGAAGAGAAACAAGGCGGGTGTCTGGGATCCGGAAAAGTGTCTGAAATCTATACACTGAGTGCTGCCGGCCTGACCCAGAAAGGGGGGGACTTTCTACTTTTTGGGAACTTCCGGTGTTGGCTTTGCAGGCGCTGCCGCCGGCTGTGTCACGGCTGGTGTTCCTGGTTCCGCAGATGTCCCTGGCGCTGGCGCTCCGGCTGGCGGCGCGCCGGAAGACGCTGCCTTCCCTGCCGCCTTATCATCTTCGGCCGAAATCAGATTTTCAACGTACTGGACGATCAGTGAAATGCGCCGGTTCGAAGGGTCCAAGGGATCTTTTTCGACCCGCAGCCGTTGATCGGCAAAGCCGCGGACCTGGGCCACCTGGTCCTCGCGGATCCCGTTCGCTTGCATCAATCGGCGGGCCGCATTGGCTCGATCGGCAGAGAGTTCCCAGTTTCCATAGGCGGCTGTTCCGGGATAAGGCTTGGAATCCGTATGCCCCTCAATCGAGATCTTGTTGGGGAGTTTCCCGAGTTCCCCGGCCAGCAGCACGAGCAACTCCTTCCCCTTGTCGTTAGGCGCCGTGCTGCCGCTTTCAAAGAACGTCCCGGAGGCAGATTCCATGAGTTCGATCCGCAGCCCCTCGGCAGTCACAGTCATCTCGATCTGGTTCCGCAGTTTGTCGAAATCGTTGAGTTTCCGGACCGACTTCTGAAGCTCTTCCTTCAGCTGGGCCATGTTTTCTTTAGTGAGGGTGAAGTTGTCTCCCGAACCTCGCTGGTCGGTGCCCACCATCTTGGACTTGCCGGAAGGATCTTTGAAGTATCCACCAATCGCCTCCTGGACTTGCTTACTGCTGTTCATAAGCCAGAGAACGATGAATAGCGCCATCATGGCGGTGACGAAATCTGCGTAGGCCACCTTCCACGCGCCACCATGGTGGCCGCCGTGGCTGACCTTCTTTTTGATAATGATGGGCTGTGTCGACGCCATTGGGGTTCCCGAGTCCTACGCCGATGCCGCTTTTGCGGCTTCGCTGGCTCCGCGGCAGCTTTTCTCAACTTCCTGGAAGGAGGGACGAAGATGTCCGGGAATGGCGCGGCGGCCAAATTCCACGGCCATGATGGGCGCGCTGCCTTTTAGAAAGGAAATCATCAGGACTCGCAACACGTGCAGATAGCAACGCTCTTCTTCGGCACCTTTTCCCATGTTCGCCGCCAATGGCCCCACCAAGCCGTAGCAAAGCAGGATGCCCAGGAAAGTTCCTACCAGAGCAGCGGCGACCTTGTGACCAATTTCTTCGGGTGGTCCTCCCAGGGAGCCCATGGTGATGACCACACCCAGAACCGCAGCCACAATTCCCAGGCCGGGCAGCGCATCCGCCATGCTTGAGAGAGCAGCCACCGACTGGCCAGCGTCGTGGTGGTGCACCTCCATGTCGAGTTCCAACAGTTGGTCGAGATCGAACGCCTCCGTGCCCGTGATCGCCATGCGCATGCTGTCGCATAGGAAATCCTTGGCATGGTGGTTTTTGAGGAATGCGGTGTGTTTTGAAAGTAGAGGGCTTTTCGAAGGATCCTCGACGTCAGCTTCCAGCGACATCAGGCCTTCCTTACGCGCCTTGTTGAAGAGATTAAACATCATCTTCAGAAGGTCGAGGTATTTGTCTTTGTTGTACTTCGAGCCGGTAAAGACGCCGATCACTCCGCCGATAATACTTTTCAGGATGTGAAGCGGGTTTGCTACCAGGACAGTGCCCAGCGAGGCTCCGCCAATAATGATGAGTTCCGCCGGCTGCATGAGAACCTTCAAGTTCCCATGCTCCATTAAATAGCCGCCAGTGATGGCGCCGAAGACAACGACGATTCCGATGATTGCAAACATAGTCTAGTTCTTTGCCAGTGTCCTTGCCGATTTAAATACGGGACTATCTTTATCGGCAGATCTGTTACAAAACTTCACATTACTTTCCCGGGGTGGCAGGCAGGGTGGCGGCCTTGCGCGGGCCATGTGCCACAATCACCAGGTCCACCCGCCGGTTTTGCTTCCTGCCCTCTTCCGTATCATTACTGGCGACTGGACGGAACTCCGAATATCCCGCCGCCGAAATCAGCGTGGGATCAAAGCCGTGCTGTTCCACCAGCAGTGATACGACTTCCGTGGCGCGCGCCGTCGACAACTCCCAATTCGACTTGAACCGTCCTGTATGGATGGGCACGTTGTCCGTATTTCCCTCCACACGAATCTGAAAGCCCTTTTCAAGCAGCACTCCGGCGATGCGAGTCAAAGTCGCTTTTCCCTCTGCCAGCAGCGTAGCCTCGCCGCTATTAAAAAATCCGATTTCTCGCAGGCTGACAACTAGCCCTTCCGGAGTCGCGTGAATCTCGATTTCATGCTTTTGGATTTGTTCGCCTAAGGCATCCTGCAGGTCACTCTTGAGCTTGTTAACGTCGGGAAAGGGGTCCTCAGGAATGGCGATGCCAGGCTTGTCCGCTCGCGGGGCCACGACTGTGAGAGCAGCGGTATCCAGAGGTTGTTGCGCATGCACGTCGGTGGCGTTGCCGGAAAACGCTCCGAGTTGCTCGAACGCTCCCTTGATAGCCGCTGAGACCTGCACCACTTTTTTTCTGTCCATCTGCGACGAGGCATAGAGCACCACGAAAAACGCAAACAGCAGGGTGATGAAATCCGCGTATGAAACCAGCCACCGGTCATGATGCGGGTGCGGTTGCGTTCTCCGTCGGCGGCTCATCGGGCAGGCCCCGGGGCACTGCTGTCCTCATGCAAGTACCCCAGCAGCTTGGTCTCAAGCATGCGCGGGTTCATGCCTTCCAAGATCGAAATCACGCCCTCAAGGGTCATCTCCCGCCAGACCTGTTCCTCGCGACTCTTGATTTTGAGTTTGCCGGCGGAGGGCAGGAACAACAGGTTGGCAGAACCGACGCCGTAGATCGTGGCGACAAACGCCACCGCGATTCCCTTCCCGACTTCGTCGATATTCTGGAGATGCTGCATCACCTGAATCAAGCCGAGCACTGCTCCAATGATGCCGATCGTCGGCGCAAACCCCCCTGCCGACTCAAAAACCTGCGCGACTTTATCCGAGTGCTCCAGTTGATTGTCGAGATCGAGTTCCATCATCTTCCGGAGTTCCTGGGGGTCCGTCCCATCCACGGCCAGCATCAGAGCTTTGCGCAAGAAGGGGTCGCTGATCTCGGTAAGTTTGGCATCCAGGGAAACGATGCCTTCGCGGCGGGCGCGCTGCGCATAGACCACGAGTTCGCTTACCAGTTGGTGCGGATCTTCCTTGCCGTCGATGAAAACATGAGCTCCCCGTTTGAAAGCCTCGACGACCAGCGGCATGGGAAATTGCACCATCACCGCCCCCAAAGTTCCGCCGAACACGATCATTGCCGCAGTCGGCTGCAGCACCTGAGCGATCTTTCCTCCCTCGAGAAAAAGGCCCGCACCAATTCCGACGAGCGCGATGAAAATGCCGGCAACAGTACTCTTATCCACGGCTGCGATTCTCCGAGGCTGGAGGCGCGTGCTGCTCCGCCCCCCTGGTTTTCAGAAGATCAGCCGCAGTGAAGTTTGAATCAATGGCAGCTGACAGCGAGCCCGCCAGTAGCGCGCGCCGAAATGCAATGACCTTTTCGATCACCGTCTCAGGAGTTTCCAGCACTACGATTTTTTCGCCGCTGGTCAAGGTCACGACCGTATCGGGCGCATTTTCTATGAACTTGATCAGGTCCGAATTCACCGCGAATGGCTGGTTGTTCAACCGGGTTAGCTGGATCACGTTGCCCTTCCTGACGTAGCGCCGAGTCCGCAGTCGGGCCAGCACCTAATCGGCACAATCAACTCATTTCTTCTGCTTTCTTGCCCCCCGAATTCGTTCGGAGGTAACATCCCGCAGGTTACTGAGGCCAGAAAGCTCCAACACGCCGGCGAGAACAAGGAACACCCACAAACTCTGCGGCTCTTCCTGACACTTCTCCCCGATGAAGATTCCAGCAATTGGCCTGCCTCATCTGCCCTTAATTGGGTTGCACCTCAAGCGCTGCTCCTATGCCGCAAACGTTGATTGCAGGCGGCTAACGCGCGACGCTGCAATCGGCAAATCCGGAGAGTTAGTTTTGAGTGGCTACCGACCTGCATCCGGAGCTAAGTTGCAGTGCGGGTTTCGCCGTCTTTTCCAATGCGGCCTTAATCCGCCGTCGCCAGATATCGTGTGCGATGGGAAAGCCCATCTCCACCAGGCAGGAGCTAGCGTTGCCGACTATCGGTCTCTCGATGATCGTGAAGAACGAAGCGCACACGATTCGTGCCTGCCTGGAGAGCGTCCGCAATCTCGTCACCCAGATCGTGATCGCCGACACCGGCTCTACGGATGAGACCTGCGCTATCGCGCGCGATTTCGGCGCTACCGTCGTGTCTTTCCCCTGGCAGGATCACTACGCGAAAGCTCGCAACGCGGCGCTCCAGCCGATCAGCACGGACTGGGTTCTGGTATTGGACGCCGACGAAGAACTCGATCGGAAGACCGGCAAGAACATCCAGCCCCTGCTGAATGACCCGAGGATCGGTGGCTTCCCGACGTCGATTCGCAACTATGTAAAGTCTCGATCGAATCGGGGATGGGATCGCATCGCCGTTGAGAACGATGGAATCCATGAACGAGCTAAAGCGGCTCCTGCATTCTTCGTCCACGAGAACTGCCGATTATTCCGCCGGCGTCCCGATATCTACTTCACCGGGCGGGTCCACGAGCTGGTCGAACCGCAGATCGCCGCCGCCGGTCTCAAGATAGGCGTGGCGAACTTCTTTATTCATCATTTTGGTCATTTGGAAAGCGGTCCGGACAAAGGAGACAAGGGCACCTACTACCGCGACCTGCTTCGTCTGAAGGTGGAAGACAATCCCAATGACCCGGCCGGTTGGGTCCAGCTCGGGCTGCAAGAATACGAGAAATTCCAGAACCAGGAAGAGGCTTTGCGCTGCCTGCAGCGCGCCCTGCAACTGGAGCCCCGGGCGGCCGAAGCGTGGTTATTCCTGGCCATGATCCACGTCGATGCCGGAAGGTACACCGAAGCGCTCCAGGCTCTGGAGCATGACACGCGAAAGGGCTCGAGCACGGCCCTGAGAGAACAGGTTCGTGGGGATGCGCTCAATTCGCTCAACCGGCTCGAGGAAGCGCGCCAGGCCTATCGACACGCCATGAAAGTGGCCGGCCGCGATCCGCTATTGGAAAGCAAGTTAGGATACGTCGAAGTCAAACTGGGCCACCAGGGCCCGGGCTTCGTCAAACTTCTCCGCGCCGCACAGCAAGCGCCCCGAATGTTTGCGGTGCAAGACCGTTTGATGAAGGCCTACATCATGACGGGCAAGTTGCGCGAGGCAGCAGCCACGGCAGAACAGGTGACGGAGGCTATGAGTCATCCAAAAATGTTCTTGAGAGCGGCCAGTCTGTATGCCGCGCTTCAGGACTGGGACCATTGTCTGCGAACGTTGGACCGGGGTTTGAAAGCCTTCCCCGATTCTGCCGAACTGCGGCAAGGATTCGAAGAGGCGATGCAGCAAGCAAGAGGCAGCGGCGAATCTGCTAGGGAGCCGGCGAGCCAAGCCAAAGGGGCGTCAGGTCTATGATTTTCCGTATTTGGACCGAGTTTCGAAGTAACACCCTGGAAGTTACGAAGGTGACTGCAGGGGAAATGTCAAGAATGCCGATAAGTAGCGCGCAACAACAATCTCCTACTCGAAGTTGAAGAGGCGAAGAAGCAATTGACCTCGAACTTCAGGGGAGGAGAAATTCAAACTTATCGGAGAATCTACCATGGGATCACTTACAGTATTGAACAACATCGCCGGCCTGGAAGCGCAGAACTCACTCAGCTCAACGCAGATGAGCCTGAACAACACGCTGCATGCGATGTCCACCGGCCAGCGCATTAACACCGGCGCGGACGATGCTGCCGGTCTTGCTATCGCTAACGGACTGCAAGCCAACGTGACCGCGTTAACGCAGTCGGTGCAGAACGCGACCGATGGCGTGGGCATGTTGCAGGTCGCTGACGGCGCCCTGTCGCAGATCACGACACTCCTGAACCGCGCCGTTACCCTGGCGACGGAATCGTCCACCGGCACGGTGAGCGACTCGCAGCGTGGCGCACTCCAAACCGAGTTTGCCTCAATTCAGAGCGAGATCACCAACATCGGCCAGAACACCACCTATAACGGGCAGGCCATCTTTGGCTCGAGCGCATCTCTTTCGGTTTACATGAGCGATTCCTCGGGCGCCGGCACCAGCACTGTGACCGTGAGCCTGGGAACGGTCAATGATTCGAACCTCGGTGTGACCAGCGGAACGACCCCAACCGCGATCAGCATCGCCAGCAACGATCTGTCGACCGCCTCGGACGCCCAGGCGGCATTGAGCAACATTAACTCCGCCATCGCTGGCATCGCCGCGCTCCGTGGCAGCCTCGGTGCGGGCTCGAACCAGTTGACCGCTGCGACCAACGTCATGAACAGCCAGATCTCGAACCTGACGAGCGCCGAAAACAACATCATGGCCGCCGACATGGGGACGGAAACGGCGAATCTGTCGCAGGAAAGCATTCTGCAGCAGACCGGCATTGCTGCCCTGCAGCAGTCCAACCAACTGCAGCAGTCGGTACTGAAACTGTTGCAATAGTCCTGAGCAAACAGGGGTGGAACTAACCGGTTCCACCCCGCTCATTTTTATGGCTCAGTGATTCGGTAAAGGGAGTTACAAACAAAATGAGTTCTTCAATTAACCTCAGTTCGATACTCTCCGCTTTAGGCTCTACTTCTTCAGGAATCGACGTCCAATCCGCTGTCGCTCAGGAAATCTCACTTGAGGCACAGCCGGAAGTCCAATGGCAGAATCAACAAGCCGCCCTTCAATCGCAGAGTAGCGCCATCACCTCGATCGAGGGCGACATCACAACGCTGCAGAATAGTCTGAATGCACTGGGTGATCCCGCAGGCGCGTTGACATCGATGTCCGCGACCTCCTCGAACTCAGCTGTCGTGACGGCATCAGCCGCGTCTGGCACTGTTAGCGGTAATCACGTGATTGTCGTCAACCAGCTTGCATCCCAAGCTTCCTGGTATTCGAGCACAATCCCTAGCACACTGGGCGCCGGCACTTTTGATCTACAGGTTGGCTCTGGAACCCCGATTCCGATCACTACAGGAAGCGGAGTCAATACGCTGGCTCAGTTGGTCACCTACATCAACGGTTTGGGTGTCGGTGTAAGTGCCAGCGCTGTTAATGATGCGAGCGGCTCCAGGCTGGCGCTAGTGAGTACAAACACGGGGGCTGCTAACGACTTCACTGTCAGTAATGGGGCTGGCCTCACATTTACCCGTGCAGCCACGGCCGAAGATGCCTCGCTGACCGTTGACGGCATCCCGATTGACAGCACTACGAATACGGTGACGGGAGCCGTTACTGGACTGACCTTGAATTTGAACGGTACCTCGACTACTCCCGTGGGCATTTCCGTTGCCCCGGACACGACCGCCGTATCCCAAGCCATCAACAGCTTTGTCAGTGCTTACAACACCGTGATTGGAGACGTAAACACCCAATACACCGTCAACTCAAGCAATCAGGAAGGTCCGCTCGCGGGTGATTCCACCCTGAGCGATTTGCAGTCGTTACTGCTTGGATCGGGCAGCTATTCGAGCGGAAGCGGTGGCGCAGTTTCCACCCTCGCCGACCTCGGGATCACCATGAATAGCGATGGAACGCTCACCGTTGACAGCAGCCAGCTCAACAATGCGATCCAGAACAACTTCGGGGCCGTGCAGAGCTTTCTTCAGGGTACAGCCTCCAATGGCTTTGCCGCCAATTTGAACACTCAGTTGAACACGCTGGTCGATCCGGTCAGCGGCGCGTTTACGGTCGATCTGCAGAGCAACACGGCTGAGAATACGGATCTGCAGAACCAGATCAATGATTTCCAAAGCTTTCTCAGCGATCGGACAACTTACCTAACCAACGAATACAACCAGGCCGACATTGCTCTGCAGCAGTTGCCAAACCTGGAGTCGCAGATTAATGCCGAGCTTGGATACTCTCCGACTACAAAAAACTAATGACTCGAAATAGCACTGAACTCACATACCTCCGCGCGGCGGTGCAGAATGCATCTGCCGTTGGGCTGGTCATCGTGCTCTACGACTTGCTGATCAGCGATCTCAGGGCAGCGATTGCCGCAATAGCGGATAGCAATATCGAACAACGCTCCAAGGATCTGAAGCACGCGTTCCTCGTCCTTGAGCAAATGGAACAATCTCTCGACATGGAAAACGGTGGAGAAGCGGCAATCAACCTCTCGCGCTTTTACGCCACCTTGCGCGGCAACATCATGGACGCCCACGTCAAGGCGAATCCCCAACTCCTCAGCAAGCAGATTGAGCTTATTTTTCAGGTTCGTGGGGCTTGGGCGCAAGTCGACAAACCGGCTGCGGAGGAACTGCATTCTGCGAATTCCTACGCGAACCGCGCATCCGCTTCCGTCGAGTCGGAAGAAAGCCGCTCAGATATGTCTGCCAGTTGGAGTGCCTGAAGTTCTTTTGTGGTTGGAGGGGGTTATGGCGGCTAGCTGAGGCTTTGACTCCTTCTCACTTAACTTGGAGCGGCCATCTCCGTGATCTGAATCCCGTAGTTTCCATCGACGGTGACAACCCTTCCACGCGCAATCACTTTATTTCCCAACAAGAGTTCCGCGGGTTCTTCTACGTTACGATCAAGCTCGATCACGGATCCAGCACTCAAATCCAGAATCTCGCGCAACGTGAGGTCCCGTTGGCCAAACCGGAGGGTGAGCGCGAGGTTGACGTCCAGGAGAAGTTCCAGCTTCCTCTCCCCCTCAAACCCAGACTGGCCTTGATCATCCTGCGGCGTACCAGAGGTCGTCATGATTGCCCTTTCTTTTCTTCTTCCGGATCGGTTCTTGGTTGCCCGACCTGCGCCGCCCGCTTTCGGCCCTGGCGAACGGGAATCGCGTCGAAGCTGTCTCGGCCAGCAATGATCAGAGAAGCTGACTGGTTCAACGGAACACCCAGATCACAGATCTGATCAGGCTTCAGATCCAGAATCTTATCGATTGGAAGCCGGATCTCGCTGAGCGCCAGGCTAACCGGAAAGAAACATTCCAGCATCTTCCCTCCCAGCTTCCAGCCCGCCTCCGAAGGTTGCAGAGACTTCCCGTGGCTGCCATCATTCGACAGCTTTCGCAACAACGCGTTGAAAGTTATCGCGGGGATGAGAACCTTTAACTCGCCACTAGCCTCCCCCACTTTGCTCTCAAACTTAGCCTGCACAACTCTGTCGTTGGCGGGCAATAGGCGTTGGAGATGGGCCAGATTCTGAGCTCCGATCAGATCACAATCGCCACTGTCCAGGCCCCAGGCGGTCGCGATCTCGTGACAGATGATCTTGCCCACCCCTTCCATTACGTGGTCTTCGATCTCCGTGACTTCCCGTTTCACTATCGGCCCTAGCCCAGTTCCACCCAGCAAGATATCGATCAACGGAAACACCAGGCCCTGGTCAATCTGGATCACAGCCGGCGCACCGTGGAATTGAAGCGATAACAGATAGCTACCGGAGACGATATGTTCGACCGACTCGCGATAAGTCATTTGTTCGACCGAACCAATGCTCGTCTCAAAGCTCACCCGCAAGTAGGCACCCAGAGATTGCGCGAGTCCCTTGGCGAATGCCTCCTGGACGCCCTTTACGACGGTTTCCTGCTCGGCTCCAAATTGACCGGACCGCTCAAAGCGGCAAGGTTCGACAGTCCGGTTCTGTTTCGCCGCCGGTTCACCGGCCGCATGCGCGAGTTTCAGCAGGGCTTCGATCTCTTGCTGGTTCAGTCGGTTATCCATGATTTGTTGAATACAAAGTTTGACGCGAAGAGCCCCCGCTCGGCCTCTCAGACCACTCCCGTTAGAGAGAGATGAGTGCTGGGCAATTCTTGCCTATTGCTATGCACGTCCCTTTCCAGAAGCCGCAACCATCTTGAAGCCAAAGGGAAAGTCCACCGCAACGAGTCTCTCTGGAGCACATTTGCGGATGCTAGTACTGCGAGAGTCAAGTGACAGAGGCAAATCGACTTTGATACGCTGACGGGTAGACTTTGAATGTCCAACCAATTGCCATGGCCAGGCTCTGCAACTCGACCCAAGGGCGCCCCCATGCCGCAATTTGGAGTTCCCAAATTGCTGGCAATTGACGACGAACCCCAGAATCTTGAGTTGATTAAAGACGCTCTGTCCGGCTTGGATCTCGACATTCTCACCGCCGATGGCTCCCTCTCCGGCCTTGAAATATTCAAACGCGCTCGGCCCCAGATCGTGCTGCTTGATCTGATGATGCCGGGCGTGCACGGCTGGGAGATGCTCGAGTCGATCATGGCGGCGGATCCCGGGGCCGAAGTGATCCTCATGACGGCGCATTACTCCACTGATTCCGCAGTGGATGCCATTCAAAAAGGCGCCTGCGACTATCTCACCAAGCCCCTCAGCATCGAAAAACTGCGCCGGCGCATCGCGCTGCTCTTGTCCGAAGCAGAGGAGCGGCGCCGCACTTACGAACTCGATCATGAACTCCTCAATGCCTGCCAATTTGAGGGGATCGTCGGTCGCAGCCCGCTCATGCTCGACGTCTTTGCCAGGATTAGAAGAGTTGCGCCTCATTTCCAAAATGTCCTGGTGACGGGTCCCACCGGAACCGGGAAAGAACTGGTAGCGCGCGCTTTGCATCGCCTCAGTCCCGTCGCTTCGGGTCCATTCGCCATCTGCAACTGTTCGGCGATCGTGGAAACTCTGGTCGAAAGCGAATTGTTTGGCTACGTCCGGGGCGCGTTCACGGGGGCCAATCAGGACAAGGTGGGCGTGTTCGAGTTCGCCAATGGAGGAATTGTCTTCCTGGATGAGATCGGTGAGTTGCCGCTGGCATCGCAGGGAAAACTCCTGCGTGTTTTGCAGAATAGTGAAATTCAGCGGATCGGTTCGCCCGTCCTCAGAACGGTGGACGTACGCGTGATTGCCGCCACCAATCGCAATCTTCGTTCCCTGGTGGCGGAAGGAAAATTTCGCGAGGATCTCTACTACCGCTTGGCAATGGCCGAGATTCCCCTGCCACGCTTGATGGATCGACGCGAAGATATGCCGCTTTTGCAGAGGCACTTTCTGGAAAAGTTCGCGGCCCAATACAACAAACCGGTGACCGGCATCACGCGCCGGGCGCAAAATCGCATGGCCACCTACACCTGGCCCGGCAACGTCCGCGAACTTGAGAACACCATCGGCAATGCTTGCATGATGGCGGACGGACCCGTGATCGACATCAACGACCTGCCCGAGCCCGTGCGCGGCCTCGCCACTGCGGCGCAGGACGACAATCTCGCTCCTCTCCACGAAATGCAGCGCCGTCATGTGATCCGTGTGCTGGAACACGTAGGCGGCAACAAATCTCAGGCCGCAGAAATCCTAGGCATATCCCGAGCCACCGTATACCAATTGCTCGCCGAGACCAAGGCGAAGGATGGAACTGGATAATTAGCGTTTGCCTTGGAGTGCGGATCCCACCGGAAGTCGTGTCGCCACGTTTTTCGCTTGGTGACGATGGTCACTTCCTAACTTATTACCTTGGGCCGTAGTGCGACTGAATCCCCTAATATATTCCCGTAGGCACGTTTCATGGATTCCCTTAAGACCCATCGCTCAGACCCTAATCCCCTGCTTATCGCATGGATGTACCTGCTGGGCTCCTGCGTCTGGATTGCGTTCTCGGATGGCTTGCTGCGCTATGTATCGGCCAATCGCAACGTTGTCACCTACCTCAGCATTTCCAAGGGATTTGTTTACGTCTTCGTCACCACAGCGGTCCTTTATGTGCTGTTGCGGAAACTCAGCCGCGCAAAACACACGCTCGAAGACACGGTCGCGGTTCGAACCGCCGCCTTGCAGGAAAGCGAAACCCAGTACCGGCTACTTTTCGACAGCAACCCGCTGCCGATGTGGGTCTTTGATCGCAAAACCCTGCGTTTTCTTGCTGTCAACGAGGCTGCCATCCGGCATTACGGCTATTCGAGAGAAGAATTCCTGCGTATGACGATTATGGAAATCCAGGCCAGCGAGGAAGTGGCCCGCGTGAGAGATTTGGTCACCAGGCCCTCGCGCGGGGTCGAAGGAGCGGAGACTGGACGGCACCATAAAAAAGACGGGTCTATCCTCGACGTGGAAATCACTTCCCATGACCTCAACTTCCGCGGCACCGAGGCGGCGCTGATTCTGGCGCAGGACGTTACCGAACGGCGCAAGAGCGAAGAGCGGCTTCATCAGTCGCAAGAGAGATTTGCGAAAGCGTTTCGTTCGAGTCCCTTCGGCATCACCATCAGCCGCGAAGCCGACGGCCGGTACCTCGATGCCAATCCCGCGTTCCTGCGGGCCGTGGAATATGACCGCGAGGAAATCGTTGGCCGGACGATGCAGGAACTCAATATCTGGGCCGATCCGGAGCAACAGGCGATGATGGAGCAGCAACTGGGAAGTCCCCAGCATGCTTCACCGCTTAAAGTGCGTTTCCGCGCCCGCTCCGGGCAGTTACGGTTGATGGAAGTCGCGGTTGAGCGCATCCAGTTGGACGACGAATCCTGTCTCCTCGCCATCACTCACGATGTCACTGAGGCAAGGCAACTGGAACAGCAGTTCCTCCAGGCTCAGAAAATGGAAGCGGTGGGGAGATTGGCGGCAGGCGTCGCGCACGACTTCAACAACATGCTAGGCGTCATCATCGGGTACACCGAGATCACAACGGATCGCCTCGAGAAGGAACATCCCGCACAGAGGTTCCTTCAGGAAATCAGGAAAGCGGGAGACCGGGCGGTCGCCCTTACCCGCCAACTCCTCGCCTTCAGCCGCCAGCAAGTGCTGGAACCGCGTTCCCTGAATCTGAATTCGGTGGTCCATCATGCCAGCAAAATGCTGCTGCCGATGATCGGAGAGAACATAACACTCGTCTTTCGGCCCACCGAGCCGTTGGGAACCGTGCATGCCGATCTCAGTCAGATCGAACAGGTGTTGATGAACCTGGCGGTTAACGCGCGCGACGCCATGCCGAAGGGCGGAAAGATCATCATCGAGACGGCCAACGTCGAATTGGACGAAACCTACTCTCGCGATCGTCACCCGGTCAAGCCCGGCTCTTACGTGATGCTGGCCGTTACCGACACCGGCACGGGCATGGACGAAGCCACGTTGGCAGAAGCCTTTGAGCCATTTTTCACGACCAAGGAATCCAGCCAGGGAACCGGACTTGGGCTGTCGACCGTGTACGGGATCGCCAAGCAGAGCAACGGATACGTTTGGGCTTACAGCGAAGTTGGCCGGGGAACGACCTTCAAACTCTACCTCCCATGTTCCGACGAGCCTGCGGAGCGTCTTGCCCCGCTCAAAGCCGATCCCGCCCCTCCGATGGGTACGGAAACCGTACTGGTGGCGGAAGACGAAGCTGCTTTGCGCAACCTGACCGTCCACGTTCTTAAGAGCCGGGGCTACACGGTTCTCGCTGCGGAGGATGCCGCGCGCACCCTCGCTCTGGCCCAACACTATGACCGCAGCATTGATTTACTGCTCACGGACGTAGTCATGCCCGATCTCACCGGACCGGACTTGGTCTCGAAGATCAGGCAATTCCGGCCCGAACTGAAAGTGCTCTACATGTCGGGATATTCCAAGAACGCGATGGTGGAGCAGGGCGTGCTAGGGAAAGACTCGACGCTTATCGTCAAACCATTCTCAACCGGAGCCCTTTTGAGTAAAATGCGCGCCGTCCTTGAATCCTGAGGAAAACATTCATTCATCGCCACTTTGCTTTTGCCACTCCTCAAGCTGTCTCCGCACCTTCGCTGCGTGCGGATCTTTGATCGGTTCCCGGATGGCCAGTGCCCCCTCCGCAAACGCAATCGCGTTTTTCCTGTCGCCTAGCTCATCGAGCGCCAGGCTCATGTTCCAGAGCGCGTTGCCTTCGCTGTGCCGGTCGCTGGTGCTGCGGGCGATCTGCAGTTGCTCTTCATAGAAAGCAATGGCACGCTGATATTCTCCCAGCCGGTAGTGCGCAATGCCCAGGTTCCCCAGCGCGAGCCCTTCCCCGCGGCGGTCCAAAATGTCCCGGTAGACATTCAGAGCCATCTGATGGTGGTCGATCGCGCTCCGGTAGTCTCCAAGCCCATGGTAGGCCGTGCCAAGGCTGCTCAGCGCGTTGCCGCCCCGGCGGCGGTCGTCGAGTTCGCGCGCAATCTGAAACTGCTGCTCAAAGAGTGCGATGGCCCGAGCATGCTCGCCAAGAAATTCATAGGCATTGCCAAGATTCTCCAGGTCCTGTGCTTCCCCGGAGCGGTCCCCGAGCTCGCGCGCGATCAACCGGTGTCGTTCATAATGCTCGATGGCGCGCCGGTACTCGCCCATGTTTAGATCGATAGCCCCAAGGTTACCGAGATGCGCTCGTTCTGCGCCACGGTCGTTCAACAAAATGGCCGCGGCCAACGCGTCCTCCCGCCATCGGAGGCGGTCCTGCGGATACTGCCGCAGGCCAAGACAATGGGCGCCGACCGTCGGATAACTGTTCGCCAACAATGCCGCCTGCTGATCGCCCGACCCGTGCTGCGACGACCAGGACTGTCCCGCTTCGATGTTTCCGCGCTCCAGGTCAAACAGCACGAGCCCCAGTTCCGCTGACCCGCCACCGTCCAGGTAAAGATCGTCCGCGCGGCGCAGCACCTCGAGATAATGCTGCGCGTGCCGTAACGATGCTTCGTTCCATTCCTCCGGCCTGATCCTCTGGCAGGCGAAATCGTGCATCAACCCGTGCAGATGGTAGCGGTGGGCGTTATCGTTCCACGCCAGCATCGCATATTGGGTCAGAAGGTCGAGCGCGTCTTCCGCCGTACTTTCCCCAATGTTCCAGATCGCCGCAGCCGCAGCCGCGTCGAAATTCTCCCGAAAGACAAATAGCATTCGCCAGCGCTTTTGTGCACCGGAATCAAGCAGGCTATAGCTCAGGCTAAGTGCCGCTTCCACGCTCTCATTCCCGCTCCCCATGAGCTTCGGTTGCCGGCGTTCGTTCTCCAGCCGTTGCCGGTAGTCAGCAGGAGCCATGTCACCGCGCTCCCCAAGCGCCGCGGCCGCCAAACCGAGGGCCTGCGGAATACACCCGCAAAGATCAGCGATCGCTGCTGCCTCCGCGCCAATGGCGGGCTCGATCTTCAAAAGTAATTCCTGTGCTTCCGTGGCCGACATCACACTGACTTCCAGCGAATGCAGACCGGGCAATGCAAACTTCCCCCGCGACGTCAACAGAAGGCCGCAACCGGGGGGCGGAACAAGCGCCTCCACTTGCTGTAGGTCTTGCGCGTTGTCCAGCAGCAGGAGCACGCGCTTACCCGCCAGCACCGACTGATAGATCTCTACTAACTCTTGTCCCTCCCAAGGCAGCGCCGCCTCCGGCTCAAACGCTCGAAGTATGTAGGCCATCGCTTCGACAGGCTTCAACGGCCTTTCGCTAGAACCCAGCAAATTCAGGTAGATTTGCGCATCGGGAAACTGCGATTCCATTTCTGCGGCCAGCGTCAACGCCAGCGCCGTCTTCCCGATCCCGGCCTGTCCGCCGCGCGCGGAGATGATTGCGCCGCCCCGGAAAATTGCCATTCGGAGCGTCTCCAGTTCGCGCTCCCGCCCGGTGAAATCTTCGGGAGGCGACGGAAGCTGGTGAACCGGGGCGATCACTGGAGCCCTTGCCTCGTTCAAATAGCTGTCATCGATCACTTCAATAGGGTGTCACATGAGGCAGGAACCGTAAAGACAAGGCCGCTAGTTACGATAATCCAGGCTCGGCATTTCGCGTTGTTCCTCATCATTCTTTAACCCATCCGGGATGATACAACTCAAAATCTAACCCGCGAATAATCAGGATCCGGCAGCCGCTTTGCGCTTGCATGCGACGACTGGTCTTAAGTTGATAATTTCAAACCGCTTCGAAAGAACTTCCCTTGCCGTCGAAATCCACCTGCGGGATGGCATGTGAAATGCTTTACTCAATTCCTTCCCACCGGAAGCGCCACAATTCTATGCGGATCGCCTATTTCCACACAGGTACGGTTTTGTCTTCGTGGTCCATTTATTCCATGGGCGCCACACTTCGCTCTATGGGACACGAGGTCCTGGAGGGCACGATCCCAACCAACGGCCACGGTGCCGTGTTGCGGAACGTCGGTCGCGAGGATTACGCACGAATCCTCACCAAAATGCCGACACTCGCAGATCTGCAAACCTGCGACGTGATTCTTGTCGCCGGTCCGGAATATATCGCCGTCTGGCTCAACACTCTCTATGGCAAGGAGTCCTGGTGCCAGTTGAAGGCGCGCCGGGTTGCCTTGTATCTGGAGTCCACCAATCGCCGCGATGTCCAGTTTCGCTACGATGTATTTGCCGACTGGTACGACCTGCACTATTTTCCCGACCGCGAGGATGTGGCCCGATTCGGCGGACAGTACCTCAAAGGTTTTATCGACCTGGGAATGTTCAAGCCCTGCGTAAACAAAGGTCAGTCCGGCCACACATGCGACGAAGCTTGCCGCACGCGGCGCATGGCCGAGAAGAAGTATCAGGCGGCCTTCGTCGGCACGCTCTACCAAAAACGCATGGATTTTCTCGGCCAACTGCTGCCCCTTATGCCGGACATCGATTTCCACGCCAATGGCGTGACTGTCCGTGACCTGGGCGGAGAATGCCAGCAGGAGTGGGCTGAATTGCTGGCGAAAAACATCCGTCAGATCAAAGTCCACGTGGCCCTGCCCAGCAACAATATCAGCATGATGGTCGCTCGCCCCTTTGAAACCATGGCTTGTGGCACTTTCCTACTTACCTATCAAACCGCAGACAATCCGTTTCGCGACGGCGTGCACTGTCGCATATATGATCCTGCGAAACCTCGGGAACTGGCCGATCTCATTCGCTATTACGTCGCCCATGAGGACGAGCGGGAGGCCATCGCCCAGGCCGGATGCGAAGAGATCTGGAAGAACTATTCTGTCCGTGACCGTTTGGCGGAAATAGTGAATTTCGCCGCTGATAGAAACACTCTCTCTCAGGGAAAGGGGTAGTGCCAGCAGCCGGCCACACCGGGGTACAGCAACTTCGGTAATCCCTGGGCGAGACTCAGCTTAGGTAACCCGATTGCGCCAAATAGTGCGCCTTCCCCCTGGGTAGTCATGCTATAAAGTTCGCGGTCGGCAATGCCGATAAAGAACCTTCCAATCTATGGGAACTCAGCCTCAAACAGCGCCCGCGGCAAACGCCGCCTGCATCGCCCGCCAGCCGATTTTGACCGCGGACGAAACTGTTTTCGGTTACGAGTTGTTTTTTCGAGAGAATCAGAAAGACGATCACTTCACCTCGGATATCGAAACCGCCACCCGCGCGACGATAGATACGCTCAATGTAATCGGGCTCAACGTTCTCTGCGACGGCCGCATTGCCTTCGTTAACTTTACGCGCCGCATGCTATTGGAGGAGTTTTTCGTATTGCTGCCTCCTGGCGAAGTGGTCATCGAGATTCAGGAAAACATCCCCGCCGATGAAGAGGTCGTGCATGCGTGTCAGCGACTTAAACTGCAGGGATATTCGATGGCCCTCGACAACTTTGTCTTAGGGGATGCCCGGGAACGTCTCGTCCCGTTCGCAGACTTCGTCAAGGTCGACCTTAAAGATGTATCCTCGCCTGAAAACTCAGCCCTGGTGACTCAATATGCCAGCGAACAGTGCCGCATGCTTGCGCAGAAAGTTGAAACTCGTCAGGATTTAAACTTGGCCAAGCAAAACGGATTCACTCTCTTTCAGGGGTATTTCTTTCGCCACCCCGAACGCATGCGCGCCCGGCAGATTCCCGCCAACCAGTCCACTTACCTTCTTCTTTTGCGCGCCATCTCAAAGCCCGAAGTGGATTTTCCGGAGATCGAAGATCTCATCAAGCGGGAACCGTCCCTCTGCTACCGGCTGCTTTGCTATTTGAACTCGCCGTTGCTCGGTCTCTCGTCCCCTGTCTCTTCGGTCCGCCACGCTTTGAACCTTTTGGGAGAACGCGAACTGGTTCGTTGGATCAGAATGGCCACGACCCTGGTGATGGGCCGCGACAAATCCTCCGACCTCGTGCTCGCTTCGATGGTCCGCGCCCGCTTTTGCGAACTCATCGCTCCGAAAGTCAAAAACGTGGACTCCGATCTCTTCCTTATGGGGATGCTTTCCCTCATGGATGCGATCCTCGAAGTACCGATTGGAGTCGTCATCGAAAAGTTGTCCCTCGACCCCAATACCAAGGCGCAGCTCCTGGCGGGAAAGACCCACGTCGAGACGCCACTCTCTCCGATTTATGACCTCATGATCGCGCGCGAGGCTGGCGACTGGCAAAAGGTTACAGGCCTTGGCAAGAAACTTGATTTGTCTCTTTATTTCATGAACAGCGCCTACAACGAGGCCATGCGCTGGGCTCATCAGATGACCAGCGCCGCCCCGCCCGAACTCAGCGCAGCACCAGAACAATAGTCGACAGAGAAGACTTCCGAACTCAGGCCTCCATTCACGTGGTTCAGCAAGGTTCTGGCCATCGTTGGCGTCCGTATGGTTTTGTCTTCTAACAACTATCGTACGATGGCGCTAAGTTAAGGTCATGAGTTGGAGTTTCAATCGACTGCGGCAACTGGAACGGCAAAGCCACTACCGGGCGCCGGCCAGAAGTCCCCTGCTAGTGCGGGAAAAACAAGGCCAGAGACTTCGCCATTCACTATCGCGATCCGCGTGCCAGCTTCCACGAGTTGACGGCTTCTACCGCGCTGGGCGGGAGAATCGGCTGCCCCACCGCCTTCCGGATCTTACGACCTAGTCTTCCTCCAGCTGCCAACCATCTCTGGAGAAAGGCTTTCCGAGAAGGCATACCCCAGCATGAAGTCAAAACCAGGGGACATTTCTAGTGTGGTATGACAAGCAAGAGCTTTCAGCTTGACTTCGCAACTGATCCGAGAGACCATTCTGACGCCGTGTTGCAGGCGCCCCGCCTGTGTCTTAAGACCGGGATAAACCTTGCAAAAGGTTCATAGCTGAATCATTTTCTGTGTTCAGTGAGTGGGTCAGTGGATTCGTAAACACTCCTGAACGGAGGCCTCATGATGTTGCGCCCTCGTTCGGCCCACCCCGCGTGGGTGTTCTCTTCGGTCGTCTGCTGCCTGCTCCTCAGCCTCGTTTATTTTCCATTGAGCAAGATTGTGGCGAGTTCGCCCGCCCGCATCCTTCCGAGCGCGGGCAAGCCCCTGGTCAATTTTAAAACTCCGCAGAGCGCGAAGATCGCGTATACGGGAGCGCCGGATGCGGTCGCGGCGCTCGAGAGCGGGAAGGCCAATCCGACAGCATTGGCGAGCGCGGATTTCGACGCCGACGGGGCAGTCGACGTGGTCGCAGGCTACTCCAGCAAGAATGGCGGCGTGCTGGCGTTGTATAAGGCCAATCCCGACGCCTTCGCTCCCACCGACACTTCGCTCTACCAGAAGGCGGTGGAGGGCAATGTCCCTCCGACCTTCCTGCCGAACGCCAAGGTGTTTGTGCTGCCCGAGTCTCCCGACCTGATCGTGACGGGGGATTTCAATCTGGACGGGCGTAAGGATGTATTGGTGGCGGCGCGTGGCGGATCGCTCTATTTTCTCGCCGGCGATGGACACGGGAACTTTGCCGCTCCGCAACTAGTGACCACGGCCGGCCCGGTGTTGGCGATGGCGGTCACGCCTGCCGGTCATGTGGCAGTCAGCACCGACGGGCGAAAAGGGCCGCAGATCACCATTCTGATGCCGGGCTCCGCAGGCCTGAGCGCGGGGCAGACTTTTTCGCTCCCCGCGCGGGGAACAAGCCTGGAATGGGGAACGCTGGGAGGCGGCGCAGACCTGGCGGTGGGCGCGGGCTCCAGCGTGGTCGTGATCTATAACGCGCTGCTGGCGAACCCCGAAACTGAGACGGTCAGCCTGCCCTTCCAGGTGCGGGGACTGGCGCTGGGCGCTTTCATCTGGGATCGCGACGACCGCACCGAGATCGCGGTTCTCGCAGACGACGGAAGCATTTCCATCCTGCAACACGGAACCTTGAATCTGACGCCGCTGACGCCGGCAGAGGCTACGGCGCGGCGCGCGGTGATGGCGAGGGGAGGCGGCCAGCCGGCGCCAGACCCGACCGAACTCGGCCCTTGGACCATCGCCAAGCGGTTGCCGCAGACCGTGTCCGCTCCCGCCGGACCTCTGTCGCCCTCGGCATTTAACTCACCGCACCTGGCAACCACTTCCACCTTCGACTTGATGGTGATCGACGCGGGGCGAAGCCAGCTCAGCATTCTCGACACGTCGGGCAATACGACCAGCCCGAGTACGGACATTTCGTTCTCCGGGCGGCCAGTGGCCGCGTTGGCGTTGCCGCAGAAGATCAATGCCGGGCGCGACTTGGTCGTTTTGGCCGAGGGCCAGTCCGCTCCCATCCTGGCTCCGGAGACCGGTGCTACCACATATTCGGTGACAAACACCGCCGATGAGGACGACATCAATGCCTGCCCCGAAACCAGTTCGCCAAACGGGACGCCTCCGATCGTGGGTTCTGGGGCTACGACCGGGGCAGGAACGGATGGCAAGCTCAGCCTGCGCGAGGCGGTTTGCGAAGCCAATAACCAGGCCGCTTACAACGTTGCCCA
>Ga0181519_10001128_pt1 | contig 23526 bp, 25 predicted proteins | sample PEATcosm2014_Bin_26_FD_121102 | JGI IMG/M metagenome (GOLD analysis project Ga0181519, IMG submission 121102) | Peatland microbial communities from MTU Mesocosm Facility, Houghton, MI, USA - PEATcosm2014_Bin02_10_metaG | ecosystem: Environmental > Terrestrial > Soil > Wetlands > Peat | place...
CAGACGCCAAGCCGAGCAGCGCCTGCACAAAGAAGTAGCAGAGAATCTGGACCGGAGCGGTCAGCGACGGCATCGACGTATTGTCACCGGCAGTCTTCAAAAGCTGGAGAAGATTGTCGAGCGAACTTTGGTCGAATGCAGCAACCATCGCCTGGGCGATATAGCTGAAGAAATGGTTGAGTCCGAAGCTCGCTCCGGGGAGCGGATTCACCCAGTAATTGATGAGCAGGCAGCAAACGATCAGCCGCAGCAGAAAGTGCGTCAGATCGCCCGCACGAACCGGATGCGTGTGGAAGCGCAGCGTCATGCTAGAGGTGTTCCAATTGATGACCATGCTGATGAGGGTGAACAGGGCAATGCAACTCAGCTCGGTAAGCCCAAGCTGCGTCAACGCACCACCATTCTGCGTGGTCAGATTGGTCAGATTGTTGGTGAACTGATACAACCAGTCCACTCCGGAGCTTGCGCTCGGTAGCGCCTGGGCCAATAGGGTCGGGGATACCATCATCGTTGCCTCCCTTGCGTGTCGAATCAGGGAACGTAGGACCGCCAGGTATTGCCTTCCTTGCCAGCGGCGGAGTTGTGCTGCTTCTTGTTCTGCTCAACCTGTCTGCGGAATTGCTCGTCTCTCTGTTGTTGCTGGTCACGCAAGAGAGCGGCCCTGCGCGCTTCGTGCTGCTGGTAAATCGCGGCGCTGGCGAGAGCAGCCAACGCCGCAAGGATTGCAAGCAGAATCTTCGTCTGAAAGAGTCTCAACATGGGTTCACCTTTCAGGGAAGGTAGGTCTGCCAAGTGTTGCTTTCTCGGGCGGCGCTGGCATCGTTCGACGCCCGCTGCTGCTGGATAAAAGCTGCGGTGTTCAGGTCAATAGCCGCCGCGTTGCGCTGTTGCATATTGGCGACGGCCATCTGCGAAGCAAGGCAAGCGTGCAGGACGCCTTGCGACTGCATCTCGACCATCTTCTGAGCCTCGGCAGCGTTCAGGAGATTGAGTTGTTCGACTTCGGTATTGCTGGAGTCCGAGCCGTCGAGTTCGTCGGCGCTGAGCGTGCTGACCGCGGTCGCATTCTGTGCGCGCGCCGCGCGGTACTGGCCCACAGCGGTGAGGCAGTCGGGCGAAACGGAGTCCGACGCCTCGATCATGGCAAGCTGTGAGAGCTGCGCGCTGCCCGCTGTCTGCCCCTGAAGGTAGGTGGTTGTATTGCTCGATACCGGCACCGTCGCAGCCGTCCACGCGGTAGTGGACGCCGTCGGCGAATTGGTATTGAGCGCCGTCGTCATTCCGTTGGTCTCGCCGAACATGTTCTTGACGTTGGTGTTCTTCAGGGCGGTGAGCGTAGACTGCCACTGTTGCTTGAAAGAAAAATGAGTAATGTTGTTTTTGAGCATGTTGTACTGGGTTCGGATCATGGTGAGTTGCTGAACGAGGCTGGCATAGCTTTGGGGATCGAAGACCAGATCCCCCATGCCAAAGAGAGCAAAACTTGGCGGTGCGGTCAGTAGTGCGGCTACGCCGAGGATGATCCATTTGCGATGCTTTTTGAGTTGAAGTGACATACAGCCTCCTTGGGTGTGGTCGAACGGTTACAAGTACGGAGGACAGGTCGGGTCGAGCCTGTCCAAGGTGAAGCAATGGTCGTGATTGAGTAGCGCACACGGAAGACGCAATGTTCTTTCCGTGATCTGAATGAACTCGATCAACGCCTCCGCAATGACGTACTGCACGGCAGGTATTCTGAGGATGAGAAGCGTCACCACGGCCAGCGCGACATAGCCGGCGAGCTTGCGGCGATTTGTCTTTGCTTGCGTCACAGCCCCTCCTCGGCAAGTTGGCGCGCGACCTGCGGGATGATGGCAACCCAATCCTGACCAGCGCGTTCGATGGCCTCGGCAATGGTGTAGCCCTGCTCTTCCAACCAGTCGGCGCGGTTGAGTACGAGCGCGACGGCAACTTGTTCGCCAGTGGATTGCACGGCCCACGCGCAGCGGCCAAAGCGAGTAACTTGCCGTGCTTTGTTGAGCAAATGGTTGTAGCGATCGTTGAATCGACTCATGGCCGCTGCCTCTCTTCAGAGCGTGGGGTCCATGCGATGTTCCGCATAGGACGGGATGAGAATGTCGCGGCCCACGTATACGCGGGCACGCGAACCTTCCTTGAGAGTGATGACAGGCAGCCTATTGAGAAAGTGATTGAGAACCTGTTCGCCCTCGGCGGCTGACTGCTCGGAAATTCCGTTGCGAATCTCCGTAGACGCCGAAATAGTGCTGCCGTTGTTGCCGATTTGAGTGAGACCACCCAAGCCGCCGATGGCCGCCGCTGCGCCGAAGGCCATCAGGTATCCGTGATCGACTTTGGTGGCGAGGCCGGTTGTTCCAATCGGGTCAAGTCCGATGTACTTGTCAAAATCAAGCGAAAAACCGTCTGGGCAAACCGCCCGATGGAAGGTGACGAACATCTTGCGCTGCTGGGCGTTACCGACGCTCTGCACCGTGCCGATCAGGCGCGTGCCCTGCGGCATGAGCAACTGTTGGTGGTCATGCGAGTAGTAGTCAGTGGTGAGCATGACCAGAATCGGTCCGCTGAATCCGCCATCGATGTGGTTGGTGACGACACCTTCGAGAACCGTGCCCTCGAAGATCCGATATAGCCTGCCTTGGTATTGGTCGAACTCATATGATCCTATCGGATCGGTTTTGGCGTTTGCTTTGGCCTGCACGGTAGCTGGCTGTGCGGCCACTTCTGTAGTGGCAGCAGCCTGCTGTTCTCCCACTGTTGGTGGAACCACAGCCGCGGATGCGGAGGGACTGCTGGAATGATCGAAGTCAAGCGCCACGGTTCCGCTGTTGATGGCGTCCTGTTTCTGCTTTTCCCGCGCCAATGCTTTTTGTTTGGCTTCCGCATGAGCTTCGGAGACATTGGAGGTGTGTTGCGGCGCATTGGAACTCGCGCCGTAGATGGTGTCGCGTTGCGCCGTGGTCATCGGCGCAGCGTTCGCGGACTCGGGGCCGGGGGCTCCCTCGGCGGCCTGGAGTTGTTGCATGGCTGCAACCAACTGCTGCTGACGTTGCTTTTCCTCGGCGTCGTGCTGCGCCTGCAACTGCTGCTGGGTCTCGAAGCTCGAAACCTGTTGCGCATTGGGCGATACCGGGCGCATCTGTAATGTGCTCGCCGGGGCCGCTTTCTTGTTACCGTGCAGTAAGCTGGTCACGTTGGCGATGCCGAGTATGGCCAGGATCGCCACCAGCGCAATCACCACCGGCATTCCTTTCCTGAGCGGCAGTCTTGCTTCCGGCTGCTCGGGAACGGTTGCGGGAGAATTCTGATTGAGTTCGGTCATGGCTATTTCGTACCTCCCAGCCGATGGAATTCAACCTTCTGCTTGCCGATGGCGAGATAGCCGTTGTCCAGCAGTTTCGGCACGGTGTACAGCCCGCCGTTGAAATCGAAGTTGATGAGCGACGGTTTCTTGTCCTTGACTTCATAAAGCGCAGGCGTTTCCTGGAAGACGCCGCGCAGGTAGGTGAACTTGTCGTCGTGCCAGATTTGCTGGAGGCCAAGCTCCTTGCCTTTCTTCTCGTCCCATGCGTAATCGAAGTGCAGTGAGCCTGGGTATTCACTTCGATACTGCTCGGCTTTTGTCTGTTCCGCCTTGAGCATCGCTTCCTGAGCGGCTTTCGCGGCAACAGCTTCCTGTTTCGCCTTATCCAGTTCGGCCGCAGGCACGAATACGGGAAGCTGCGCCAGACGATCCTTTGCAGCCTGGTCGCCGGGATTGACAAAGACCTTGGAATCGAAGTGCGGATCGGAATCATTCGAGACCTCGCGCAACTGGAGCGTGTACTCGTTACCGTGATCGGAGACAATGTGAATGTCCGTCGCTGCATTCGCGGTCTTGGGCTTGACGCTGATGAAGCGCGAGGCCACATGGCCGCCATCGAAGATCCAGTTCACCGTGTCGCCGGCGAAGACGTTGGCGACCTTTTCTTCGGTGGGCAACACGATGAGAGTTGATTGCAGCAGTCCGGCGCGAACTTCGGGCGGTTTATCCGACTCCGAAACGACAACCGTGCGCGGCGCGCCAGGTTGGAGTGGGTGTGGATCGGTCGCAGCGTGAAGCGATGACGCGGCCATTGTGAGGCCAAAAAAGACAGCAAGGGGTATCGGCAGGTGCATGGAAGCTCCTTTCGAAGTTCGAGTTGTGTTACTCGGTTTCTCCGCGGGCAAAGCGATCAATGCCCTCGGTAAGTCCGTACTTGGCAATTAACTTGGCCCGGCGTACGCGATCCTTCGGCTTGGTGGAGAAAATCGCGTAGCTGCGGCTGTCGAGGTTGAGTTTGATGACTTTGGTTAATCCGTCGCGGCGCATGTACAAACCTTCGCGGTCCTGCAAACTCTCGAAGAGAGCGAACTGCTGCTCGTTCATCTTGAACAGCTCGGCGTATCGCTTGCGGTTGAAGGTTGCATCTTTCAGAAACAGAAACGACGTGCAGGAATTCACTATGCTGTCGGCATTCGCGCCCAGGTCTTCTGCAGACTGGCCGATCATGGTGACGCCGCCGAGATTCTTGCGCACGGTCTTGATGGAGGCGAGCGCGCCATCCAATAGCTGCTTATTCTTCATCGAAGAGAAAATCTCTTCGATCAGAATGTGCTTGGGAACGCCGAGATTGGTGGGGTTGTAGAGAACATCGTTGATCCGCCTTAACAGCCACACCATCACCGGCTCGATCAGGTCGGCGTACTGCTCGTTGTTGACACCCTGAAAGTCGAAGCACTGCAAGCGCGACAACGAAAGGCTGTCTTCCACGTTGTCGAAAACAGCATGATAGACACCGTTGCCAACCCACTTCGAGAGATACCTATCCAATTTCTTAGGTAGGAAGAGATTGGACAGACGGCGGTTTTCCGCATCGAGCAGGTACATATCCCGCACGGCCTTGTGGATCACATCGTCGTCTTCCGGTTCCAATTCCGCGCCGCTGTTCGTCAAGAGCAACTTGACGAAGCTATACAGAAACGTGACATTGCTCTCGGTGGGCTCGAGTGCGAAAGGATTGACGCGCGGTCCGTCTTTACCGATGCGGTCCACGCGCCCCCCGTACAGCTCAACGACACTTTCGTAGCTGCCGCCGATGTCAAAGATGTAGGTAAACCCGCCGTACTTCTGCTCATGTGCGATGGCCAGATTTCCTTGTACGGACTTACCGGTTCCTGTAGGCCCGAGGATGAGCATGACCCGCACACCATCGACATAAGCATCTTGAAAGAACGGCGTCCGTGTGCGCGTCTCGAAGATGTTGAGATATTCATTGTCGAGGTCTTCCGAATACGGATGTCCGAGATTCGGCGCGAAGATCGAAGACAACCGCGCATGGTGATCTTCCGCCAGCCACATGGGGAAAACATTGAACTTGTGGTTGCCGGGAAACATCGCATAGAACGCGGAGAGGTTGCCGAGTGTTTCTTCCATCACCTGCGCTCGCGCATCGACGAAGACGCGATGCACTGCGGGCGCAAGGCCGCGCAGTTCGTCCACGCTGCGCGCGACCACAAGGAAGCGAAGCGAGTATTCGCCCTGCGCCTTTTTGTCGAGCGAGCGAATTACCTCGCCGAGGTCATCGACCTGGTTATTCGCGGCTCTGGCCCCGGCACCGGTTTCAAGTGACGCCGTGTCGTGCCCGCTCATGACTCGCGTTAGCACGCCGACTTTGAAAAACGAAATGAACTTTTCCTGAGCGTCGATTTCGCTGCGCGCTGCCGTGGTGGACTTCGGCCGCCACGTCGAGCACAACACGCTGTCGCAATCGAGCGTCATGAGCCCGGAGAACAGGCACGGCCTGGACGCTTCCGGCGTGGTCTTCAGCGAAAACATCTGAACGTATCTGCGGCCGATGGTGAGGTGGTCGCTGTGCCACGCAACCGGGCTTTTCACAATCTGGCGGTCTACGCCGTCATCGGCGGTCAATGTGTAGGCGGCAGCCCACTCTTCAAGGTTGAAAAGATAGCTGAAGAACTGGAAGACGGCGTTCTTTTCGAGTAGCTTCAATCCGAACGAACCGCCGAGGTGGCCTTCGAGCAGCGTTGCCGTTTTCTCCAGATCGGCGAGCATCCGCGTTGTGTCGGTGTCGTGCTCCTTGGGCTTGCGTGCAAATGCTGTGGCCCTGGGCGGCTCAAGCGTCAAACACCAATGCAGGTCGATGCGCCGGAAGCCTGCGGATTTGTCCAGAAAGCCCAGCCGGTCATCGACAAAAGCCTGCGTGACCGGATTGCCGTACTGAGCTTTCCTCGGCAGATTGAAGCCTGACATGACGCGCGTGTATTGATACAGGCACGCACCTTCCGGCAATCCCCGCAGTGCGCCTTCAATCGAGCGCATCTGTGCTTCAAGCTCCAGATCGGTCAGCCCTTCTTCGTCGATGCCGGTGAGCGAGAAGAGGCAGCCATAGCCGCCGCCCTTCAGTGCGAAGATGCGGTCGTTGACAAAGCGTGCAATCGGTACGATGCTGCACGCGGCTCCGGCCTTGGCGAACCATGGCGTGCACTTCAACTGCTCAGTGTTTGCGCGGGTCATAGTAGGACCTCTGGCTCAGACTCAAGCCCCAAAGCTCGAACATCTTCGGATGTTTATGGACGATCATCCATGCGCTCACGGCCAGCGACGGAAACGCGATCAGCGCCACGACGCGGAACCCAACGAGGAAAACCGTTACGCAGACGAAGACAATCGCCATCCATGCGCTGAGGTCCAGTCCGAGCTTGGCTCGTGGCCTGTTGAGCGCCTGATTGATTGGTAACGGTTCTCCTCGCTTGGTCATGGCCGCCACCTACTGCATCGTCTGACCGGTAAGCGAGCCAATCCAGCCAGCGCCCCAGCCAAGGACTCCAGCGCCGAAGAGCGCGCCAAAGAGCCCAGGAATGGCGTCCTGGAACCTTCCCGACATCATGCGAATTCCGGCGAAGATCAATCCGCCGAAGCAGATGACCGCGCCCGCATAGATGGCGAACGTGCGGAAGGTAGACATCAGCGTGGTCGCGCCGGAGAAGTCCATCGTTCCCTGGGCGTGGGCCACGCTTGTAATCGAGAGCGCAAGAAGGGTAGGGGCCATCGCGCGGATGGCAGAGAGAAGAGAGGTTTTGAGAGTGTGATCCGTTTGCCGATTGGCGAACGGATCAAACGGCCGATTGCGACGAATATCGAATCGGAGGAGACGGCGGAATCGATTCACTTTGCACCTCCGCTGACCTGGCGTGTCAGCTATGGTGCAAAGCTAGGGCGGAACCGATGCCGCGTCCAATGATTTTTATGAAGTCCGCTATGCGTTTTTGACATAACGGAGGCTTGCGGACGGTAGATTTTTCTACAATTCGTAGGCGCGGATGGTTTCCGGCGTCCCGACGCCACCTTTATATAAGGAGGCTTCCACGGTTGGACGGACCGAGACATAGCAGGTGAAGCTGGTTCCATCCGTCAACTCGATCTGGACACTGGGTCCGTCACAGGCGTTTCGATGGATACGGAGCAGTTGGATCGTTTTGCCTGCCATCTCCGGGCAGTCAACGTAATCTTCTGGCATGAATTCGTCTCCCCCAACCTTTAATCATTAGAATCGCATCTGGCTTATCCCGTTGTCAGATCAATTTGATGAATTTTTCTCAGTTCCACAGGCCTGCTACCCAGACCTAGTGAAGCGGATAAGCCAAATCAGGATAATCTCTTTCCAGACAATATAACACCCATAGTGTGTAGACTCATCGTGGTCGAGCTTCGAGGATGGGGATGTGCCCCCACGTTCCGTTAAGTCTCGATTTGGTAAAAGATTGCGGCAATTCCGCGAAGAGCGGGGCTATTCCCAGGAAGAATTGGCCGAGCGGGCGGGGCTGCATCGCAATTACGTCGGCGGGGTGGAGCGTGGCGAGCGGAATGTAGCTCTGGAAAATATCGTAAGACTGGCGAAGGCCCTCTCCGTACCGCCCAAGGAGCTTTTCGTCGATTTTTCTTGATTGAGAGCACCCTTTGATGAGGGACCGAGGTTAACCCAATCATGGGTGGCACAGTTGTAGAGAACATTCACTCCGATGCAGCTAAGATCCGTTCCGGGCTCGAAAAACTGCTTGCCGAATCCTCGATTCATCGATGGCATGATCCAAACATCGACAATTTCTTATACATCGGTGGTCATTACGCGTGGGACTCACTCAGCGATACTGGATGTCGCGTGCAGGCGGAGGCTCTTGAAAGGTATAGGCGGCTTGAAGCCCTTTTCCGTGTGTTGCTCCGGGAGCAACCTGACGATTCCTTGCGTGATTTCGACCAGCAGCATGGGAAAGTGATGGAGTTCATCCAGCATCAGGGAACTCTCTTCAAAGATTCACCCAAAGTATATTTTGATCGAGCCGTCTCGGCGCTCGAATCTGAGCTTGCACTGCTCGAAAGGCTCTATAGCCATACGGAGGATCGTGCAATTTTCGTCCCAGATTCAAATGCTCTCATTCACAACCCGTACCTTGAAAAGTGGAATTTTGCCGATACGCCCCAGTTCTCGCTGGTAATTACGGCACCGGTACTCGGTGAACTGGATGTGCTCAAAGTAAACCATCGCGTCGAGACCGTTCGCGATAAGGCCGAGAAGGTGATTCGGCTGCTGAAAGAATTGAGAAGGCGGGCGCAGGCGTCGGGGAGAAAGCTGTCAGACGGTGTGGTGCTCGTCAAAGGCGTGAGCGAAGTCGTGAGTGTCGCAACGGAACCTCGAATGGATAACTCGCTTCCCTGGTTTGATCCTGGCAATAAGGACGATCAGATCCTCGCCGCCACGATTGAAGTGATACGCCGAAATCCACGATCAGCCGTGCTCGTGGTCTCACGCGACATCAACATGCAGAATAAATGTGAGTTTGCGGGTATCTCGTTTGTTGAGCCTCCAGACCAGGTCTGAGTGCGAATTTTCTCCTACGTGGTAATTGTTACGGGGATGGCGACCTGATTGCGAACAGGCGTGTAGATGTCGATCTCGCCATTCGTGGCTCGAATAGAAACAATGAGAGAGTAACGAACGCGTTTATCATACCTCCTGTGGCCGGGATTCTCTCTCCACCAGCCTCCAATGGGATAGACGCCAATGGCTGATTTTTGAGCCAGGGTTGCAGCGGGTCCGTACCAATGATCGGAATGAATGGAACCCATGTTTCGAATACGTCCAAGAAACCAGTCATCCGTGCCGCCGACGACCGGAGCTAAGCCCGTCTCTTCGGCTTCTACGGCCGCGTTTATGCGGCTTCTGAATTCGGTCAGGCTCTCTAGTTCTCGCTTTACCGCGAACCGCAGGGCGTGGGATGCATACCTGTGCCGTCTGAGCCAGCCGCGGTCGCCTGGATTCGGTTCGACGTAGTACGAGAGGGTCACGCGCAGCTCTACCTCGGTCTCTCCTAGCGCTTCGAGTTCCGTTCGTGGCCAAGGGAACTCATGGAGATTCATGTGTCGCGTTTTGATGGTACCGTCTTCTTTCCAGAATGGCTGAAGCTCGTCTTCCGCAATGAGCGTAAGATCATTGGCCGCGCTTAGGATAGCCCGGTCATAATTAGCGACTCCGTATCCGTATTTTCTGAGCAGGGCGCGCTTCTGGTATTCAGCGTGCGCAACACCAAATTGACCTTTCATTGCCGGCGTCCACTCTGCCGAATGTACCATCAGAGCACGAATTGTTTCCGGCCATCGTTCAGGCATCGCAGCGAAGATTTTTCCCGCCAGATTGCTGGCTGCGGCTGTGGCCGCGCTCGTATCTCGGAAGATGTCAAAGTGACGAATGGTCGGGTCACGGTAGGTGGTTAGAATACCCAGATCATCAGGGCAGTCGCAGTCTTCCCCGGACGTGGCCCAATTTCCACCCTCCATCAGGATGTCAGGCTTTACCGGCCATTGTCGTTCCCAGCTAACCGAGGTTCGGCTTGTCGGACAGAGTTCACCTTCAGGTGCAAGTGGTTCCCAGCCTGCGAAACTGGGATCGTTGATAGTAGTCTTTTCGGTAAAAGCTCCGACCGTAATGGCATTCCATGCCTGGGCGGGATTCTCGATGGGCTCGATTTCGTTTTGCGCGGGGTAGTTGTCTTTCGAAATACCGTCACGGATGTTCCCGGCCGAGACGAGTACCAGGCGTTTGGAGTTTTCATCGCCGAAACAGAGCTGATCGATTGCCGCCGACCAGGAAGAGGGTCTCCCGCGGTTGGTATCAATATCGCTGGTTACAGCGAGACAAACGGCTCGTTGTCTGTTGGGCGCGCTGAATTCCGCTTGCGCAACGGCGTCTCGGGTGATTGCACCGTAGAGTTTAGGATCATTCTCTCCCTGGTCGGGAAGAACCTTAACCGATTCAAGTCGGTGTGTCAACTCGACTGGTTGGGTGGATGCGATGGCGGAAGCAAGATCCCCGTAGAGCGCGAGGCCGGCCATATTAGTCCCATGTCCGCGAGCGTCACCGGCGTCCCATGTTGGTTCGTATTTGTGAACGTCACCCACGTTCAGCGCGGGGGCAATAAGTGGATGGGTCTGGGTAATACCGGTATCAAGAATACAGACTGAGATGTCTTGCCGGACGGGCGTCACGACTCTCTGGGCGAGATCCGTTGCCCATTCTGCTTGCTCGGTGTTGGACCAAGTCACGAACTGCCCCGGAGTATCCTTGGCACGGCGCAATTCAGCGATCGAGTCGCAATTGAGGAATAATCGACCCATCGTGGGGACATCCGCATAGACGAGGCAAATCTCACGATCGGGAAAGATAAGGCGTGTTTGTTGAACCTGCAACTCAACGCGATGCGTTACGCTCCGAAAGGCTTCGCTATGGCCAGCGCGAAGCCAGACTTCCCACCAGATCGCCCGATCGTCTTCCGGGAAGAGATCGAGATCGTCGGTAAACACCGATCGAAGGGCCGACTTCACTACGCGATCAATGCGTGCAACTAAGTCTTCCCCTTTGGGATGCCCTTTCTTGGTGTCCTCAGTCTTGTAGCGAGCGACCTTCGACAGGTAATAATCACGCTCGCTGTCAGGGACAAATACAGTTGCGACGGCCGACTGAGTTTTATCGGGTTGTCGGAATGCTACAAGCTCGATGTGCTTCAGACGGTTTTCGAGCAGTTCGGCGGCCTTTTCCGAGCCTGCTGGTATCTCGAAATCGAGATAGAAACCGGGCGTGCCCGCATGTAGTTCAGGATCGCGGTTTTGTCGGTCTGCTTCGACCGCGGCCAGCGCTACAGTAAGGGCCTCGCGAATCATATCCGCGTGCGTTGCCCGTTCGCGTTGGGGCAGAGGATTAGGAATGACACGGGGCTTGCTCGTGTATGGCTCTGCTTTCCCGTTGTTGCGAAGGTAGAGATGAGGCCGGTCTCGTGGAAAATCAGGCATTCTTACAGGCAAACCGCCTTCCTTTCCTCAAGAGTGGAAAGAATCGATTCGGTCGTAATGCGTTTGGAATCGATTAGCACCGCATTCTTTGCGGCCTCTTCGCTAACCCTAACCAGATCAGCAGGGCTGAAAGATTGAGCAGTATGCAAAACCGCTGGCCAATCCACATCGCGTGTATCGAACGGAGCTAATTTCCTCCGAAGGATTTCCTCTGTCAGCGTGAGATCGGGCAAGTCATATTCGATTACGTCATCAAAGCGCCGGAACAATGCACGATCAAGCATTTGTCCATGATTTGTGGCGGCCACAATCAGACTGTCGGAGGTATCCTTTTCGAGCAGTTGCAAAAAAGAGTTGAGCACTCGGCGAATTTCACCAACGTCATTGGATTGATTTCGGTTTGCACCGAGAGCATCGAATTCATCAAATAAGTACACCCCGCGAGTGTCGCGGATTGCGTCAAAAACTAGTCGAAGTTTAGCCGCAGTTTCGCCCATAAACTTCGTGATAAGACCTTCGAGCATGATCGTGAAAAGAGGCAGGTGAAGTTCTCCGGCTAAGGCCGAAGCACTCATAGTCTTTCCTGTTCCCGGAGGCCCAACAAAAAGAAGCTTTCGCCGCGGTTGAAGACCGTTCTCCAGCAATCTCTTCCGCTGTCTCTGTTCAAGCAGGACTCGTTTGAGTCGCTCGGTCAGCTTTTCGGGAAGAACCATGTCAGCAAGCCGGATCGAGGGAGTCTGTACCGAGAGCAGGTTGGCAAGTTCCCCCCGCGGTTCCAGGACAATGAGTTGTCCTGGACGGCGTTGCACGGTAGACCGCCGCTTAGCTTCGTCAATCAATTCACGAAGTTGCTGTGCGAGCGCTGCATGACCCAATTTTGCCTCATGAGCAGCAGCCTGCATCGCAACAGACAGAAATTCTCTGTCGTCACCTTCGACGTGACTCTTCAGGAGTGCGACCATGTGGCGAGCTGAACTCATACATCCAACCTTTGTTTCATCGGGAGGAGGAATCATTTTCGTCCCGTTTGCTTATGTTAAATCGGAAGAGGCCGAACGCGCCCACTCAATTCAACGGGGGTTATTCCCTGAGGCATATCTACCTCGGAATTGGCGTTCAGATGGAAGAAGCTCTCAGGCATAATGTACCGCCTGGCACAGGGCGGTTGCCATCCACAGAGGCAGCAGGGAGCTTTGCTGAGAGATTCGCCGGAACTCCGATCGGGGCACTTTGACCTCAATCTCTTTCAATGCCCGGTTGACCCTTTCGGGACCGGCCCAGGCGAGAGCGCGGACGATTTCCCCGGCTGGCTCTTTGGCGAGCATGAGTTGCCATGACGGCGCGTGTTGCAAATGAACGATCTGCTTGTCCAAGGTGATCTTGCGGCTTCGTCCGGACGTGAGATAGACCGTCCGAGTCGGCACCTGTGTTGTCAGCCCAAGGGCATTTGCGGCGCTTGCCCCGGAAGGAACAACCGTTTCCCCTCGCCGCAGGGACAGTTCTTCAACTACCTTCTGCACTGAAGGAGCGCGGCTCCCGAAACGGCTGGCAACGGGAGCTACGTACACGCCTCGACCGGCTCGCAGGAGTTTGCCGCGACGCACCAGTCGCGAAAGTGCTTGGTCGAGAGCCGCCCTGTTCCCAAGGTGGAGCCACATTTTAGCCGTGATCGGTGTACCCTCGGGCAGCGTGGCCGTTTCCTGAAGAATGGATTCCGTGAGCCGTTTCATGTGGACCCCTGTCAGAAGTATACAATTATTTCTGACACTTTATGAAACTTCAATTGGGCTGTGATCGAATGCGCTCATCGTTTCCCTGGACGCTCTGGCCTAAAGTTTGATGAGGTACTGAAGAGGAAATCTGGCTGATCCACACAATCAGCCCTTTTGGCCCGCTAGGTAAATTTGGCAGCATTTTGGCAGCAAATAGGGCCGATTGTGCCGTTTTTGCCGGTTGTGCCGGTTCATAAGTACTGTGCCGTCTATAATTTGCGTTTTCCTGCCCACCATGGCATGGAAGAGGTCATCGGTTCGATCCCGATCAGGTCCACCAAAAAGTCCTTTAAAATCATCTAAATAAACTCTGATACCCCCCAGGTATTGCTAGGATTTGGCGTCAATTGGCGTCAAATCTGTGGATTAGTGTTTTTGCCACTCCTTCCGCTTGCGAGATCCTCGTGCTCTTTCTTTTTGGACCTGCTCGCGGCCGCCCTGCTCCCTTTCACTGCAGCTTTCTTCCCCCGCAACTGACCGCTGATGGAGTTGAGCGTTGACGCCACTCCTTCCGGGATTACTTGCATGTACTGGTCGGTCGTGGTGGGCGCGCGCATATGCCGGAGAAGACCTTGAACGTCCTTGACCGAACCGCGATGCTTGGCCAGCGTAGCAACCTCAGCGCCTTTTATGGGCCAGCACGGGAACTAAGGACCTCAAAGCCTCGAACATCCTCTACGTCGAGTCCCTCGCCTTACCCTCCACCATAAACACCATGCCAGAGGCCTCGCTGAACCGGCTTGCCACACATCAGGAATTCGACGAAGCTCGACCCGCGAATAATGATGATCTCTTCACTGAATTTGCAATAGCTGACATTGATCCGGATGCCGTCGCCACCCAGCTGCTCCAGGAAGGAATCGTTTCATTCGCCAAATCATGGAGGGATCTCCTGGCTTGCATCGAACTGAACGGTGAGGCTCTCAAAGCTGCCGTCGCGTGAGTGCCTCAAGGCACTTCATCGGGACGAGCAACCACACAAACTGAACCAGCACATTGGAAATGGGCTATCCGCAGATGTCCTCTTCGGCGCAGATCTATAGATGGTCTTGTTCACTCTAGACAGTCCCGACACCTATTTGAGGCTCATTCGGCCAGGCGTTATCAGTCTCCCGTTTCCTTAGACACCGCCTTTGCCAAGCAGAATTCCAACGCCGAAAGCCACTGCGCCTTCTGCAGCACCGACAATCGTCATCTCAATCCCGGAAAAACAAATTTGCTGTCGCCTGCAGTGGCGCCGGAGACGCCGGAAACAATGCCGAAGATAGCTCCGAGTCCATCATTCACGCCAGAGGTGGCCTTTCATGTGGGCTTGCCAGTTGCTATTGAGTGCTCAGTCAGGACATTTCCAAGCCTGGCTCCGGTTAACGCTTCAATGACCATAGCGCCCTCCCTGCTTGTGGATGGATTTCCAATGCCTTTCGCATACGGACTCCACACCGAAGCGCGTCAATCTGTCGAACGACAAACGAGGACCGTGAGCACGGAGACGAAGCGCCCGCAACTTGGATGCAATCGCAAGCTGATTCGGCCTCATTTAATGATGGGCGCGCCTCCGCGATACGGCATCGCGCCAATCACAATGGTGACGGATCCTCCTCGATCAGTAAGCGACAGTAAGGAGGTTTGAGACGCTGCCAACGCCAGGCGCGGCAAAGGCTGCGTGCTCGGCGTCCTCTCGCTCTCTCCAAGAACGCACATGCCCACGCAGCGTTACCAGGCTGCCTGTTGTCTCGACGCTGATGTCCTTCGCCTCAATCTGGGCATCGCGCTTCAGCGCATCCTCGATCTTGCTTTTGACACCCATCGCACTTACGAGTGGCTTGAGTTCAATCTCGCTCGAAACTGCCTTCACTCCGCGCAGAGAGCGCACGACTCGCGTGGCCTCTTCTATTTGATACTGCCACTCCGCGATTCCTTGAAGAGTTACCCATCCCTTGGTAACCGTGAGCTTGATGGTGCTTGGAACCTGCGAATTCCAGTTCAACTGATTGGAGCCTGCAAGCGCGATGTCCTCGTCTGTGCGCTCGCTTTCAAATGGGAGATCGACAATAATCTCACTTGCGACAGATGTAACATTCGCAACCCGTTGGGCTGCGCGTTCGGCTGCCCACTTCTCAAACAGGCTACCGACATGCCCATTCAGTTCCACTACGCCTTCGTTGACCGAAACACCGATCTTTGTCGCACAGATGCTCGGTTCCCAGTGCAGTTCCTGCTCTACATCGTGCTTGATCATTTCTGCGGTTTTCAAGTCGTCACCTTTTCTTGTGGATGGGACGCAAATCATGCGTCGTTTAAATGCTGCTGCATCGCCGCTGAATCATTACAGGAGTGAACAGACCGATCTGTGCTGGATTGCACAGTGCAATGTATCTGAGAACCAGTCTCGCGCTCATTTGTCTCGATCGAGGCGGCGGAGACTGTGCTCATTTGAGCACTCGCACTGTGTGCTTCCATCCAGGAGAGGATCCATCGCACAAAGACAAATGAGCAAAAGTGGGCAGAAGAGAACCACTCGGAGTAGTTCAATCGCGGAGAAGAGCATTCAGATCGAAGGACGCTTCTGTCCAACTTGACAAGTCACTCTATCTTCTTTTGAAATCCATCGCCATCAGTTGGCAAAGCGCCACTCACCGGAACGACGTCATCATCGAGGACCCATCATGCCTTCGTTATTAGACCCCATCACAATCGGCCACCTCAAACTGCCGAATCGTGTGATCATGTCGCCGCTCACTCGCCTTCGCGGCACATCCGATCACCTCCCGACCGCGCTCATGATCGAGTACTACACACAACGAGCAAGCGCGGGCCTGATTATTTCCGAGGGCATACCCGTGGTACCGCAGGGCGTCGGGTACGCGAATGTCCCAGGGATCTGGTCGCTACAGCAGATCGTTGCCTGGAAACTGGTAACAGATTCAGTACATAACGCAGGAGGCCGAATCTTTGCACAGCTATGGCATGTCGGGCGCATCTCGGATCCGCTGTTTCTTGAGGGAAAACTTCCAGTAGCACCGAGCGCTATCCGTCCTGCTGGTCATGTCAGCCTGGTACGTCCTATTACCGAGTATGTGACACCGCGGGAACTGAATAAATCCGAAATTCCTGGCATCGTCGATGGATTCCGTAAGGGTGCGGAGAATGCAAAGAGCGCCGGTTTCGACGGCGTGGAGATCCACGGAGCAAATGGTTACCTGATCGACCAGTTCCTTCAGGACGGTTCGAATCACCGCACCGATGAGTACGGAGGTTCGATTAATAACCGGGCACGGCTCATGCTTGAGGTAGCCGATGCGGCGGTCTCCGTTTGGGGCGCAAAGCGCGTGGGTATGCATCTGGCGCCACGCGGCGATAGCCAGGATATGCACGATTCGAATCCATCGGCGACCTTTGGCTACGTGGCCCACGAACTCGGCAGACGCGGACTTGCCTTTCTTTGCGCACGCGAGTACTTCGGTCCGGACAGATTGGGTCCGCAACTCAAGAAAGAGTTCGGCGGAATCTACATCGTAAACGAGAAATACACCCATGCGCTGGCCGACCAGGTTATCCGGGAAGGAGAAGCAGATGCTGTTGCCTTTGGTCAGCTCTTCCTTGCCAATTCAGATCTTCCGTTACGTTTCGCGAAGAACTCTCAGCTCAACCTGCCGGACTTCGGCACCTACTTCACATCTGGTCCGCATGGCTATACAGACTATCCTGCCTTGTCGGCATCCGAAAAGGCCATTGCACTCTCCAGCAAATGAACAGGTTCATCTTGCGGCCGAAAAGGGTGCCAGAACTTCAAGGAGCTTTCATGAATGAAACCATACGTTTGTTGCAAACCCATCACAGTTGCCGAAGCTATAAGGCCGATGCAATTCCAGAGGAGATTCTTGATGCTGTCGTTGAGTCCGCGCGCCGTGCACCCACATCCATCAACAGCCATCAAATCTCACTGGTCGTTGTGCGGGATGCGGCCGGCCGGGAACGTATCGCGGAGATCGCTGGCGGCCAGCCATGGATTGCACAAGCCCCGGTATTTGTTGCGGTGATTGCCGACTTATATAAGACAGGCCTTGGCGTTGAGAAGGCTGGCGCCCAGCAAGTCTTCCAGCGCAGCATGGAGGCCATCGTCTCCGCAGTAACGGACGCAGGAATCGCAATGGCGACGCTAATGACCGCAGCGCGCGCATTCGGCCTGGGAATCGTCCCCATTGGAGGAATTCGCCGCGATCCAAAGGGAATGATTGATTTGCTCAGACTGCCTCGGAACACTTTCCCCGTATGTGGAGTCGCTCTGGGATATGTTGACAAAGAGGCACCGCAAAAGCCGCGCATGTCCATCGAGAGCTTTCGCCACGAGGAGAAGTATCATTCAGAAGTGCTGATGCCGGCTATAGATGCCTACGACTTGACGCTACAGGAATACTGGTTGCAAAGTGGGCGAGTGGACGGGCTCACCTGGTCTGCCAATTTGGCACAGAGCTACAGCACAACTTCTCGACGGATCAAGTCTGTCGTCCAAAACCAAGGCTTCACAATCGAGGTGTAATCGGATGAACGGACTCAACGATAAGCGAAGCCTTTACAGAATGATTGGAAAGCGATGAGTCATGCGAAGTCCGAAGAGGCGCGTCCGATTGTTCGTCCGAGGGCCGCGGTTGTCGTCGCCCACCCCGATGACGAGGTCCTGTGGTGTGGCGGCTACATATTGACACATCCTGAATTCCACTTGCGGATTGTGACCCTTTGCAGAGCGCAGGACGAGGACCGTGCGCCGAAGTTTCGCAAGGTTCTGGAGCAACTTGGAGCGGAAGGTGAGATGGCGGATCTGGACGATGGACCCGGACAGATTCCTCTGCCCACCGACCTGCTGCAAACGACCATCCTCAGGCTACTCGGCGGACACAGTTACGACCTGATTGTGACCCATGGACCGAACGGCGAGTACACGCGTCACCGCCGGCATGAGGAGTGCTGTCAGAGCGTGGTGGAGCTTTGGCGGTCGGGCAGCATCCATACAAATAGGTTGCGGATGTTCGCTTACGAAGATGGCAACCGAGCATATTTGCCTAGGGTCCGTGACGATGCAGATCAGCGAGACCTGCTGACAGAGTGTGTCTGGCTTGAAAAACGGAGGCTGATTACGGACGTATACGGGTACGAGACCGGCAGCTGGGAAGCAAAGAGTACACCACGAGAAGAAGGATTCTGGTGTTTCGATTCACCGCAAGAAGCGTTCAAGCGCACGGGATTATCGGAGATCAAATCGTGAAGGTACTCGTACTGACTGAATACCCGGCGCCAGCGGCCGGGTTGGCGCTGCAAGGCGAACTCTTGTGCAGGGGGCTCAGCGAGATGGGCGTGGATGTTCATCCCGTGCATTTGGAATCCGCACTGGAAAAGGAATGGTACTATCGCTGGTTTCAACCGGACATAGTAGTAGGCGTAGGGTTCTGGGGCCACATTCCGAACCTGGTGTTGCATCCGCAGAGATTCGGGATGAAGGCCATTCCATGGCTAGTGGCCGATGGTTACATCGCAGAACATCGTGATGTTCTGAACGCCCTGCCACTGATTCTGGTCACTTCCAACTGGGTCAAAGAGGTTTATGTCAGGGATGGCATTCGCAGCGACAACATTGTAGTGTTGCCTGTGGGATGCGATACCGACCGTTACGCGCCACATCGCAAGGATGATGTGAAGGTTCAATCGATCCGCGAAGAGTTCGGAATATCGGATCTCCAGTTAATGATCCTGACCGCGGGAGGGGATGGTGCCTCGAAAGGCGCACAAGAAGTGATGCAGGCTCTGGCCATGATTGACGGCGATGCGCCCGACTGGAGATATGTCTGCAAGGTCTGGCCTCAGCCTCGCACGGAACAACAGAACTTGATCGATCTCAAGATGGCAGCGGATCTGGGTATAGGCAAGAAAGTCATTTTCTCGACAAACGTTGTCTCGCAAAACTTCATGCCCTACCTTCTGTCGGCCTGTGACATCTATGCAGCGCCGTCGCGGCTGGAAGGATTCGGCATGATTCAGGTGGAGGCAAACGCCTGTGAAAAACCAGTGATCGCAATCGATGCCATGGCCTTTCGCGACACCATGGTCCACGGCGAGACGGCGTTCCTGGCAGCGGTCGCCGAAGAGAGAAAGATTACCGAAGCGCTCTACGGCGAAGGCCACAACTACGAGACCAGCCATCGCATCGTGTTTCCAAATCCGCGGACCGCTGAATACCGAGCCAGCGTTCCCGAGATTGCTGAACACCTTCTGACACTCATGAAAGACCGCGAACTGCGCCAGCGTATGGGTGTTGCAGGCCGCAAGCGGGTAGTGGAGTTATTCGACTATCGACGAGTTGCCCGGAGATTTGTGGAAATCGTTTCCGACCGACTGGGAATCCAGTAGAAGCGGACGAGGCGCGTGTGCTCGCCTCACAGATCAGCACTCCAACGAGGCGGATATGTCCTTCGACGAAAAGTCAAGAATCTCCATCGAGCAAGCAAAGGAAGCGGCCCTCAACATCCTGCGTCATAACGCAACGGGACCATTTGAGGGACTGCCACGAACCGCAGGGTGGGGATATCCGGAGCCCTACACGCGAGACCTGATGATCTCGTCCATTGGCTTTCTGGCAACCGGCAACGCGCAGCTTGCGGACGCGCTGGAACGCACACTGGTTGCGCTCGCTAACAATCAGTCACTGCATGGTCATATACCATCTCTCGCGCACGATGCGGCCAACCGCGGGTCCAGCGATTCGACACCTCTGTTCCTTTTTGGACTGGCTGTTTTCAGAATTGCAACGAATCAGCCGGAGTTTCTGCTTGAGGCAGCGGAGAAGGCTCTGCAGTGGATGCTGTACCAGAGCCCGGATGACAGGGTAATGGTCTCGCAGTTACCCACCAGCGACTGGCGCGATGAGCAGTACGTGATGGGGTACGGGCTATTCGTGAATATGATCGTCTATTCGTATCTTCGCCTTTTTGGAGAACACGACTCAGCCAATGAGTTGCGCGGATTGATGGACCGGCTTGAGGTCAATTGTGAGGAAAAGAAGAGCTATGAACAGGAGGCCATTGTGGAGCCTACTGCGCCCTACTTCGCTCTCTATGCGTACAAGATCATGCGCAGCGACCGCTTCGACCTGCTCGGCAACAGTCTGGCAATCCTGACTGGAATCGCATCGCCTGAGAGGTCAACGAATCTACTGACATGGATCGAAGCCGAGTGCGAGGCGATGCGAGGCCGCGGGGAACTTGCTGTGGATTTGGCACCCTGCCTATTCCCGTACATTCTGCCCCATCACGCCGATTGGCTGCCTCGTTATGAGCGCTATAACCGTCCGGGAGACTATCACAATGGGGGGGTGTGGCCTTTCATATGCGGCTTCCATGTTGCGGCTTGCGTAGCGGCCGGTCAGATGGACCTGGCGGAGCGCAAACTACTTGCGCTGACGGATTTGGTGAAGCCATGGCATGAAGATGCTGCCGAGTGGGGATTCAACGAATGGATTCACGCGCAGACCGGTAAGCCGAGCGGTCGGGACTGGCAAACATGGTCGGCTGCCATGTACCTTTACGCCGCTGAATGCGTACAGCGAAAGAAAACTCCATTCTTTGACTTGATCCGGAACGCGGATTCTATATTCTGAAGCAGGCGCCACAGAGGTAGATGATCCCGGGTGGCCACCGGTATTGGATTCAGCCAGGACACAATCCGCCCGGACGCAGTTTGTCGAATCATCGGTAGTTGGTTGAAATGGATGCCTGTTAGCTCCCAACTCTTTCCTTTGTCATTCTGCTCAATTGCGCGGAGGATGGCGTCTGGCCATACGCGCAATATAGTCATAGTTCTTCGCGCAAAGAGATCAATGCCATTACGCTATTGCGCCAACCAGCCAGCCGATACCAGCGGTCATCGTCATCGCCAAACCACCCCAGAATGTTACGCGAATCGCGCCCATGATCACTTTTGCTCCTCCGGCGTGTGCGGCCAGTCCGCCCATCAGCGCGAGAACCGCCAGCGATGATAATGACACGAATGGGATGAATTGCACTTCGGGCGCAATCGCAGCGACCAGGAGCGGCATCATTGCCCCGACAGCAAAACTGCAGGCGGCAGCCAGGGATGCCTGAATCGGGCGGGCGCGGAACCGCTCTGAAATATCCAATTCGTCGCGGGCATACGCCCCCAATTCGTCGTAGGCAATCAGTTGCAGCGCGACCTGCTTTGCGAGGAGCGGATCGAGCCCGCGGGCCTCATAGATTGCGGCGAGTGCCTGGCGCTCGCCTGCGCTATCTTTCCTAAGCTTTGTACGCTCCAGTGCGAGTTCAGCCTCCTCTGTGTCGGCCTGCGAGTGTACGGAAACATACTCACTCGCTGCCATGGACATCCCTCCAGAAACCAGGCCGGCAATCCCAGCAACCAGAACGCTGCGGTGGGTTCCATGCGCCGCTGCAACCCCGATCAGCAGGCTTGATGTTGACAGAATGCCGTCGTTCGCGCCCAACACCGCGGCTCGCAGAAGTCCGATGGCGCCAATCCGATTGATTTGTTTGCCTTGTGCAGGAATCTTGAAACGCTTGCGAACGATAAATCTCTGAAAGCGTCGAAATGCATTTCTATCCGCCGGGCGCGCTTCGGATGTGATGGAGTTGCGCAATGGCCTAAGCGACCTGTTCTTCCTTAAATCCATTTCATCCTCAACAGCCAGACCTTGACACCTTGCGTGAGGCCGGTGTATGCAAGCAGCGTAAGCAGCAGTATCGGCCAGTACATCCCTGGCAAGCGCGTCAGGCCCAGCGAGGAGGCCAGCGGCGAAAATGGCAGCCAGGCTCCGAAGAGCATGATGACCAAAGTCGTAGCCGTCAGCGCCCAGCTCGCGCGACTTTGCAGAAAGGGGATCTTGTTCGTGCGGATTACATGGATGATGAGTGTTTGCGTCATCAAAGACTCGACGAACCAGCCGGTCTGAAATACGGAGGACCGCGACGGATCCCAACATTTGAAGATCCACAGCATGACGAAGAATGTGGAGTAGTCGAAGATTGAGCTGATGGGTCCGACGCAGAGGATAAAGCGCCGGATCTCACCGATGTTCCAGGGCCGCGGGTGTGCCACTTGCTCTTCGTCAACTGCGTCGTTGGGGATTGGTACCTGTGAAAAATCGTAAAGCATGTTGTTTGTCAGAATCTGAATTGGCGCCATTGGAAGAAACGGAAGAAATGCACTGGCTCCCAAAACACTAAACATGTTTCCAAAGTTCGAACTGGCTCCCATACGGATGTACTTGAGTATGTTGGCGAATACTTTTCGACCCTCGATGACGCCACCTTCGAGCACCATTAGATCCTTCTCTAACAGAATTAGATCCGCTGACTCCTTGGCGATGTCGGCCGCCGTATCCACTGAGATGCCGATGTCCGCCGCACGCAGTGCGGGAGCATCGTTGATGCCATCTCCCATGAAGCCAACTACGTGTCCGTTGCCGCGTAAAACACGCACGATGCGCTGCTTGTGTGCGGGAGAAAGACGCGGGAACAGCGTTGTTTTTTCAGCTGCCTCGGCGAGTTCAGTGTCCGTCATCTTTTCGACGTCATCGCCGAGAAGCATCGGATCGGCTACAAGTCCCACGTCACTACATACCTTGCGACTGATCAGGTCGTTGTCGCCAGTGAGGATCTTCACCACTACCCCGTGCTTGTGAAGAGCTTCGATTGCAGTTGCCGCAGTACGCTTGGGCGGATCCAAGAACGCTACATAGCCCTTCAGCACCAGATCCCGCTCATCTTCTTTTGTGCAAGACTGTTTCCCCGGCAGCTCTTTCACCGCGACAGCCAGAACTCGGAAACCGTCATTGCTCAGGTTCGCATATTGCTCCTTCAATCCCTTCATCAATGCGGGGTCCATCGGCGATAGCTTTCCATCCAACTCGAATTGCGAACACTGATGGAAGATTTCTTCAGGAGCGCCTTTGGTCAAAAGAATGGACTTGCCTTCAGGGCTCTCGACAAGCACAGACATCATGCGTCGCGTGAAGTCGAAAGGAATCTCGTCAAGCTTCTTGAACTTCGAGACAAGGTCCTGCTCGTGAAAATCGGAACTGTTCAAAATGGCTGTATCGAGCAGGTTTTTGAGACCGGTCTGGAAATGGCTGATCAGGTACCCATCGCGGAGCACTTCATCTGTCTCTCGGCCAGCGACATTGCAATGCCGCTGGAGCACCACTCGATCCTCGGTAAGCGTACCGGTCTTGTCTGTGCAGAGAATGTCCATTCCCCCGAAGTTCTGAATGGCATTCAGACGCTTCACAATGACCTTCTTGCGGCTCATGGCCAGCGCGCCTTTGGAGAGGCAGAC
>Ga0181519_10001134_pt1 | contig 23437 bp, 23 predicted proteins | sample PEATcosm2014_Bin_26_FD_121102 | JGI IMG/M metagenome (GOLD analysis project Ga0181519, IMG submission 121102) | Peatland microbial communities from MTU Mesocosm Facility, Houghton, MI, USA - PEATcosm2014_Bin02_10_metaG | ecosystem: Environmental > Terrestrial > Soil > Wetlands > Peat | place...
CAACGACGCGGGCGCGCTCGCGATCCGCGCACAGCTCGAACGCGACCTCGAGCGCCTGCGCGCCGTGCCGCAGCCGGACGTCACGGCGCTCGGCGCGCGGCTCGCCGCCGCCGGCGAGGTGGTGCGCACGCTGCCGATGCTCGGCATGATCCGCGGCGACTACGCGGCGCCGGGCACGGCGGCGGATGGCGCGACCGGGCTGGCGCGCGCCTGGCAGCAGTTCACGACCTCGCTGCACGAGCTGGTCAGCGTGCGGCGCGTCTCGGATGCGAGCGTGCGGCTCGTGTCGATGGAGGAGATCGCGGTGCGCCGCGAGCACCTCGAGTCGCTGCTGTTCGCGGCGCGGCTCGCGGTCCTGCGCGGCGACGACACCGAGTACGCCGCGAGCATCGGCGAGGCGCGCGACTGGCTCGCGCGCTTCTTCGACACGCGCGCGGCACCCGGCCAGGCGCTCGAGGCCGAACTCGCCGCGCTCGCCGGTGCACGCGTCAGCCCCGAGATCCCCGACCTCGCGCCGACGCTGCGCATGATGCGCGCGGTGCCGCGGTGATCAGGAGCGTGCTGTTCGTCGCGGCGCTCGTGGTCGGCACGATCCTCGCCAATACGCTGCTGCCCGACAACGGCTACGTCGCCGTCTCGTTCCGCGGCTACCTGGTCGAGATGTCGGTGCCGACGCTGGTGCTGTGCCTGCTGCTGACGCTGCTCGGCCTGCAGGTGCTGCAGCGGCTCGCACGGCTGCCCGCGACGCGCCGCAAGCGCCGGCTCGAGCAGCGGCACGCACGCGCGCGAGCCGACCTCAATCGCGGGCTGCTCGAGATGTCCGCGGGTCGCTGGGCCGAATCGGAACTGACCTTGACGCGCGCCGCGCGCGACGCGGCGGCGCCGGCGGTCCACTACCTGGCGGCCGCCCGCGCCGCCGACCTGCAGGGGCAGCGCGAGCGCCGCGATGCGTGGCTCGGGCTCGCGCGCGATGCCTCGGTCGAGGAGCCGGCGCCGGCGCTGATCACGGTCGCCGAACTCATGATCAAGGACGGCAACAGCGACGCCGCGCTCGAGGCCCTCGGCACGCTCGAGCAGCGCGGCGAGCTCAACCCGCGCGCGCTGCTGCTGCTCGCGCGCGTCCACCGGCTGCGCGGCGACTTCGACCGGCTGCGGCAGCTCGAGCCGCGGCTCAGGGCGAGCCGCGACATTCCGGCCACCGCGGTCGACGAGATCGTCGATACGCTGTACGCGGACATGCTCAAGGTCGCGACCGAGAAGGGCGGCCTCGCGGCGCTGAACGCCGTGTGGAGCGACGCGACCCGCGCCGCCCGCCGCCGGCCCGGCGTCGTGGTTGCCTACGCGCGGGGCCTCGCGCGCTTCGGCGAACCCGAGCAGGCGGCCGAGGCGCTGCGCGTGCTGCTCGAGTCGGAGTGGAGCGAGGCGGCGGCGCTGCTCTTTGGCGAGCTGCCGGGGGGCGACGCGCTCGAGCGGCTGCGCAGCGCCGAAGGCTGGCTGCGCAGCCGGCGCGAGGACCCGGCACTGCTCGTGTGCTGTGCGCGCCTGTGCCTCAGGGCCGAGCTGTACGGCAAGGCGCGCAGCTACCTCGAGACCAGCCTCGCGCTCAGGCCCCGCGCCGAGACCGCGCAGATCCTCGCGCAGCTGCTCGAGGACCTCGGCGATGGCGAGCGTGCCGCGCAGGTGCTGCGCGACGGACTCGCGCTCGCCACCGGCCGGCGCGCGGAACTGCCGCCGGTGCGGCAGCGCCGCTTCGGCGTGCCGCGGCGCTGAGGCAGGCTGGCGCTAGGGCGAGTCCCGGCGCGCGAGCGCGTCCGGCGCGTACTCGAAGGAATCGAAGTACAGGCGGCCGGGCGGGAGGCCGCGTGCCGGCAGCGCCGCCTGCAGTGCGGCGATCAGCGCCGGCGGCCCTGCCGCGTACACCTCCGTCTCGCCGAGGTCGGCCACGTCGGCCACGAGCGCCTCGTGCACGAGCCCGGTGCGGCAGCGCCCGGCCTCCGCCGCCGTCGCCTCGGACAGCACCGGCACGTAGCTGAGCCACGGGAAGTGCGCCAGCCGCTCGCGCACCCACGCATCCGCATACAGGTCGACGGCGCGGCGCGCACCCCAGTAGAGCGTGAGCGGCCGGCGGCTGCCGCTCTCGAGCACGTGCCTCAGGATCGCCTTGATCGGCGCGAAGCCCGTGCCGCCGGCCACCAGGATGGCCGGTCCCGCGGCCGCCGGCGGATCGCGGTACACGAACTGACCGAGCGGCCCCTCGATGTGCAGCAGCGCGCCGGGCCGCAGTGCCTCGAACACCTGCGCCGTGAACTCCCCGCCCGGCACGCGGCGCACGTGCAGCTCGATGAGTCCCGCGTCGTGCGGCGGCGAGGCGATCGAGAAGCTGCGCCGCCGGTCGTTCGCCAGCATCACGTCGAGGTACTGGCCGGCACGGAAGCGGAAGTCCTCGATCGCGGGCAGGCGCAGGTAGAGCGCGGTCACGTCCGGCGCGAGCACGTCGAGGCGCTCGACCCGGCACGGCAGCTGCTTGATCTCGACGTCGGTGACGAGCCGCACCTCGCGGACCTCGACGACGACGTCGCTGTCGGCCTCGGCCTGGCACAGCAGTACGTAGCCGGCGGCGACCTCCGCTGCGCTGAGGCCGAGCGGCCGGCCGCGCGGGTAGTGGACGCGTCCCTCGAGCAGCCGGGCGCGGCACGAACCGCAGTTGCCGCCCTTGCAGCTGTGCGGCAGGTTGCAGTGCGCCGCGAGTGCGGCGTCGAGCAGCCTCTGACCCGGTGCCACCTCGAGGGTCCGGTTCTGTGGTCTCAGTGTGAAGCGCATGCCGGCCCAGTGTGCCTGCATTCAGCCTAGAATGCCGCCATGGCGACGACGGCGAGATATCTGGTGGCAGGCTGCGGCTACACGGGCACGCGGCTCGCGCGCGGCCTGCTGGCGCGCGGTCCGGTGGTCGGCCTGACGCGGAGCGAAGCGAGCGCCGAGCAGCTCGATGCGCAGGGCATCGATGCCGTGGTCTGGGACCTCGACGATGCGGCGGCGCCGCTGCCACGCGGCTTCGGCACGCCGTCGGTGGTGTACTACCTGGTGCCGCCGCCCGCGACCGGCCTCAGCGATCCGCGCTTCAAGCGCTTCCTCGCGCGCCTGCCGGCACCGCCGGCGCGGATCGTCTACGTCAGCACCACGGGCGTGTACGGCAACACGGGCGGCGAACTGGTCGGCGAGGACGCACCGCTCAATCCCTCGACCGACCGCGCCCGCCGCCGCGTCGATGCCGAACGGGCGCTGACCGAGTGGTGCCAGCGCCAGGGCGTCGGCTGGACCATCGTGCGCGCCCCCGGCATCTACGGCCCGGGGCGCCTGCCGATCGAGCGCCTGAAGCGCGGCGAGCCGATGATCCGCCACGCCGAGGCGGGCTACTCGAGCCGCATCCACGTCGATGACCTGGTCTCGGCGCTGCTGCTCGCCGGCAGCGCGCCGCGCGCGGTGGACCGTGTCTACAACGTCACCGACGGCAACCCGACCAGCATGACCGAGTACTTCGAGCGCGTGGCGCTCCTGACGGGACTGCCGCCGCCGGTGCTGCTGACGCGCGCCGAGGCGGAGCGCGCGGTGAGCCCTGGCCTTTGGTCCTATCTCGCCGAGTCGCGCCGCATAGACTCGAGCCGGATCCGCACCGAGCTCGGCTTCGCGCCGCGCTTCAAGGACCTGAGGCTCGGCATCCTCTCGAGCCTGCCGGCGCTGTGATGGGCGGCCGAGCACGCTGGCTGCGCCTCGCCGCGCTCTGCGCCGCGCTCGCGGCCAGCGCCGCCGTCGCTGCCGCACGCCCGAGCGCGGCGCTCATCGTCGAGCAGGAACTCGCCTTCGCGCAGTCCGCGGCGGAGCACGGCACGCGCGCGGCCTTCCTCGCGGTGCTCGCGGACAGCGCGGTGCTGATGCAGCCGCGCGCGGTGCCCGCCCGCGCCACGCTCGAGGCCGGCGCCGGTCCGGGCGCGCCGCTGCGCTTTCGGCCCGACCTCGCGAGCATCTCGGCGCGCGGCGACTTCGGCTGGGCGAGCGGGCCGTTCAGCCACTACCGCGAGTCGGCCGGCGACCGCCCGGACGTGGTCGGCCACTACGTCACGGTGTGGCGCCGCGAGGACGGCGGCGCGTGGCGGGTGATCCTGGACGGCGGCGTGCCCTACCCGATCGCGGATGGCGCCAGCGCCGCGCACCTCGCGGTCAGTGCGCGCCTGCGCCCGACCGCGAGCGCGGGCGCGGCGCCCGACTGCAGCGCCGAGTTCGCGGCACGCTGGCAGGCGCAGGGTCGCGCGCGCGCGCTCAAGGAGTTCCTCGCGGCAGACGCGCGGCTGCTGTATGCCGGTGCCGCGCCGCGCGATGCCCGCGCCATCGAGCCGAAGCTGGACCCGCTCGCCGCGGCGCCGCTGCATGCGGCGCGCATCGCGCGCACGCTCGCCTCCGAGGACGGCGACGTCGCCGTCGACTACGGCGAGTACGAGCTCGGCGCGACGCTCGAGGTGCCGGCACGACACGTCGTGTTCATCCGCGCCTGGGACCTCGGACACCGCTGCCGGCTGGCGCTCGAGGCGCTCAGCCCCGGCGGCTGACGCGCGGCTAGCGGACCAGCCGCGCCTCGAGGTCGTAGGTGTCGGCGGCGGTGATCTCGACGTCCGCGAACTCGCCGACGGCGAGGCGCGGGCTGCTGCTCGGGACGCGCACCGTGCCATCGATCTCCGGCGCGTCCGCATAGCTGCGGGCGACCGCGACCCGGCTGCGGCCCTCGCCGTCGATGGCATCGACCAGCACGCGGGTACGCGTGCCGACGCGTGCCGCGAGGCGCCGCGCGCTGACGCCGGCCGCTACCTCCATGAAGCGCTCCCAGCGCTCCTGCTGCACGGGCTCCGGCACCGGGTCGGGCAGCGCGTTGGCGCTCGCCCCTTCGACCGGCGAGTACTTGAAGCAGCCGACGCGGTCGAGCTCCGCCTGCTCGAGCCACTCGAGCAGCAGTGCGAAGTCCGCCTCGGTCTCGCCGGGGAAGCCGACGATGAAGGTGCTGCGGATCGCGATGCCGGGCAGCGCCGTGCGCCAGGCGCGCACGCGCTTCAGCGTGTTCTCGGCGTGCGCCGGCCGCTTCATCAGCTTGAGCACGCGCGGGCTCGCGTGCTGGAACGGGATGTCGAGGTACGGCAGCACCTTGCCCTCGGCCATCAGCGGCAGCACCTCGTCGACGTGCGGGTACGGGTAGACGTAGTGGAGCCGCACCCACGCGCCGCGCTCGGCGGCGAGCGTGCCGAGCTCGCGCGCGAGGTCGATGAAGCGCGTCTGGATCTCGCGCGAGCCCCACGCCTCGGCGCGGTAACGCAGGTCCGCTCCGTAGGCGCTCGTGTCCTGGGAGATCACCAGCAGTTCGCGCACGCCCGCGTTCAGCAGCCGCACGCCCTCGTTGAGCACGTGCGTGATCGGGCGCGAGGCGAGGTCGCCGCGCATCGACGGGATGATGCAGAAGCTGCAGCGGTGGTTGCAGCCCTCGGAGATCTTGAGGTACGCATAGTGACGCGGCGTCAGGCGGATGCCCTGCGGCGGCACGAGATCGCTGAACGGATCGTGCGGCCGGGGCAGGTGCGCATGCACGTGGCCGAGCACCTCCTCGTAGGCGTGCGGCCCGGTGATGCCGAGGACGCGCGGGTGGCGCTCGCGGATCGCCTCGGGGCGCGCGCCGAGGCAGCCGGTGACGACGACCTTGCCGTTGCGGTCAAGCGCCTCGCCGATGGTGTCGAGCGACTCGTGCACGGCGTCGTCGATGAAGCCGCAGGTGTTCACGACCACGAGGTCGGCCTGCTCGTAGGTGGCTGCAACCTCGTACCCTTCCGCGCGCAGCTGCGTGAGAATCCGCTCGGAATCGACGAGCGCCTTCGGGCAGCCGAGGCTGACAAAGCCGATGCGGGGGGCTGTTTTCATGGGGGCAATGGCCGGGGACGGGCCGCCATCCTACCCGCCGCCAGCCGGGCCGACCACCGCCCGCTCTGGCCCGCGGCACGGGCCCCGGCGGCGCCGCCCGCAGGGCTCGCTCGGCCCGCGGGAAGGCTGATCGCGCGGCCGCGCGCACGCTATCATGCGCCGCATGCGGCTCGACTTCGTGAAGATGCACGGCCTCGGCAACGACTTCCTCGTGTTCGACGCCGCCACCCCCGCCACGCTGCCGGACGCCGCCCGGCTGCGCGCGCTCGCCGACCGCCACACCGGCATCGGCTACGACCAGGCGCTCGTGCTGTCGCCGCCCCGGCGCCCGGGCACGGCGGTCTACTACCGGATCTTCAACGCCGACGGCGCCGAGGTCGAGCAGTGCGGCAACGGCGCGCGCTGCATCGCCGCCCTCGTCGCCCGCCGGCTCGGCCAGGGGCCCGGCGAGCTCGTGATGGACAGCCCCGCCGGCCTCGTCAGCGCGCGCCTGCGCGCCGACGGGCTGGTGTCGGTCGCGATCGCGGTTCCGGACTTCGCGCCGCGCGCGCTGCCGTTCGTCGCCGACGCCGAGGCGCCGTGCTACGCGCTCGAGGTCGCGGGCCGCACGCTCGAGATCGGCGCGGTGTCGATCGGCAACCCGCACGCGGTGCTGCGCGTGCCGTCGGTCGCGGCCGCTGCGGTGGACACGCTCGGTCCCGCGGTGGAGAATCACCCGCGCTTCCCGCGGCGTACCAACGTCGAGTTCATGGAGATCGTGACGCGCACGCACATCCGGCTCCGGGTCCACGAGCGGGGCGTCGGCGAAACCCGCGCCTGCGGCACCGGCGCCTGCGGCGCGGTCGCCGTCGGCCGCGAGCGCGGCTGGCTCGATGCCGAGGTCGAGGTCGACGTGCCGGGTGGACGCCTGGCCGTCGAATGGCAGCGTCGCGGCGAACTGATCTGGCTCACCGGCCCCACCGCAACCGTATTCGAAGGACACATCGACCTATGACGAATCCGCAGCCGAAGCTCGAGACGAAGCCGGCCACTGCCAAGAGCGCGCGCCTCGACGACGGCAGCGTCGCGGCGTTCCTCGCCGGCCACCCGGACTTCTTCGAGCGCCATCCAGCGCTGCTCGCGGCGCTGCGGCTGCCGCACGTGCGTGGCGACGGCTCCACGGTTTCGCTGGTCGAGCGCCAGCTCGAGGTGCTGCGCGAGCGCACCCGCGAATTCGAGCTCCGGCTCAAGACGATGATCGACAACGGCCGCAGCAACGACGCGCTCGCGGCCAAGATCCAGCGCCTCGCACTCCGGCTGATCCACGCGCGCAGCGTCGCGCAGCGGCTCGCGGCGATCGAGGCGAGCCTGCGCGAGGATTTCGCGGTGCGCGAGTTCGTGATCCTCGTGACCCGCGCCGGCACCGGACTCGAAGCGGTCGAGCAGCGCTGCCTGCGCGTCGTGCCCGCCGACGAGGCCGGCCTCAGGTCCTTCGAGTCGCTGTTCAGTTCGGGCAAGCCGCGCTGCGGGCGCGTGCGCGACTCGCAGCGCGAGTTCCTGTTCCCGGCGACCGATACGCTGGTCGGATCGGCGGCACTCGTGCCGCTCGGCGCGGGCGGTGCACTCGGACTGCTGGCGATTTCCTCGCCCGATGCCGACCACTTCAACCCGACCATGAGCACCGACTATCTGGCGCGCATCGGCGAGCTGATCGCCACCGCCCTCGATGCCAGCCCGGACCGCCCGGCCGCCTGAGGCGGCCAGCGCCGCCGCCGAGCCGCACCCCGAGGACGCAGCGCAGCAGGCGCTCATCGAGCGCTGGCTCGAGACGCTGCGCGTCGAGCGGCGCCTGAGTCCGCACACCGGCGCGAACTACCGTCGCGACCTGGCGGCGTTCTCGGCCTGGTGCCGGCGCAGCGGCGTCACGGACCTCGCGACGCTCGACGAGACGAGGCTGCGCCTCTACGCCTCGGCCGCGCACCGCGCCGGCCTCAACCCGCGTTCGATCCAGCGGCACCTGTCGGCGCTGCGCGGCTTCTTCGGCTTCCTGATCCGGGTCGGGGTCCTGAAGCGCAATCCGGCACTCGAGGTGCGCGCGCCGAAGGCGGCGAGGCACCTGCCGCCGGCACTCGACGTCGACCGCATGAGCCGGCTGCTCGACGCGCCGACCGCGGGCGGCGCCGCGGATACGCTGCTCCTCGCCCGCGACCGGGCGATCATGGAGCTCTTCTACTCGAGCGGTCTCAGGCTCGCCGAGCTCGTCGGGCTTGATATCGGCGACATCGACCTCAAGGACCGGGTGGTGCGTGTACTCGGCAAGGGAGCCAAGACCCGGATCGTGCCGGTGGGCGGCAAGGCGCTCACGGCGCTGCGCGCCTGGCTCAAGGTGCGCCCGCAGCTCGCGCCCGCCGGTGGCGCGGCCGTGTTCGTCGGCCAGCGCGGCCGGCGCCTCGGCGCGCGCGCCGTGGAGCTGCGCGTCGCCGGCTGGGCCCGCCGCCAGGGTCTCGACGTGAAGGCCTACCCGCATCTGTTCCGGCACTCGTTTGCCACGCACCTGCTCGAATCGAGCCAGGACCTGCGCGGCGTCCAGGAGCTACTCGGCCATGCAAACATCTCGACCACGCAGGTATACACGCACCTCGACTTCCAGCACCTGGCCCGGGTCTACGACCAGGCGCACCCGCGCGCCCGGCGCCGCACGCGCTGAGCGGAGCGCGCCATGAGCGACGCCTTCGATGCGCACGGCACGACCATCCTGTCGGTGCGCCGCGCCGGCGTGGTCGCGATGGGTGGCGACGGCCAGGTGACGCTCGGCAGCACCGTGATGAAGGGCAACGCGCGCAAGGTGCGGCGCCTGCATGAGGGCAAGGTGCTGGCCGGCTTCGCCGGCGGCACCGCCGATGCCTTCACGCTGTTCGAGCGCTTCGAGGGCAAGCTCGAGAAGTACGGCAGCCTCGCGCGCGCCGCGGTCGAGCTCGCCAAGGACTGGCGCAGCGACCGCAGTCTAAGGCGCCTCGAGGCGCTCCTGTGCGTCGCGGACCTGACGAGCTCGCTGATCATCTCCGGCAACGGCGACGTCATCGAGCCCGAGAACTCGCTGATGGCGATCGGCTCGGGCGGCCCGTACGCGCAGGCGGCGGCGCGCGCGCTCCTCGAGCACACCGCGCTCACGGCCCCCGCGATCGTCGAGCAGGCGCTCGGCATCGCCGCCGACATCTGCATCTACACCAACCGCAACCTCACGCTCGAGCAGCTGCCCGCAGCCGGATAGACGCATGTCCCAGATGACCCCCCGCGAGATCGTCCAGGAACTCGACAAGCACATCGTCGGCCAGTCGGCGGCTAAGCGTGCGGTGGCGATTGCGCTCCGCAACCGCTGGCGGCGCATGCAGGTCGAGCCCGCGCTGCGGCCGGAGATCACGCCGAAGAACATCCTCATGATCGGCCCGACCGGCGTGGGCAAGACCGAGATCGCGCGGCGCCTGGCGCGGCTCGCGCACGCGCCGTTCATCAAGGTCGAGGCGACCAAGTTCACCGAGGTCGGCTACGTCGGCCGCGAGGTCGACTCGATCATCAAGGACCTGGTCGACGTCGCGGTCAAGGTGACGCGCGAAGCCGAGATGCACAAGGTGCGGCACCGTGCCGCCGACGCGGCCGAGGACCGGCTGCTCGACGTGCTGCTGCCGCGGCCGCGCGCGGCCGGCTTCGAGCGCGGCGCGGCCGACGAGGCGCCGCGCGATCAGGAGTCGCGGCAGAAGTTCCGCAAGATGCTGCGCGAGGGCCAGCTCGACGAGCGCGAGGTGGAGATCGAGCTGCGCGCGGGTGGCGCGGGCGTCGAGATCATGGCGCCGCCCGGCATGGAGGAGATGTCGCAGCAGCTGCAGTCGCTGTTCCAGAACATGGGCAGCGCGCGCACCCGCACGCGCAAGCTGAAGGTGCGCGAGGCGCTCAGGCTGCTCGTCGACGAGGAGGCGGCGCAGCTGGTCAACGAGGACGAAATCAAGATCCGCGCGGTCGAGAACGCCGAGCAGAACGGCATCGTGTTCATCGACGAGATCGACAAGATCGCGCGGCGCGGCGAGACGCACGGCGCCGACGTGTCGCGCGAGGGCGTGCAGCGCGACCTGCTGCCGCTGGTCGAGGGCTCGACGGTCAGCACCAAGTACGGCATGGTCCGCACCGACCACATCCTGTTCATCGCGAGCGGCGCGTTTCACATGTCGAAGCCCTCGGACCTGATTCCGGAACTGCAGGGCCGCTTTCCGATCCGCGTCGAGCTCGATTCGCTGAAGGTGGGCGACTTCGTGCGCATCCTCACCGAGCCGGACGCGAGCCTGACGCGCCAGTACCAGGCGCTGCTCGCGACCGAGGGCGTCACGGTGGAGTTCACCGTCGACGGCGTCGAGCGGCTGGCCGAGGTCGCGTTCCAGGTGAACGCCAAGACCGAGAACATCGGCGCGCGCCGGCTGCACACGGTCATGGAACGGCTGCTGGACGGGGTCTCGTTCGACGCCGCCGACCGCGCCGGCACCCGCGTCGTGGTCGATGCGACCTACGTCGAGCTGACGCTCGGGACGCTGGCGCGCGACGAGGACCTGTCCCGCTACATCCTGTAGGGCGCGCGCCTCAGAAGTGGGCGTGCACGCCGAAGCCGAGGAATGCACCACCCTGCACCGTCGCGCCGCGCGTGACGCCGAGCGTCATGTCGATGCCGTCGCGGCTGCCGGGCGCGCCGAGCTCGGCGCTCACCGTCGTCGACAGCGTCTGCGACGACACCTCGCTGAACGCCTCGACCTGGTGCGTGTAGTCGAGGCTGAAGCCGAGCGTGGCGTGGCGGAAGCTCGCGCCGGCGCCATATTCGGAGGCCAGCAGCGTGTTCTCGAAGCCGATGCGCCGCGGGCCGACCGAGGCGAGCCGTGCCAGCAGCGGCGCCTCGAGCACCTCGAACTCCGCGCGGCTCGGGTGCGCGAGCGCGTCGAAGCCGGGCTGGTCGAAGCCGCAGCTCGCGGTGCGGTACTCGTAGCTCATGGCGCTCGCGTAGGCGCCGAACGCCGCGCCCTGGAAGCCGGCGTGCATGCCGACACCGGTGTTCATCAGCGTGCAGCCGGCGTTGGCCTCGACCGGCAGCGGCGTGCCGTCGGCGAGCGTGACCGTCGTGTCCTCGGCCACCGCGTCGAAGGTCGAGCGCCGCACGAGCCCGTTGATGCCCGCGCTCCAGGCGCCGGCGCCGAGCGCGGCGCCGAGTTTCAGTTCCTTGGCGGCGAGGATGTCGGTGTCCTGCCAGCGACCGAGCGCGGCGTCGAGCGACCAGCGGCCGAAATTGTGCGCGGCGCCGATTTCGAAGCCCTGCGCCAGGAAGCCGCCCGGGTTGTTCTGGGTATAGTCGACGGAGCTGCCCGCCATGCGCAGCGAGGTCGCCGGGGTCAGCGCGAGGCCGAGCGCGGCGTCGAAGCCGCGGTTGTCCTCCTTGTCCATGACGCCGCCGAAGGCGAGCGACCAGCGCGCCGGCGGCTCGTGCTCGTCCGCGTCCTCGTCATCGCCTGCGGCGAGCGCGGGCGGCGCCGCGAGCAGCGCGACGGCGAGCGCGAGTAGACAGGCGGCCTGCGCGGATCGGGTCATGGGCGTTGCCTCGTGCGGGGCGGAGGCGCCCCGAGCGGTTCCATTTTGCCGGGGCTGCGAGTAGCTTGTCGCGCCCCAGCCCACAGAATCCGCCCAAAAACATGCCGCAAGTGACGCCATCTGGCGACAGCGCGCCGACCGAGATCCGGCTGCGGCGCAAGTCACGCGTCCTCGAGGTCGCGTTCGCCGACGGCGCGCGCTACGCGCTCGGCTTCGAGTACCTGCGCGCGCACTCGCCGTCGGCCGAAGTGCAGGGCCACGGGCCCGGCCAGGACGTGCTGCAGATCGCGAAGGAGAACGTGCAGCTGCTGACGGTGGAGCCGGTCGGCCACTACGCCGTGCGGCTCGTGTTCGACGACGGCCACAACACCGGGCTCTACTCGTGGAAATACCTGCGCGAGCTCGGCGCCGGCTTCGAGCAGAAGTGGGCGCGCTACCTGGCGCGCCTCGAGGGCATCGGCTACGTCAGGAAGCCCGCGGGCGCGGCCTGATCCGCGCCGCTCAGGCCGACGGGATGAAGTCGTCGTCGCCCTGCTGCTCGCGCTCGAAGCGCAGGAACTCGTAGTAGCCGCAGCGCGCGCCGCTCGGGTAGCGCCGGCAGACGTTGGGCCGCGCCGCGTACACCGTGCAGCGCCGCGCCTCGCGGTCGAAGAAGCGGCACACGGACTTGAACACGTGGTCGCGATGGTGCCGCAGCACGCGCTCGTCGACGTCCTTGCTGCGGTGGCGGTAGGTGAAGCGGCGGCGCGCCGCCGCGAGGCTGATGGCGAAGTGGCTCGCGAGCCGCGCGAGGTCGAAGTCGCTGACCGGGATCCGGTCGTAGGAACAGCAGTAGCCGGGGCAGCGGGCGCAGTCGTAGGTCGCTTTCATGGGCGCGGTTGTAGCAACGCCGGGCCACGCGCCGCAAGCGTCACGCCAGGCGCCCGCCCGCGGCGGGCGCCTGGCGCGTGGCCGGCCGGCCTCAGGGCTCGGGGTCCGAGCCCTCCGCGACGCCTTCGAACAGCGCGGTCGACAGGTAGCGCTCGCCGGTGTCGGGGAGCACGGCGAGGATCACGCTGCCCTCGGCGGCCTTTTCGGCCACCTTGAGGGCGGCGGCGAAGGTCGCGCCGGAGGAAATGCCGACGAACAGGCCCTCCTTGATCGCGAGCGCCTTCGCGGTGGCGATCGATTCCTCGTCGCTGACCGGGACGTTCTCGTCGAACACGGTGCGGTCGAGGACCGCCGGCACGAAGTCGGGCGTCCAGCCCTGGATCTTGTGCGGCTTGAACTCGGCACCCGCCACGAGGCGGGCGTTCGCGGGCTCGGAGATCACGATCTTGATCCCCGGACGCGCGAGCTTCAGCACCTGGCCGGCACCGGTGATCGTGCCGCCCGTGCCCCAGCCGGACACGAAGTAGTCGAGGCGGCGGCCGGCGAAGTCCGAGAGGATCTCGGGGCCGGTGGTCTGGCGGTGATAGGCCGGGTTCGCCTCGTTCTCGAACTGGCGGGACAGGAACCAGCCGTGCTTGTCGGCGAGTTCCTTGGCCTTCTTCACCATGCCGGTGCCGCGCTCGGCGGCCGGCGTCAGGATGACGCGCGCGCCGAGCGCGCGCATGAGCTTCCTGCGCTCGATCGAGAAGGTCTCGACCATGACCGCGACGAACGGGTAGCCCTTGGCGGCGCACACGAGCGCGAGCGCGATGCCGGTGTTGCCCGAGGTCGCCTCGACCACGGTCTGGCCGGGCTTCAGCAGGCCGCGTCGCTCGGCATCCTCGATGATGCCGATCGCGAGGCGGTCCTTCACCGAACCGCCCGGGTTGAAGTACTCGACCTTCACGTACATCGTGACGTGCTTGGGTGCGAGCCGGTTGATGCGCACGATCGGGGTGCGCCCGATGGTGCCGAGGATGCTGTCGTAGATCATGGGAGGTCCTGGCTTAGGCAGCGAGGCGGCTAGCGTAGCGCCGCCGCCGGCGGCCGGCGCCCTCCCGCTGGATATAGACCCATAACGATCGGTTCTCAGGGGCGGGGTCCCCGCTGCCCGGTGCGGGCGCAAAATGGGGTCCCATGAGCGCCTTCCCGCCCGACTCCGCGTCCGCCGCCCGGCACATTCCGCTGCCGACGCCCTTCGTGCTGCAGGCCGGCGGCGTGCTGCACGGGGCGGCGGTCGCCACCGAGACCTACGGCACGCTCGCGCCGGCGCGCGACAACGCGGTCCTCGTGTTCACGGGCCTGTCGGCCTCCGCGCATGCGGCCGCGACCCCGGCCGACCCGAGTCCGGGCTGGTGGCAGAGCATGATCGGGCCGGGTCTCGCGCTCGACACCGACCGGCTGTACGTGATCGCCGTCAACTCGCTCGGCAGCTGCTTCGGCTCGACCGGCCCCGGTTCGACCGACCCCGCCACCGGCGCCCCCTACGGGGGCTCGTTCCCGGACCTGCGGGTCGAGGACATCGCACGCGCGAGCCACGCGGCGGTCGAGGCGCTCGGCATCGAGCGCCTGTATGCCGTGGTCGGCGCCTCGCTCGGCGGCATGACGGCGCTCGCGCACGCGGCGATCTTCCCCGGGCGCGCGCGCCTGCTGGTCTCGATCTCGGGCGCGCTCCGTGCCACGACGCAGGCGATCGCGATGCGCAGCCTGCAGCGCGAGATCGTGGGCAGCGCACTGCGGCGCCACGTCCCGCCCGCGGCCGTCGCCGAGGCGATGCGCATCGCGCGCAAGGTGGGGATCCTGTCGTACATCGGCGGCGAGCTGCTCGAGCAGCGCTTCGCCCGCACCCAGGCCGAGCCCTTCGCCGGCCGTCCCTCCGGCACCGACTTCGAGGTCGAGAACTGGCTCGAGCACCTGGCGCAGAAGTTCGCCGCGCAGTTCGAGCCGTGGGCGTACTGGTACATCTCGCGCGCGATGGACCTGTTCGACTTCGGCGCCCATGGCCGGGTCGCCGGCGGCGACGCCGTGGTGCACGCGCACGGCGCGGACGAGCTCGCGCTCGCCGCGGCGCGCCTCGAGGTCGAGCGCGCGCTGGTGGTCGGCGTGCACGAGGATCTGCTGTTCCCGCTGCCGCAGCAGCGGGCGATCGCTTCGCTGCTGAGCGCTGCCGGCATCGCCACCGAGTTCGTCGAGCTCCACTCCCCCTACGGCCACGATGCGTTCCTGGCCGAGACGGCGCTCTTCACTCCGCTGCTGGGCGGCTTCCTGGCACCGCAGCCAGAAAGTCCGCGACCACGTCGGTCGCATCGAGCGCGCGACTCACTTTCCCGATGAGCCACTCGCGGGCGTAGCGCAGCCCCCCCGGCCAGCCGTGGCCGCCACCGTCGATCTCGTACAGGCGGACGTCAGCGCCGGCGGCACAGCGGAGCGCGCGGCGCGCGCGCGCGCGGGTGCCGTCGTCCGGCGTCGCGGCCAGCGGCGGCCCGGCTGCCTCGCCCCGGCACCCGGCCGCGGCGCTGAACTGGGCGAAGGTCCGCTCGGCGCCGATCACGGCGCCATGGTGGCGCGCGAACACCTTGACCTCGCCGCCGCCCCACGGCACGACCGGATCGGCGGTGCCGTCGATGAGCGCGAGCCTGAGGCCGGCGGGCGGCGTGCACTGCGCCGCGGTCTCGGTGCCGAGGCTTGCCGCCACCGCGACGAAGCCGTGGAACACGTCGCCCGCGTCGCACGCGAGCCTCAGCGTCATCATGCCGCCATTCGACATGCCGGTGACGCCGACCCGCGCACGGTCGACCGCGAAGCGCGTCGCGAGCGTCGCCACCAGCTCGCGGAGGAAGCCGACGTCGTCGACGTCGGCGGCGACCGCACCCGCGCCGGCGTCGTCGCGGCCGTCGTTCCAGCGGCGGCCGATGCCCTCGGGGTAGACGACCAGCGCGCCCGCACGGTCGGCGTAGCGGTTGAAGCGCCGTTCGGTCAGCGCCTCCATGCCGGCCGCGGTGCCGCCACCTCCGTGCAGCACGACGATGAGCGCGGCGCCGGTCGCCGGGTGCGCCGGCACGTACAGCCGGTAGGCGCGCTCGCGTCCGCCGGATGCGAGTGACTCGCAGCCTGCCTCGGCAGCCCGGAGCACGGGCTGCGCGCAGGCCGGAGCCGCCGCGGCGGCCGGTGCGACGCCGAGCGCCAGCGCGCAGCCGGCGAGACCCGCCGGCAGCCGCCATGCGGCAGGGCGGCGCGAGCGGTACAATTCGCGGTCTCGTTCCATCAGAAGACTCCTGCCATGGCGGGCCCCTCCGAGCAGCGCTCCGGCGCAGACAGCGTCGACTTCGGCTTCGAGCGCGTCGCGCCCGGCGCCAAGGCCGGCCGCGTGCGCGCCGTGTTCGACTCGGTCGCCAGCCGCTACGACGTGATGAACGACCTGATGTCGTTCGGCGTCCACCGGCTCTGGAAGCAGTTTACGCTGAGCCAGACGGGACTTAGGCCCGGCGCACGGGCGCTCGACGTCGCCGGTGGCACCGGTGACCTCGCCGCCGGCCTCGCCGCCCAGGTCGGCGCGAGCGGCCGGGTGGTGCTCTCCGACATCAATGCCGCCATGCTCGGCCATGGCCGCGACCGGCTGCTCGACCGCGGCATCGTCAGGAACGTCGACTACGTGCTCGCCAACGCCGAGCGCCTGCCGTTCCGTGACGCGAGCTTCGACTGCGTGACGATCGGCTTCGGGCTCAGGAACGTGACCGACAAGCCGGCGGCGCTCGCCTCGATGTTCCGGGTGCTGAAGCCGGGTGGCCAGCTGCTCGTGCTCGAGTTCTCGAAGCCGGTGCTGCCGGGTCTCGGGCCGCTGTACGACGGCTACTCGTTCCGCGTGCTGCCGGCGCTCGGCCGCGCCGTCACCGGTGACGCCGACAGCTACCGGTACCTCGCCGAGTCGATCCGCATGTTCCCCGACCAGGCGACACTGACCGGCATGCTGCAGGCCGCCGGCTTCGACGGCTGCCGCCACCACAACCTGAGCGGCGGCATCGTCGCGCTCCACCGCGGCTGGCGCTACTGATGGCGTTGCCCGCGCCGCTCGCGCCGATCGAGGCGCTGATCAACCGCAACATTGCCGCCTCGACGCCGGCGCGCGCGCTGCTCGGCACGCTCGCCGGCCGCTCCTTCGCGGTCGCCATCGGCGTGCCGGGCGGCCAGCCGCTCATGCGCCTGCGCCTCAGCGCGGCCGCTGCCGGCATCAGCGTCAGCCGCGACGAGGAGCCGGCCGACGCCACGGTCAGCGGCACGCCGCTCGCGCTCGCCGCGCTGCTCGCCGGCCGCGCGGCCGGCGAGAGCCACGCGCCGGGCATCAGCGTCAGCGGCCAGGCGGAGGTGGCGCAGGCCTTCGAGCGCCTGCTCGGGCTCGCGCGGCCGGATCTCGAGGAGGAACTGGCACGGCTCGTCGGCGACACGCCCGCATACCTCGCCGCACGCGCCGCGCGCGAGCTGTTCGGCTGGGCGCTGCGGGCGCGCGATTCGCTGGCGCGCGACGTCGGCGAGTACCTGACCGAGGAGAGCCGCGACCTCGTGCCGCGCGCCGAGCTCGAGCTGCTGCTCGACGGCGTCGACCGCATCCGCGACGACGTCGACCGCGCCGAGGCCAGACTCGCGCTGCTCGAGCGCCGCCTCGTGCGCGGGGTGTCGGCCACGTGATCAGCGCCCGCGTCGCCATCCGCCTGCTCGAGATCCAGCGCGTCCTGATCCGCCACGGCCTCGACGAGTTCGTGTCCGCGACCCACCTGTACCGGCCGCTGCGCTTCCTCTACTTCCTGCAGCCGTCGACCTGGTTCGAGCGGCGCCGGCGCGCCTCGCGCGGCGAGCGCCTGCGTCTCGCCTGCGAGGAGCTCGGGCCGATCTTCATCAAGTTCGGGCAAGCGGTGTCGACGCGCCGCGACCTGCTGCCGCCCGACATCGCCGAGGAACTGGCGCGCCTGCAGGACCGGGTGCCGCCATTCCCGGGCAGCGAGGCACGCGCGGCGATCGAGGCGGCACTCGGCGCGCCCGTGACCACGAGCTTCGCCAGCTTCGACGAGACGCCGCTCGCGGCCGCCTCGATCGCGCAGGTGCACGCCGCAACCCTCAGGGACGGCCGCGAGGTCATCGTCAAGGTGCTGCGCCCCGGCATGCGCACGGTGATCCGCCGCGACCTCGAGGTGCTGTACGCGCTCGCGGCGCTCGCGCTGCGCTACGTGCCGGATGCCTCGCGGCTGCGGCCGCTCGAGGTGGTCGGCGAGTACGACAAGACGATCATGGACGAGCTCGACCTGATGCGCGAGGCGGGCAATGCCGCGCAGCTGAAGCGCAACTTCCAGGGCTCGCGGCTGCTGTACGTACCCGAGGTGTTCTTCGACCTGTGCCGGCCCGACGTGCTCGTGATGGAGCGCATCCGCGGCGTGCAGATCAGCGACATCGCGCGCCTCACCGAGCTCAAGGTCGACTTCAAGAAGCTCGCCGAGCACGGCGTCGAGATCTTCTTCACCCAGATGCTGCGGCACAACTTCTTCCACGCCGACATGCATCCCGGCAACATCTTCGTGCTCGCCGAGGATCCGGCCAACCCGCGCTACGCGGCGGTCGACTTCGGCATCGTCGGCACGCTCGAGCCGCGCGACCTCGAGTATCTCGCCGGCAACTTCCTCGCGTTCTTCGACCGCGACTACCGGCGCGTCGCGGAGCTGCACATCGAGAGCGGCTGGGTGCCGGCCGGCACGCGCGTGAACGAGCTCGAGGGCGCGGTGCGCACGGTCTGCGAGCCGATCTTCCAGAAGCCGCTGTCGGAGATCTCGTTCGGCGTCGTGCTGCTGCGCCTGTTCGACATCGCGCGGCGCTTCCGCATGGAGGTGCAGCCGCAGCTCGTGCTGCTGCAGAAGACGCTGCTCAACATCGAGGGACTCGGGCGGCAGCTGTACCCGGAGCTCGACCTGTGGCAGACCGCGCAGCCGCTGCTCAGGCGCTGGTACGCCGAGCGCCACGGCCCGCGCGCGCTGCTCGCCGAGGCGCGCCGCCACCTGCCCGAGCTGCTGACGGCGCTGCGCGCGGCACCGCCACTCGTCCGGCGCCTGATCCGCGAGGCCGACGGCCGCGCCTCGCTGTACGCGACCGACGTGCCCGCGCTCGAGGCGCTGCGCGAGGAGACGCGCCAGGGCGCCCGCCGCCGCGACCAGACCATCGTCGCGAGCGCGGTGCTCGTGCTCGCGGGGCTCTGGCTCGCGCTCGGCGCGGAACCCGTCTGGCCCGGGGTGCTGGCCCTCGGCGCCACGAGCGTCTTCCTGCTGCTGCGCCGCTAGCGGCGCCTCACGCGGACCTGAGCTCGAGCCAGGTGGCGACCGCGCGCGCCACACACTGGCCGCTGGCCGCGTACACCGCGGTCGCCGCGTCGCGCTTGCGGCCCGCGCCGCCGAGGCTCCAGGCGGCGACGACGCAGCGCTCGCCGACCGCGACCGGCGCCTCGATGGCGAGCGACATGCGGCCGAGCACCCGCATGCGCGCATCGTCCGCGATCGCGAAGTAGCCGGGACAGTCGAGCGCCGCCGCCACGAACTCAGGCCGCACCCGGCCGCGCGTGCCGGCGAGGCTCGCGTCCGGCACCCACGGTGCCGCATGCAGCCCGCCGGCGCCGGCCGGCGCGAGCGCGCCGGTCGCGAGCCTGAGGCCGTCGCCCGGCGCGCGCGCCGGCCCGCAGACGAAGCAGCGCGGCGCGGCATGCTCGCCGGCGATTGCCGCGTAGCCGAGCGCCGCCTCGGTCGCCGCCGCGAACGACGGCGCCGGCGGCACCGCGAGCTCGAGCGCGGCGGGTGTCGCGGTGGCGAGCAGCATCGCGGCGTCGCTGAGTGCGAGGCCGTCCGCAGCGTCGCGGGTGAGCGCGAGCGGCACGCCGAGCGGCAGCGGCCGCAGCAGGCGCACGTCGACGGGCCCGGCGGCGTAGCCCGCGAGGAGGCCGGCGACGTAGCCGCCGTTGCCGGCGTCCGGCGGCCCGCAGAAGCGCGGCGCGATGACGAGTTCGCCGAGGAGAGCGGCAGCGTGCGTCGCGGGCGGTTCGCGCATGGCCGTCGCTCCGGCTACAGGAAGTGGTCGAGGCCGGGCACCCAGCGCATCGCGCCGGCGACCAGGCGTTGCCAGAAGGTCGCGCCCGGCTCGCCGGTCAGCTGCAGCGGCTCGCCGTCGCGCTCGCCGTTCCAGGTGAGCCGCCCGGCGCGCGCACCGGGCGGGTCTAGCCGCAGGCGCCAGGCGCGCCCGGGCGCGAGGTCGGCCTCGATGAGCGCGGCGGTCGCGGCCGCGAGCTCCGGGCTCTTCACGAGCACCGCGAGTTCGGTGTTGATCAGCGCCGAGCGCGGGTCGATGTTGAAGCTGCCGACCCAGGTCAGCGTGCGGTCGATCACCATGACCTTGGAGTGCAGCGAGGCGCCGCTCGCCATGCGCCGGAAGTAACTGCGCTCGCCGGGCCGGCGCCGCGCGTCGGCCTGGAATTCGTACAGCTCGACGCCGGCGGCGAGCAGCTCGCGCCGCCGCTTCGCGTAGCCGGCGTGCACCGGCACGACGTCGGTGGAGGCGAGCGAGTTCGTCAGCATCGCGACGCGCACGCCCGCCCGGGCGCGCTCCGCGATCAGGTCCGCACCCGCATGCAGCGGTACGAGGTACGCGGACTCGACCAGCACCTCCGAGCGCGCCGTGCGCCACAGGCCGTAGACGCGCTGCAGGAGCGGCGACGGCGCGCGCCGGCTGCCGTCGATCTTGTCCGGCGGGTCCGCGAGGAGTTCCGCCGCGCCCCAGTAGCGGAACTCGGCGCCGAGCAGCAGCGAGCGCATCTGGGCGAGCACCGGCGCGTAGTTCTCGCGCGCATCGGTCGCGCGCGCCGCCGCGGCCGCCGTCTCGGCCGCGACCTGCTCCGCCTCGGCGGCGGACGGCATGCGCTTCAGGAACGCCTCGATGGGGACCGCCCAGGGGCTGTTCCAGTACTCATCGAAGCTCGCCACCGCCGCGTGCGCCACGGGACCCGCGGCCAGCAGCTCGAGGTCGCTGAAGTTGACGCCGCGGGTCAGGTCGAAGTAGTTGTCGCCGATGTTGCGACCGCCGATGACGGCGACCTGGCCGTCGACCGCGAAGATCTTGTTGTGCATGCGCCGCTGCACGCGCCCGAAGCTGGTCGCGAACTCGAACGGCCGCATCCAGCGCACCCGGTTGCGGTACGGGTTGAAGACGCGGATCTCGAGGTGCGGCTGGCCGGCGAGCGTGGCGAAGCGATCCTCGCTGCGCACCAGGTTGTTGTCATCGACCAGGAGCCGCACGCGCACGCCGCGCTTCGCCGCGGCGAGCAAGCGGTCGACCAGCACGACGCCCGCGTCGTCCGCCTCGTAGATGTAGTACTGCACATCGAGCGTGCGCTCGGCGAGATCGGCGAGCGCCGCGCGCGACAGGAACGCGAGCGAGCCGTACTGCAGCAGCGAGAACGCCGACTGCCCGGGGTGCGCGGCGAGCTGCGGCGCGAGCGCCCGGCCTATCGAGCTGTCGGCATCGGCCGGGATCGCGTAGCTCGGGGTGCGCTCGACGTCTAGGCGGTACGTGGCGCAGCCACTCAGCAGGAGCAGCGCGAGCGCCGCCAGAGCGTGTCGCGTCCGCCGCACGCCGCGCCCCGGCAAGCGCTACCGGCCGGCGCCACGGGCGTGATCCGGCGCACGCGCCTGGGCCTGCCCGGGAAGCGGATGTATACCTCGCGCCATGGCGGGAGTGTCGCTCGCGCCGCCGGCGTTGTCACGGCCAGCTCCTGGCGGCGGCGGCGAAGTTTGCCGAGCCCTGGCGGACCACGCAGAAGCGCTGGCCGGTCGGTGCCTCCATGACCCACCAGGTCTGCACCTGGCGTATGCGCTTCGCGCCGAGCGCCTCGAGGCGGCGCACCTCGGCCTCGACGTCGTCACTCTCGATGTCGAGGTGCACGCGGCTCGGGTGCTCGACCGTCTGCACCTCGATCTCGAGCGGCTGCGCGGGATCGGTCAGGCGTGCGTAGGTCCGTCCCTCGACGCCCGGCAGTGGCTGCACCGCCATGCCGAGCGCCGCGCCCCAGAAGCGCGCCGCCCCCTCGAGATCCGTCGTCTGGCAGTCGATGATGAAGCCGCCGAGCTTGCTCTTGTGCATGGGGAGTCCTCCGCCACTCAGGAATGAACGCGCAGGCCGTCGAGGAAGGCCGCCGGGTCCGCGCCCTGCTCCAGCACCTCGACCAGCGCCGAGCCGACGACCACGCCGTCGACGCAGTCGCGCAGCCGCGTCACCTGCTCGTGGTTGCGGATGCCGAAGCCGGCACACACCGGGATCGAGGCGAGCGCGCGCACGCGCGCGAGGTAGGCGAGCACCTCGTCCGGAACCGCGACGCTCTTGCCGGTCGTGCCGGTCATCGTCACTGCGTAGATGAAGCCCTGCCCCTCGCGGCACAGCATCGCGAGCCGCTCGGGCGGCGTCACCGGAGTCACCATCTGCACGAGCCCGACGCCCGCGCCGGCGAGCGCCGCGCGCAGCTCGGCGCATTCCTCGAACGGCAGGTCCGGCACGATGAAGGCCGCGACCCCCGCGGCGCGCGCGGCGCGTGGCAGGCGCTCGAGGCCGAAGGCGAGCAGCGGGTTGAGATAGCTCATCAGGAGGAGCGGCGCGCGCGGGCGCGCCTCGAGCGCGGTGAGCGTCGCGAGGATCCAGGCCAGCGACACGCCCTGCAGGAGCGCCGCATGGCTCGCGCGCTGGACCGTCATGCCGTCGGCCATCGGATCGGTGAACGGCACGCCGATCTCGACGACGTCGGCATGCGCCGCGACGCGGGCGAGGTCGCGGGCGAAGTGTTCCTTGTGCGGGAAGCCGGCCGTCAGGTACGCGACCAGCGCCGGCTCGCCGCGCGCGCCGGCCGCGCGGATCGCCGCTCCGATCGACTCGTGGCCGGCGGCCGCGGGAGTCGTGGCAGTCATGCGTGCACCTCCTTGAGCAGCGTCTTCTGCAGCGTCGGCATGTCCTTGTCGCCGCGCCCCGAGAGGCAGATCAGGAGCCGGGACCCGGGGTTCGCGGCAGCGTAGCGGCGGGCGCCGGAGAAGGCGTGCGCGCTCTCGATCGCGGGGATGATGCCCTCGGCGGCGCAGCACTCGGCCAGCGCCGCGAGCGCCTCGTCGTCGGTCGCGTACTCGTAGCTCACGCGACCGGTCGCCTGCAGCAGCGCATGCTCCGGTCCCACGCCCGGGTAGTCGAGCCCGGCCGATACCGAGTGCGTCTCCTGGATCTGGCCGTCGGCGTCCTGCAGGAGCATCGAGTAGCTGCCCTGCAGCACGCCGGGCGTGCCGAGCGTCAGCGTCGCCGAGTTGTCGCCGAGCGCCGTGCCGCGGCCGCCGGCCTCGACGCCGACCAGCCGCACGCCGGCGTCGGCAACGAACGGGTGGAACATGCCGATCGAGTTGGAGCCGCCACCGACGCAGGCGAACACCGCGTCCGGCAGGCCGCCGGCCTGGCGCACGATCTGCGCGCGCGCCTCGCGGCCGATCACCGACTGCAGCTCGCGCACCAGGTAGGGATAGGGATGCGGACCGACCGCCGAGCCGAGCAGGTAGTAGGTGCCGTCCGGGTCCGACACCCAGTCGCGCAGCGCCTCGTCGATCGCGGCGCGCAGCGTCCGGTCGCCGCCGGTCACCGGCACGACGGTCGCGCCGAGCAGCTGCATGCGGCCGACGTTCGGCGCCTGCCGCTCGCAGTCGATCGAGCCCATGTACACGGTGCACGGCAGGCCGAGCCGCGCGCAGGCCGCGGCACTCGCGACGCCGTGCTGGCCGGCGCCCGTCTCGGCGACGATGCGGCGCGCGCCGAGCCGCCTGGCGAGCAGCGCCTGGCCGATGGCGTTGTTGATCTTGTGCGCGCCGGTGTGCGCGAGGTCCTCGCGCTTCAGGTAGACCTCGGCGCCCCAGCGCCCGGACAGCGTCGGCGCATG
>Ga0181519_10001139_pt1 | contig 23329 bp, 17 predicted proteins | sample PEATcosm2014_Bin_26_FD_121102 | JGI IMG/M metagenome (GOLD analysis project Ga0181519, IMG submission 121102) | Peatland microbial communities from MTU Mesocosm Facility, Houghton, MI, USA - PEATcosm2014_Bin02_10_metaG | ecosystem: Environmental > Terrestrial > Soil > Wetlands > Peat | place...
CCGGAAACCATCTACTTCCAGCTCGCCGGGAACAGGGTCAGCGCCAACGTGTTCTTCGACAACGGGCACAACCCGACATACAAGGGCAACGCCTACGTCGGCGACGTGACCCTGACGGGCGGCTACAGCCCGCTGTTCGGGGGCCCCGAATCACACTCCGAAGACAACTGCGTCAGCGACAATCTCCTGACCGACGCGACGTTCCCGGCGAAGATCGAGGGGACGTGGGGCTGTCAGAACGCGACGACCCCCAACCCGGGCTACGGCGGGCTTCCCGTACCACCGGCTGAACTGCCGCCGGCGGTCGAATACCTGCTTCAGGTCAAAGCAGAATCCGAATCCAGGACGCCGTCGAACCAGCCGGCTCCGCCGGCACAGCCGACGATGCCCGACCCCTGTCAGGGGGTGCCGCGAAACCCGCTGTGCAGCTGAGCTCGGCCGGCCGGACCGCGGCCAGGGCACTCGCCGCCGCTCCGCCCGCGCGGGGCGGCGGCCTGCCGGGCCCACCGGCTGACGGCGTTGACAGCAGCGGGTGCCGGGCAGGTCCTCTTGACACCCCTGGGGAACGGCTATAGCGTCGGCGCTGTGTGAGTGGTGCGCTCGGCCGTGAGGGGGCCCCTGAGCGCGGGCAGGACCACACTCGTCCCCGCCTCGGACCTTGGAGAGGGATCCATGCTCAAGAAGCTGACCGTCGGGTTGGCACCCGCCCTGCTGGTTGTGGCCGCGATGTCGCTGCCGGCGATCGCCCAAGCCGCACCGCACTGGTATCAGAACGGGGTGCCGATACCCCAGGGCAAACCCAAAGTCGTAAAGACGACCGGCACGCTGACGTTCACCGAAACCAGCTCTGGAACGGTCGTCAAATGCACGGTCGCAGATGCCGAGGTGCTGCTCAACCCGGTCGGCGGCGCTGCGGGGACGGACCTGATGAAGGCCTTCAAAGTCTCCAACTGCGTCCCTGACCCGTGCCCGCTCTCGACCTCGGGCGTGCCCAGGGCGCTCGTCGTAAAGGCACTGAATCTTCCCTGGCCCTCGGAACTGATCGAAGTGCCGCCGATCGCGGACAGTTTCACGGGAGTTGAACTCAAGTTCTCCTGCAAAGGCTCGAGTACGTTCAAAATCTACTCGGGCACCCTCTCGCCGTGGGTCGGCCTCGGCTTCCTGGAATTCGACTCGCCGACGACCGGCACCCTTGGCACCCTGTGGGTCAACGGAATCGACAATTTCGTGCCGGCCACGATCACGGCCAAAAACCCCTAGCAGGCGGGCGGAGCCTGTCTGGAGCCGGGGGCGTGCTGCGTGCCCTCGGCTCCAGAGCCCGTGTCCATCGGGCTCTCCTGCGGCGGCTCAGGCCGACAGCCAGGGTCCGCGCCAGACGCCGGCGCTGCCGGGCAGGCGCTCGGCCGCGGCGGGGCCCCACGAGCCCGGCCGGTAGGGATGCGTCTCGGGCGGTTTGCGCAGCAGCGGATCGACGATCCGCCAGGTCTCTTCGACGCTGTCCTGGCGGGCGAAGTGCGTGCTGTCCCCCAGGATCGCGGCGTGGAGCAGAACCTCATAGGGGGTGGCGCCCTCGCCACCCTCATCTGCGAACTCCATATCGAGGTCGATCTCCTGCGGGACCGGAGCGTTCGCCCGCCGCGCGTCGAGCACGACCCGGATCCCCGTCGTGGGGTCGACCTTGACGATCAGCTGGCTCGGGGCGGGTGAGCGGGAGCGGCTCTCGGGGAAGAACCCCAGCCGCGGGGGTGTGCGAAAGACGACCCGCAACTCGGTCTGGGTGACGGGCAGGCGCTTGCCGGTCCGGATCAGGAAGGGCACACCGGCCCAGCGCATGTTGTCGATCTCGAGCCGCAGCGCGCTGTAGGTCTCCGTCGTGGAGTTCCGCGCGACACCGTCGATCTTGCGATAGCCGCTGTACTGGCCGCGCACGTACTGCCGCGGGTCGGCGCTGCGGATCGCCCGGAAGACGGCGAGCTTGGCGTTCTGGATCGTCTCCGGCTCGCGGGCCGAGGGCGCCTCCATCGCCGCGACGGCCACCAGCTGCAGCAGGTGGTTGACGACCACGTCGCGCAGCGCGCCGACGGGATCGTAGAAACGGCCGCGGTCCTGGACGCCGAACCGCTCGGCCATCGTGATCTGGACACAGGCGACGTGGTGGCGGTTCCAGACGGGCTCGATCATCGCGTTTGCGAACCGCAGGTAGAGGATCTCGTCGAGGCCCATCTTGCCGAGGAAGTGATCGATCCTGTAGAGCTGAGGCTCGGCGATGAACCGGTGAAGTTCTCCGGCGAGGGAACGGGCCGATTTCAGGTCGTGGCCGAACGGCTTCTCCACCACGACCCGGGCCCGCCCCCCGAGCAGTCCTGCCTCGGAGAGCATCTTCGCGACCCGTGCGAACATGCTCGGGGCGATCTCGAGATAGAAGACGGGCGCCCGGACCCCGCTCAGCTCGCGGCCCAGGCGCGCAAAGGTCTGGGCGTCGGAGAAGTCTCCGCCCACGTAGGACAGGCGCCCCGCCAGCCGCTTGAAGACGCGCTCGTCGATCGTCTCGCCACTGCCGGCGATCGCCTTGCGGGCGAACTCCAGCAGGCGCTCGACCGTCCAGTCCTCGAGCGCCACACCGACGATCCGGCAGTCCAGCAGTCCGCGCTTCTCGAGCCTGTAGAGCGAGCGGAAGGTCATCTTTCGCGCGAGGTCACCGGTGATGCCGAAGATCACCAGCGCATCCCCGGCTCCGGTCCCCGGCGCCTGCTTGGCGTGGGCCATCTGGCGGGAGGGTCGAGGCGGGGACACGAAGGCCAGTATCCCAGCTCTGCGGCCCGGCCCGGGAGGCTCGGTCATACGATGTGGGCATGTGCCGCGAGCGCGCCGAGGACGGTCCGGCCAGATGAGCGGCGCCGAGCGATTTCCGTTTCGTTTCGCCGAGGCCTACCGGCGCCCGGCGCGCCTGTTCGGCATCACCCCCGAGACGGCCTGGGTGGAGGTCGGGGGTGACCACCTCCGGGCTCACTTCGGGCGCTGGCGCGTGCAGACGCCGCTGGCGAACATCAGCGGCGTCGCGATCACCGGGCCCTACGCGTTCCTGAAGACCGCCGGGCCGGCGCGGCTGGCGATCACCGACCGCGGGCTGACCTTTGCCACAAACGGTGAGCGAGGCGTGCTGATCTCGTTCCGCTCCCCCGTCCGCGGCCTCGACCCGCTGGGCATCCTGCGCCACCCCGAGCTGACCGTGACCGTCGCGGACACCGACGGGCTGCTCGCCCGCCTGCAGACACACAGCGGCTGACCAGGCCGTCCCGCTTTACGTCCACTGCGCCCCGGGGAGCTGTTGGGCGGGGCTATAGTCGCCCGCGAAATGCAACAGCGGACAGCCACCCGGCGCCTCGGGCTCGCAGCACTCGCGACGTGCATTGCGCTGTCACTGATCGGCATGGAGGGCCAGGCCGCCGGCGAGTCGGCGCAGTACTGCGCACAGATCCCGATCGTCGGCGGGATCCCGCCGTGGGGCTTTCACACGGGCGCGCCGATCACCGGCGCGACGGGCAGCTTCGCCCGCGGGCACGGTGAAATAAACCTGGCCGCGGGCACCGTCTCCGGGATCCTCTGCCAGGTCGACCGGGTCCGCAACCACCCCGACCGTCTGATCATCATGTCCGTCGAGCATCACCTGGTCTACCACTCGCACTACGCCGTCATGTGGGGGTATCCGGGAAACATCATGAAGATCATCGTCCGGGTGCAGAGCAGCACCGACCCGAAATGCGAAGTCGGGACGGTCGGCCACGTGACCCTGTTCGCCAGCTACAACGGCGTCCGCAGCGACAGCGTCCAGTTCTTCTTCCCCGCCGCATGCCGCGACCACGATCACCTCTACCACGGCACGCAGGTGAACAACCAGGTCCCGCCGCTGTGAACCTCGCCAGGGGACCCTCGCTCCAGGAGACGATGCCCCCCTCTCATTCGCAGTAGAGTGCGCCCTGTCTGAAGCTGCGTGGGGATGCGTTTCGAGGACGGGGGGATGGGATGAGACCGAGCGGGAGACTTGCACTGGCGTTCGTTGTCGGCTGCCTGGGGAGCTGTGTCCTCTCGCCGGTGGCCGGCGCGGCCGAAACCGTCCTCACGTGGGGCCACGGAGGCAACGGAGAGCTCGGCAACGGGACGCTTGCCAACGGAGGCATAGTGCCCGTCGGCGCCTGCGAACTCGGTACGTCCGGTACGTGCCCCGCGGGGCCCTTCCTCGGCTCGCCGGTGGCGATCGCCAACAACGGCGCTCACGACATGGCGCTCCTTGCCAACGGAACGGTGGCGGGCTGGGGCTACAACGGTTTCGGCGAAGTCGGCGATGGCCTGACCGCGACGACGAAGATCCCCACCCTCGCCTGCGCCGTCGGGGCGACGCCTCCCTGCTCGGCCGGGCAGGGCAACCTGCTCCAGGGTGTCAGTGCGATCTCGGCCGGGAGCTACAGCAGCGTCGCGCTGCTCGGCAACGGGACCGTCGTCGCCTGGGGGCACAACAACTTCGGACAGCTCGGCGACGGCAGCATGACGGACAGCCCGGTTCCGGTTCGGGTCTGCGCCGTGGGGGTCAGCTCGTGCCCCGGCGGGCCGTACCTGAGCGGGGTCGCGGCAATCCAAGCGGGCGATGACCATGTCCTTGCCCTGCTCGAGAACGAGACCGTCGTCGCCTGGGGCATCGGCGGCTCGGGAGAGCTCGGCAACGACAACTCCGTCTCGAGCGACGTCCCCGTCCAGGTCTGCGCGATCGCGACCAGCTCCTGCACGGGCGGCCCCTACCTCGAACACGTCGTCGGGATCGCCGCGGGCGAACAGCACAGCCTGGCACTGCTGAAGGAAGGAACGGTCGCGTCGTGGGGCCTTGACAACGTCGGACAGCTGGGCAACGGCAACCTGAACCCCACGAACACTCCGGAATACGTATGCGCGCTGGGTGCGACGGCGCCATGCAGCGTCGCCAACGGCAACGCGCTGAGCGGAGTCGCAGCTGTCTCGGCGGGGTTGCTTCACAGCGTTGCCCTGCTGTCCAACGAAACGGTCGTCACATGGGGCTACGACCGAAACGGCCAGCTGGGCGACGGAGTGACGATCAACGGGGCCGTCACGGTGCCGGTCGGGGTTTGCGCAGTTGCCGCAGTCGCTCCGTGCAGCGCGGGCAACGGCAACCTGCTGACAGGCGTGACCGCGATCGCGGGCGGCGGTGAATTCACCACCGCGCTGATGAGCAACCAGACGCTCACGAGCTGGGGCGTCGACAACGCGGGTACCCTGGGAGACGGGTTCACCAACACCAGCACCAACGTCCCAGTGAGGGTCTGCGCCGTCGGCGCCACGGCCCCTTGCAGCACCGGCAACGGCAATCTCCTGACCGGGGTGACGGTGGTCGCGGCCGGACAGGAAGGCGCCATGGCGATCGCACCCACACCGACGAGCGCACCGCACTGGTACAAAAAATCGGTCGAACTGCCGGCCGGCGGCGCACACGTGTCCGTTGCCACCAGCGGCAACCTGACGCTGCAGGCGCTCTCCAAGGAAGCGATCTGCAAAGTGACTGACACGGAGGAAATCTGGAATCCCCTCGGCGGTGGCGCAGGTCAGGACTCGGTCACAGCGTTCAAATTGCAGTGCAAGTCCAAAAACCTCTGCCCGCTGCACACGTCCACCGAAGTGCTCGCCAAGGGCCTGCCCTGGCCCTCGCACCTGCTGGCAGGCGCGCCGGTACGCGACGAAATCGAACAGATCAAGCTGGAAGTCCGCTGCAACGGCGGCTACCTCGATGAATTCACGGGAGCCCTGACTCCTGAAGTGGGCGCCGGAGCCCTCGTCTTCGGGGCGGGCTCCGGCGCGCTCAATGACGGTTTCGGGAACCCGGCGACGGTCTCGGGAAGCGACAAACTCAAAGCGCCGCCAGGGAAAATCACCGCTCAGTGAGCTCGGTGGGGGCTCGCTCGCGATTTCGGCCCTGGCGATCACTGTGAGACAGATGCCACTCAGGGGCGTCGGCCAGGGGGCTATTCTCAGGGCATCGCTCGAGCCGACACCCAGCCGGAGCTCCGCCACCTGACCCTCCACGGTCACCGCGTGGCCTACCGCCAGGCGGGCAAGGGTCCGGTGATCGTGCTGATCCACGGCATCACGTCCAACTCGCAGACGTGGAGCCGGGTGATGCCCACCCTGGCACGCCACTTCACGGTCATTGCACCCGACCTCGCCGGCCACGGCGACTCGGACAAGCCCAAGGGCGACTACTCGCTCGGCGCCCACGCAAGCGGCGTTCGTGACCTGCTGATCAAGCTCGGCCACGAGCAGGCCACGATCGTCGGACACTCACTCGGCGGCGGCATCGCGATGCAGTTCTCCTACCAGTTCCCCGAGCGCTGCGAGCGGCTCGTGCTCGTCGACAGCGGCGGCCTTGGACGGGATGTCAGCCTGCTCCTGCGCGCCGCGACGCTGCCGGGATCGGAGCTCGTCCTGCCCTTCCTGGCGGCGACACGCCTGCTCGACGCCGGCGAGCAGGTCGGCCGGCTGCTGAGCCGCTTCGGGCTGGGACTGCGCACCGATCTTGAGGAGATGGCGCGGGGGCACGCGACCCTCTCGGACGCCGGCGCCCGGGCGGCGTTCGTGCACACGCTGCGCTCGGTCGTCGAGCCCGGCGGACAGCGGATCAACGCCTCGAGCCGGCTCTACCTCGCCCAGCAGATCCCGTTTCTGATCATCTGGGGTGAGCGCGATTCGATCATCCCCGTCTCGCACGGCCGGGCGGCTCACGAGCAGGTCCCCGGCAGCCGTCTTGAGGTGTTCGCGGACTCGGGACACTTCCCGCAACTCGATCAGCCCGAGCGCTTCATCGACGTGCTGGTCGACTTCATGGACTCGACCCGGCCGGCGACGCTCGACGCCGAGAGCTGGGGCGCCCTGCTCGGCGCGAGCGCGCCCTGAGGTTCTCGCGGCGACTCACCTCGTCGCCTTGAATGCGGTTTGGGTTAGCATCGCCGCACCCGCGCCGATCGTGCCTCTCCGGTGATCCTCGATCAAAGGAACCACATGCCCCGCAGAGCTTCCGCCGCCACCGCCGTCCTTGCGCTCCTCCTCCTCGGCTCGCTCGGCGCCTCGAGCGCAGCCACGGCGGGTCCCCTCGCCCGCCGTGCGACGGCGCTGAAGTGCAGCACGCTCGTCAACCCGGGTCACGTCGGCAGCGCGATCGGGGTCGCGGTGAAGCGGCCCCTCAGCTCCACGATCGACAACGTGTTCAATCCGAACTCGCGCAGCACGGGCAGCGAGTGCCAGTGGTACCCGGTTGCGCCCACGAGCGTCTTCCTCACGGGTGAATTCGCGGTCCAGCTGACCGTGCAGGCCGGCGTCACCGCATCACAGCTGCACAAGCTCGTCAGCGGCGAGCTCAAGAGTGCGGCCTCGCCCGTCTACCGGGGGACCGTCACCCGGCCGGCCGGGCTCGGTGCCAACGCCGCCGTTGCCGTGCTGGCCCCGGAACAGGCCGGCGAAGGCCCGAAAACCGTCGTCTACGCGCTGCGGGGCCGGGATGCCTTCTTCGTCTATTCGGCCGAGGCGCCCACGGCGAACGTCGTGGCCGTGGCCAAGGCGGTCTTCGCGAAGATCTAGCTGCTAGCGTCCGGGCGACCAAGCGGACCGCGGTCCGCACCCAACGCCCGGAGGTCGCCCCACCATGTCCTTGTTCCGACTCGACGCAAGCATCCGCACCGAGGGCTCGCACAGCCGGAGGATCGCCGACATCGTCGAGGAGGAGTGGCGCTCGGCGTATCCCGGCGCGCCGGTCACGAACCGCGAGATCGGGATCGCTCCGCTCCCCTCCGACGCCTGGGCGAGCGCCGTGGCCGCAAGTCAGACCCCAGCGGAGTCGCGTTCGCCGGAGCAGCAGGCAGCCGTGGCGCTCGCGGCGAGCCTGACCGACGAGCTCGAGTCTGCCGACGCATTGCTGTTCGCGATCCCGCTCTACAACTTCGGCGTCTCCCAGCACTTCAAGACCTGGGTGGACCTGGTCGTGACCGACCCGCGGATGGCCGCCGGCACCGAGCCGGCGATCGCGGGCAAGCCGGCGGTGCTGGCCACCGTCCATGGCGGCTACTACGCGGCCGGAACACCGCGCGAGGGCTGGGACCACGCCACCGGGTGGTATCGCAGGATTCTCCAGGACGTCTGGCAGCTGGATCTGCTCGTGGTCGAGAGCGAGTTCACACTCGTCGGAGTGAACCCCGCACTGGACGAGTTCAAGGACCTCGCGGCGGAACTGCGTGCCGCAGCCGAGAACCGCGCCCGTGAGCACGGCCGGAGCCTCGCGGCGAAGCTGGCCGCCTAGCCACCAGGGAGGGCCCGCGCGGCCCGGGCGGAGCTATCTGCGGCCGGTGAGCGTGACGGTGCTCAGGCGGGTGGCCTTGGCACCGGCCGGCGCTCCGTAGACGCTGATCGTGACGGCGACGCGCGCCGTCTGGCTGCCAAGCAGCGCGCGGGCGGCCTTCGAGAGCTTCACAGCGAGCAGCTCGGTGGTCGTCTTCCCGGCGAGCGTCGCGACGTTCGAGGGGGCGACCGCCAGCTTGAGCCGGCGCCGTCCGGAGCTGATCGTCACGTAGGCGCGGATGCTCACGGTCGTCGTGAGGGTGCAGCTCAGCCGATAGGCCTGCTGCCCGCGATGGCCCAGCGAGGACTGGCGCGGCGGGGCGCCGAGCGTGCACTTGAGTGCCGGCTGCGCGGATGAGCCCGCGGGAGCAGCAGGCGGGCTGACCGCGGTGCCCGGCGCCTTGACGACGGCGGTGCACGCCGAGCGTCCTTCAGCGGCGGCTTCGGTGCCCGCGGGGCACGCGATCGGGGCCCTTGCGCCTTCGGGCGCATAGGTGCCGATCGGGGCGAGCGCGCAGTGGACCGCACCGGTGAAGGGCGCATAGCTTCCCGGCGGACATGGCAGCTGTGCGCCGGCGTGTTCGGTTTCCACGTAGTAGCCGGGTTCAGCGGGCGTGCACTCGAAGCTTTCCGATTTCGCCGCGAAGGATCCGGGCTGACACGCCGTCGCGGCGGGCGCCCCGAGACCCGAGTAGTAGCCGGGCAGGTCGGGCACGCAGGCGCCAGCCGAGCCGCCGCCCCTGTCGGCGTCGCTCGTTCCCGGCGGACAGGGGATCGCGACCGCCGAACCGGCCGGGGAGTAGTGACCTTCAGGCGCGAGCTCACAGGATTCGGCCTCGCTCACGTCGCTGTAGTAGCCCTCCGGGCATTCGAGCTGGGCCGTCGCGACGGCTTCGGGGACGTAGTGCCCGGGTGAGGCCTGCGTGCAGGCAAAGCGGCCCGTCAGCGCCGTGTAGGTGCCGGGGGCGCACCCCAGCTCTTCGGATGCGCCCGCGATCGCCACGTAGTGCCCCGGGGCGGCTTCGACGCAGGCGGACGCCGACGCCGACCCGGCGAACGCGTCGAAGGTCCCCGCCTCGCAGGCGATCTGCACGGTCGCCCCGGCGCCTTCGGCGTAGTGTCCCGGCGAGGCTTTGCTGCAGGGGACACGGCCGCTTTCGGAGTAGCTCCCGGCGTTGCACTTGGCTGGGAGCAGGGTCACCTTGATCGCCGCCGAGGAGGCGAGCGGGTTGCCCAGCGCGTCCTGGTACTCGACGCGCAGTCGGTAGACACCCGCGGCAAGCTTCTGCGGACCCGAGAAGACGCCCGCTTCCAGCACCGGGTCGGCCGGGTTGACTTTGACCGTGTGGGCGCCTTTTTCGGAATTTGCCAGGACGAGTGTGCTGGTGCCGACTTCTTCGCCTTCGAGCATCAGCGCGACGCTGCCCGAGAGTGCCGCTTCGGGTAGTTCGTAGGAGACGGCGAAGGCTCCTTCGAATGAGAGTTCGGGTTTCGGCGCGGTCAGTTCCGGCGCGGCCGTCGCGGTGTCCAGCCGGACTTCTTTCGCCTTCGCCGTCGCCGCGCTTTCAAGCGCGACGTTCTGATAGGCGAGCACCACTTCGTAGACCCCGTCGGCGAGGTTGGCGCTCGGCAGCGCGGATTGGACTTCCGATTTCCTGCTCGCCGTCAGGTCGTGGGTCGCCAGCAGGATCGTGTGTTCTCCGGCGCTGTCCTCGGCCGAGCCCAGCGTGACCGTCGTCACCGCTTCACCGCGGGTGAAGATCAGCGTCGCCGTGCCCGGCGCCGCCGCTTCGGGCAGTTCGTAGCTCACCTCGAGCGGCGTCGAGGAGGCCGAGGAGCTGACGGGCAGGAGCAGCACCGGTGAGCCGGTCGCCGCGAACGCCGAGCCGCAGAGCAGGAGCACCGCGAGCAGCGTGAACAGCGGCAGCAGGACCCACCTGCGAGATCGCGGCATGGGTGCAGCTTCGACGCGCGTTGCGATGTTCCTCGGGGATTGCAGCGTTCTCCGGAAACGAAAGTGAAGAATCCTCACAATTATTATTGACTTACTGGGGATTTAGCTAGAGTGCTGCTCGCGGCCGGGCCATCCGGCCGGCAGATCCCTCACTGACCGCCCCGAAAGGAGCACCACGAGATGTCCAAGACCACCCGCCCCGACCAAGCAGCCCGGCGGCGCTCGCGCAGACGGACGCTGATCGCGACATTCACGATCGCCGTCAGCGGAGCGCTGGCGCTACTGCCCGCAGGGCCGGCGCTGGCTGCACCGAGCAGCCCGCCGCCGGTGACGATCCTGAGCTCCCAGCCCGGCTTCGGCCACGGCGAGGACTTCTTCCTCACCCCGACGGGCGACACGAGCACCTACGCCAACGGTCCCGAGATCATCGACACCAAAGGCAACGTCGTCTGGTTCCACGCCTCCCCGGCAGGGCTTGCGGCGACCGACTTCCGGACGCAGCGGCTTTGGGGCCAGAACGTCCTGACGTTCTGGCAGGGCACCGAGAACGGCGGACAGGGCTCGGGTACCGACTACATCTACAACGACCACTACCAGCAGATCGCAACGGTCAACGCGGGCAACGGGCTGCAGGCCGATGCACACGAGTTCTACATCACCCCCTGGGGCACGGCGCTGATCACCGCCTACCAGCCGGGGACGGCCGATCTCAGCTCGATCGGCGGCCCCTCCGACCAGAAAGTGGTCAACGGCGTCGTGCAGGAGATCGACATTGCAACGGGCCAGGTGCTGTGGCAGTGGGACAGCGCCGATCACGTTCCCTACAGCGCCAGCGAGCAGCCGCTGCCGGCCTCGGCCGGCACGACCTGGGACTGGTTCCACGTCAACGCGATCCATCTCGACGGCCACGGTGGCTTCCTGATCGACGCTCGCAACACCTGGGCGACCTATGACGTGGCGCGCTCGGGGAACATCGAGTGGACGCTCGGCGGCAAGGACTCGAGCTTCACCGAGCAGGCCGCCCCCGGGCAGACGCTGGACAACGCCGGTGAGATCTTCACCTGGCAGCACGACCCCGAGTACCTCGGGAACGGCTACTACTCGTTCTTCGACGACGAGTCGACGATCGGGGCGCCGGACTTCGGCTACAGCCGGGCGGTCGTCGTTCACCTGAACCCGTGGAGCAAAGTCGCCACGCTGGTGGCCTCCGACAACCAGCCCCTCGGCGCGCTGGCGAGCTCGCAGGGCAACGCCCAGCCGCTGTTTGACGGATTCGGCGGCTACGTCGTCGGGTGGGGCAACCTGCCCTACTTCTCGGCCTTCGACGGCCAGGGCAACCTGACCTTCAACGCGTCCTTCCCGACGGGGGTCAACACCTATCGGGCCTACCTGCTGCCCTGGAACCCCGGTTCCTCCGGTGGACAGGGATGGGGAGGTCAAGGCCACTTCTCACACCAGCACTGACCTGCGCGACGGCGGGCCGCGCGGAGCACATGCTCCCGCGGCTCGCCGTAGGTGGTTCACCGGCCCGCCCGCCGGCCCTACGTCGGACCGACCTACCCACGCGGGTGCGCCGGGCCGATTTCCGGTTAAATGATCGGAGCGATGGGGGCTTCGTGAACGGTTGCGGCGCAACCGGCCGCAGGGGCGGCTGAGCCGCACGATGCGCGGAGCGCCCCTGAACGGCCCTCTCCTGCGCTCCCTGACTGCGGCCGGGCTCCTGCTCGGCGCGCTGCTCGCGGCGGCCCTCTTGATGAGTTCGGGGGCGGGAGCCGCCACCACGGCGATCACCGAATGCGCCGGTGAAACGCAGCTGCGCGCGGACGTCTCGGCGGGTGGCAGCTACACGTTCGCCTGCAGCGGGACGATCGTGCTGAGCTCGCCGCTGTTCGTCACCCACGCGGTCAGCCTGACCGCGGCGGCACCCGATGTCGTGGCGATCAGGGGCTACCCCGAAAAATCGACTCCGCCGCCCGGCGCCGCCGAGCGGATCATCACCGTCGCCGCGGGCGGCTCGCTCGAACTGAGCGGCGTCGACCTGACCGGGGGACGGGTCTCGACGGCGCCCGTCGAAACGCCCGGCGCGGGCCAGACGCCTGAAAACGGCTGCCTGCCATCCGGGTTCGGCTGGAAAGGCGGAGACTGCGCCACCCCGGGCGCGAAAACGACGAACGCCGGCGAAAACGGCTTCGACGCGACCGGCCTGGCGACCAACGGCGGCAACGCTCCGGCCGGCGGCTCGGCCCAGGGCGGCTGCATCCTGATCGAACCGGGCGCCAAGGTGTGGCTCGAAAACGACGCGCTCAGCGAATGCGTCACCGAAGGCAGCTCCGACAAATGGCTCACCGGAACCGGCCCCGGGCCCGAAGGCGAGGGGGTCCCCGGCTACAAACAGGGGATCGGCGGCTTCGGCGGCGACGGCGCCGGCGGCAGCGCGGGCGAGGGCGGCGGCAAACAGGTCGAAGGCGTCGGTGCCAGCGAACTCTGCACCCACGCGCCGAAAGAAGCCGAGACGGCCGGGGGCACGGGCGGTAACGGCAACGCCGGCGCCGATGGCGGCAACGGGTCCGCCGGGGGCGGCGCGTTCGGCGGAGCGATCTACGACGCCGGCAGCCTCGTCGTCACCCACACGCTGTTCCAGGGCGACCGGGCGTTCGGCGGGCAGGGCGGTGCCGGCGGCAACGGCGGCAACGGGGGCGTCGGTGGCGCCGGCGGCGAAGGGGGCCTCAAGCGCGTCGTCGAAGACTGTGCCACAGAAACAGAATCCGCCGAACCGGGCGCCCCCGGCGGCAACGGATCGATCGGCGGCGATGGCGGCAACGGCGGCGTCGGTGGCGCCGGAGCGGGTGGGGCGATCTACGCCACCGGCTACCTGACGATCGCCGAATCGAGCTTCAAGGCGGACTCCGCCCGCGGTGGCAACGGCGGCACGGCCGGCCTCGGAGGGGCGGGCGGACAGGGCGGCAACGGCGGCGCGTCGGGCAACCTCCACGGCGGCTCCGGCACAAAATCGATCAGCGGCGGAGCGGGCGGGTCAAGTGGCGAGGGTGGCAGCGCGGGCGACAGCGGCAACGGCGGCAACGGGTCCGGCGGCGCCGTCTTCTATGCGACCGGTTCGACGGGCGCGCTGCCGGACGTCGCGACCACCTTCGGCGAAGACCTCGTCCTCGCCGGCGGGATCTGCGCGGGCCTGGGCTCGACGGCCGAAGTGTGCGGCACGGCGGCGGGGCCGGCCGGCCACCCCGGGCTGGGAGGCGAATCGACGCCCTGCGCCGAACCGCAATCCCAGAAAGGCTGCCCGCTGGCGCGCGAAGGCACGAAGGGCGGCTCGGGGGCCGCCGGGGTGATCGGCATCGCGGGCTCCACCGAAGGAAACGACGTCGCGGGCGTACCCGGCACGGGCACGCCTCCGTCGCGGCCCGGCCCGGGCCCGTCGACGGGTCCGGGCTCACCCCAGGGGTCGACCGGCACGGGAACGCCCCCCACGCCCCATGCCGGGCATGCAAGTGCGAGGGGAACGAGCGTGATCGTCGCGATCAGCTGCGCCGGAAGCGCCGGGAGCTCATGCCCGGTGACCGCGGCGATCACCGTCCAGGAGACGATCAACGGCGCCGGCAAGCTCGTGGCGCTCGGGGCCCGGGCGAAGCTCCGCCACAGGGTCCTGACGCTCGGCACTGTGACGGTCCGCGTGCCCGCCGGCTCGACCCGGAAGGTCACGATCGGGCTCTCGCCCGCCGGGCGCCGGCTGCTGGCATCCAAGCGCCGCCTCGCGGTCAGGCTTACGCTCACCCAGCTCGTCGCCGCGAACGCCAGCGCAAGGGCCAGACCGGTCGTCATCGAGCAGACCGACCTTACCCTGCGGGCCCCCCGCAAGCACTGAGCCGCCGTTCCCCTTGCGCCGCGATTGAACCGCGGCGATCGCGGGTAGAAGCCGACCCGGAGGGGCTTGCCGGCGAGGCAGGAAACGGAGCAAGCAAGGGGGCCCGATGTCTGAAGTTCTCACGCGACCGTCCGCGAGTGCGAGCCGGCCGGGCGCCACACGCCTGCGGCGGATCCTCATGACGGCGGGGACGGCGGCGCTCCTGTTGGCCGCGATCGCGGCGCCCGGGGCGCGGGCGGCTCTCCCGACACCCGAACAGGACCCGTTCTACGCCTACCAGGGGACGACGCCGCTGGCGGACATCGCCCCGGGGACCGTCCTGAAGACGAGGACGCTCTCCTACCACGTCCTCGGCATCCCGCTGCCGGTCAGGGCCATCCAGCTGCTCTACCGCACCGAAGGCGAGACGGGCATCCCGGAGGTGAACGTCACCTCGGTCCTCGAGCCGCCGCTGTCGACGGGGACCCCCGAGGTGATCGCCTACCAGTCCTTCTATGACTCTCTGAACACCGAAGACGACCCCTCCTATGCGATCTCCGGCGACGTCGCCCTGAGCGGGGCGATCCCCCAGGTCGAGAGCGCTCTGTTCGGCCCCGAGCTGCTCGCGGGCAACGCGATAGTGATCGCCGACACCGAGGGCGAGACCGCCGACTTCGCGGCCGGACCGGAGTACGGGATCAACACCCTCAACTCGCTGCGCGCCGCGCTCAGCTCGCCGGCGACAGGCCTCTCGCAGACCGCCAAGATCGGCCTGCTCGGCTACTCGGGCGGAGCGATCGCAACCGAGTGGGCCGCCGAGCTGGCGCCGAGCTATGCCCCGGACGTGAACCGGCGGATCGCCGGCGCCGCGTTCGGCGGCGTGCTCGCGGACCCGGCCCACAACCTGCACTACGTCGACGGCAGCCTCGTCTGGGCGGGCGTCATCCCGATGTCGATCATCGGCGTCTCGCGCGCCTTCCACATCGACCTCACCCCCTACCTCAGCGAATACGGCCTCGAGCTCTACAACAAGCTCCAGAAGGCCTCGATCACCGAAGTGCTGGGAATGTACCCGGGGCTCACCTGGGCCCGGCTGGCAAAGCCCCGCTACTCGACGCCCGAGAGCATTCCGCTCTACGTCGAAACCGTCAACAAGCTGATCATGGGCACGGGCGGCACGCCGACGGTCCCGCTGCTGATCGCCCAGGGCGCCGACGGCCTGCTCGAGGGGACGAACGGCAGCCAGCCCGGGATCGGGCCCGGCGACGGGGTGATGATCGCCGGCGACGTCCGGACGCTGGCACGCGAGTACTGCGAACGCGGCGTGGCCGTCGACTACAACGAATATCCGCTGCTGGCACACATCGAAACGGCGACTCCCTGGGTCACCGGCGCGATCGGCTGGCTCTCCGAACGGTTCGCCGGCAGGCCGGCGCCGGAGGACTGCTCGGGGATCGCTCCGGGCAACCCCCTGACGCCGATCGAACCCTGAGGGGCTAGGAGAGGACCCGGCCGCGGAACTTCCGCAGGCCGAGGGTCAGGAAGGTCGCGCAGAATCCGATCAGAACCGGATAGATGATGTAGAGGTGCATGTGGGAGGCGTGCGTCAGGCCGGCCCGCAGCCCCTCGTTTACGTAGATCAGCGGGTTGATCAGGACGATGATCTGCAGCCAGTGGATACCCCCCACCTGCACCGGGGCGAGGCGGGTCCACTGGTAGTAGGTGCCGCCCAGGAAGGTCAGCGGCAGGACGACGAAGCCGAACATCAGCCCGATGTTGCGCGGCTCAAAGGCAGTTCCCAGGAGCAGCCCCAGCGAGGTCATCGTCACACAGGCCAGCGGGATCAGCGTCAGCACTATCGCCCAGTCGACGCTCAGGTGCGCATGGACGCCCGAGGCGTGGACGACCGCGGCGATCGGGAAGACGATCAGCGCCGCCAGCAGCCCCTGGGCGGCGCCCGAGAGGACCTTCGAGGCGGCGACGAGCCAGATCGGGCAGGGCGCCTGCACCCGGTCCTCGATCTCACGCGTGTAGCCGAACTCGGTCGAGAGCTGCAACGCCACCGCCTGAATCCCCTGGAACATGATCGAGATCCCGACCACGCCCGGGATCAGCACCGTCGCGAAGTGCGACTCGGCGACCGTGCCCCCGCCGCCGCCGATCCCCTGCCCGATGCTCGGAAAGACATACAGGAAGACGAACACCAGCAGGAACGGCTGGATCAGCGTCCGCACGATGAACTCGCCGATGTTCTTGCGCAGGACGACCAGGTCGCGGACGATCAGCGCCCACAGGGCATCACGGCTGGCCGCCGCCAGCGAGCGGGTCGGCTTGATCTCGATCCGCGACCTGGAGGCGCCCGGCGTGGTGGCGGCGGTGACGGCCATCACTCGCGCAGTTCCCGGCCGGTCAGGCGGATGAAGACCGTCTCGAGGCTCGGCTCGCTGACGGAGAGATCGATCAGTTCGTAGCTGCCCCGCTCGGCCGCCGCGACGACCCGTGGGACGATCCGGTCGTTGCCTCTGACGTGCAGCTCCAGACCGCCGTCGTCGTCGAGCACCCGGGTGTGTGTGACGTCGCTCAGCTCCTGCGCAAGGAATGCGGCGAGCGCCTCCGCGTCGCCGACCGTCTTGACCGTCACGATCGTGTCGGCGCCCACCGACCGCTTGAGCGCGGCCGGCGTGTCAAGCGCCAGGATCCTGCCGTTGTCCATGATCGCGACCCGGTCGCAGAGCTGGTCGGCCTCCTCCATGTAATGGGTCGTCAGCATCACCGTCTGGCCTTCCCGGTTGAGCTCGCCGAGGATCTCCCACAGTGCGAGGCGGCTCTGCGGGTCAAGGCCCGCCGTGGGCTCGTCGAGGAACAGGACTGCGGGACGGTGAAAGATCGCCCGCGCCATCATCAGCCGCTGGGCCATCCCGCCGGAGAGGGCGAACACGGAGGCCTTCCCCCACTTCGTCAGCTGAAACTGCTCGAGCAGCCCGTCGGCGATCTGGCGCGACTCCCCCGCGGGGATGCCGAACAGCCGGCCGTGGAAGTAGAGGTTCTCCCACACCGTCAACTGACGGTCGAGGGTGTTCTGCTGGGAGACGATCCCCAGCAGCTGCTTCGCGAGCGCCGGCTCCGCGACGACGTCGATCCCCCCTACATAGGCCGAGCCCGACGTCGGGACAACCCGTGTCGTGAGCATCCCGGCGGTCGTCGTCTTGCCGGCGCCGTTTGGACCCAGCAGGCCGAAGATCTCCCCGCCGTGGATCTCCAGGTTTAGCGCGTCGACTGCCGCGAAGTCCGTGCCGGCGTAGATCTTCGTCAGCTCGACCGTGCGGATGACCGGGTCATCGCCCGCCGCAGACCGTTCGGCGCCTGTCTCGAGGGCCACAGAGCTCATCGTCTGAGCAGGTATAGCGGGCCGCGGCGCCGAGCGCGGGCGGCCTCCCTGCCGTTGGACCGCCCGGTTACAGGCGGCGTGCGTTCGACCAACGGGAGGGCAGCGTCTGCCGGCCGTGAGGACCGACAGACGCGGAGTGCCCTAGACGGCCTGGACGTTGACCGCCTTGGGCCCCTTGTCCCCTGCCTCTGAGTCGTAGGTGACCTTTGCGCCTTCGGCGAGTGAGCGATAGCCCTCACCGATGATCGCGCTGTGGTGTACGAACAGGTCCTTGGACTGGTCGTCGGGCGTGATGAACCCGAATCCCTTGTCGTCGCTGAACCACTTAACTGTTCCTGTAGCCATTGTTTTCCTCCGGCGTCGGTGTGTGCTGCGAACGCGGAGATGCTTTGAGCAAGGCTACGAGCGCTGACACTACGTTGTGTTGGATTCAAATCCAACCTTGTGGGGTCAACGCTAGCAGGTGAGCAAGGGACCGCTCACACGGTCGCCTCGAGCGCCTCGGCCAGCGGGAGCTCGCCCGGGGAGGTGAGCCGCGCGGCGATCGGCAGGCCGGCGAGCGCGATGGCGGCCATCGCCAGGAAGGCCGGGAGCGGGTCGTGGACGAGAACCTGGACGATCAGCGCGACGACGACCCCGCCGAGGTTGCCGGCCATCCAGACCAGCGCCCCGGCGGTGCCCGCGGCCGCGCCGGCGAGACGCTCGGCCTGCGTGAGGATCACCGGCAGCGCCGGCAGCAGAACCGCCCCCATCGCGATCAGCGCAAAACCGCGGATCCCGATCCAGCCGGCCACCCCGAGCACGATGCACCCGGCGAACGTGACGAGGACCGTCGTCTGCATGAAGGCCCGCTCGCCCTGGCGGCGGGAGACCCGCTCGGGCAGCACGGCACACCCGATCAGGCCGGCGAGGATCATCAGGACGAGCAGCACCCCGGCCTGCGTTTCGCTGACACCGGCCGGCTGGAGCAGCTGCTGCAGCCAGGTCGCGAGCGCGACGAAGATGCCAAAGCCGATGAACACGAGGCCCCCCAGCTTGCGCATCGGCTCCAGGCGCCAGAGCGCCCGTGCGGCGCTCCCCTCGATCGCGGCGTGCTCGTTGGTCTCCTGCCCGGGATTGCGCAGCGCCAGCGCGAGGGCAACGGCCGGGATGATCGCGAGGACGGCCTCCACCTCGAGCAGCTGGTGGATGTTGCCGTGGGCTCCCAGGGTGGGGCCGAGCAGGAGCGCGATCAGCATCCCGGCAAAGCTTCCGGCGGAGCCGACGGCGATCCCGTTCGCCCGTGCATGCACGGGCAGGTACTCACCCGCGAGCTTGCTGACGGCGCTGAGGACGATCGGCTGGGCGATCGCGACGAGCGCCTGCCCGGCCATCGCCCAGGCGAACGTCTGGCCTCCTAGGCGCAGCAGCCCGCCGGCGGCGACGAGGCCGCCGCCGAGGGCCAGCGACGGCCTGAAGCGGCGGTCCAGCAGCGATCCCGCCGGGATCGCCAGGGCCACATAGAGCAGCGGGAAGATCTCGGCGAGCCAGCCGATCGTCCCGACGGACACGCCGTAGTAGTGCGAGGACTCCGTCGTGATCGTCGCGTAGGTCAGCCAGAGCACCTGCGTCGCCGCGCAGACGAGGCTGTAGGCCACAACGACGCTCCAGCCCTGTCGGCTGGAGGCGGGCGCGGGCTCAGCAGCACCCATTGGTCATGTCCCGATCGCGGGTGAGGAACATTCGAGCTGAGGAGGGTACAGACTGCCCCGCGCCGTCCGTGGCGGGCGGCGCCTGACATAGACTCCGGCGATGGCCGATCCCAGCCCGATCCGGCCGGCCGGGTCACATGCCGCGCGCGAGGAGTGGTGGGTCGCCAGGTTCCACGATCCGGCCCTGGAGTGGCGCCGGCTGTTCGCCGAGACGATCGGCACCCTGCTGCTCGTGCTCGCCGGAGCGGGTTCGGCCGTCGTCTCCGCGGCGACCCACGTCGAGATCGGGCGAACCGCGGCCGTCACCGCCCCGGGCCTGACGGTCCTCGCCATGATTCTCACCCTGGGGGCCGTCTCCGGTGCCCACCTGAACCCGGCCGTGAGCATGGCGTTTGCGTTGCGGGGCGACTTCCCGTGGCGGCGGGTCCCGGCCTACGTGATCGCCCAGCTGCTGGGTGCGACGCTCGCGATCCTGGCCCTATGGGCGATCTTCGGCAAGGTCGGCGCCCTCGGTGCGACGGTGCCCGGTCCGCGAATCGACGGGCTGCAGGCGAGCGCCATGGAGCTGCTGCTGAGCGCCGGGCTTGTCTCGACGATCCTCGGCACGTCCTCCCGAGCGCAGAACCTCGGGCCGATCTCGGCCTTCGGCGTGGCCGCCTACGTGATCCTCGCGGGGCTGTGGTCGAGCCCCGTCTCGGGCGCCTCGATGAACCCGGCGCGCTCCTTCGGCCCCGACCTCGTCCTGGGCGACTTCTCGCACTTCTGGGTCTATCTCGTCGGCCCGCTCGGCGGCGCGGCGCTCGCGGTCGCACTCGCCACGCTGCTGCGCGGACCGGGCGGGCGCGATCCCGTCGCGGCCCGCGCCGCGCAGGGCGCAAGCGACGTGGGCTCCTGAGCTGCGCTCACCCGACGCGCAGCAGCACCGTGCCGTCGCCGGGGACGACGCTCGAGACCTCGCCACCGCTCGCGATCGTGCGGTGGCTCCAGAGATCGCGCCAGGTATATGAAGACCCTGTGAGCCCGACCGCCGCGGCCGTCGTGGAGATCCGCAGCGGGCTCGAACCGCGGTTCAGGAGCGCCACGGCGCGGGAGCCGTCGGCCAGCGGGCGGGCCCACACCTCGCCGTTGCCGTTCGCGGCGACGAGCGTGCCCTGGATGCCCGCCGGGTCCTGATCGACGGCGAGGACTTCTTCGTTCTCCAGGTAGGAGAGGCTCGTGGGGTCGATCCTGGTGAGGTCATAGCTGACCATCAGCGGCGCCGCCAGCATCGCCCACATGCTCAGCTGGCTGCGGAACTGGGTGCTCGACATGCCCTGGTCGGGGGCCAGGTAGTCGGGGTCGTTCCAGTGCCCCGGTCCCGCGGCCTGGGGGTTGGCCGCGTCGGCGTCCATGTTTCGCAGGACGTCGCTGAAGACGACGTTGCCGGGCAGCCCGACATCGGTGTCGGTGCGCCAGCTGTTGCCCACGCCGGGGCCGAAGGTGAACGATGTGAAGGCCGATTCAGGCAGCGCCGGCAGGCCTTCACCGGCCTGTTCGGGCTGCAGGAAGTCGCAGATCGAGAGCAGCATCGGACGGCCCAGCGAGTTGTGGACGATCGCCTGATGGAAGGCCGTATAGGCGCTCGCCGGGTCGAGCCCGAGTTCCGACCCGCCGCAGAAGTCCACCTTGACGGCGTCAAAGCCCCAGGCCGCGAACGTGTTGACGTCCTGCTGGTAGTGCCCGTAGCTGCCCTGGCCGGCGCCGCCGCACCCGCTCCGGCCGGCGTCCGTGTAGAGGCCGACGAGGAAGCCGGCCGCGTGCAGCGTCGCCGTCAGCCACTGCAGGCCGTGGGGCCACTGGCGGGAGCTGACTGTGATTTCGCCGTTCGGCGCCCGCGTGCCGTGCCACCAGCCGACGTCCAGCCAGACGTAGCGGTAACCACGCCGCTGCAGGCCCAGCGAGAGCAGCCGGCTCGCCTGCTGTAGGACCTTCGCCTCGGTGATGTCACCGCCGAAGGCCAGGTAGCTGTCCCAGCCCATGTAGGGGGTGCTCGCCAGCAGCCGGCCGGCCGGCGCGTTCGCGGCACGCCCGGCCCCGGCGTGCCCGGCGGCGGCGGCACGTCGTGCGTGGCGGATCTTCCTCGCGGGTGGCTTGGAAGGTGCGGTGAGCTCGACTGTCTGGCTCCCCAGCTGCCCCTCGATCACGCCGATCACCGTCCCGCTCACCTGTAGCGCCGCCACCAGGTGGCGTCTGGCCGCCAGCAGCCGGGCGCCGGCGCCGGCCAGGCTCAGCGTGATCGAGCGGCGCGCGCCGCGCGGGAGCGTGACCTGCGCCGCCGCGAGCGTCACCGTCAGGCGGTGCAGCGACCCCCGCACGGCACGGACGGGGCGCGCTTGGACGGCGAGGATACGTCTGCCCTGCAGGGTCTCCACGACGCTCAGACGCAGCGCCAGCCTGCAGCCTTCCGAGGCCTGGGCCGAGCAGGTGACAGGCACGCTGACGCGGTCTCCGCTCGCCGCGGCCCGCCCGATCTGCGTCTCGCCGGCCGAGACGGGCACGCCCCCCATGGGGATCGTCACGAACGGGCTCTTGGCGCTTGCGCTGCCGCCGCCGTCGACGGCCGTGACCTCACACTGGAGGTGATGGCCTCCGTCACGGAAGTTCACCTGATAGGAGGAGCCGGTCGATCCGAGGACCGGGATCAGGTCGCGGACCCACTGGTAGCTCAGCTGGGCGTAGAGGCCTGCAGGCGTCGTGTTGGGATGGCAGTAGAGACGCTGCCCGGGCGCCGGAGTGCCGCTGACCGAAGGGTGCGGCTCGGCCAGCGGAACGCTCGAGGAGACAGCCGTCGTGAACTTCACATCCCCGCCCTGGGCGGTACCGGAGGGACTGATGGCAACGACCCGGTAGTGGTAGGTCGTGTTGGGTGAGAGGCCTTCGAGCTGGGCGCCGACGCTCTGGTTGCCGCCGGTCGCCGAGGGCAGCGTGGCACAGGGGACGCTCGTCCCGTAGGAGGTGGATGTTCCGTATTCGAAGCGGCAGCTCTCGAGGTTGGCGTCGTTCGGGTTGACCGTCCCCGCAAGGGTCGCACCGGCGACTGCGATCTCCGTAGGCGTCAGGGTCACCGCGAGCGGAGCCGGCACTCGAGCGAGCAGCGACCGCCCGCCCGGCGTCACGGCCAGGCAGCTGCCGCCGGGCATGCAGGAGACCGACGCCAGAGCTTCCGAGCCCGGACGGGTGGCCGCCCATGTCGCCGGCGAGGCTTCGGGCTGATCGCTCGCCAGCGCCTCCCCGCGGGCGTCCACGGCGACGCACAGGCCCGAGGAGGCGCAGGACACCGAGTTGAAGCGTTCCGCGTCGATCGCGGTCGCGCTCCAGTTCCCGCCTGCGGGATCGGCGCTCGCAAGCGCGTCGCCGCGGGCGTCGACGGCGACGCAGCCGGCGGGCGCGCAGGAGACGCCCACCAGTTCTTCGCTCGTGATCGGCTCGATGTGCCACGCCGCTTCACCGGTCGTCGGAGCGGTGCTCCAGAGCACCTCGCCGGCGCTGTCGACGGCCACGCAGAGAGTTGGCGAGGCGCACGAGACGCCCGTCAGCGCCGGATGTTCGTGATCGACCAGCGCCGACCGCCACGGTCCCGGTTGCGGGTTCGTACTGCTGAGGACATGACCCGCGCTGTCAACGGCCACGCAGAGATCGGCCTGCGGACAGGAGACGCCCGTCAGGCTGTGGCCGGCGTCGATCGGGTCGCTGACCCAGGTGGAGGATGTTGTCGAGCGGACGACGGCATCACCGCTCGCGTTCACCGCGGCGCACAGCCCTTCGGGAGCGCAGGAGACCGCGTTGAGCGCGCTGCCCGAGGGATGCGCCGTGGACCACGTCGGTGCGGCGGCCGTGGGGTCGGTGCTCGTCAGGGCATTCCCTTCGCGGTCGACGGCGACACACAGCGCTTCCGAGCCGCAGGAGACCGCGCTCGGGACGTTCGCCACGTCAAAGGGGACGGCCGCCGACCAGTTCAGGGCGGGAGTCGCCCATGCGCCGGCGACACCGATCGCCAGGAGGACCAGGAG
>Ga0181519_10001141_pt1 | contig 23320 bp, 20 predicted proteins | sample PEATcosm2014_Bin_26_FD_121102 | JGI IMG/M metagenome (GOLD analysis project Ga0181519, IMG submission 121102) | Peatland microbial communities from MTU Mesocosm Facility, Houghton, MI, USA - PEATcosm2014_Bin02_10_metaG | ecosystem: Environmental > Terrestrial > Soil > Wetlands > Peat | place...
AACGCTCAACGAACAAGGGCTTGCGCCGCGCTATCGGCATCTCAAGCAGTTCATCTGCCGTCAGATCGATAGTGGCGTCTGGCCCCCACACCACCGCGTGCCCTCGGAAAATGAACTGGTCGAACTGTCCGGCGTGAGCCGCATGACAGTCAACCGTGCGCTGCGCGAACTCACCGCCGAAGGCCGTCTGGTGCGCATGCAAGGCGTCGGCACGTTCGTCGCGGAACCGAAATCGCACTCCCCCCTGCTCGCCGTCAACAACATTGCCGACGAGATCTCCGAACACGGACACCGGCATCGCGCCGAAGTGAAACTGCTGCGCGCCGAACTCGCCGGTCCCGAGCGCGCGCTTGCCATGGGTTTACAGGAAACGGAGACGCTGTTCCACTCGGTGATCGTCCACTATCAGGACAATGTGCCGGTGCAGATCGAAGATCGCTTCGTCAATCCCGCGCTCGCACCGGACTACCTCGCGCAGGATTTCACCACGATCACGCCCAACGTGTATCTGCAACGCCACTCGCCGCTCACGTCGGGCGAGCATGTCGTCGAAGCGGTGACGGCAACGCCCGAAGAAGCGCAGATGCTGCAAATTCAACGTACCGAACCGTGCCTGCTCATCCGGCGGCGCACGTGGTCGGGCAAACGCATCGTCTCCGCCGCCCGTCTGCTGCACCCCGGCTCACGCCACCGGCTCGAGGGACGCTTCGGCGATCCCATTTAAGCGAATCCGTCTAAGCGAGCCCTTTCAAGCGAGCCCGCATCGACGGATTCGCGTTAGCGGATTCGCATTGGCGAGCCCGAGCAAACGGATGCGAATCAGCGGATTCGCGGGCGCAAACCCGGTCGAACGGACCGCGCGCGTCAGTCCCCATCTCCCCGAATCGCTTTACCAGCATGGCGCCGTGCGTGAAAACCCTAGTTCCCGGTTACTTGTATATACAATACTGTACAAGCCATTATCTGCCCCGAACTAGAGGAACATACTGTGAGCCAACCCACCCGATATCGCGATGTCACGATCCGCGCGCCGCGCGGCACTCAGCTCAATGCCCGTAGCTGGCTCACCGAAGCGCCGCTGCGTATGTTGATGAACAATCTGGACCCGGACGTCGCCGAGAATCCGAACGCACTCGTCGTCTATGGCGGCATCGGTCGCGCTGCGCGCAACTGGGAGTGCTACGACAAGATCGTGGAAACGCTCAAGACGCTGGGTGACGACGAAACGCTGCTGGTGCAATCGGGCAAGCCGGTGGGCGTGTTCAAGACCCATGCCGATGCGCCGCGCGTACTCATCGCCAACTCGAATCTGGTGCCGCACTGGGCCAACTGGGAGCACTTCAACGAACTCGATGCCAAGGGTCTTGCCATGTATGGCCAGATGACGGCCGGCTCGTGGATCTACATCGGCAGTCAGGGCATCGTGCAAGGCACGTACGAGACGTTTGTCGAAGCCGGCCGCCAGCACTACGGCGGCAATCTGAAGGGACGCTGGGTGCTCACCGCCGGTCTGGGTGGCATGGGCGGCGCGCAGCCGCTGGCCGCCACGCTGGCCGGGGCGTGCTCGCTGAACATCGAATGCCAGCAGACCAGCATCGACTTCCGTCTGCGCACGCGTTATGTCGACGAGCAAGCCAAGGACCTCGACGACGCCCTCGCCCGAATCGCCAAGTACACCGCCGCCGGTCAGGCCACGTCCATCGCGCTTTGCGGCAACGCCGCCGAGATTCTGCCGGAGCTGGTGCGCCGTGGCGTGCGCCCGGACATGGTCACCGACCAGACCAGCGCGCATGACCCGCTCAACGGCTATCTGCCGATCGGCTGGACCTGGGACGACTACCGCGAACGCGCCCGCTCGAAGCCGGCCGAGGTCGTCAAGGCCGCCAAGCAATCGATGGCCGTGCACGTCAAGGCCATGCTCGACTTCAAGGCGATGGGTGTGCCGACGTTCGACTACGGCAACAACATCCGTCAGATGGCCCTGGAGGAAGGCGTCGAGAACGCGTTCGATTTCCCCGGCTTCGTGCCCGCTTACATCCGCCCGCTCTTCTGCCGTGGCGTCGGCCCGTTCCGCTGGGCCGCGCTCTCGGGCGATCCGCAAGACATCTACAAGACGGATGCGAAGGTCAAGGAACTGATTCCCGATGATGCCCATCTGCACCGCTGGCTCGACATGGCGCGCGAGCGCATCAGCTTCCAGGGCTTGCCCGCCCGGATCTGCTGGGTCGGTCTGGGGCTGCGGGCGAAGCTCGGACTGGCATTCAACGAAATGGTACGCTCGGGCGAACTCTCGGCGCCGGTCGTGATCGGCCGCGACCATCTGGACTCGGGTTCGGTCGCCAGCCCCAATCGCGAAACGGAAGCCATGCGCGACGGCTCGGACGCCGTGTCCGACTGGCCGCTGCTCAACGCGCTGCTCAACACGGCAAGCGGTGCGACCTGGGTCTCGCTGCATCACGGCGGCGGCGTGGGCATGGGCTTCTCGCAACACTCGGGCGTGGTGATCGTGTGCGATGGCACCGATGCCGCCGCAGCGCGCATCGCCCGAGTGCTGAACAACGACCCGGCCACCGGCGTCATGCGCCACGCCGATGCCGGTTACGACATCGCCGTCGAATGCGCTCGCGAACATGGCCTGAACCTGCCCATGCTGGGCACCGCGAAATGAGCACGCTGGACACGATCAGCAAGACACCCCCGAATATGTCGAATCAAGGAACTCCGTCCATGGCAACACTGTTTTTGACGCCCGGCACACTTACGCTGGCGCAACTGCGCGACGTCTACCAGACACCGACCACCCTCACGCTCGACGAGAGCGCTTACGCCGCCATCGACAAGAGCGTGGCCTGCGTGGCGAGCATCGTGGCCGAGGGCCGCACGGCGTACGGCATCAATACCGGCTTCGGTCTGCTCGCCACGACACGCATCGCCCATGACGACCTCGAGAATCTTCAGCGCTCGCTCGTGCTGTCGCACGCCGCCGGTGTGGGCGCGCCGCTCGACGACGCGCTGGTGCGTCTCATCATGGTGCTCAAGATCAACAGCCTCGCGCGAGGCTTCTCGGGCATTCGCCGCAAGGTGATCGACGCGCTCGTCACGCTGGTGAACGCCGAGGTCTATCCGCGCATTCCGCTCAAGGGTTCGGTCGGCGCATCGGGCGATCTCGCCCCGCTCGCGCACATGTCGCTGCTGTTGCTGGGCGAAGGCGAAGCGCGCTACCGCGGTCAGTGGATGAGCGCCCGCGAAGCACTTGCCGTGGCCGGACTCGAGCCGCTCACGCTCGCCGCCAAGGAGGGGCTCGCGCTGCTCAACGGCACGCAGGTGTCGACGGCCTACGCACTGCGCGGCCTCTTCGAAGCGGAAGACATGTACGCGGCGGCCAGCGTCTGCGGTGCGTTGACGGTTGAGGCGATGCTCGGCTCGCGCGCCCCGTTCGATGCGCGTATTCACGAAGCTCGCGGCCAGCGCGGCCAGATCGACGCCGCCGCGCTCTATCGTCATCTGCTCGGCGAGACGAGCGAAGTCGGTCAGTCGCACGCCAATTGCGAGAAGGTGCAGGACCCGTACTCGCTGCGCTGTCAGCCGCAGGTCATGGGTGCGTGTCTCACGCAGATCCGTCAGGCAGCCGAAGTGCTTGCCGTGGAAGCGAACGCCGTGTCGGACAACCCGCTCGTGTTCTGGGAACAGGGGGACGTGATCTCCGGCGGCAACTTCCATGCCGAGCCGGTGGCGATGGCGGCGGACAATCTGGCGCTGGCGCTTGCCGAGATCGGTGCCCTGAGCGAGCGTCGTACTTCGTTGCTGATGGACAAGCACATGTCGCAATTGCCCGCGTTCCTGGTGGCCAACGGCGGTGTGAACTCAGGTTTCATGATCGCGCAGGTGACGGCCGCAGCGCTCGCCTCCGACAATAAAGCCTTGGCACATCCGGCAAGCGTTGATAGTCTCCCGACCTCGGCCAACCAGGAAGACCACGTGTCGATGGCGCCCAACGCCGGTAAACGGCTTTGGGAGATGGCCGATAACGTCAAAGGCATCATCGCGATCGAGTGGCTCGGGGCCTGCCAGGGGCTGGACTTCCGCGAAGGTGTCAAGTCGACGCCGGTGCTCGAGCGCGCCCGCGCACTGCTGCGCCAGTCGGTTCCGTTCTACGATAAGGATCGCTATTTCGCCCCCGACATCGAGGGGGCAAGCGCGTTGATCGCACAACGGCAGTTGAGCGCACTGGTGCCTCCCGGTACCTTGCCGAGCGTTTGAGTCGCGTTTGATTTTCGCCCAGCCGGGGCGAAACGAACAGTGATTCGCGCTCCGGCCACGTGGCGTACCGGGTTGCCCCCTCGTGCGGCGGTTCCATGGGATCGCGCGCCCGAGCGTTGGCCGTACAACCCGATTTCTCCCTGCCGCCCGCCTGCGCGGGCCGGCTCATGACGCATTCAGGAGACAACTTGAAAAACCTGCAACGTAATCTCAGCGCGCGGCATATCCGCTTTCTGGCACTCGGCTCCGCCATCGGCACCGGTCTGTTCTACGGGTCGGCCTCGGCCATTCAACTCGCCGGTCCTGCGGTGATCCTGGCTTACATCGTGGGCGGCGCGGCCGTCTACATGGTCATGCGTGCGCTCGGCGAGATGGTCGTGCGCCAGCCGGTGTCCGGCTCGTTCGGCCGTTATGCGCGTGACAACCTCGGGCCGCTGGCCGGGTTCCTCACGGGCTGGACCTACATTCTGGAAATGATCATCGTCTGTCTGGCCGACGTGACGGCATTCGGCATCTATATGGGATTCTGGTTCCCCGACGTGCCGCAATGGATCTGGGTGCTCGGCATCGTGATGCTGATCTGCGGCCTGAACCTGTGCAACGTGAAGGTGTACGGTGAGATGGAATTCTGGCTGGCGCTGGTGAAGATCGTTGCCATCGTCGCGATGATTGTGGGCGGCGGCGTGATTCTGTTTGCCGGCGTGCAGTTGCATGGCGAGCATGCCCCGGCGGTGAGCAATCTCTGGTCGCACGGCGGCTTCCTGCCCAACGGCTGGGGCGGACTCGTGGCGTCACTGGCCGTGGTGATGTTTGCCTACGGCGGCATCGAGATCATCGGCATTACCGGCGGTGAAGCGAAGAATCCCGAGAAGGTCATTCCGCGCGCCATCAACGCCGTGCCGCTGCGCATTCTGCTGTTCTACGTGCTCACGATGTGCGTGCTCATGGCGATCTTCCCGTGGACGGGTATCGGCAGCCAGGGCAGTCCGTTCGTGCAGATCTTCTCGGGGCTGGGCATCAAGTCGGCGGCGGCGATCCTGAACCTGATCGTAATCTCGGCCGCGATCTCCGCCATCAACAGCAACATCTTCGGTGCGGGCCGCATGATGTTCGGCATGGCCGAGCATGGTCAGGCACCGGCCAGCTTCTGCGCGACGTCGCGCCATGGCGTGCCGTGGGTCACGGTGCTCGTGATGACCGCCGCGCTGCTCGGCGGCGTGGTGCTCAATTACCTGATCCCGGAAGGTGTGTTCCTGATCATCGCCTCTATCGCCACGTTCGCGACGGTGTGGGTGTGGCTGATGATTCTGCTCTCGCAGGTGGCGATGCGCCGTCGTCTGTCGGCCAGCGAAGTCGCCGCACTCAAGTTCAAGGTGCCGCTGTGGCCGGTCGGACCGGCGCTGGCGATCGCGTTCATGCTGTTCGTGATCGGTGTGCTTGGCTACATGGAAGACACCCGCATCGCGTTGTATGTCGGCGCTGCCTGGATCGTGCTGATGTCGCTCGCATATCAGTTCGGCGTGAAACCCAAGGAAGCGCAGGTGCGCGCCCCGATGAGCCTGGAATGAGCCTCACATGAAACGTACCTACTGGAAGCACTGCCACGTCGCCACGATGCGCGACGGTCGTTACCACGCCATCGAAGATGCCGTGATCGTCACCGTCGGCAAGCAGATCGAGTGGGTCGGTCCGCGCAGCGAACGCTCGGCCTCGGGCGCAGACGAATGTATCGATCTGCAAGGGGCGTGGGTCACGCCCGGCCTGATCGATTGCCATACGCATCTGGTGTTCGGCGGCAATCGCAGTCTCGAGTTCGAGCAACGGCTGCAAGGCGTGAGTTATGCCGAAATCTCCGCCGCCGGGGGCGGCATCAAGCATACGGTGCGGCACACGCGCGACGCCACCGAAGAGGCGCTCTTCGAGTCGGCGCGCAAACGTCTGCTCGCCCTGATGCGCGACGGCGTTACCACGGTGGAGATCAAGTCAGGTTACGGCCTCGATCTGAACAGTGAACGCAAGATGCTGCGGGTCGCGCGCCGGCTCGGCGAGGCGTTGCCGGTGACGGTGAAGACCACGTGTCTGGCCGCCCATACGGTGCCCTCCGAGTTCGCGGGCAAGGCCGACGAGTATGTGAACTACGTCTGCGCCGAGATTCTGCCGAAGCTCGCCGAGGAGCGTTTGGTCGACGCCGTGGATGCGTTCTGCGAGACCATCGCCTTTACCCCGGCGCAGGTCATGCGCGTGCTGCTGCGCGCGCAGAAGCTGAAGCTGCCCGTGAAGCTCCACGCCGAGCAGCTCTCGCCGCTCGGCGGGTCGAGTCTCGCGGCCGAACTGGGCGCGTTGTCGGCGGATCATCTGGAGTACATGACCCCGGAAGATGCCGCTGCGATGGGGCGTGCAGGCACGGTGGCCGTGCTGCTGCCGGGGGCCTTCCATATGTTGCAGGAAACACGCCGCCCGCCTGTCGATCTGTTGCGACGCCATGGTGTGGACATCGCAGTGGCGTCCGATCTGAACCCCGGCACCTCACCGGCGTTGTCGCTACGGCTGATGCTCAATATGGCCTGCACGCTTTTCGGTCTCACGCCCGAGGAAGCCCTCGCGGGGGTCACGCGCAATGCCGCCAAGGCACTCGGCATGCTCGACACGCACGGCACGATCGAAGCGGGAAAGACGGCGGACTTCGTGGCATGGGACATCGACCGCCCGGCAGAACTCGCGTACTGGCTCGGTGGTGAGTTGCCCTCTCGCACGGTGCGCCATGGCGAGTGGCGCGACCTCGCCACCGTCTGAATTCGACCGGCGAACAGGAGACGCTTTCATGGCAACACAACTTCAACCCGTGCCCGGTGATAGCACGGTTTGGCAAGGGCGCACGGATACGGGCGAGCGTGGCGATACCCGCCGCCTCTTCAACGTCGTGCGCGAAATCCATCCGCACAACGACACCGCCCCCGGGGGGATGCCGGTGCTTCTCGGCTTTGCCTGCGACGCCGGCGTCAAGCGCAATCAAGGACGTATCGGTGCCGCCGAAGGGCCCCAGGCCATCCGTCGCGCACTGGCGAACCTCCCTGCGCACGACATCGCCTGTCTGTTCGACGCAGGCGATGTCACCTGCGACGGCGACAACCTCGAGGCGGCGCAGCAGACGCTGGCCAACGCGGTACGGCGTCAACTCGACGCTGGCGCACACCCCGTGGTACTCGGCGGCGGACACGAAATCGCATGGGGCACATGGCAAGGACTTCGCGCGCATCTCGACGCCCAAGGCGACCGCTCCCGCGTGCTGATCCTCAATCTCGACGCACACTTCGATCTGCGCACGGCACGTCCGGGCACCTCTGGCACGCCGTTCGATCAGATCGCACAAGCCTGCGAATCGGCCGGACTTCCTTTCGACTATGCCTGCCTTGGCGTGAGCCGGTTGAGCAATACGGCCTCGCTGTTTGCACGCGCTCGTGAGTTGAAGGCCACCTACGTTGAAGACACCGATATGCAAGAGCGGCATCTGGACGCCCGCCTCGCACAGATCGATGCGCTGATCGCCGACGTCTCACACGTCTATCTGACCATCGATCTCGACGTGCTGCCCGCACCGGTCATGCCCGGCGTCTCGGCCCCCGCCGCCTACGGCGTGCCAATGTCCGTCATCGAAGCCATCGTCACGCACGTGCGCCGCTCAGGCAAACTCCGTGTCGCCGATCTCGCGGAATATAACCCTCGTTTCGACGCTCAAGGGGCAGGCGCACGCGTCGCCGCTCGGCTCGCTTATCGTCTGTTCGGTCCGTTCGGTCTGTTCTGACGACCGCCTTGCCACCCCCGGGACGCCGCCGCGCGTCTCGGTTCTTTCTCCCGATCCCATCCGCTTCCATCCGGTTCAATCGCTTCAATCGCTTCAATCGCTTCAATCGCCCCACCCGCTTCACCCTCCCGCAGTCAGACGGACCGGGGCACCTTTCCGCCTCTCAGACATAAACCCAACTCGCTGCAGAAAGGCGCCCCGGTCCGTCCCTCTCCACTCCCCCGTACCCCCCACCGAAACCCTCACCCCTTCGTTTCGCCTGCCTACATTTCATCCGTCGAGACGAACGCCGCTTTTTTCACCCTCCTCACTCCACCGAAATTCCCACGCTCTAATACCAAGTATTAGTTTTTCTTAATTTGGTTTTGTTTTTACCCCTCCCATCCCTACAATCGCCAGAAATTCTTATACCAACTCATCGCGGCACTTCAGGCAGGCCACGCCCGCCGCCCGATATTCGCCGCCCACACCGGAGACACGACGATGAAGAAGCGCGCAGACCTCGACGTCAGATCGTTGCGGATCTTCGAAGCCGTCACCTCCGCCGGTAGCCTCTCAGGTGCCGCCAACACGCTCGGCATCACACAGTCCGCCATCTCCCAAGCCATCGCCCAGATCGAACAAACGGTCGGCACTCGTGTACTGGATCGCTCCCGCCGCCCGCTCAAACTCACGCCCGCCGGTCTCGCACTCTCTCGCCACGCACGTCAGATCGTCGACGATATGGATCGGCTCATCGCACAGGTTCAGGACGCCGATGTCGCCAGCCGCGCCGCCGTTCGCGTCGGCATGATCGATTCGTTCGCCGCAACCGTCGGGCCCTCCATCGTGCGCCAGATGTCAGGCAGCACCAGCGAACTTCTGCTCTGGTCAGGCCTCGCCAACGGCCACGCACAAGCTCTGCTCGCGCGTCACCTCGATCTGATCGTGACCAGCGACCCAATGCACGACATGGAACGCCTCGTCCGCCGCCCAATCTTCACCGAGCCGTTCATCGTCGTCGTGCCCAAGGCGCGCGAAGCCGATCTCGCTCAGGCCGATCTGAGCGAACTGATCCGCACGATGCCCCTGATTCGATTCTCCGGCCGCTCCCACTTCGGCGCAGTCATTGAACGCCACCTGCGACGCACCGGTCATTCGCCACGCATGCACCTCGAAATCGATACCTCGGACATCGTGATGTCCATGGTCGCCGCCGATCTCGGCTTCACGATCACCACACCGCTATGCCTGCTGCAAGGACGCGCATCGCTCGCCGAACTCGCCGCACTGCCGCTGCCGGGCCCCGCGCTGTCCCGCACGATCTATCAGGTGTCTCGCGAAGGCGAGGTGTCGGAGATGGCCTCGCAATGTTTTCTCGCCGGTCGTCTGGCGCTCGCGCAAGAAGCCTTTCCGGAACTGCGCCGCATCATGCCGTGGCTCGGGGAACGCCTGGCGCTCTGCTAAGACCTGCCAACGAACACTAGCCACCGCCCCGGGCGCCGGGCCAGATGAATCTCACCTGAAGCGCGCCCATCGTTCAACGCGAATAACACAAAACCTAAATGGAGACACGCATGAACCCTTCTCGACGCAAATTCCTTCACACCAGCGCGACCCTTTCCGCCGCAGCCGCTGCCGGGGGCCTCGCCCTGCCGGGCATCGCCCGTGCAGCCGATGCCACCACCGTTCAGTACGGCGGCTCGGCCTGGCTGGGCCACTACCCGGCCTACCTCGCCATGAAGTCGGGGGCGTTCGCAAGCGTCGGCATCGATCAGCAGTGGCAGTCGTTCGGCACCTCCTCCGCGCGCATGAGCGCTGTACTGTCGGGCGGTATCGACATCGCCTGCACAGGCATCGTGTCGGCACTCGCCCTGATGGCTCGCGGCTCCAAGCACTTCTCGATCGTGGCGGTGCCGGAGAGCTTCGGGCGCGTCGAGGGCCTGTTCGTTCGTGACGGCGTGAATTCGCTGCAAGATCTGAAGGGCAAGAAGCTGGGCGTGACGTTCGCCTCGAGCGCGCACCTGCTCGTGCTGGACCTGCTGGGCAGCGCCGGTCTGTCGAACGATGTAACGGTGCTCAATGTGCCCGCGCCGGAACTGCCGGGCGCGATCCAGTCGGGGCAGATCGACGCCGCCGCCGCATGGACCCCGCAGTTCAACCGCATCCGCGCAATGTCGGGCATGAAGCTGCTGGCCGACGACACGCAGTTCTCGCTCTACAAGAAGTACAACGTCACGCCGGGCCCGGACGTGCTGATCGTGCGCAACGCCTGGGCCGAGAAGAATGCCGACGTGGTTCGCAAGTACCTCAAGGTGTATTTCGACGCCTGCCAGACACTGCGCGATAAGCCGGATGAAGCCGCACGCCCGCTGATGGCCCTCACCGGCATGTCGGCGCTCGACCAGATCGAGACGATCAAGGGCGCAGAGTGGTACTCCCTCGCCCAGCAAACGCAGTTGCTCAAGTCACCCGGCAGCTATGTGGACGGCCTCCAGCGTCTGGCCGAAATGCTCGTCACGTACAAGCAGATCGACAAGGCGCCGACGGTGCGCCAGTGGATCAACACGTCGTATCTGTAAGCCCCACGGCCGAATCAGTGCGCCGGCGCTCGTCTGTCGACCCGCCGGCGCACGCTCGAGGAGTCTGATTGTGAATCATCGTCAACCGTCCCGTGCCACGCTGCTGGGTGTGGGATTTGCGTCCGTCGTCGTGTTCCTGTTCGTGTGGGAAGCGGCCTGCCGCACCGGGATCGTCGATCCTCTGTTCCTGCCGCCGCCCTCGGCTGTGGGAGAGCGCATCGTTGCCATGCTGTCCGACGGCTCGCTGCTCGCCAACGTGCTCGCCTCCACGCGCCGCGTGATGACCGGCTTCATCGCCGCAACGGTCGTCGCCATTCCCCTCGGGATCGTGCTCGGCACGTCGAGCTATGCCCGCGCGGCCTTCGATCCGATCCTGTCGTTCCTGCGTCCGCTGCCCTCGATGAGCTGGATTCCGCTCTCGCTCCTGTGGTTCGGCATCTCGGAAACGCAGAAGTACAGCATCGTGTTCATGGGGACGTTTGCCCCGGCACTGGTCTACGTGATCGAAGCCACGCGCAACGTCGACCCGCTGCTGATTCGCGCGGCGAAGAACCTCGGGGCGAGCAACGCGCAAGTCATGCGCGAGGTCATTTTGCCCGCGAGTCTGCCGCAGATTCTCTCCGGTATGAAGATCATCCTCGGCCTGTCGTGGACGTGCGTGATCTCCGCCGAACTCGTCGCCGCCCGTGAAGGACTGGGCTTTCTCATCATGAACGGCAAGGAGTTCTTCCAGACGGAAGTGGTCGTGCTCGGCATGGTGATGATTAGCGTCACCGTGCTGGTGACGGATATCGTATTTCGCGCCATCGAGCGCAAGGTGTTGAGGTGGCAGGCATGAACGATCGCATCGATTCCCGCGCTGGCGCACAGCGCACCCCCGATTTCGCGCCCGCAAGCCCCGCCGAGACGATGATCGCCATCGACGGTGTGTCCAAGCGCTATGGCGACTTCCAGGCACTCGAGCGCGTGGACATGAACATTGCACGCGGCGAGTTTGTGGTGCTGCTCGGCGCCTCCGGTTGCGGCAAGTCGACGCTGCTCAACCTGATTACCGGCTTCGACGCGCCAACGACCGGGCAAATCCGCGTGAACGGCCGCGAGGTGACGGGCATCGATCCGCACTGCGGCATGGTCTTCCAGCAATACGCGCTGTTCCCCTGGCTGAACGTGCTCGATAACGTAGCCTTCGGCCTGAAGATGAAGGGTATCGACAAGGCCACTCGCTACGCCACGGCGCGACGCTATATCGAGATGGTGGGCCTCAAGGGCTTCGAGGACCGCTATCCGAAGGCGCTCTCGGGCGGCATGCGCCAACGCGTGTCGATTGCCCGTGTGCTCGCCAACGACCCGGACGTGATTCTGCTCGATGAGCCGTTTGCCGCGCTCGACGCCATGACGCGTCAGGTGTTGCAGGAGGAACTGCTCCAGATCTATCAGAAGAGCGGCAAGACGATCGTCTTCATTACGCACTCGATCGATGAGGCGCTGATGCTCTCGACGCGCATGGTCATCATGAGTGCACGCCCGGGCCGCGTGGCCTGCGACATGCCGAACGATCTGCCGATGCCGCGCGATGCGCAGGTCCAGCTCTCGCCGCGCTACAACGAACTCAAGTCGCAAATCTGGAACACCGTACAGACCGAAGTCATGCGCAGTCTGGAAAGCCAGGCGGCGTAACCCTCGGCAAGCCCCCCCGTATTTCTATCGTCATGTCCAATCAAGTCACTCCCTCCCGCGCCGCGCGGGACACGTTCCCCGCCTATCAGGCGGGGGCGGGCTGGAACGCCCTGCTGCCGTCGCGCATGCCTCACACGCGAGCGCCAGCAGCGCGCAGCTTCGACGTCATCGTGATCGGTGCGGGCTTCACCGGTCTGGCCGCCGCACGCCGTGTGGCGGAGCTTCGACCCGACGCTACGGTGCTCGTGATCGATGCCACAACCGTCGGCAACGGTTCGGCAGGGCGCAACTCCGGCTTTCTCATCAACCTGCCACACAACACCGGCATGGGCGGGCACGGCAGTCCGGTGGAAGTCGCGCGCAAGCAGATCCGGCTCTACGACATCGGCCTCAAATGGCTGCACGAACTCGTGACGACGCACGGCATCGACTGTGGCTGGAACCGCGTCGGCAAGTACCACGCGGCGGCTACGCCGGACGGTGAGCAACGTTTGCGCGACACGCTCGAGCAATACCGTGCATGGGGCGTGACCTACCGCGAACTGTCGCGTGATGCGCTGCGCAGCGAGATCGGCACCGACTATTACGGCTATGGCTATCACTCGGACAACAATGTCTTTGTGCAGCCCGCGGCGCTCGTGCGCGGGCTGGCCGACAGCCTGCCTGCCAATGTCCGACTGTGGGAGAACGAACCCGTCGTATCGCTCGACGGCACCGGCCCGTTCACGGTAACGACCGCGACGGCACAACTGCGCGCCGCACAGGTGATCGTCGCGAACAACGGCTTCGCTCGCAAGCTGGGACTGGCGCGCGATCGCGTGTTCACGATCTACACCTATGCGGCAATGACCCCGGCACTGTGCGCAGACGAACTGGCCAAGCTGGGCCCCGCGCCCGAGTGGGGCGTAATTCCGGCGAACCGGCTCGGCACGACGCTGCGCAAGACCCTCGGTGGCCGATTCGTGGTGCGTAGCGCCTATTCGTACGAGAAGGAGCGCCCGCTGAGCGAGATCAATGCCATGCTCATCGACGCCTATCGCCGCCGCTATCCTCAGATGACTTCGCACAAGTTCGAGCATGTCTGGGGGGGCGTAACGGCCCTCACCCGCAACGGCGCACTGTATTTCGGTGAGGTGCGCAAGGACCTGTTCGCGTCACTCGGCTGCAACGGCGCGGGCGTGCTAAAGGGCAGCATGTTCGGCAAGCTGCTCGGCGAGATGGCCTGTGGTCAGTCATCGCCGGAACTGTCCGACGCGCTCGGCTTTGAACGGCCGACGTGGCTGCCGCCCGAACCGATCCGGCGTGTCGCGATCGTCTCGGCGATTCAGTACCAGAAGCACCGGGCCGGTCTCGAGCGATAGGGGTACCGTGTTCGGTCGCATCCGTCAGATGCCATATCGGACATTGGCAAAGCGGCGCTCGAAGATCAGGCCGCCGCCGACGAAAAAAAAGGCGGGGCGACATCTCAAGGAAATGTCGCCCCGCCTCTCTATCCGGACGGGACTTGCACTGCCGGGCCGCCATGTTGGTGGACAGCCCAGCCCGGCGCGCAATCAAGCGCCCTTGTACAGCGTCATGTTCAGGTGATCGATCTGGCCGGACTTCTCGGCGCTCACAAGCTGCTTCTGCACTTGCGACACCGAGAGCGACGGGCCGGATTGCGGCGTCCAGTGCGTGCTTTGCACGGCGTTGCCCGTGCTGGTGAGCACTTCATCGACGCCAGCAGCGTAAGCGGCACCGGCGGTGCTGAGGGTAGCAAGGGTAACGGCAATCATCAGGGCTTTCATGGTCAAACTCCAAAGGGTATGAGGATGTAACGGACGGGGCTTTCGTCAGCAGCGGAGGCATTTGCCTCACACACCTGTCGTTGCGCCGTTGAATCCATTAGACCCCTCCGAGGTATCTGCCGTTTGTCTGCGAAGGCGCCAGGTGCAATCACAAGTCACAGGGACGTCCTCAGACAAACAGCGATACAAAGTCACGCCTCATCCTGCTCACGCCTTGAGCGAAAGACGCGCCTCCAGCCCGCCGCTCTCACGATTGCGCAGCGTCAAAGTGGCATCCATCGCCTGCGCGAGTTGACGGGCGATGGCGAGCCCCAGCCCTGTACCCCCGGTATTGCGGTTGCGCGACGTCTCCAGCCGTACGAAGGGCGCGAAGACCGCGTCGAGCATGTCCTCGGGTATCCCCGGCCCGCGGTCAGTGACCACCACGTCGATACCACTCGCACGTGTGTTCACGCGCAATTGCGCTTCATTGCCGTACTTGAGTGCATTGTCGACAAGATTGCCGACGATGCGCCGCAATGCCTGCGGACGCGTCACGATCGGGTGGCCGACCTGTCCCGTGAGGGTGACGGGCGCCCCGGCGTCGACGTAATCGCACACCAGACTGTCGAGCAACGCATCGAGATCGACCTTGCAAGGCGCTTCCGAGGTGCCGTGCAGCGTGCGCGCATACGTCACGCCTTCCTTGACCAGCGACTCCATCTCGCGCAGATCCTGTTGCAGGCGAGTGGCGGCTGTCTGGTCGTCCATCGTGTCGACCCGCAGACGCATCCGCGTAATCGGCGTCTGCAAGTCGTGCGAAATGGCCGCGAGAATTTGCATGCGCTCCGTCATGTAGCCGCCAATGCGGTCCTGCATGGCATTGAACGCACGCGCCGCCCGGGCAACCTCCGACGGGCCGTCTTCATTCAGACGATCGGCGCGCAGATCGGGCCCGAGCGTGTCGGCCGCGTTTGCCAGCGCGTTGAGCGGACGCGTCGCTACGCGCACTGCCAGCCAGCAGCAGCCGGCGATCATCAGCAATTGCAGCACCAGCACGGCCGGCAGCCAGCCGGAGAGCGGAAGCGTCGGTATGGGGAGGACATCGATGGTGAGCGGCGATCCATCGGTGAGCCGCACATGCACCTGAAGCCGATCGGGATGGTTCGGCACGCTATTGACCGTCAACGGATACGACACGCCAATGGAATCCTCGATCACACGGGCGACCTGCATGGCGAGCCCCGCGTCGGGTTTGCCCCCTGGCACGCCCTCGCCCAGTTCGAAGCGGTAGCTGCGCCGCGCCAGACGCGGCAGCCACTTCGCCCGCTCGGCCGCCGGCAGATGGTCGAGCAACGCGACCGAACTGGCGACTTCGCTCTCGATGTAGACGCTCATCATGTTCGTCGTCACACGATTGCGCTCGGTCATCGTGAGCCAGAACGACAGCGCCTGAGCAAGCGCCAGCCCAACGAACAGAATGAGGGCGAGCCGCGCGAAGAGCGAGTGCGGCCAGTGCCAGCGAGGCTGGCGCAGGCGAAGCACCGGGGAAGGCGTCGTTGACAGTGTCATTCAGGGGCGGCGACCACAGTGACCGCCGCGCAAAACACATAGCCTTCGTTGCGCAGCGTCTTGATATAGCGAGGCTCACGCGCGCCATCGCGCAAACGCTGACGCAAGCGGCTGATGAGCAGGTCGATGGAGCGGTCGAAGGCGTCGGCCTGCCTGCCCTGCGTGAGGTTGAGCAACTGATCGCGTGTCAGCACCCGTTGCGGATGATCGAGCAACACGCGCAGCAACCGGTATTCCGCGCCGCTAAGCGCCACCTGCGTGCCGTCGGTGTCGAGCAGATGCCGCGCCGTCGTATCGAGCTGCCATTCGCCGAAACCGAGAATCTCGGCCGTCTCGGTAATCTGCATGCCCGGTGGCAGCATTCGTGTGCGGCGCAGCACCGACTTGATGCGCGCGAGCAACTCGCGCACGGCGAACGGCTTGGCGAGGTAATCGTCCGCGCCCATCTCCAGCCCGACGATACGATCGGTCTCTTCGCTGCGCGCCGTGAGCATCAGCACCGGCACCGCCTTGAACTTGCCTGCGCGCAGTTCCCGGCACAGCACGAGGCCGTCTTCACCGGGCAGCATCAGGTCGAGAACGACGAGGTCGGGGGCGCCGTCGGCCAGCACCGCGCGCATCTCGCGCCCGTTCGCGGCAACGCTCACGCGCATGCCGTTCTTCTCGAGATATTCGGCCAGCAGTTCCCGAATGCCGCGATCGTCGTCGACGATCAACACATGATCGATTTTTTCCATGCAAACGATTATAGCGATGAGTGTTGGGGCTGGCGGGCGTGGCCGGCCAGGCGATCGTCACCGTCACCCGACAGATCCGGGCCCGAGCGACGCTGCGAACGCTCCTTTCTCGGCAATACCCGGCGGCTGGCCGGCGCGAGATCGCATTGCAGCGGATGGACGACCTCGGTACTGAAGCCGCCAGCCAGGAACGCGAGCAGACTGAGCAGACGCCTCATGCATCCTCCACCACGGAGAGCTTCCGGCCGTCGGCGACCGACGCCTCCAGCGCGTAGGGATCGACATCCTCCAGACACCCGATGTTCGCGCGCCACATGCCCGGTGCCGTGCGTGCCGCATGGAACGTGTAGATGCCGCAATGCTTGCAGAAGTAATGACGGGCAATGCGGGTGTTGAACTGATAACACGTCATGGCGTCCGCGCCCGACAGGATGCGCAGATTGGCCTCGGCAAACGCAGGCGTCATCAGCGCCCCCTTGCGGCGGCACAGGCTGCAATTGCAGCGGGCGGCCGGCTCTACCGGCGTGTGGACTTCAAAACGGACCGTGCCGCAGTGGCAGGACCCTTGCAACCATTCAGACGACATCTCGTGACTCCCGAGTCAGCCCGCACCGGCGGCGCGATCGCTGACTGCTTTATAGACCAATCGCCGCCTGCGTTTGTATCACTCTGTATCTGGGCGCCAGCCGGATACACGACATTGCCGAAATGCCCTCCGGAGAACACATGGGAGATACGCCCCGGCAGTGAAATACGGCTACCGACTCATTCAAAACCGTTGCACTGCTCTCAAGAGAACACCGCCATGCTGACGCTACTCAGAACCGCTTTCGTCGCCCTCGCCTTCACCAGCCTTGCCGCCTGTGTGCCCTCGCAGGCCCACCCAAAGACCGGCGCCGCCGCACCGGAATTCACCGGCGTGGACAACTGGCTGAATAGCCCGCCGCTCGCGCTCGAGCAATTGCGCGGCAAGGTCGTACTGGTCGATTTCTGGACGTACTCGTGCATCAACTGCATCCACACGCTGCCTTATGTCCAGCAGTGGCACCAGAAATACAAGGATCAGGGATTGGTGGTGGTCGGCGTGCACACGCCGGAGTATGCGTTCGAGCGCGATACGGGCAAGCTGCGCGACGCCATCCGGCGCTTCGGCATCACCTATCCGGTCGCGCAGGACAACCAGTACGCCACGTGGAAAGCCTACGACAACCTGTACTGGCCCGCGTTCTATCTGATCGACAAGTCAGGGAAGATCGTCTACACGCATTTCGGTGAAGGCGATTACGACAAGACCGAGGCCGTGATCAAGGCACAGCTCTCGGCCTCCCAGTGACCCGTGAGACGGCAACGCATGCGGCGCGGGGCGCCCGCACGGCCCCCCTCCCCGCAGAAATTGACAGGCGACGCTAAATATTGGCGTCCGGGAGTCGTTAATCCAACTGATCGGCCCGCATTCCTTACCGGGCCTTACCAAAACAGGTCAGACGACACGCCGCCGATGACGTCCATCAATGCTGTTTCGACCCTCGTCTCGCCGACCACCGGCGACATCGCATCGCGTTCGGCCGCCGCCGGCAGCCTCAACGCATCGGCTCCGGCCCAAGCCCTCTACACGCCGGCCGTCGCCGCATCGACACAGGTCACGCTCACGCAGACGCCTGCCGTTGCCAACTGGCCGACCTACAGCCAGCCGGTCGCCAACGGCGGCGTGCTGCTCTGGCAGCGAGTACCGTCCGACCCGTTGTCGCTGCTGATGGCGGGCAATGTCACGACGTCCGCGCTCGGGAACCGTCTCGACCAGTTGGGCGCGAAGTTGATGAGCGCGATCGCGGGCGGCGCAACCTCGTACTCGCAGAGCGTGCTTCGGTCGAACCCGCTCACGCCCACGTCGGACGCCGATCTCGCAGTGCAGCAGGCGAATCTGCAATCGAGCGCCGACAACCGGTTCGCGCTGACGATCTCCACGGCCAGCGGCGCGAAAGTCACCGTCCGTCTCGGCAGCAGCGACGACGGTCTGTCCGCCGAGTTCTCGGTAACGCAAGGCACGCTCACGGACGCCGAACGCGGCGAACTCGGCAAGCTCGCCGACGCTTTCCAGAGCGCGGTGAACGGTCTGGCGAAACAGCCGCCGGCCGTCGATTTCAGCGCACTCACGGGTTTCGACACGTCGCTGCTCACGTCTGTCGACCTCTCGGCGACGCTAGGTGCGAACGGCACCACGCCACAGAACATCAGCTTTCACGCCGACGCGACGCAACGGTCGATGCACGTCGACGGCGCCACGGGCAAGTTCGACGTCAATATCGATCTGAAGAATTTACAGGCCATCGGTAGCGCGAAAGCCCAGGCGGCCGCGCTCGACGCGTGGCTCACCCGGTTCGACACGGCACAAACCCGTGGCCATGGCGACGCCGACCTCATGGGCATGTTCAAGGCCGCCTTTGCGGGGCTCAACAGCCACTATCCACCCGCCCCGGCACTGCCGCGTATCACGCTGAACAACGCCGACACGTCGGTGTTGAGCGGGTTGGCCGATTTCAGCGCATCGATTTCGCAGACGACGAAAGCGCCCAATCCGATGCGCCCGTCGGAAGCCGACGCCTTCGATTACCAGATCTCGCAGAGCACCCAGATCGGCGGCAAGAACACGCTCAACCGCACGATTGCGCAACAGACGCAGGCAACGCTCACGGCGAGCTATCACCGCTCGCTCTGGGCCGGCGTGCCGCTCAATCTGACGACCGATCCGAAGTCGCAGAACTACGAGTACGTGAAGGTGCAGGACGCAGCGACAAGCAATGTCGACGTCGGCTACCGTGACGGCCTGCTCGCGCACGCGCAGACGCGGCGCTCCGCCAACCAGTCGACGCAGGTCATGCGCTATGAAGTGGGCAAGCTCGTGAGCAACGTCACGACGCCCCTCTCGAACGTCAGCACCCACGATCTGACAACGCTGCTCCAGTCCGTGATGCAGAACGACACGGCCCGCGCCGGCACATCGGCAGCGGCCGATGCCAGCGACGATGACGATGCCACCCGCAGCGAAATCCGCAAGCGCACGCAACTGGAAATCGATCCGTCCCGCCTGAGCGGCAACTGATCCGGCAGCCTCGCCCGCGACAGCATGGTGCCGTCGCGGGCAGACTTGCTCCGCGCCTTAATCGTGCTTAATCGTGCTTAATCGTCCTTACCCCTGCTGCCCCTGCGTCTTCACGACGGGCGCTTCCGATCGTTGGCGATACCACACCGCATAGATCACCGACAGCGCCACGATAAAGGGCACGCCGTAGACCAGCGTCATGCGGAACTCGTCCGTGAAATAGGTCGTGATGAGCGTCGCGAGCATGAGCAGCGCCCCTGCCAGGCTGGCGTACGGATAACCCCACATGCGAAACGCCAGCGACTTCGCGTCGTGCGCGCGCCGGAAGTACAAATGGGTGACGAAGATCATCAGCCAGGTGAACATCGCACCGAACATCGAGACGGACATCATCAGCGTGAACGACGCCTGCGGTGCAAACACGTTGAGCGCCACGGCCAGCGCAATGCCGATGGTCGAGAGCATGAGCGCCGCGACCGGCACGCCATTGCGGCTGACCTCACCGAATCGGCGCGGCGCATAACCGGCACGCGACAGGCTGAACATCATGCGCGTGGTGATATAGAGCTGGCTGTTCATGGCGGAGAGCGCGGCGACCAGAATCACGAGGTTGATGACGCCCGCGGCCCCCGGAATGTGGGTGGCGGCCATCACCTTCACGAAGGGACTGCCGTCTTCACCGGCGGCATTCCACGGCACGACGGCCAGCGTCAGCGCGAGTGTGAGCAGGTAGAAGAACACCAGACGGAACATCGTTGCGCGAAAGGCGCTCGTGATCGCGCGTTGCGGATCCTGCGCTTCACCGGCCGCCACGGCGATCATCTCGATGCTCAGATAGCTGAAGATCGACACGATCACGGCGACCCACATGCCCCATGCCCCCTTCGGGAAGAACCCGCCATGCGACGTGTAGTTGGCCAACCCGATGCCGCTGGCTTCGGGCGCACGGAAAACCACGTACGCCCCGAGCATCAGGAACACGACGATGGCCACGATCTTGAGCATCGAGAATGCATATTCGACCGCCCCGAACACCTTGACGCTGGCCGCGTTGATGCCGATCAGCCCGGCCGAGAAGCCGACGATCCAGTACCAGCCGGGCACCGCCGGGAACCAATACTTCATGTAGACGGCGATGGCCGTGACCTCGGTGCCCACGGCAAAGACGATCGACGACCAGTAACCGTAGCGCACCAAAAACCCCGCGAGCGGGCCGATGTAATGCTCGGCGTACGCGCCGAACGAGCCTGACGTCGGATGCGCGACCGTCATCTCCGCCAGACACCCCATCAGCAACAACGCGATGGCGCCGCCGATGGCGTAACTCAGCAACACGCTCGGCCCGGCAAAGCCGATCGCAAACGCACTGCCCAGAAAGAGGCCGGTGCCGATCGCGCCGCCAATGGCAATCATCGACAATTGCCCGCTACTGAGGCCGCGATGCAGCCCCTTTTCTCGCTCGACAATGCTGTCGAAGCCCGGTTGTGTCGTACTCAAGATCGTCTCCTGTCATTCGGAAGGTTGTGTTTAGAAGCTGTGTTCGATACCGAAGCCGATGCCCCGGTAGTGCGCGCCCGGCGGCGCATTGCCGCCATTGCCGAACGTCGGGCGCGGCGAGAAGCCGTAGCTGCCCCAGACCCGGTTGATGACCTGGTAGTAGGCGAGATAGACGTCGGTGCGGCGTGAGAAGTCGTAGCGATAGCCGAGGTTGAGTTGCGTGGCGCCCAGACCGTCGGTGTTGCACGCCGCGCCGCCCGTGCGCGAGCACGCCCCGTTCATCGCATAGCCGCCACCGAGCCAGACCGAGTGCTGCCCGCCGCCGAACCAGTGCTGGACCATCGCGTAAAACGCGTCGCGGCGGTAATGGTTCAGATTGCCGGCAGTGGCGTCGTCTGTCCGGTAGGTCAGCCGATCCCATCCCGCCACCCACTTGGTGTGCGCATACGTGAAGACGATCAGCACCTTGTGCGCATCGTCACGCGAACCGGTGGCGCGCGAACCGGCGTTGGACGGATTGGCCGACGACGTCGCCCCCAGCCACGCCAGCCCGAAGTAATCCTTGTGCATCTCGTACGCGTAACGCACCCGCAGCGGGCCGTTCAGATACTCCAGCCCGGCACCGAATACTTGCGGCGAAATGCTGCCGGCCGGGGTCGTCACACTGCCCTGCGACAGCGAATACGAGAGCCGCATGTGAAAGCCGGCCCAGTCCGGCGACCAGTACTGAAGGCTGTTGCCCTGACGACGGTTGAACGTGGCGTCGGCGGCATTCCCCACGCGCCCCGACTGCGTGGTCGTGTTCGGTACGTTGAAGCCGGGATTGCTCAGAATGGTGCTCAGATCGCCGGTGTAGGGATTGCGCACCGGCGAGCCGACCGAGAGCGTCGACCATTGATACGGCGTATCCCAGTTGCCCAGAAACGCCGTCCCAAACGGTCCGCTCAGGCCCACATTCGAATTGCGTCCCCCGATGGTGCCGGTCGATTTGCCGTCGAGCGCGACGGGCGTCTCGATCTGCCAGATCGCCGCGTACCCGTCGCCGAGATCCTCCTTGCCACGCATGCCGAAGTACGAAATGCTCGACAGCATGCGCGCACCGCTCGACGTCGGCGCATTGATGGCGCCCGCCGGCGCCTGTGTCGGACGCACCGCAGAGGCCGGCACCTGCTGTCCGCTCACGCTGACCCAGTCGGTCATCGGCGTGAGGTGTCCATAGATTTCCACTTGCGCCTGCGACACCTCACAAGCCCCCATGCCCAGCGCCATCGCCAGCATCGTGCCGGGCATGCCTGCCCGGGGCCGCGTCGAACCATGACGCGGCAAACCACGACGTGACGCTCGGTACCGCAACGCGCCGCGCATGACGGCTTAACCCGGCAACGCGAAACCGCAAGCGGCCAACTGCACATGCAGCCGCTCGTGTTGTTCGCTCGTCAGCCGCGTGAGTGGCGGGCGCAACTGCGCCCATGCCGGATCGTCGCGATGCGACGCCAGCACCGCCTTGAGTGCCGGAATCATCGGATACGACTGTACGATGCTGCGAACGGCGTCGGCCTGCGCCTGCAAGGCACTGCCCTCGCTACCCGACCACTCGCGGCACAACCTTCCGATGCGTTGCGGGTTGATGTTGACCGTTGCGGAGATACAGCCCTTCGCGCCCCTGGCCGACGCCCGCGACACCAGCGACTCCGACGCCGGGAAGATGCCGAAGCCGGGGAACGCGTCGAGCATCGCGCTCAGATTGTTCCAGTCGCCCGAGCTGTCCTTGATGCCGACGACCGTCTGCGGGAAGTCGCGAATCAGCCGCTCGATCACCGGCAACGTGATCGGCACGCCCGAGAGCGCGGGGATGTGATAGAGGTACACCCGCAAGCGTGCGTCGGCCACTTGATCGATCACGCGGGCGTAGTAGTCGTACAAGCCGTCGTCGGTGATGCCTTTATAGAAGAACGGCGGCAGCATCAGTACGCCAGCGCAACCGCGCGCCACGGCGTGACGCGTCAGTGCGACCGTCTCGGGCAACGAACAGCAGCCGGTGCCGGGCAGCATGCGGCGCACGTCGAGTCCGTGATCGACCAGATGGTCGAGCAGCGCCATGCGTTCGCTAACGCCAAGCGAGTTCGCTTCGCTGTTGGTGCCGAACGGGGCCAGCCCCACGCCGTGAGAGAGCAACCATTCGCAATGCGCGAGAAAACGGGGGGCATCCGGCGTCAGATCCGCGCGAAACGGCGTGACGACGGGCGCAAACGCCCCGGTCAATTCGTGATCGACCATGACAGTTCCTAAAAGGGAGAAAGAGAGGAAGGCGCTGCCCGTGCCGAGCCTTGCGGCTCAGTCACTCAGGC
>Ga0181519_10001144_pt1 | contig 23312 bp, 18 predicted proteins | sample PEATcosm2014_Bin_26_FD_121102 | JGI IMG/M metagenome (GOLD analysis project Ga0181519, IMG submission 121102) | Peatland microbial communities from MTU Mesocosm Facility, Houghton, MI, USA - PEATcosm2014_Bin02_10_metaG | ecosystem: Environmental > Terrestrial > Soil > Wetlands > Peat | place...
AACGCGGCCTCGGCGGCAACCACCTTCGGTAACATTTCATTCAGCCAATGGCCCGAGACCTCATAACCGAAACGGCCAACCAGCAGCACCGGTGCGTCGATCGTCATGGCATAGGGTTTGCCCTGTTCCAGGGTCAGAATGGCAGCGTCGATATCCTGCGGCCGGTCGTGGATGTGATGCGGCACCTGCTCGAAAATAAGCGTCTCGCCGGCGGCGGCCAGGAAGCTCTGCCGTGTATCGACATAGACCGGGTCGCGGTATTGCCCAACGACGACGGTGTCCTGATGCTCTGGGCCAGCGGCATAGAGCGGCAGAATGTCATGCAGTTCGTCGAGGCGTGTGTGTTTACCTTCGTTTATGTAGACTAGCGGGTTCGGCAGGTTATGGCGTTGCCCGCCGAACAGGACGTGCTGCTGCCCAAGCAGCGTTCGGGAAGATATCGCCCGCATGACTGCTCCACCCCCAACCGCGCGCCCGCGGCGTGGGCGGGCAAGCTTCGACAACGCCTTAAGACAAGGAAGGCCAGGGCTCTGCCCTGGACCCGCTGGGGCCTGAGGCCCCAGACCCCCATTCATAAGGAGTCCCTGCGGAGCGGCGAAGCTAGAAATCCAATTTGTTTGATGGCTTTGGCCAATTGATGAGGAAGAGCCGCGCAGCGCTAAATGGGGTCTGGGGCCTCCGGCCCCAGCGGGGGTCCAGGGGGCAGAGCCCCTGGCCTTGACTATCCTTTACGAGCACTCTGCGCGCAACGGGAACGGAGGCAACCGATGCGATGGCTTGGCGGACTGCTCGTGGTCACGCTGCTGCTGGTCGGCATCGGCCGCGCCGACGACGATGCGGCGCGGTATTTTCCGCGTGACTACGACCAGTCCCGCGCAGCCTTCCGGCACGCCTGCGTCAACACGCCCGGTTGCGCGGCCGGCAGCTACGCCGTCACCTACCCGGCGCCGCCCGGCCAGGATCTCACCATCGACACCGCCTATATTGCCGCCGGCGAAGGTGCCGCCGATAGCCCGCGCAACGAGCGGCTGGTAATCCTGCAGTCCGGCATTCACGGGCCGGAGGCTTTCGGCGGCGCCGCCGTGCAGCGCCTGGTGTTTGAAAAGCACCTGGCGAAACTCCGCCAGGCGGGCTTCGACGTATTGATGATCCACGCGGCAAACCCCTGGGGGTTCAAGAATCTGCGCCGGGTGGACGGCAACAACGTCGACCTGAACCGCAATTTCTCCCCCGGCGACCCGACGCTTCCATATCGCCACGTCAACAAGGACTATCCGGGCCTGGGTTATCTGGCGGAGCAGCAGAGCCCCGTCTACAGCGTGTGGTGGCAGTCTTTCCTGCTCGATATCAGAACGTTCCTGGCCTATGCCGGGCATGGTTTCGATCCCGCCTATATCGGCAACGGCCTGCACGCCGGGCAATACGCGGCACCGGACGGTTTCGAGTTCGGCGGCAGCGCGCCGGCGCAGCAGACGCGTTTCTGGAACGAACGCATCAAGCCGATCATGGCGCGCTACACGGGCGAAATCGTTTTCCTGGACCTGCATACCGGGCTCGGCCCCGCCAACACGCTGACGGTTTTTTCCGGCGACGGCTGGCCGCCGGCGCGTATCGCGGCTCTGCGCGGCTTCGTCGCCGGCATCGGCGATCCCGGCATCCGCGTGCAGTCGCCCGACGAAAGCTCCTATCAATCGAGCGGTGACGTGATCGACTTCGTGCCGACCCTGCGACCGGCAGCAACGGTCACGGCGGTCACGCTGGAATGGGGCACGCTCGGCGAGGGCACGCTCGCCTCGCTCGCCAGCAATACGCGCATGATCCTGGAGCATCAGGCGCATTTCCACGGTTGCGTCTCGCCGGCGGTGTGCGACGAAGTGCATCGCGATTTCGTCGACATGTTCAATCCGGATGACGCAACGTTCCGCGCGAGCCTGTTGCGCGAGGCGGATGCGTTCCTCGAGCACCTCGAAACGACCCCGCCCGATGCATTCCTTGGGGCGGCGGCGGATTAGGCAAGGGCAGGAAGGCCAGGGCTCTGCCCTGGACCCGCTGGGGCCGGAGGCCCCAGACCCCATTCGATAAGAGTCGTCCGGAGCAACGGTGAAGCCAGAAACACCAATCGGTTCAATGATTTAGCTCATAACGCAAGGAAAAGCCGCGCTGCGCTAAATGGGGTCTGGGGCCTCCGGCCCCAGCGGGTCCAGGGCAGAGCCCTGGCCTTTCTTAGGCGCCCTTGCTCCTTACCATTGCGCGGTCCGCTAGCCAGGGCAATCCCGGGCGGGCTACACTCGCCCCGCGGTGCATCCACCGCGCGATGGCGGCACCGGCATGGACGTTTCGGTCAGGGACAAGGGCGTTTACGAGTTCGGGCCATTCCGGCTCGACCCGGTGCGTCGCACGCTGACGCGGGACGGTGCACCGGTCAAGCTCGCATCTCGCCCGTTCGACACATTGTTATATTTGATCGAAGCCCAGGGACGGCTGGTGGAAAAGGACGAACTGCTGGCCGCAGTATGGGCCGGCCGCATTGTCGAGGAGGGTAATCTCTCGCAAACCATATCGATTCTGCGCAAGACGCTGCAGACCGACGGCAACGACGAGGGCTACATCGTGACCGCTGCCGGGCGGGGCTACCGCTTCGCCGCCCCGGTGCACATCAAAAGTGGTGCGCGCGACGGGGCAACGGCGTCCACACCGTCGATGTCCGTGCCAAATTTACCCGCCGCCGCGCCACCGGCGGCGTTGCCTGGGTGGCGCCGGCGCGCGCCACTGCTGTTGGCTGGCGTCGCGATACTCTTGGTCTGCGGCGCGGTCGCATTACAGGTGCTGCGATCGCCCGCTCAGGCACCACCCGCCGCGGCTGCCTTCGCGCCGCCGCCGCACTCGGTCGCAGTGCTCGCCTTCACCAACATGAGCGGCGATCCCGCCGACGATTATTTCGCCGACGGCCTGGCCGAGGAGCTAATCAGCGCGCTCGGCCGTCTGCCGGACGTGCAGGTGGCCGCGCGCGTATCCGCGTTCTCGTTCAAGGGCAAACCGGCCACGATTGCCGACATTGCCAGCCGCCTGAACGTGGGCACGGTGCTGGAAGGAAGCGTGCGGCGCAGTGGCGGCAAGCTCCGCATCGCTGCCCAGCTCGTGGACGCCAAGACCGGCTTCCAGCTCTGGGCGCGCAGCTACGATCGTGACGCGCACGATCTGTTGGCGCTGGAGGGCGAAATCGCGGAGCAGGTTGCGGGCGCGCTGAGCGTTTCCCTGGGCCCGGGCGCGGTGGCGCGTGCGGTTTCCGGCGGCACCAGCAATCCGGCCGCCCTCGACCTGTATTTGCGCGCCATGTTGCTATTGCGCGCGATGCAGGACAACGGATTTAGCCGCGCAACCGCTTTGCTCGACCAGGCGGTGGCACTGGATCCGAATTATGCGCGTGCCTATGCTGCGCGCGCCATTGCGCAGGCAAATCTTGCGCTTTCCTCGTCGGCCGGCACCGCGCCGAAGATCGTCAACGATCTGTGCCAGGCGGCGCTGGCTTCGTCCGACAAGGCCATCGCGTTGGCGCCGGACCTGCCCGCGGCACACGGCGCGCGCGGCTTCATTCTCGATAACTGCATGATGAAGCCGGCCGAGGGCTTCGAGGAAGCGGCGCGCACCCGCGCGCTGGAACCGAGCAATGGCTCCGTCCTGTCGAACTACGCACAGATTGCCATGGATGTCGGCCGGTTCGAGGAAGGCGTGGCCGCGGCGCGGCGTGCCGCGGAGATCGACCCGATGCAGCCGGAGGTGTGGTACATCCTGGGGAATGTGCTGTACATGGCGCGGCACTTCGATGAAGCGCTGCAGGCGGTGCGGCAGGAAAAGACCGTGCGCGGCACGTTGCCGGAAAACTCGATCGACACGCAGGCACGCGCGCAGTTGCTGACCGGCGACGCCGCCGGCGCGGAAAAATCCTGCGCCGGCGTCGGGCCGGATTTCACCGATGAATGTTTCGCCCTCGCCGAGCATGCGCTGGGCAAGCCGGGTGCAGCGCAGGCTCGCCTTGCACATATGCACGCGCAAAGCGGCGACGCGGCGAACTACAACTACGCGCAGGTGGCGGCACAGTGGGGCGACAAGGAAGCCGCGCTGAGCTGGCTCGACAAGGCGGTTGCGACGCACGATTCGAATTTGTCGAATCTGCTGTCCGACCCGCTGCTGGATCCCGTTAGCGGTGAGCCGCGATTCAAGGCGATCGTAAGGCAACTGAATTTTACGCCCTGACGCGGGCGCGGCGTCCGCACAGGCCGGCCACGCGGATGGCCGGCCCTTGTCACGCGGGGCCTATCGGCGATCAGGCCGGCGCCTTGGTGCAATCGACGTCGAACAGGATCGTCGTGCCCGCCGGCGCGCCGCCGGGAATGTTGTACTCGAAGCCCCAGACAACGTAGCCGCTGGCGCCCAGGTCGACGCGCGGCCCATTCACACCGAGGTCAATGCCCTGACTCTGCAGCGTCGGGTCCGGGAAGAACCCGCCGCTGCGTGCAATCAGATTGCTTGGGCAGTTGTACGCAAAAAAGCCATGCTGCAGACCGGTCGGCACCGAGTAGGTGAAGGCGCCCTGCCAGCCCGCCCTGCCGGTGACGGCATACGCGGACGGCGCGGCGCCTAGCGCCATGGCGGTTACACCGACCGCGGCGGCCAGCATGGCCACCCGGCGCGAGGCAATCGTGAAGTTACTCATTGTGTGTCGTCCTTGTGAAACGCCGACGGCCCAATGCAGCCGGCGGCGCGCTGAGTGGCAGCCCTGGCCAAATGCGTCTTTGTGCGGGCGGCTCAAAAACCCTCAAAATCTCTCACAATTCCTGATTGGGGCGCGCCGCGCGCGGGCAGGCTGGCAACAAGGTGCAGCAAAAGGCCAGGGCTCTGCCCTGGACCCGCTGGGGCCTGAGGCCCCAGACCCCCATTCCTAAAGAGTCGGTTGGGGAACGGCGAAGCCAAAAAACCAAGTCATTTACTGGCTGCGCCGAGAAGTAAGGCTAAGCCGCGCAGCGCTAATGGGGGTCTGGGGCCTCAGGCCCCAGCGGGTCCAGGGCAGAGCCCTGGTCTTCCTTGCGTTTCCTTTGCAGGAAGCCCCGTTACCCTAATGATAGGGCAATAATTTCAGCCATTAGCATGTTTTGGCCCACGGCGCAGGTTGCTTTTCGTTCGCCACGTTCGCAGTTGTAATGATGCGCTCCGCGGACACGCCGAGGGCGCGTCATAACATCCAGTCGAGGGGATAACAGCATGTCGGATACAGGCGGCGGCATTCATCGCGGTACGGAAACCCAGATCGGCGGCGGCAAGCACCCGATCGATCATGGCCACAAGCACGGGGACAAGGACCCGAAGAGCACCAGCGAGACCACAAAATCGCCCGCCAAGCCGGACGATGACGGCATACATCGGGGATAACACGCGCGCCGTGCACGGATCGCAGGCACATCGGTCACTATGTGCCTGCGATCGCGCCGGTTGAAGATGTAAAGGCCAAAACCCCGGCGTTGCGTCAGCCGCGGCGCGCCTGGGCCGCCAGCAGCGTGTTTTCCAGCAGGCAGGCGATCGTCATCGGCCCGACGCCGCCCGGCACCGGCGTAATGACACCAGCGTGCGCCGCACACTCCGTGGTTGCGCAATCGCCGACCAGGCGCCCGTCCGCCAGGCGGTTGATCCCAACGTCGATCACCGCGGCACCCTCCGCGATCCAGTCACCCTGCACCATCTCCGGCTGACCGACGCACGCGACCAGCACCTCGGCGCGGCGGCACTCCGCGGCCAGGTCCCGCGTGCGCGAATGCGCGATCGTCACGGTAGCGTTGGCCGCGAGCAACATCGCCGCCACCGGGCGCCCAACAATCTGCGACCGCCCCAGCACCAGCGCGCGTACGCCCGTCAAGGACACATCGGCCGCCGCCAGCAGTTTCATTACGCCACGCGGCGTGCAGGGCGCCAGTTTTGCCCCGCCCTCGGCCAGCCGCCCTACATTGAGCGGATGAAACCCGTCCACATCCTTGGCCGGGTCCACCGCCTCCAGCACCGCGCGTGCGCCCATCTGCGGCGGCAGCGGCAGCTGTACCAGAATGGCGTCAACCTCCGGATCGGCGTTCAGCCCGGCGATCACCCCGAGCAGGTCGAGCTGGCTGGCCGCCGCGGCGAGCCGGATCGTGCGCACGGCGATGCCGGCCAGCTGCGCCGCGCGGTCCTTGTTGCGGACATAGACAGCACTCGCCGGGTCGTCGCCGACCAGCACCACGGCCAGCCCCGGCTGAAACGCGAGTCGCGCCACCCGGGCCGCCACCTCCGCCCGCAATGCGGCGGCAATCGCCTTTCCATCCAGGATGCGCGCGGTCACAGGGCTTCCAACCGGCCCGTCAGCATCGCCGGATCGCCGCTCACTGTCAGAATCTTCTGCCGCGAGGCCGCCCCTTGCAGCACATTCACGGCCGACACCGGCACATCGAGCAGCTCTGCCAACGCTGCGCACACCGCACGATTGGCGGCGCCGTCGACCGGCTTCGCTCGCACCGCGATCTTGAGCCTCGGCCCGGCCTCGGCGTCAACGCGCCCCAGCACACCGGCGCGCCGGGCGCCAGGTTGCACCTTCACCGCGATGCTAACGCACATCGGGCCGGGACCAGGCCGGAAAAACGCCATCAAAGCAGCGATTGCCAGGCGCCGTAGTGAATGCCCGCATAAAAATACGGCAGCACGATCCGGCTGAGTATCTGTAGCAGTACCAGAGCCACCCAGGGGCTCAAATCCAGGCCGTTGAAGGTCGGGATCCGCCGGCGCAGCGGGCGCAGCACGGGGTCGGTGACCCGGGTCAGAAAATCCTGCACGCTCCATACAAAACGATTATGCCGGTCCACCACGTCGAACAGCAGCAGAAGGCTGATTAGCGCCGATAGCAGGATCGACCAGAACACCAGCCCGACGAGGGCATACAGGAGCGTAAACACGACATCGGTGAGCAAGGCTGCCTCCGGCGGATGCCGCGGAACCTAGTGGCGGCACGGCACCGCGGCAATGGCGCCTAATGAACAAAAGTTTTTTGGTTCTTTTTTTCAAAAAAGAACTTCTTTTTGAAAAAAAGAAGCAAAAACTTTTTATTAATTGTAGGGCGAAACGGCGGACCGATGCTCCCATGACAGGCAAACGCGTGCTGGTGACGGGCGGCGCGGGCTTCCTAGGCTCCCATCTGTGCGACCGGCTGGTTGCCGATGGCCATGATGTGCTGTGCGTCGACAACTACTTTACCGGCCCCAAGAGCAACCTCGCCGCGTTACTCGGGCACCAGCGGTTCGAGGCGATGCGCCACGATGTGACGTTCCCGCTCTATGTCGAGGTGGACGAAATCTACAACCTCGCCTGTCCGGCGAGCCCGATCCACTACCAGTTCGATCCCGTGCAGACGACGAAAACCAGCGTCATGGGCGCCATCAACATGCTCGGCCTGGCCAAGCGCACGCGGGCGAAAGTGCTGCAGGCGTCCACCAGCGAGGTCTATGGCGACCCGACGGTCTCGCCGCAGAACGAGGACTACCGCGGCAACGTCAACCCGCTCGGGCCCCGCGCCTGCTACGACGAGGGCAAGCGCTGCGCCGAAACCCTGTTCTTCGACTACCATCGCCAGCATCGCACGCGCATCAAGGTCGCGCGCATCTTCAACACTTACGGCCCGCGCATGTTGCCGAACGACGGCCGCGTGGTCTCCAGCTTCATCGTCCAGGCGCTCACCTGCCAGGACATCACGCTGTTCGGCGACGGCAGCCAGACCCGGGCGTTTTGCTACGTCGACGACATGATCGACGGCCTGGTGCGCCTCATGGCCACTGGCGACGAGGTGACCGGCCCGATCAATATCGGCAATCCGCACGAAATCACCGTGCGCGCGCTCGCCGAGCGCATTGTGGCGCAGACCGGTTCCGCGAGCCGCCTGGTCTACCGCCCGCTGCCGCAAGACGACCCGATGCAGCGCTGCCCGGACATCGCCCTGGCGCGCGCAACCCTGGGGTGGGAACCGAGCGTTGCCCTGGATGACGGCCTGGCGCGGACGATTGCCTATTTCCGCAGCCTGTTGTTCGTGGATTAGGATGCGGCCGGAGCGTTTTGTCGGAGCAGACATGGCCAAGGCCGCATTGGAAACCCTCACCGAGCAGCAGAGGAAATGGTTCACCTCGGTGCGCGACGGGTTGCAGCGGGAAACCGGCAAATCGCTCGCCGAGTGGGTCGCGATCGCGAAAACCTGCCCCGAAACGGCGCATCGGGCGCGGTTGCGTTGGTTTAAGGAAACCCACGGCCTGCTGCAGAACCGCGCCAGCTACGTGCTCGGCGAGGCGTTTCCCTCCACGGGCGGCTGGAGCGAACCGGACGCGCTGCGCGACGCGCTGTGGACCGACACGAAGTCGCGCGCGATCCTGGAAGCGGTGGAAAAGCTGGCACTGGCCTTGCCCGACGTATTGGTAGGCCAGCGCAAGGGGTTTTCTGCCTGGTCGCGCAACTATCAGTTCGCCGCGCTGCGGCCGTTGAAGGGCGGCCACGCGCGGCTTGGGCTTGCGCTCGCGCCGGACGCCGACAAGCGGCTCGAGCCGCCAAAGAACGAGGGCTGGTCCGAGCGGCTGAAGGCAGCCACGGTTCTGAACGCGCCCGGCGAGGCCGATGCGCGGATCGCGGCGCTGTTGAAGGCGGCCTGGGCTTCATCATAGCCGGAATGAGAACGCCGTGATCCAGAACGACCGCGGCCGGTTGCCTATCGGCCGGTAGCCAGGCCGACCCGGACGGCGCTAGACTGCAAGAGCGCCCGTCTCGCATCGCAGCGGTGGCACTTTCATGGATGTCTCGGTCAGGGACAAGGGCATTTACGCATTCGGTCCATTCCGGCTGGACCCGGTGCGCCGCACCCTGATGCGCGACGGCGTCGCGGTGAAGCTGGCCCCGCGATTGTTCGAAACGCTGCTATATCTTGTCGAGAATCCAGGCCGCGTCGTTGAAAAGGACGAATTGCTGGCCGCGGTATGGAGCGGGCGCATCGTCGAGGAAGCCAACCTCAGCCAGACCATATTTGCGTTACGAAAAGTGCTGCAGATCGAGGGCGCGAGCGACAGCTTCATTGCGACCGCACCAGGCCGCGGCTACCGCTTCGCCACTCCTGTCTCGCTGGAAACCGGCGCCGCGGCCACATCGCAAGCCGCGCCGATCGCGCCAGCGGCCGCGGTCGTTTCCCCGGCGCCGCGCCCGCATCGGCAACCGGTTCGGTGGCGCCCCGCCCTGCTGGTAGCCATCGTCGGGCTGATCGCCGCCACCGCCGGCACCGTAATCTGGCGCGTTCTGCCGGCGAGTCGGATCGGCGCTCCTTCCACCGCCCAGTTCGCGCCGCCGCCGCATTCGGTGGCCGTGCTGGCCTTCACCAACATGAGCGGCGATCCGCGGGAGGAGGATTTTTCCGATGGGCTTTCCGAGCAGCTGATCGATTCGCTGAGCCGCGTCGATGCGCTGCGCGTCGCGGCGCGCACTTCGGCCTTCTCGTTCAAGGGTCGGCCGGCGACGATTGCCGACATCGCGCGGCAGCTGAATGTCGGCGCAGTCCTGGAAGGCAGCGTGCGGCGCGACGGCGCGCGGCTGCGGATCACCGCGCAACTGATTGACGCCATCACCGGATATCATTTCTGGTCGCGCAGCTACGACCGCGATGACGGCGACGTCCTCGAGCTGCAAGGGCAAATCGCCGCGTCGGTGACGGACTCGTTGAAAGTGACGCTGCTCGGCAATGATGCGGCGAAACTCACGCTGGGCGGCACCGAAAACCCGAAAGCCTTCGATGCCTATTTGCGCGGCATGAAGCTGCTGCGGTCAGGCGAGGTTCCAGCCTACCACGCTGCACTGGCCGCGTTCGACGAGGCGGTTGCGCTCGACCCGGCATACGCAATGGCGCAGGCACAACGCGCCCGCGCCTTCGTTCACATCGCATCTTTCGACCCGGCCGGCACCCATGCCGACGAAACATTTTTTTTCCAGTCGGCGCGGGACGCCGCTGACAAGGCCGTGCAACTGGCACCGCAACTCGGCGTGGCGCATGCGGCGCGCGCCGACGTACTCGAGTCCGGGTTTCAGGATTTCATTGGCGCGCAAGCCGAGCTGTCGCGCGCGGTGGAGCTGGCGCGGGGCGACGCCTGGGTACAGATGTATTTTGCCGCATTCGAAATTGAAATCGGCCACGTCGCGGCCGGCATTGAGGCGGCGAAGCATGCCGTCGCACTCGATCCGCTGACCGCGAACACCTATGCCGAACTGGGTGCCAATCTGTATTACGCCAAGCATTACGATGAAGCCTTGGCAGCGGTACGCCATGCCGAGGCGCTCGAATCCGTGGTGCCCACGCGCGACCTGGATCTGCGCGGCCTAGCCGAGGTGATGAGCGGCGATTTCGCGGCGGCCCGCCAGACCTGCGCGGGCGCGCGCGACTGGAGCCAAAACGAATGTCTTGCCATCGCCTACCATGGACTCGGTCAGCCTAGCTTGTCCGACGCACAATTTGCCAAGATGCGCGCGGCCCTTGGCAGCGATAACGGTGTGGCGATCGCCGAGGTCGACGCGCAACTAGGCCGGACAGAAGCCGCTTTGCTTGCGCTGCGGCAAGACTACGAAGCGCACGGCTCCGACCTCGATGCGCTGCGGGAGGATCCGATGCTGGATCCGATCCGCGACACATCGGAATTCAAGGACATCGAGCGGCGGCTGAATTTTCCGCCTTGACCATGCGCCGCGGCGGTTGCGGTAACCCACTCCACTGGAGGCATCGGCAGCGCAAGAGATGATGCTGAAACCAAGTATTTGGCCGGCGTCGGCCGAACCTGGCGCATTGCGGGCAATTCTATTTTTCTGAGACGCTTTGCAAAGGAATGTTTAGTAAAATTGAGGGTTTTAAACGCCCGCGCTGAAAGACAGCCGCGTCGTTGCCTCCCTAGCGTCCGTGCGTCGACGGCACAGGGCCGCCGGCAATTCAAACGGAGTATTCGCCGTGAAAAACATCATGAGAGTAGCGCAGAAGACCGCAACCGCCGGCATGTTGGCCGGCATGTTGGCGGTAGGCGCCGGGTGGGCTTCGCCGGCGCTGGCCGCCGCCGGCTGGCAGGGGATCGCTTCATTCACCTTTCCGACCGGCGTGGTTAGTCAGCAAATCGGCTACACCTGCCCGTCTGCGTTCTCGATCGCCCACAGCGGCTCATTCGCCATGAACGCCGCCGGTCAGGTTTCAAACGTGTTCCTGACCTACAACGGGACGCGCATCGACATACCGAGCTTCGGCCAATGGGCATGGCATTTTTACTTCCCCGCCGGTGCGCCCGCCGGCGTCACGGTGCTGTATGACGTTTACTGCGCCAAGAAGTAGCTCGTGCGCAGCAACGTCAAAACCCGACTGCCCTAGCCAGTGTCGACCGCACCCGGGCACGGTGTGATTGGCTGGATGTTGGGTGCGGTATGGGAGCCGGCCGACCATTTGGGCCGGCTTGCCGCACCCGTAAGATTCAGAGCTTTTCAGACCTATTCACATGCTCTCGCCGCCCGCCCGGACTAGCATCTTGGCCAAACAACAAAACACTGAGGATTGCCATGACCGTCGCACTTAGCCCACGCGCCGTTACGGCCCTGGCATCGCTGCTGGCGCCCAGCCTTGCCGGCGCCGCCTCGCTCAAGCCGGTTTATCAATTCGCGGCGAATGCCGCCGGTGCCTACCCGAGCGGCGCCGGGCCCTCCGCCGAGGTGATCGAGGCGCCGGACGGCAGCTATTTCACCACCACTCAGTATGGTGGCAGCACGGCCTGTTTTAGCGGCTACAATGGATGCGGCACCGTAGTGCACCTGGTTGGCAACCACGCCAGCGTGATCTTCACCTTCCCGTACAACAGTGGCAGCAACCCTGCTGCGCCCGACGGCGCCCTCCCCGTGGCCGGCCTGGTGCAGGGCCCGGACGGCGCGCTCTATGGCGCGACGGCGACCGGCGGCAGCGGAGAATACGGCACGCTGTTCAAACTCATACCGGGCGCCGGCAGCAGCTGGACCATCCAGGTGCTGCACGCCTTCACCGCAGGAAACGAGTGCAACGCGCCGATCGATGGCGCCGATCCCGAGGGCCGTCTCGCCTTCGGCCCGGACGGCATGTTGTATGGCACCACCGCAGAGGGCGGCTGCGTCATCGACGGCACCGGCGGCGACCGCGGCCCCTACAACAACCAGGGCACCCTGTTCCGCGTCGCCACGGACGGCACCGGCTACGCAAACCTGTACAATTTCAACGGCTCGTGGGATTACACCCAGGGGATCACGCCGGATGCGGCTAATCCCGCGGCGGGCCTCACACTGGCACCGAACGGGCTGTTCTACGGCACCTCGCAATATGGCGGCACGGCGGACTGGGGCACGGTATTCCAATACGATCCCGTCGCCAACGTCGTCACCGTGCTGCACAGTTTTTCCGGCGCCAGCCCGGACGGCGGCTTTCCGTTCGGCAGCCTGACCCTCGATACGCTGGGCAATTTCTGGAGCACCACCTACGCCGCGGACAACGGCGACGATCCCACCGCCGGCGGCACGGTGTTCCGCATGGCGCCTTCCTCGCCAAACACCGTCACCTCCTATCCGTTCTCGTCGCTGGCATCACAACCTTATACGTTGCCGAAAGCCGGCGTGATCGAGGCCGCAAATGGCAAGTTCTACGGCACCGCGGGCAGCGGCAGTTTTTACGAGATCACCAAGGCAGGGACATTCACGGAACTCGGGATTTTTCCAAGCACGTTGACCACCACGGCGCCGATCGCCTCGCCGCTGCAATCGAGCAACGGCAGCATTTACGTCACGGCCTCCGACGGTGGGCCGGTCAACGCGGAGGACTATACCGATCGCGGCGGGGTCTTTCGTTACAGCGTCGGACACACCGGGCCAAAGCCGCTGCTGACCTGGTTCCTGCCGACGAACGCGGCTGTCGGCGCCAGCGTGGTGCTGGGTGGCGCGAACTTCGTCGGCGCCAGCCGCGTGGTTTTCCACGGCACCAGCGCGAGCAGCGCTTTTGCGGTGAATGCCAGCGGATTTATTACCGCCACGGTGCCGGCTGGCGCTACCACGGGCCCTGTGGCGGTGACTACGCCCGCAGGGACGGTGACGAGCGCGGTTTCGTTCGTGGTGCCTTGATGGGAAGGAAGGCCAGGGCTCTGCCCTGGACCCGCTGGGGCCGTCACGCCTTGGCGTGCTACGCACGACGGCCCCAGACCCCATTCCCAAAGAGTCGTTGGGGGAACGGCGAAGCCAGAAAATTCATGACGTTTACTGGCTTCGCCCAGAAGGCAAGGAAAAGCCGCGCAGCGCTAAATGGGGTCTGGGGCCGTCGTGCGCAGCACGCGGTCGCGTGACGGCCCCAGCGGGTCCAGGGCAGAGCCCTGGCCTTACTTGACACGCCGATTGGTATTACTCCGTAAGCGTAATACTCGTCTGCCCGCCAAGCAGCGAGGAAATCGTCGCCGGGTCAGTAACGGCCACGTAGTTGCCGGCGGAGTCCCTCAGGTAAATCTCAACCGCGTTGTACGTTCCAGCGGCAAATTTCTTGCAGTCGCATACTGTAAGGAATGGCACCGTCGCCGCCGTCACCACCGGACTCGTCAATGTTCCTCCCACGACAAAGCTCGTGTCCCTTCCGCTGCCGCCGTTGCTGAACGTAATAGTCGCATCGGTCACGCCCGAGACGTCGTCCTGCACGGTCAAGCTGGCCTCAAATATCGAGTGCTTCGATATGGCGACGGTTGGGGTCAGGATTGCACCGCCGGAAACGGTCGGCGGCGTGGTATCAGACTTGGGGTTGACCACCAGCAGGTTGAGCGACGGAAACAGGCCGGCCAGCGTGCTGCCCGAATACTCGCTACAACCCTTGTAACCGCACACTTCGACAAAGGTCAGCGTCCAGGTGCCGGCCTGAGTGTACGGCCCGAACGTCGATGTAATTCCCTGCGACGCCTGGAACACATATTTCCCGCTCGGTATCGATGTAAAGAACGTCTGGTCCCAGGTATTCCCGCTTGGCGGCTGCCAGTAGAAAAAGACGGATTGCGCGTCACCATGAATGTCGAGCGTAACCGTCGGCGACACTTGTTGCGGCACATGCACGGTTGGCCCCAGCTTCCCGCCGGAGACAAACGGCGCCCCGGCCAACGCAGCGGCGAAAGGTGCCACCGCCATTGCAGCACTCAACACAACGCTGAACAAGCGCGGCTTCAAATCAATCCTGGCGTTCACGGCCACTCTCCCGATTTTCCGGCAGGCTAGACCCGGCCCCGAACACCTGCAATCAGGCGACCGTTCACTATTCCGGCACAACCGAAGCGGCTGCCCCTGAAATCATCGTCACCAGCCAGGTCTGCGTCAAATAAGGCCGCACCAGCATCTCGACCTGGCGAAAACCGCACGCCCAATCCCCCTGCGTTGCCGAACTGGCCGCATCGCGGCGGCGATAATCCATCCAGCAGCTCGACACGATCCAGAGATTGTCGATCAGCATCTCCAGCTCCTCGTTCATCGCGCGTAAAAAACCGTGCGCCAGCATCAGCCGTAGTGCATGCCGCACCGCGGCCCGGCCGCGGATCGTCAGCGAAAACAGGACCGTAGCCCGGATGAAGAACCCATGGGTGCGAAGGTCAGCCAGAAAAGCAGCGAAAAAAGGCCAGGGCAGAGCCCTGGCCTTCCTTCCCTACTCCGCCGCCACCAACGAAGGCGCCTGCTCCGCCATTTCCGCCGCGCGGCGCAGATCGACGCTCAATAGCCGCGAGACGCCGCGTTCCTGCATTGTTACGCCGTAGAGGCGATCCATTCGGCTCATGGTGAGCTGGTGGTGCGTCACCACGAGGAAGCGGGTGCCGGTTTCGTGCACCACATCCTCCAGCAGGGCGCAGAAACGGTCCACGTTGGCATCGTCCAGCGGGGCGTCGACTTCGTCGAGCACGGCGATCGGTGCCGGGGTGCAGCGGAAGACCGCGAAGATCAGGCTGAGCGCGGTCAGCGCCTGTTCGCCGCCGGAGAGCAATGAGAGGGTGCTGAGTTTCTTGCCGGGTGGCTCGGCGTAGATTTCGAGGCCGGCCTCGAGCGGATCGTCGGAGCCGGTGAGGGCGAGGTGGGCGCGACCGCCGCCCATCATGCGGGTGAACAGGGCGCGGAAGTGCTTGTCCACTTCGGTGAAGATGGCGGCCAGGCGTTCGCGGCCCTCGCGGTTCAGGTGGCCGATCGAGCCGCGCAGTTTGGCGATCGCGGTGGCCAGTTCCTCGCGGTCGCGGTCGATTTCGTTGATTTTGGCGTCGATTTCGTCGAGCTCGAGGTCGGCGCGCAGGTTGACCGGGCCCATTTCGTCACGCTCGCGGGTTAGCCGCTCGTATTTTTTCCGTGCGCGTTCCAGCGCGGTGTCGGAGAGGTCGTCGGCGTCCGGCAGAACCGCGTCCGGACCGAGCCTTTCGGCGATGTTTTCCGCGATCGTGGCGACCGCGGCGGCGGCGGCGGCGAGGCTGCCTTCGCCGCGGGCCAGGGCCTCGCGGCAGGCGCCGGCGCGGGTTTCCGCGTCGCGTTGTGCATGGCCGGCGGAGCGCAAATTTTGTTCGGCGGAGCGCAGTGTTTCGGCGGCGTTATCATGGGCCGCCTCGGCTGCATCGAGCGCGGCGCGGGCGCTTTCGGTGCGGCGCGCCAGTTCCGCCGGCGCATCGGTGAGCGCCGCGACCTCGCCCGCCTCGCTGTCGCGCCGCGCGGCCAATGCGCTGACGCGGCGTGCGGCGTCGGCGGCGCGCGTGGCCCAGGCTTCTTGCTCGGCGGCCACCGCGGGGGACCGCGCGTGCAGTGACGCCGCCTCATTGAGCAGCGCGGCGTGGCTGGCGCTGGCGCCGCTGAGGGCGGCGCGGCAGCTGGTTAGTTTTTCGCGCGCGCGGAAAACCGCGTCGGCCAGCGCGGCGGGGTCCGGCAGCGCGGCCAGCGCGGCGTGCGCCGCGCTGTGGGCGTCCTGGTCACGTGCCAGATCGGCCTCGGCCCGCCCGAGCATCATGCGGCGTGCTTCCAGCGCATGGCGCGCCGCATCCGACGCGCGATCCAGCGCCGCGGCTTGCGCTGTCCGTGCGCGCGCGCGCTCGGCGGCGGCAGTTTCTTCGCTGCGCGCGGCGGCGACGGCGTGTTGCGCGCTCACGAGCGCGGCCGTGGCGGCGCCGGCTTCGTCCCGCAGGGCCTCGATGTCGGGCAGGGCGCGCTGCGCATCATGAGCGTCGGCGCGCGCGGCCTGTGCCTCGGCGCGCTCGGCGGTGAGGCGGGCGATCTGCGGGGTGAGCGACGCACAGCGATGTTCGGCGGCGGCGGCCTCGGACTGCAGCCGTTGCAGCGCGGCGGCGGTATCGGCGGCGCGTGCGGTGGCGGCATCGCGCCAGTCCCGTGCCTCGGCCAGGCGAGCGGCCGTTGCGCGCGCGGCTTCGGCCGCCGCTTCGGCCTGTTCGCCCAATCGCGTGGGATCGGACAGTGCGGCCAGTGCCGCCTCGGCGTGGGCGAGGGCCGCATCGGCGGCGTTGCGCTCCGCCGCGAGCCGCGCCACGGCGGGGCGCAGGGCCGCGAGCTGGGCGGCGGCGCGCTCCGCGGCGGTCAGCGTGGCGGCATGGGCCTGGCGCGCCAGGGCGAGCGCCGCCTCTGCCGCCGAATGGTGCGCGCGGGCGGCCTCCTCGGCCTCGGACGCGGCCTGCAAAGCCGCGTCGTCGCGCTGTTGCCGGTGCAGCAGCTCGGCGGCCCGCGCGGCGGCCTCGGTGTGAGCCGCTTCGATATCGCGTAGCCTTGCGTGCTGGCGCAGCCGCATGGTGGCCGGGTTGGGCGCGTCGGCCCGGATCACCTGGCCATCCCAACGCCACAAATCGCCTTCCGGCGAGACCAGCGCCGCGCCGGGTGGCAGCGCGGCTTGCAGCGCGTTGCCGTCGGCGCCGGCCGGTAACAAAGCCGTGTAGGCGAGCACGCGTGCGAGCGGCGCCGGTGCCGCCACCAGGTCGGCCAGATTGTTGGCGCCCGGCGGCCAGGGCGGTGACGGTAGATCGGGCAGCGACCGCCAGAAGCTGGGGGACGCATCGTCCAGCGCGCCTCTTGCATGCGACAATGCCGCGCCCAAAGCGGCTTCGAGGCCGGCCGGCACATGCACATCGTCAAGCAGATTGGCGGCGTCGTCCTGCGACACGAGCGCCTGAAGAAGGCCGTTGGCCTCCGCCGACAGGCGGCCCGCATCGAGCGCCGCCGCTTCGGCCTCACCGCGCGCGGCGGCGGCTTGAACCGAAGCTGCCGCCCGCACCGCCGCGCTGGCACGCAGCACCTCTGCGGCCGCCGCCAGATCGCTGACCACGCGGTTCAACCCGAGCTCGGCCGCCAGGATGTGGCGATCTTCCGGATGCTCGGCCTGGGCCGCCGCCAGCTCATGCGCGAGCAGCTTCTCGTCGCCGGCCAGCTGGTCGCGCCGCGCCGCCGCTTGCGCCAACGATTCGAGGCACCTGGCATGTTCGGCCCGCAGCGTTTCGTAAGCACTGGTTCGCTCCAGGGAAGCGGCGACGGCAGCCCCATGCACCTGCTCCGCCGCGCGGGCCGCGCGCTCCGCCGCCGTGGCGGCTTCCGCAGCGCCCGCGGCCGCGGTGCGGGCCTGCCCCAGATCGACGTCCGCGATGCGCGCCGCGGTCGCCTTGGAAAGCTCGTGCGTCAGCTCCGCGAGCGCCGTCTCGATCCGCGAAAAACGAGCCGCCGCCTCGCGTACGAGGAGCGCTTCGCGCTCGGCCTGGGCGCCGGCGCGCGCCACGGCGGCCAGGGCATCGTGCTCTGCCGCCGCAGCCTGGGCGCGGCGCTGCTCGGCGGCCTCGGCCTCGGCGCGCGCGATGCCCCACGCGGCTTCCGCCGCCGAAGCTGCTTCGTTGGCGCGCGCGAGCGTTTCCGGCGCGATCAGCGCGGCGGCAGCTTCTTCGCAGGCGGCGTCGGCCTCGGCGCGGGCAGCCTGCGCGGCGGCCACGCGTGCTTCGGCGGACCGCAAGGCCAGTGCCGCCTGCCGCGCCGCTGCCTCGGCCTCGGCGGCGCACCGTGCCGCAGCGTCGGCGTCTGTTTCGGCATCTTGGAGGGCCACCGCCGCATCGGTGGCGACGGCGGCCGCGAGGGCGATTTGGCCCGGTAGTTCGGCCAGCCGCGTGGCGATCCGCGCCGCCTCCGCGGCGAATCCGGTGACGGCCGTGCGTGCATCGTCCTCCCCGCGCGTCGCATCCTCGAGATCGGATTCGATTTCGGCCAGGCGGGCCTGTGCTGTGGCGAGTGCGCGGGCGGCGCGGCCGGCCTCGTCTGCCAGTGTTGCCGCCTCGAAGCGGCGCCGTTCCAGCAGGCTGCGCGCCGCGGCCTCCGCTTCGCGTGGCGCCGCCAGCGCCTGTTCGGCCGACGCGACCGCCTCGGATGCCGCCGCCGCCTCGGATGAAGCCGCCTCAGCCGACGCCGCGGCCTCCAACTGCGCCTGTTCGGCGGCCGCGAGGGCCACCGCCGCCCGCCAATGCTGCACGGCCAGAAACTCGGTTTCGGCCTGGCGCACGAGATGCGACAGGCTGCGGAACCGTGCCGCCTGGCGCGCCTGCCGGCGCAGCGATTCCCGCGACTGGTCGAGCTGCGTGCGCAATTCCTCTGCACGCGAAAGATTGGTCTCGGCGGCGCGCAGTTTGAGGTCCGCCTCGTGCCGGCGCGCGTGCAGGCCGGTGATCCCCGCGGCTTCCTCCAGCACCTGGCGGCGCTGCTCCGGCTTGGCATTGACCAGTGCCGATACGCGACCCTGGCTGACCATGGCGGTGGAATGGGCGCCGCTGGCGAGGTCGGCGAACAGGGTTTGCACGTCGCGCGCGCGCATCTCGCGCCCGTTGCCGCGATAGACGCTGCCAGCGCCGCGCTCGATGCGGCGGGTGACCGTCAGTTCCTCGTCGGCGCCGAACGGGTCGGGTAGCGCGCCCTCGCCGCGCTGTAGCGTGATCGCGACTTCCGCCAGGTTGCGGCTGGCGCGCGCCGACGTGCCGGCGAAGATGACATCGTCCATCTCGCCGCCGCGCAGGCTGCGCACCGAGGTCTCGCCCATCGCCCAGCGCAGCGCCTCGACCACGTTGGACTTGCCGCAGCCGTTCGGCCCGACGATGCCGGTGAGCCCCGGCAGGATGTCGAGCGTCGCCGGCTCGGCGAAACTCTTGAAACCGGCAATGCGCAGGCGGGTCAGCAGAGCGGTCATGGTCCCTCGGGTTGGTGCCCGGGGAAGCTGCCCTGCCGACCGATTAGCGCCCCCCGAGATCCTACGCGATCATCAGGGCGGCGAAATGGGCGTACGGCAGCTCCCCGGATTCGGCCTTCCCGTTGATGATGAAGGTCGGAGTCGAGTCGATGCTGTATTTCTGCTCGGCCTCGCTCTGCACCGCGAGCATCGCCGTGCGCAGCGCATCGTCGTTGGTGATCTTGTCAAAACTGTCGCGCGGCATGCCGGCGAGCGCCGCCATCTTCGCCAGCTCGTCCATCGGGTCGGCCTGCTGGTTGAACGCCCATTGCGCCTGGCCGGCGAACAGCGCGTCGACGAACGGCAGGTAGCGGCTCGGCGGCAGCGAGCGGGCCACCAGGCCGGCCGCCATGTCGAGCTTGTTGCGGGTGAATTCGTGGAACACCCAGCGCAGCTTGCCGGTGTCGATCAGCTTGGTCTTGATCTCGGGATAGGTGTCGGCGGCGAAGCGGGCGCAGTGCGGGCAGGTGAAGGAGAACCATTCCTCGACGACGTTCTTCGCGGTGGCGGCACCTTCCTCGCGCGGCGCCATGCGCGGGTCGGAATCGGCGCGGGCGGCGATCGGGGCGGCCATGAGCGCCGCGGTGGCGGCGAGAAACGTGCGGCGCGTGGCTTGCATGGTGGGGTTCCCTTGAGGAGTTAAGGCCCGGGGCTCTGCCCGATGGTGGCAAAGATAGGCAAGACAGGAAGGGTTAGGAAGGCCGGGGCTCTGCCCCTGGACCCCGCTGGGGCCGTAGGCCCCAGACCCCATTCATTAAGAAATGTTGGGGGAAACGGCGAGGCCCGAAAAGCCGCGCAGCGCTAATGGGGGTCTGGGGCCCCCGGCCCCAGCGGGTCCAGGGCAGAGCCCTGGCCTTGCTTACTGCCTAATGGGGCGGCGCCACCGAGCCCCGAGCCGTTATTCAATTGACCAACCAATGGACCTTGCCCTGCTCGATCCCCGGTGCGGCTCGTGTGCCTGCCAGGATATACTGCTTGGTCAAGTGATCCCGCAAGGTTCTGCGGGTAAGCGTGTCCAGCAAGCGCGTGCGCGGTCCGCGCAGGCCCGTTCTGATACCGTGCTGGACGATCAAACCCGCCTGATTCATCAGGGCAATCGCCGATTCTCGCACAAAAAAACGAAGATGCGTGCGGTCCAGAATGCCGGCATCCTGGTAATCGAACTTTCCGCGCAGCAAAAGCGGCACGGAAACCGACGCATGAGCGACGTTCGGGCAGGAGAAAATCACCGTGGCGCCTTCCGCCATCACGCTCGTCAGGTGGCTTAAGAGATCTTGCGGCCGCATAAGATGCTCCAGCACATCGAGCAGCAGAATGAGATCCGGTGCACCAACGTCAGGGATCGCGCCGTTCAAATCTACGATATGTGCGACGTCCACATTCTGCTTCAGTTCCTCGAGCATTGCCGGGTCGCCCTCGAGCGCGACCGAGTGGCAGCCCGGATAGCGCGACCTTAGCCAGGCCGAAGTGCGCCCCGCGCCTGCACCAACATCGAGGATATGTGCCGCGCCGGCCGGCAGTAATGGCGCGATTTCGCTGCGTACATGCTGAAAATAAGTCTGGTCCATGGTGTTATCCTACGGCCTGGGGCCGCACGCGTTGCCGCAAAAAAAGCCCACTGAGTGCGAAGGACAAGGCCAGGCCGCACACCACTACGCCGCGGATCGCATAGGATGGTTGGGCAAGCGCGATCCATATTGCGGCACCGCACGGTATCGGGCAGGCCAATAGAAACGGTGCGGCCAAAATCCCGCTCGCTATATTCAAGTTGCGCCCTAGCAGGATGAATGCCGTAAGGGCCCCCAAAAACTCTCCGGCCAGCAGGCCCAGCGCCGCGACGACGAGCGACGGCATCAGCGAAAGCCCGATGACGGTGCCGACGAGCCCGAGCGCACTCGGCATGTTCGACCACATCAGGTCCATTGTACGGCCCATGGCCAAGCCCGCAAGATTGCCGCTTATCTTTGCAAATCGAACAAAAATCGCCAGGCTGAAAATCCCGAAAAACATATCGTTCACGGCGTAGGCAGGCCCGAACACGAAGCCGAGCACCGGGTTGCCGGCGATCGCCACCAGCGCGCCACCAAGTGCCGCGGTGACCGCGATCGCCGCATTGAGTTGGCGAAACAGGCGCGGAAATACCCACAACGGCGAATCGTGCCATGCCGCGGAAAGCCGTGGCTGCAGCACGGAAACGGCGACGCGCGCCAGCAAGATCGTCGGCAGGTAAAACATCATCGTGGCAAGTCCGTAGCGGCCAAGCATGGCCACGCCGAGAAAGGAGCCCACCACCAACCGATCGAATTGCCCTAGCGTCGCCAGCGCCAAACCGTTCAACATCAAAGGCAGCCCGAAGCGCAACGCACGCACAGCCGGCTCTGCCGCCAATGAGATCCGATATTTCAGCCCGGCAAAGATGTGCGTCGCCACAACGACGGTGACCGCCTGGGTTGCCAGACCCCAAAGCACTGCCCGATGGTCACGCAAGACAAACGCCGCACAAGTACCCACGATCAGACCAAGGACATTGGTCATGGCACTTGCCGTCGCCCATGGCCAAAACCGATGCGCCCGTTGCAACTGTTCGAGCCGGAGGTGCTCGAATCCGCGGATCAGCGGGACCACCGCGAGCCAGGCGAAGCTGCTGCTGCATTGCGGCACGCCGAGCAGATGCGCGGTCGGGTAAGCCAGCAGTGCCAACAACGTGGCGCTGAGTGAACTGCGTGCCAGCGTCAGTGCATGTGCAACGGCGAGCGCACTTTCACTATCACCGTCCTTGGCCTGCACAAGGTAACGATCAGCCCCCAGGCCCGTGCTCATATCGACCAGCGCCCACATGATCGCCATGGCCGAGGCAATCCCGAATTCGGTTGGGCCAAGCAACCGCGACAACGCGACGGAGCGCAAGAACTGCGTGCCATATTCGACGGCAACCGCCGCCGTGATCACGGCGGCGCCCCTCAGAATCCAATGCTTAAAATGAATGCGCATGGGTCGGAACTGCCTATCGGACGAGCAGGCGTACGCCCCTGGCGCCAGCTTTATGCCAACCAGCGCGGTGCCGCAGCCGCCAAAATCCCTCGACACGAGGTGACGGTGCGGAACAGTCGCATGGCCAATTTGCCACAGTAACCCCTGCCGTCACGGCCGCAGCACCTTCCGACACCAGGTACACTGGCGCCCGCATTCCAGGCATTCCGCCGCGCAAGCCCGCCCGATCTTCGTCCATGCCGGAATAAACACACACCAGGTTTCAGCCACTATAGCTCATCGGACGCCAGATTGCATCCATCCGCGAACCACCCACGCGGTCGCCCGCGCATCCGCGGCGCCGCATGCCGCCGCGAACCGCTACCTACCAGCCGGTCATGCTCGCAAATCCTAATAGCTAAGCATACAATGGTATGTATCACGTCCCTCCGCGGGGCAACAACGCCCAGTTGTCCTTAGCCCTCCCATGTACACGGTATATCGTGGCGACCTGCCGCCAGGCCACGGATCCAATGAACAAAAAGTTTTTGCTTCTTTTTTCAAAAAGAAGTGCTTTCTTCTGTTCTTGTTTGAAAAAAGAACCAAAATCTTTTGTTCATTTTTGTTCGTCAACATCTCCCGGTAACGCCCGGCGAGGGGCCCGCAAACTTGGTGTTGCAGGTCCGGCCGTGTAGGGCAAATGTGGGGTTAATGTTGCACAAATTGCCTGTTTAAATTCACCAACATTGCGTGTAACAGACATTTGGAAGAGGGTTGCATGTACGGACCTTGGAGTGAACGATGCTGACAGAGCGCTCGGAGTGCCCAGCTGGTGCAGCGGTTTGTCGCGTCGTGGCCGATGAGGTGCCGCCCGGTCACGGACCTTCGGCCTTTCAAGCGTATTCCGGAGAAAACAACAGCGTTGCCAGGCCGCGGCCCGCGCCACGGCAAGGGCCGCGCCGCGGTGCCGGCGCCGATGCCGCCCGGCGAGCGAAAGAGCCTGCCCCGACGGTGGTTC
>Ga0181519_10001148_pt1 | contig 23237 bp, 20 predicted proteins | sample PEATcosm2014_Bin_26_FD_121102 | JGI IMG/M metagenome (GOLD analysis project Ga0181519, IMG submission 121102) | Peatland microbial communities from MTU Mesocosm Facility, Houghton, MI, USA - PEATcosm2014_Bin02_10_metaG | ecosystem: Environmental > Terrestrial > Soil > Wetlands > Peat | place...
CCACAGGCGAGGCTTGCCCCCACGCTGGTAACTCCATAGCTCGCCCAGGAAAATGGCGAAAAGGATGGTGCTGAACAGATCAGCGCGCGGTGCGCTCCGCGCCGCAATGGACTGTACTGCCAGCATCGCCAGTACAGCGCTCGCCAGCTCCAACCGGCGCACCAGGTATGCCACCACGCCCAGGCAGGTAAGGGCCGTCACCCAGCTCAAACCCGCATAGCCAAAGGCGCAATACACCAGATACAACAGCACTCCGGCATAGGGCGGATAGGCCCATGGCTGCCCTGCGGAGGTAAACGACAAAACGTCAGTGCGTGGAATCTGGTGATGCTGTACAACCCAGCGCCCGGTGGCCAACTGCCAGCCCATGTCGAAATCGGAGACCGTGTGCAGCCCTGCACAAAATGCCATGGCCAAAACCAGCAGGGTAAAGAGGATGGTGGCCGTACGTGCGGCGTCGTGGCGTGGCGCGGATGAAGTAATGGAAGACATAGAATTTCCGCTCTAGTATCGCATCTTGCCGTGACCCGTTGGCGCCGGTGCCGTTAACCCTCATTTTTCTCAGTCTGCGGGGGATCACGTAGGGGCTGTTCCGCGGGCCGCCGCCGCGCCCAGTTCGGCCAAGAATGTATAATTTAACCAGTGTCGTCCCCTTGAGACCTGTGCTGTGTCCCGCGGTTTTTCTGTTTCTGCTTCGGGCGCCCCGGCGCAACGTCAAGGGAGCGGATGCCCTGCATCCGGCTGGGAGAATTATGTTTGAAGTAACCGTGCAGGACACCTTTTCCTCGGGTCATTACCTGCGCAACTACAAGGGCAAGTGCGAAAATCCGCACGGCCACAACTATCGCGTCCGCGTCACATTGCAGGGCAAGGAACTGGATCATGCCGGACTTCTGCTCGACTTCCGCGAGCTGAAGCTGGTGATGAAGCCCGTCGTCGAGTATCTCGATCACAAGATGATCAACGACATTGAGCCCTTCACCGTCCTCAACCCGACGGCGGAGAACCTGGCCAAGTATTTCTATGACCAGTGCAACACCGGGCTCAAGACGACCACCGGAGGCCGCGTCACGGTCAAGCAGGTCACCATCTGGGAGACCGACACCTCCATCGCCAGTTATTACGAGTAGCCGAGCGCCCGCAGCCGGCAGCGGCGTTTGGTCGCCGCGTTACCCGCCAGGCGCCAGCGATGAAAAAGAGTTTTGTGTCAGGCCCCTCATGCACATCATCGAGATATACAAATCGTTGCAGGGTGAGAGCTCCTTTGCCGGGCTACCATGCGTCTTTGTGCGCCTGGCCGGATGCAACCTGCGCTGCGCCTGGTGTGACAGCGAGTACACCTTCGGCGGCGGCCACAAGATGACCGAGGATGAAATTGCCGCCGAGGTCGGGCGCCTTTCGCCCTCCGGCGGACTCGTCGAGATCACCGGCGGCGAGCCCATGCTGCAGGAGCGCGAACTTCTGCCGCTAATGCAGCGTCTTCTCGCCTCCAACTACCAGGTGCTGATCGAGACCAGCGGCGAGCGTCCCCTTGCGGCCGTCCCCGCCCAGGTGCACAAAATTGTGGACGTGAAGTGTCCTTCGAGCGGCGAACATCTGCGCTTCGATCTCACGAACCTTACAGCGCTCACCGCGCGTGACGAGCTGAAGTTTGTCCTCGCCGACCGCGCGGATTACGATTACGCCCTCGACTTTCTCGCCCGCCACGGGCTTGCCGCAGGCCCGGCGGCCATTATTTTTTCGCCGGCATTCCGCAAAGGCGCCACCGGTTCGCGCTCGGTGGAGAACTGCCTGCTCGACCCGCGCCAGCTCGCCGAGTGGATGCTGGCCGACGGGGTCAACGCCCGCCTGGGACTGCAGATTCATAAGTTCATCTGGGAGCCGCAGCTCAAGGGCGTCTAACTGCCCGGTTCTGCGCCGCACCTCGCAACGAAGGGAGACATTTCTATGCCCAACAAAATCAACACGGTCGTCACGCTCTCCGGTGGTATGGATTCCACCGTCTGCGCCACCCTGGCCGTGCGCGAACATGGCGCCGAACACGTGGCCGCCCTGCACGTCAGCTACGGCCAGCGCACGGAGGCCCGTGAGCAGCGCGCTTTTCAGGAGATCTGTGACCGCCTGGGCATTTCGCACCGGCTGGTGGTGCGCAACCAGGCGCTCAGCCAGATTGGCGGCTCGGCACTGACAGATAGCAACTTGGCTGTCCCCACCGCCGGGCCGGAGATCGGCCGGGCGCCAGTGGCCGGCAGCGCCGCGTTACCCGACTCCCAATCCGACCCGAAATTCGAGGTTCCCATCACCTACGTTCCCTTCCGCAACGCGCATTTTCTCTCGGTGGCCGTCAGTTGGGCGGAGGTTCTGGGCGCCAGCCAGATCTACATTGGAGCCGTCGAGCAGGACAGCAGCGGCTATCCGGACTGCCGTCCCGAGTACTACGAGGCCTTCAATCGCCTCATCCAGGCCGGTACCAAAGAGGGGCTGATCCGCATCCACACCCCGCTCATCGCCCTCAAGAAAGTAGAGATCATTCGCAAGGGCCTAGAACTGGGTGCGCCCTTCGAGCTAACATGGTCGTGCTACAGCCGGGAAGATCGGGCCTGCGGCGTCTGCGAGAGCTGCGCGCTTCGTCTGCGCGCCTTCGCGGCAGCCGGCGGTACCGATCCCATCCCCTACCAGGCGCCGTCCGCTCACTAGCGGCGCGCCCCACGGGTGGGCTTGGCACAAGATTCAGATTCTCCGCTGGAGGCGGAAATGACAAAGCGCATTGCACTTTTCCTGTTCCTGGCCATGACGGCCATTTTTTCTGTCAGCCTTATGGCTCAGGCGTCTGCCCGCGGCAACATCAAGGGTGAGGACGGCAAGCCCCTGGTCGGAGCCACGGTCGAACTGCTCAACAACGAAAACGGCCGCAAGTTCCCCCTGAAGACTGACGCCAAGGGCAACTATTACCTGATGGGCGTGCTGCCAGGAAATAGCTACAAAATCACCATCTACGCACCGGACGGGAAGACCGTTCTCTGGTTCGCCAATGGCCTGCCCATGGCGGGCAGCGGAGAGACCGTCTACGACTTCGACCTCAAGAAGGAGAAGGAAGCCGCGCTGAATGCTCCGGAAAACGCCGAGGCTCGCAAGAAGTATGAGGAACAGAAGAAGAGCCTGGACAAGGTCAAGAGCCTGAACGCCATGCTGGCCCAGGCGCGTGATCAGAAAAAAGCCGGCGATATAGAGGGCGCCGTGGCCACCATGGAGCAGGCCGTAGCCCTTGATCAGACCCATGATGTCATCTACGGGACGCTGGCAGACGTTTATCTGTCGGACAAAAAGTATCCCGAGTCGGAGGAGGCCTACAAGAAGGCCATCCAGTTGGCGCCAGCGGGCTCCAAATCACTGGCCGACTATCACTCCGGACTGGGGCTTGCCCTGGTTCGCCAGGCCAAGAACGGTGAAGCCCTGCAGGAGTGCGCAGCTGCCCAGGCGGTGGATGCCGCCTCGGCGGCACAGTGCTACTTCAACGTAGGCGCGGTGATGACCAACCAGGGTGCAGTGGACGAAGCGAACACCGCCTTCGACAAGGCCATTGCCGCCGATCCCACGAAGGCCGACGCATACTACCAGAAGGGCGTGAACCTGGTGGGCAAGGCCGCCACGGGTGCCGATGGCAAGGTTGTACCCGTACCCGGCACGGTCGAGGCCTTGAATAAGTACCTGGAGCTTGCTCCGGATGGTCCGAATGCACAGCCCGCCAAGGATTTGCTGTCCTACCTGGGCGCCACCGTGCAGACCACCTTCGGCAAAGGCAAGGGCGTCAAGAAGTAGCCGCATCTTGCCGCAAAATACCACGGGGACGGCCGGTTAGCCGTCCCCGTTTTTTTGCCTTTTGCCCGGGATCTTTCCCGGCCGGCAATCTCTCGTTTGCGCCTGTATCCGGCGGAATCCCGTCGCGGCGTCTCTCGCTGATTCCAGTCTTACTGAATCCAGGCGATGCTCTCCAACTCGCGCTGCATCACTTCCAACGAGCAGCCGGAACCCTCGACCTTGTAGGCGGCCGCCCGCGCTGCCTCCAGGCTGACGCCGTAACCGCGCCCGGCCAGGAAGTTCTGCATCAGGTCGGCAGCGTCACGGGCATCCAAGCCGCCCTGCATCAGTTCGCTGCGGAGCACCGCCACCTCCATCGTAGAAAACTTCTCGTCCGGCATTGGGCCACCTCCAACTTCTGCTTTGGTATCTAACCCAACTGGACCGAAAAGGTTGCGTATGACTTCCGGCATCTGCAGAGGCCTCCCTGGGCGCCCAATCCGGTTCGTAATCATTTCATCGGATGATTTTCCGCGGAAGTTCAGTGGTTGCCGAACGAAGAACTGCATCTCATTTATTTTCTGTCGGTTACTCTACGTCGCCGGGCGTGGCTTCCTGCGCCAGCAGCACCGGAATCTCGTCCTGGACGCGGTAATGGGCCTGGCAGCCGGTACAGCGCAGGCGCGTAAAATCCGCGTTGAACCGCAGTATTCCGTGGCAGACAGGGCAGGCCACGGTCTGTGCCATTCTTGCTGGTGTCAATTATCCCTCCCCGGAGGATTCGCCTCTCCACCCCGTACCCGGTACAATAAGCGGGTACGAAGATTACGTCTATTCTTAGCCTAGGAAGCCCTGATCGTTATGCCTGCTCATCTCCTGGATGGAAATCTCTACGCGACCCAGATCAAGACCGAGGTGGCCGAAGAGGTTCGCCAGTTGTCTGCCGACGGAGTGCGCCCCGGACTGGCTGCGGTGCTGGTGGGGGCAAACCCCGCCTCCCAGACCTATGTCCGCAGCAAGGTTCGCGCCTGTGAGCAATTGGGCATCTTCAGCGAGCTGATTACCCCGCCGGAGAGCGTGACCACGGAGGAGCTGATCGAGCTGGTCGAAGGGCTCAACCAGCGTGATGACATTGACGGCATCCTGGTGCAGCTTCCTTTGCCGGAGCAGGTGGACTCGAAGGCCGTTCTGCTGGCCGTTTCCCCTTCGAAGGATGTGGATGGTTTCCACCCGGTCAACGTGGGCAACCTGAGCACGCAGCGCCCCGGCCTGGTGCCTTGTACCCCCTCCGGCTGTATGGAGATTCTGCGCCGGGCCAATATTCCCATTGAGGGGCAGGAGGCCGTGGTTGTGGGCCGCAGCGACATTGTGGGCAAGCCCTTGGCCATGCTGCTGACCAACGCCAACGCCACCGTCACCATCTGCCACAGCCGCACCAAGGACCTGCCGGCCGTCTGCCGCCGCGGAGACATCCTGGTGGCGGCTATCGGACGCCCCGGCTTCATCACCACGGAATTCATCAAGCCCGGCGCCACGGTTCTGGACGTGGGGATCAACCACATCAGCGATCCGGCCGACTTCGAGCGCTTCTTCAAGGGCGACGAAAAGCGCGAAAAGCAGTTTGCCGAAAAGGGCAACATCATCATGGGAGACTGCGACCCGCGCGTAATCCGCATGGCCGGCGCCGTGACGCCAGTGCCCGGCGGCGTGGGAAAGCTGACCATTGCCATGCTGATGAGCAACACGGTGAAGGCCGCTCGCCTGCGCCGTGGCCTGCCGTTGACGCCCGCGGCGGAAACTCATGGGGCCAATTCCAAGACCGTCAAGACGAAGTCGGCTCAATAGCCTCCACCGTGATTTTCCGGAAAAGACACGAAAGTACATCGTACTAGTGGCCGTCCCTCGGGGCGGTTTTTTCCTGCGCTGCAATCGAATGTTCACATGCGTTCCATAAGCTGAGATTACGCATGATGGTCTCGCAGGCTCAGGCCAGCATGACGGCATGCGCCACTCCTCTCAATCTGGAGCCTAGACGCATGCGCTGGACGATTGCCAAGAAGCTTTCCACCGGATTCTGGGGCGTCCTCGCGCTGCTGGTTCTGGGCTCCACCATCACATTGTGGCAGCAGTGGCAGGTATTGCACGCGCAGAGGGTGGCCGAGTGCCGGGCGCAGGAGACGCACGCCAGTTACGAGATTCTCTCTGCCGTAGGCCAGTTGAACGGAGCGCTGCGCGGCTACATCATCGCCCGCCTCAACAACGATCCTGACGAATCCACGCGCCTGCACCAGATGATTGACCGGCTGTGGAACGAGGTGGACTCGGCCGAAGCGGCCTTTGAACATCTGGACCCTTCTTTGCGCTCCGCCGAAGCCATCCAGCGGCTGCCCGCCCTGCGCGCCGACCTCGAGGAGACCCGCCGCGCGCAGTATGACTATCTGCGGCTGGAGGAGAACGGCGACGAGGGCGCGCACCAGGCCTCGCTGAGCATCAACGTGAACTCCCTTCTGTGGGCGGAAAAGGTGCGGACCGGCGCCCGCGGCCTGGTGGATTCCGTGGCCTCGGCCAGCGCCCGGGACAATCGTCGAGCCCTGTTTATGAGCAGCCTGGCGCTCGTCAGCTTCGTGCTCATTACCGCCAGCATCGGCGCCATCGTCGCGACTGCAGCCGTGATGGCAGGCCGCTGGCTGCGCACCACCGTTCCGGAGATGATCAGCCACGCTCAGCGCCTCGCCAGCGGTGACCTGGAGCTGGGTGAGCACACGGAGCACTCCAACGACGAGATCGGCGACTTGGACCGCAGCTTTGCCCAGATGGTTCGCTACCTGCGGGAAATGGCAGCACATTCGGAGGCTATCGCCGCCGGCAATCTTGATATCCACATTGAGCCGCGCTCCGCGGACGACGCGCTGAGCCACGCCTTTTCCAGAATGCGCGGCGGTCTGGAAAGCATTGTGGTGGAAGGCCGCCAGCAGGCGGGCAACCTGGCCCAGGCCAGCAGCCGCGTGGCGCAGGCCAGTCAGGAGCTGGCGCGGGTGGGCGAGCAGGCGGCCGATCGCGTCAACGACGTCTCCGGCACCATGGAGGAGATGAGTGCCAGCCTGCAGAGCATGGTGGAAGGCGCGCGGCAGCAGACGAAGCGCGTGGAGCAGGCCTCGGCCTCAACCAGCCAGATGGCCGCCGCCGTGGATCTGATTGCCGGACGCGCCGCCGGGCTGCTGCAGTTGTGCGAACGCTCCAGTGCCGAGGCCGCCAGCGGAGTGGCTGCCATGGAGAGTACCGAACAGGGGTTGAATCGCATTGGCGCGGCCAACCGCTCGGCACAGGAGAGCCGCCAAGCGCTGGAGAAGCGCACTGACACCATTCGCCGCGCCTCGGCCTTCATCGAGGATCTTGCCGAACAGACCAACCTGCTGGCGTTGAATGCCGCCATCGAGGCGGCACGGGCCGGAGAGAAGGGCGCTGGATTCGGCGTGCTGGCTGACGAGATGACCAAGCTGGCGCGGCGCTCGGCTGAATCTGCGCATGAGATTGACGGCGAGGTGAAGGAGATTCAGCAGGAGTCGGCGCGCAGCGAACAGCTTGGCGAGCAGTGCACCACCAGCGTAGCCGAAGGGCTGCAACTGGCCGGGGACTTGCGTCTGGCACTGGGCCACCTGGCGCAGGCCGTCAACGACGTCTACCGGCATGCGCAGGAGATTGATCGCGCCACCCGTCAGCAGGCCGCGGGCTCCAACCAGGTGGCGCAGGCCGCCGGCGCACTCAACCAGTTGACCCAGGAGATGGCCAGCGCCATTGAGCAGCAGGCGACGGCCACCCACCACGTCGTGCACTTTATGGAAGGGTTGCGCGGCGGGAGCCTGGAGATTCGCTCGCATTCCGGCGAACTGGCGGCCTCGGCCGGCGAGATGGCGGACATGAGCCAGCGCATGTTGCTGCTGATGGAGCGTTTTGTAGTGCCTGGGCAACAGGCGGAGACGGAGAGCGCGGCGCAGAACTCCGCCCGCGCCCCCCGACGGGTGGAATCCCTGCCGCCCTTTCCCACTTCCCGTCCACGCCGCCTGCCACCCCAGAGCGGGAGCCACCTGCGCCCGGTGTAGCGCGCGGAACGAAACTTTCTGCGGTGTTGTGCGTCTATAATCACGACAGGCCGGAGCTGCCGGCGCAAAAGATATCCATGAAAACCCTTAGGCCTTTTTTGTTTGGAGTGCTGCTGGCCGCGGCATTTTTCGTCTACACCACTTATCGCTTTGGCCCTCCGGCCAGCTGGATCTCGCGCGCACCCGTGCAGATTACCGAGGCGCAGGCGGCGCCCGCTCTGGACGTTGAAGAGCAGAACAACGTGGACGTGTACAAGCGCGTGGTGCCCTCGGTGGTCAACATCACCTCCACGGTGGTCAGCTACGACTTCTTTTTTGGTCCGCAGGCGCAGCAGGGTGCGGGTTCCGGCTTCGTCATTGACCGCGAAGGCCACATCCTGACTAACTACCACGTGATTGACAACGCGCGGAAGCTGGAAGTGATCCTAGACAACAAGAAGCACTACCCGGCCACGGTCATCGGCACGGACAAGTCGCACGACCTGGCCGTCATCCAGATCAAGGCTCCCAACCTTCAGCCGGTCACCCTGGGCAGCAGCAGCTCGCTGCAGGTGGGGCAAAAGGTACTGGCCATCGGCAATCCCTTTGGCATCTTCAACGGCACCATGACGCGCGGCATCGTCAGCAGCATCCGCCAGGTGCAGGAGCCCGACGGCACCTATATTGACGAGGCCATTCAGACCGACGCGGCCATCAATCCCGGCAACAGCGGCGGCCCGCTGCTCAACTCGCACGGCGAGGTCATCGGCATCAACACCATGATCGCCTCGGCCAGCGGCGGCAACGCCGGGGTGGGTTTTGCCATCCCCATCAACGCGGCCAAGAGCGTGCTGAACGATCTTGTGCAGTACGGGCGCGTGCGCCGTCCGACCCTTGGCATCCGTCCGCTGCCCGTGCCCATGACGCGCGAACTGGCCGAGCAGCTCGACCTGCCGCGCGACGAAGGCGTGCTGGTGATGCAGGTGGTACCCGGCTCGGCCGCCGCCCGCGCCGGCATCCAGGGCGGACACGAGAAGGTGTACTACGGCAACTACGAGATCATCATTGGCGGCGACCTGCTTGTGGAAGTGGACGGGCAGGACGTGAAGAGCGTGCAGGACCTGGCGCACGTGATGAACAACCACCGCTCGGGCGACACCGTGGAGGTCGTTTACTACCACGGCAAGAAGCGCATGAGCGCCCGCGTGGTGCTGGACGAAGCCAAGGGCGGCACGCGCGTCTAGCTGCGACTGCATTTGCAAACCGGAGGGCCGCGCCTGTCGCGGTCCTTCGCCATTTTGAGTGAAAGACTTCCACGTTGGAGCGGGAGGGGTGATAATACCGCCCATGGATCTGGAAGCCATCCGCGCCCATTGCCTCAGCCTGCCGCATGCGACCGAGAGCGTGCAGTGGGGAGACAACCTGGTCTTCAAAGTGGGCGGCAAGATGTTCCTGGTGGCGAACCTGGAGCCCGCTGAGTTTGCCATGTCGCTGAAGGTGGGGCGCGAAGAGTTCTTTACCTTGCAGGAGGTGGAGGGTATTGAGCCGGCTCCGTACCTGGCACGCGCGCAATGGCTGGCGCTGCGGGAATTTCACACTCTGCGCGACGCCGAGATGGAGGAACTGATCTGCACGGCCCACAGAATCGTGTGGGAGGGCTTGCCCGCCAAACGCCGCGAGGAGATGGCGAAGGGCTCGGCGGGGGCATTTGAGAAAAAGCCAGCCGTGAAAACTCCGGCGACGAATAAGATCAGCGGAAACGCGAAAAGATTCGTGAAAAGCCCGGCAAAGAAGACCCCGGCAAAGAAAATCGCCGCAAAGTCCGCGAAGCCGCCTGAGAAAAAGCCCGGAAAGACACAAAGCGCAAAGCCGCCAAAGAAAACGCAGACAAAGCCGCGCGCAAAGAAATAGGCGCGACCTTCTTCGGCCGCGCCCCGCGAATAAACTTCGCAATACTATTCGATGGGAACTCCGCCCGCAGGCAGCGTCGCCTCTCCCGCGGGGAAATCAAAGTTCACGCGGTCGCGCTCAAAAACATAGGGGCGCTTCTGCACGATGGTGTGGATGGCGCCCACGTATTCGCCCAGGATGCCGAGGAACAGCAGTTGCAGCGAGCTGAAGAAGAATCCGCCGATGACCAGTGGCGCGATGCCGAGCGAGAACTTCTCCCAGAAGATCAGCTTGTAGAGCATGTAGCCGATTGAGAGCAGCACCGAGAGCAGGGCTCCGCCGAAGCCGGCAAAGACGGCCATGCGCAGCGGTACCTTGCTGAGGTTGGTGATGCCCAGCATGGCCATGTCATACAGCGTGTATAAATTGTTGGCCGTGATGCCGCGCTTGCGCAGCGGCTGATGGTAGGGAATCTCCAGGCGGTCGAAGCCGATCTCGGCCACCATGCCGCGGAAGTACGGGTAGGGGTCGCCCATGGTGCGAATGGCCTCCACCACCTTGCGGTCGTAGAGTCCGAAGCCGGTGAAGTTCTCGTAGGTCTCAATGCCGCTCAGCCGGTTGACCCAATGGTAGTACTGCCTGCGAATCCAGAACATCAGGCCGTTCTCTTCACTGCTGGCCTTGACGCCGATGACCACGGCGTAGCCATTCTCCCAGGCCTCAATCATCTGCGGAATCATCTCCGGCGGATCCTGCAGGTCTGCGACGATGCCGATGACGCAGTCGCCCGTGGTTTGCAGAAGCGCGTGATGCGGCGAGCGGATGTGTCCGAAGTTGCGCGTGTTGCGGATGACCTTGACGTTGTGATCGGCGGCGGCCAGCTCGCACAGGATGGCGAAGGTCTGGTCGCGGCTGGCGTTGTCAATAAAGATGTGTTCGTAGCGGTAGCGGTAGCGGCCGAGGCCAGCCATCACTGTGCGCACGCGCCAGTACAACTCGCGCACGTTGAGCTCCTCGTTGTAGCACGGCGTGAGGATGCTGATCGTCTTCATCGGGTGTTGTGAACTCCGCTTGGTATGAATTCCGTAATGCGTGGCATCGGGTGCTGTCCTGAATATTGCCTGCCCGCGGGGAGGTCTGCGAAAAAAACAGCATAGCTTGCAGACTCGCCGGTGCCGGCGTACAGCGCTCGCTGTCCCCTGCGGAAAGTGCTTCCGCCGCAGGTTTTACCCGGGGAAACAGCCTTCGCCCGCCCGCCGTTTCAGACAATGTAGTGGCGCAGGCAATCACATATACTATACGCTAGCCGAAGTGCGGTAAGCGTAAGGCAGCGGCCCGCAAACCCGAGTGTCAATGCCGGGTGCGGGTATGAAGTCAGGAGGGCAGTACTCATGAATTTGTGCGAACGCAAGATGCTGGAACTGCTGAAAATTGGTAGAGACGAGTTTGGTTATGTCGCCGTGAAGGCGGAGTTCGAGGCCGAAGGAACGCGCGTCGAAGAACTTCTCCGCCTGGTGGAGATCGCCCGCAAGGCCAACTTGAAGCTCGGCCTAAAGATTGGCGGCTGCGAGGCCATGCGCGATCTGATCGAGAGCAAGCAGATCGGCGTGGATTACATCATCGCGCCCATGATCGAAAGCCCCTACGCGCTCAGCAAGTATGCCGAAGCCGTGGACAAGGTCTACTCCAAGGAAGAGCAGGAGGAGACGCAGTTTCTCTTCAACATGGAGACCATCCAGGCGTTTCAGAGCCTGAAGGAACTGGCAGAGCAGACCGGCAAGTACCCCTGCCTCTCCGGACTGGTCTTTGGCCGCGTGGATTTCTCTCTCTCCTGTGGCTACTCTCGCGATGCCATCAACGAGGCGAAGGTCACCGACTATGTGTTGAAAGCGGCCGAGGCGGCCAAGGCCAACGGTGTTGATTTGGTGGTGGGCGGCGGCGTATCCATGGATTCGCTGGCTTGCCTGCGGCAGATTCGCGAGATTCACCTGACCCGCTTTGAAACCCGCAAGGTCATCTTCACGGCTTCCGCCCTGGGCGCGCCCAACATGGAGAAGGGCCTGCTCAACGCGGTTCACTTCGAACTGCTCTGGCTGCTCAACAAGCGCGATTACTACGGGCACATTCAGCAGGAAGACGCCAAGCGCATTCAGATGCTGGAAGCGCGCTGGAAGGTTCTCAACAGCGGCAACTAGAGCTTGCGCATGGGTCAGGCTTTTTCCCTGCGGCACGATGCCGGTTGGAATCATGCTGGTTTGAATTGAGATGAGAACAGATGCGAGAGGCAAAGCATAGGTTTCTGCTCTTCGGTGGAAGCGGCGCGATCGGCACTGCGGTCGCAGCCGCTGCCATGGAACGCGGGTGGGATGTGGTGGCCGTGGCGCGCGGGCCGCAGACCACCCGGAATGGCGTTCGATGGATTCAGCTGGACCCGATGGCCGATGACTTCTCCCCGGAACCTCTCCGCACGCATGGCCCCTACGATGCTGTGTGCTGGGCGCAGGGAGCGAATACCAACGACAGCGTGTACGACGTGGATTTGGCAAAAAACCGTGAGTTGTACGAGGCAAACTGCCTTTACATTTTGGCGACGCTCCGGGCATTGCTCGACGGAAACCTGCTACAGCGCCCTGCCCGGCTTTGCGTCATCAGTTCCATTTGGCAAGAGCTGGCAAGACAAAACAAACTCTCTTATTGCATGACGAAGGCGGCTCTCAGCGGATTGGTTTTGTCGGCCGCCGCAGACCTTGCCGGAGATGGCCATCTGATCAACGCGGTGTTGCCGGGCGCGCTTGATACTCCGATGACCCGGAAGAACCTTGCCGCCGCCCAGATTGACACGCTGTCGGCTGCCACGGGCTTCGGCCGGCTGCCTGCTCTTGGCGACGTCGCCTCGCTGGTGTTGTTTCTCTGCTCGCCGGAAAATACCGGAATCACCGGCCAATTCATCGCCGCAGATCTGGGGTTCAGCAATGTCCGCCTCCTTTAAAGTACAGTCCGCCAACGGCGACTACTCAGTGGCCGTCGAGAGGGGACTGTTTCAGCAATTGTTGAAGCCTTCGCCCTCCGACGTTGTCATCGCCGACGAATGGTTCGCCTCGCTTCTGGCGGAGGCGAATACCCCCGCCCTCACGGTTCCCGCCGAGGAGACGATGAAGAGCCTGGATGCGATTCCCGGGCTCATCGTACGGCTACGGGAGATGGGAGCCAATCGCCAGACGCGGCTGGTCGCGCTCGGCGGAGGCGTCATTCAGGACATCGCCGCGTTCATCGCCTCGGTGTACATGCGCGGCGTGGAATGGGTCTATGTGCCGACCACGCTGCTGGCCATGGCCGACTCCTGCATTGGAGGCAAGTCGTCCATCAACGTGGGCCCGTACAAAAATCTTGTCGGCACTTTTCATCCGCCTTCCTCGATTGGCATTGATCCATTGCTGGCCCTGAGCCTGAACGATGAGCAGCGCGCCAGCGGCCTGGTGGAGGCGGCGAAGATCTGCTATTGCCGCGGCGCATCCTCGTTTGAGGAGTACCTCGCCCAGTCTCCGGCGGTCGCCATGCCGGTGGAAGGGCTGGAGCGGGTGATCATCGCCAGCCTGATGGCGAAGAAGTGGTTTATTGAGACCGATGAATTCGACAAGGGGGAGAGGCTGCTCCTGAATTTCGGCCACACCTTCGGTCACGCCATCGAGGGTGCGTCGCACTTTCGCATCAGCCACGGCATCGGGGTTGCGCTGGGAATTTTCTGCGCCATTGAAGTGGGAAAAACCATGGGGTGCTCCTACACCGGGGCGCCTCAGCTTCATCAACTGGAAGCCCACCTGCGCAGCCTGCTTGCAGAGGTTCCACATCTTGCCGATGAGTTGAAATCCCTCTCGGCGGAAGAGATTATGGATCGCTTCCAGGCTGACAAGAAGCACGGTACGCAGGCCTATAGCGTGATTCTGGTGGCGGAGACAGGCGCAACCGAAATGGTCAAGCTGCCCAAGAACGACAAATCAAAAGACCTCATCCAGATGGCAATTGCGAAGGCGCTAAGGGACCTGAGTTAAATGAAATATAGCGATCAGTTGGCGGACTGGCTGGTGGAGCTTGGCTATACCCACTGCTTCTTTCTTGGCGGCGGAAACGTCATGCATCTGCTGGAAAGCTGCAGCCGGAAGTTCACCTGCATTCCTGTTGTTCACGAGGTTGCGGCCGGAATCGCCGCCGAATACTTCAACGAGATTGCCGACCATGGCAAGGCTTTCGCATTGGTGACGGCCGGGCCAGGTCTGACCAACATTGTGACGGCAATCGCCGGAGCGTATCTCGAAAGCCATGAACTGCTTGTCATTGGCGGCCAGGCCAAGGTGTCGGATCTCGCCCGCGGGGAAGTGCGCCAGCGCGGCATTCAGGAGATCAACGGCGTTGACATCGTGCGGCCAATCACCGTGACTTCGACTTTGCTCACCGACGTGATTGATGGCAAGGAATTCGCCCGGCTGGTGCAATCCGGTTCTGTGGGCAGAAAAGGCCCGGTGTTTATTGAGATTCCGCTCGACCTGCAGGCCCGCAACGTCGAACCCGCGCCGCTGACGCAAGCAGTCGCCGTGGGTCATGGTGCGATTCCCGGTATCGAACAGGCAGTTCTCGATCGCATTTCGGCCAAGCTGGCGACGGCGCAGAGGCCGGTGCTTTTGCTGGGCGGAGGCGTCGCCCGCGAGACTGCATCGGAAGTTCTTGACTCGCTGACGAAGCTCGGCGCACTGCTGATGACGACGTGGAATGGAGCGGACCGCGTTCCCTCGACTCATCCTCTGTACATGGGCCGTCCCAACACCTGGGGACAGCGCTCTTCCAATATTTTGCTGCAGCAGGCGGACCTGGTCATCGCTCTTGGTACGCGCCTCGGATTGCAGCAGACAGGCTTTAACTGGCAGGAGTTCGTGCCCGCCGGCGAAGTCATTCAGGTGGATTGCGATTCGGCGGAGTTGAGCAAAGGCCATCCCAAAGTGTCGTTCCCCATCTGTGGCGATGCCAACGTGGTTCTTCGTCACCTCGCCGCCTCCACTCCCGGCGACTATCGCGAATGGGTGGACTTTGGCCACTTCGTGCGGCAGACCATTCCCCTGGTGGAGGATGGAAACACGACTGGTGAGGGCTACATCTCTCCGTATCGCTTTGTGCAGGAGCTCTCCCACTTAAGCACCGGGCAGGATGTAGTGATTCCCTGCAGCAGCGGCAACGCCTTCACCGTGATGATGCAAGCCTTCGAGCAGAAGAGCGGCCAGAAGATGGTGACCACCAAGGGCCTGGCCTCCATGGGCTATGGACTGAGCGGCGCACTTGGCGCGGCCTTTGCTGCCGCCGGCCGGCGGACCATCCTGGTGGAGGGCGATGGCGGATTTATACAGAATCTTCAGGAACTGGGCACGGTTGCGGCAAACCAACTGAACCTGAAAATCTTCATCTTTGCCAACAACGGATACGCCTCCATACGCATGACGCAGATCAGCTACTTTGGCGGTCACTACGTGGGCTGCGACACGGCTACCGGGCTGGGCTTTCCCAACTGGGAGCTTCTGTTTGCCGCCTATGGAATCCCTGTGATGTCCATCAGCAACGGCTTTGAGAGGGACGCGGAATTCCTGCGCCAATTTGAGGCCCCGGGCGCGGCGGCCTTCCTGGTGCAGATTGATCCCGCGCAGACCTACTTCCCGAAGATCACCAGCCGTGTGACCGCAACCGGGGGCATGGTCTCAAACCCATTGCACCGCATGTCGCCGGATCTTCCCGCGGAACTGGAAGCCAAGGTTCTGCGCTATCTGCCGAAGTAGTTTTCTTGGGATGTTCAGTACCGGGCCGCGTCGCACACCGCGTGCATCCGCGCCATGGCGTGGAGGCGGGCTGCTCTAGCGGCCCTGCCGCAAGGCCCAGTCGCGGGTGCGGCGCACCATCTCTTCCAGCGTAACGGTGCAGCTCAAGCCCAGCTCCTGGCGAGCGCGTGCCGTGCTGGGCACGTAGCGGTGTGCAGGCGCAGTCGAAGGCTTGCCCAGAATCTTCACCTCAATGGCCGGGCCATGGGAAGGCCGCAACGCACGGGCCACGCGCTCTGCCAGCTCGGCGATGCTGACCGCCTCCTCGCTGCCCACGTTGTAGGCGCGCAGGGACCTTCCGCGCAGCAGGATCGTCCACAGCCATACCATCAAGTCGCCGGCGTATTGATACGAGCGCACGGCGCGTCCATCGCCTGCCACCGTGATTAAGCCTCCTGCCATTGCGTCGCGAATGAAGTTGCCGATGGCGAAGTGCTGATCCAGCTTCATGTAGGGGCCGGCGAAAGCGAAGCAGCGCGCAATCTTCACCTCGAGAGATCCGTCGCCGCTGTAAAGCGCGCACAGCAGCTCGGCGGCGCGCTTGCCCTCCGCATAGGCCGAGGCCGGATTCAGCGGGTCTGGGCCACTGGTGGCCTCTTCGCCAATGTGCGGGAGCGTGGGTGGCTGCGTGCCGTAGACGGCGCCCGAGCTGAGGAAGAGAAACTTGCGCGCGTGGGACAGGCGGGCAAACTCCAGGCAGCGACGGGTGCCTTCGACGATGGTGTCGAACATCAGTGCCGGCTGCTCGTGGTTGAGCGCCGCGCTGGCATCGGTGGCGGCGTGGATGACGTAGCCGAACTCTCCGGCGGGGAACGGGAAGCTGCGCACGTCGCCCTCGACGATCTCAACCTCGGCGGCGAGGTGCGGCACCTTGCGCCGTACGCCAGCCGCGTCGCGAGTCAAAATCGTCATCCGCGATCCCAGTTGCAGCGCGCGGTTGGCGTGCAGAAAGCTCTCCATCAGCCAGCAGCCGAAGAAGCCGCTGGCGCCGGTGACAAAGATTCTCTGGCCGCGCATCTCCTCCCATAGTGGCAGGGTCTGGCGCAGGCAGTTTTCCAGGTCTTCGCGGAGCAGCTCAGGCATTTTGATTCACAGCGGGCGCAAGAAAACTCCCACGCCGGAAATTTCTGTCGGATTGAGTTTGCAGGTTACACCGCAAGCCGGGAAATGTAAAACCAGCCGCGCGGAGCCCATTGACCTGTCCCCGCGCATCGGTTAGCGTGGAGCCAGTTCGATGAGAATCCTACCGAAAATATCGCCAGTCTCGTTGGTACCATTCCGCGCCCTTTTACCGGTCGCATGCCTTTTGCTGGCCGCGCTGCCGCTTGCCGCCACGGGCTTTGATGCCGTTCGCGCTCCGCATGCCATGGTGGCCAGCGTGCATCCTGAGGCCAGTCGCGCCGGGGCGGAGATTATGCGCGCCGGGGGTAACTCGGTGGATGCCGCCGTGGCTGTTGGCTTCGCATTGGCCGTCGTGCACCCCGCGGCGGGCAACATCGGCGGCGGAGGATTCCTGCTCTACCGCCTGCCCAACGGCGAAGTCCACTTCCTCGACTTCCGCGAGAAGGCGCCTGCGGCGGCCTCGCGCAACATGTATCTGGACAAGGATGGCAACGCCACGCAAGAGAGCCGTTACGGCTATCGCGCCGCCGGCGTTCCGGGCTCGGTTGCCGGACTCGTCGAGGCCGAGCGCCGCTGGGGAAAGCTGGGTCTGGCCAAGGTCATGGAGCCCGCCATCCGACTGGCCCGCGAGGGTGTGATCGTCACGCAGCACGAGGCCGAGGTCATGCACGAAGAGCACCTTGGCGAGGATGCCGAATCGCGCCGTATCTTCCAGCGCGACGGCCATTATTACGAGAAGGGTGAGGTGCTGAAGCAGCCCGAGCTGGCTGCCACGCTTGAGCGCATTGCGAGCAATCCGACAGACTTCTACCACGGCCAGTTGGCGCACCAAGTCGCCGCAGCCATCCAGAAGCACGGCGGCCTCATCACTTTTGCCGATCTCGACTCCTACACGGTGGTCGAACGCACCGTGCTGCACGGAACCTATCGCGGATACGACGTCTACAGCGCGCCGCCGCCCAGCAGTGGCGGAGTGGCGTTGCTGGAGACCTTGAACATCCTTGAAGGCTACGACCTGAAGGCAGCCCGCTCCAACAGCGCGCAGCACATTCACCTTGTGGCGGAGGCTTATCGCAGAGCCTTTTTCGACCGCTCGGTCTTCCTCGGCGATCCCGACTACGTTCCGGTTCCGGTGGCGCAGCTGATTGACAAGAAATATGCCGAGGCATGGCGCGAGCATCTTGACCCAGCGAAGGCCACGCCCAGCGGACAGCTGGAGCGTCCCGCGTTTGCCGATCTGGACCGCATGGCCGCCCTGCGCGAGCCCGCCACCGACGGCGAAAAGACCGACACCACGCATTACTCCGTGGTGGATCCCGATGGCGGAGCCGTCTCGGTGACCACCACGCTGAACGACATCTTCGGCTCGCGCGCCACCCTGCCCGGCTTCGGATTCCTGCTAAACGATGAGATGGACGATTTTGCCACCAAGCCCGGCTCGGCCAACATGTTCGGACTCATCCAGGGTGAGGCCAACGCCATCGCACCCGGCAAGCGCCCGCTCAGTTCCATGACGCCGGCCATCGTCGTGAAGGATGGCAAACTGGCACTGGTTCTGGGCTCGCCCGGCGGACCGACGATCATTACCACGGTGGCCAACGTGCTCATCCACGCCGTGGACTACGGCGAGGAGATTCAGCACGCGGTCAATGCTCCGCGCTTCCACCACCAGTGGATGCCCGACGAACTGCGGGTGGAGAACTGGCAACTCTCGCCCGATACGCTCGACCTGCTGGAGAAGATGGGACACAAGCTCAAGCGCACCGGCAGTTGGGGCGACGCCGAGTGCATTGCCATTGACTCCAAAACCGGAGACCGCTTGGGCGCCAGCGACGCCCGCAACGGCGGACAAGCCGTGGGCTGGTAAGACGTGCGAGAATGAGCCTATGATTCACGCCATTTCCACCTTCGTGCACGTGCGGGAGCGATTGCATCCCGGTATTCTGGAGCGCCTGGCCCAGGGCGGCGCCACCGGGATTGAGATCTTCGCCATGCGCAGCCACTACGACTACACGAACGCGCCGCAGTTGCGCGAGCTGGCCAGCTTTTTCCACTCGCAACCCACGGTAAAGCTGGAAAGCCTGCACGCTCCGCCCTATGCCGGCGGCGAGTGGGGACGCTTCGACTCCGCGCCGCTGAACATCGCCGGCGGAGAGCGCAAGGATCGCGTCGAGGCCATGGACGAAATCAAGCGCGCCATCGAGTCGGCGGAGATTCTGCCCTTCCGCTACTTGAACCTGCACGTTGGCCTGGCTGGAGATTTCTTCGATGAACAGAAGTTCGAGCACGCGCTCAGCTCGGTGGAACACCTGCGCGCCTTTGCCCGGCCGCTCGGCGTGCGTTTGCTGCTGGAAAATATCCCCGGCGATCTGGCCACTCCGGCGAAGCTGGCGGAGTTGATCCGCGCCCTGCACTACGACGACATCGGAATCTGCCTCGACCTTGGCCATGCCCACATGGAGTCCGGCATTGAGCAGGCATTTGAGTCCGTGAGTCCGCTGCTGCGCTCCGTGCATGTGCATGACAATCACGGGGAAAAAGATGAGCACCTGTGGCCCGGCGCGGGCACCATTGACTGGAAGCGGACGATGGAATTGCTCGGCACCGCTCCGCAGCCGCCTAACCTGGTGCTGGAGGTCGAGGGCGACCACGCGGGCAATCCCGACTTCGGTCCGCGGGTGCCGGAGAAGATGCGCGAGGCCTGGACGCTGCTCGAATCGTAGGTCTCCCGAATAAAAGAGAGAGGGAGTAAGCCGGGACGGAGCTCCCGGCACTTCTTTGATCCTGCTGATTTGATCCTGCTGTTTTCCGTCACAACGTACTTTGGGCTTGAGTTGAACCCAGGGTGGTCTCCGAAAAGTGACGCTCATCACACACCTGTGTGGTTTCCAAGGCTTATAGTAATTCGGGTTCCAAAGAAATCACGCGGCTCCCTGATTGGGCCGCAGCAACGCTTTTTCCTAAAGGATGAACCGTATGTCAGTAGAAGGCGGGGACAAGAGTCCCCAGATTTGGTCGAATACGCAGGCCTACGTGATGGCCGTGTTGTGTCTGCTGGTGGGCTTTGCCGTGGGCTATCTTCTGCGTGGCTCTGCCAGCAGCACCGCCCCGGCGCCGGTGGCGCAGCAGCCGGCCATGCCGCCGGCGGGTATGGGTGGCATGGGTCAGCAACAGCAGCCCACTCCGGAGCAGTTGAAGGCCATGGCCGATCAGCAGGCCGCTCCGCTCCTGGCGCAGCTCAAGAGCAAGCCCAATGATGCCGCGATGTTGACGCAGGTGGGCAACCTGTACTTCGACGCCAGGGTCTTCCCGACGGCCATTGATTACTACCAGAAGACTCTGGCGGTAACTCCCAAGGACGCCGCCGTGCGCACCGACATGGCCACCGCCATGTTCTATCAGGGCGACTATGACCATGCCATCGCCGAGTTCAACCGCGCCCTCCAGGATGATCCGAAGAACGGCAACGCACTCTTCAATCGCGGCATCGTCAAGTGGCAGGGCAAGATGGACGTATCTGGAGCGGTCGCCGACTGGGAACTGCTGTTGAAGCAGAATCCCAACTACGAGCAGGCCGACCAGGTAAAGATGTACATCGCCCAGGCCAAGAAGCACGCCAACATGAAGCCGGGCGAGAAGACCGATAAGCCGGCGATGTAATAGTTTGCACCTTTCCTGCAAATGTCTGTCAGCTCATGGAGAGGGGGGTTGGGGAATATGACCTACCCCTCTTTTACCCCTGTGTTAGATGCCACAGGCTAGAGGTCGTGAGCGGCACGCCAAGGGTAGGAAGAAAAGAACTCTAAAGAGCAAAAAGAGATGTTATCTAACTTATTATCTTGTAGATAGCGTTTCCAGTGCCAAGTTTCCGACACAGGGTTTTACAACGGCTACTGAATTGCATGAACTAGAGTACGGAGGCACTAAGTGAGACGGGTCGCGAAGTCAATTTCGGTCTTGGGGATAATGGTGGCGGCGCTTGCCTCGGCTTGGGCTGGCGTGCATCCCGTTCCACTGGACCCGAAGGCGGACCCTGCTACCTGCGTACAGTGCCACGAAGATAAGACGAAAGGTAAGTCGGTCCATTCGGCGATTGCCATGGGCTGTACCAGCTGTCACGAGATCCGAGTCAACCGAGATGTCACTCGCGTCAAGCTGATCACCACCACCACCGTCGCCCTCTGCATCACCTGCCACGCCGACAAAAAAGCTGCTGATATCCACGGCAAGGTTCACTCCCCGGCCGTTCGTGACTGCGTCAAGTGCCACGACACACACGTCAGCGAGAACAAGAATCAATTGCTTAAGCCGGAAAGCGGCGATAGCAAGTACACCAACCTCTGCCTTACCTGCCACAAGGTTGGCGTGGACGTTCCCAAGGACGGCAGCCGCCATGCGGCTCTGGACATGGGCTGCGACACCTGCCACGTAACGCACAAGACGGGCGAGCGCGGTAAGCGCGAATTTGATTTCCATCTGACCAAGGATGCCCCGGCGCTCTGCGTGGATTGTCACGATCCGAAGGACGCGACGCTACAGAAGGCGCACCAGGGCCAGCCCTTTGGTACGGCCGACTGCCTGAGCTGCCACGATCCGCACCAGTCCTCCAACAAGAAGTTGATGGCGCGCTTCACACACGTTCCCTTTGCCGGTGGCCAGTGTGACAGTTGCCACGCGCCGGCCAAGAGCGGAAAAGTGGTGCTGACGGCAGCCACTCCGAAAGAGATTTGCCTGACCTGCCACAGCGACAAGGGTGAGCAGATTGAGAAGGCCAAGGTTCAGCATCCGGGCGCGGCGGGCGATTGCGTTGACTGCCACAACCCGCATGCCAGCAGCCAGGCTGGACTGCCCAAGACAAATGGCGTTGATATTTGCCTGGGTTGCCATGCTGATCAGGCCGCGCAGGGCAAGAAGGCTCATGCGCACCAGCCGGCCTTCGAGCAGGGTTGCGGTACCTGCCACGAGCCGCACGGCGGAGACAATCTGCATCTGATGCGCGCCGCCACGCCGAACGCTCTGTGCCTGGAATGCCATGGCCCCGATGCCGCTCCGGCGAAGCTGGAGAGCGAACACCTGGTAACGATTTTTGGTGGCAAGGTGAAGTTGCCGGAAGATTACTTCAGCCGCGTGTCGGTTTTGCCGCTGAAGTATGGCGCGGGACACCCGGTAGTGGGGCATCCTGTCAGCGATCTGAAGGATCCGACAGATCCTTCCAAAATTGTGACTCCGATGACTTGCCTGACCTGTCATCAGCCGCACTCTTCGGCGCAGGCTGATCTACTGGTCAACGATCAGGCCAATAACCAGGCATTCTGCAAGACGTGCCACAAGGGTCTGATCCCGAACAGAAAGGCTGCTAGCTAAAGATGTTTGAAGTTCGCTCCATGTCGAAGCTGCAAGCGGTGGTTCTGGGATTGGTGGCGCTTGCCCTGTTGTGCGGGGCGCCCGCGAAGTCCTTTGCCGCAAAGAAGAAGGATGCCGCTCCGGCCCCAGCTCCCAAGGCCCCCAAGCCGTTGCCGAATTTCACGACCATCGTCTTTCCTGCGGCGCCCGCGGTGCCGCGCCTGAGGTACCTGGATTTCTTCTCCGCCGAGCGCCCCGATGTGCCGGTGGACAAGAAGGACAAACCGAAGGAGAAGGCCAGCTGGATGGATCGCTTGGCCGGTGTGAGCCCCGACAGCGGAAAGGAACCCGGCAAGCCCAAGCCGCGCTTCCAGTTGCTGGCGCCCTACGGTCTGGCGGTGGATTCCACCGGACTGCTGTATGTGGCAGACACCAAGGTGGGCGCCATCTTCATCTTCAACACGGAAAACAACGACGTCCAGTTCATCAAGCACGGCACGGACGCACATTTCAAGGCCATCTTCGGCCTGGCGATTGACGACGCCGACAACCTCTTTGTGGTGGATGGCGACGCCCACCACGTGCTGGTCTTTGACAAGAAGCACAAGCTGGTTTCGGGTTTCGGCGATTCCGAACTGCGCGATCCCTGCGGCATAGCGATTGATTCCGAAAATCGCCTTATCTACGTGGCCGACGTGGACCTGGATCAGGTCCTGGTGTTTGACGCCGACAGCTACAAGCTGTTGCGCAAGATTGGCGTGACCGGCAAAAAGCACGTCTCTACCGAAATTGGCGAATTCAGCAAGCCGACCAACGTGGCAGTGGACAAGGACGGCAATGTTTACATCACCGACACGCTCAACGACCGTGTCGAGATCTTTGATGCCGACGGCAACTTTATTCGCACCTTTGGCAAGAATGGCGACGGTCCCGGCGACTTCGCCCGTCCCAAGGGGATCGCGATCGACTCCGATGGTCACGTCTGGGTAGCGGACGCGATGTTGAATCGGCTACAGGTCTTTACCCCCGAGGGTTACCTGCTGATGGCAATCGGCAGTTTCGGAATCATGCCGGGGCAGTTTGAGACTTTGACCGGGCTTACGGTTGACAGCAAGAATCGAATTTTCACCGCTGAACAGATGTTGGGCAG
>Ga0181519_10001151_pt1 | contig 23190 bp, 22 predicted proteins | sample PEATcosm2014_Bin_26_FD_121102 | JGI IMG/M metagenome (GOLD analysis project Ga0181519, IMG submission 121102) | Peatland microbial communities from MTU Mesocosm Facility, Houghton, MI, USA - PEATcosm2014_Bin02_10_metaG | ecosystem: Environmental > Terrestrial > Soil > Wetlands > Peat | place...
CCCGTTTTCAAACCTCAGCGACCTGAGCAGAATAGTGGCGCGCGATCACACGTTCTTCCCTTTCATGAGAGCAGGCTGCTCGCGCGCTTACTGTCGGAAATGTCAAACTTTTACTGCCACCCCGGCAGAGCCGGGGGAACTCCCAACTTATTAGAATCCCAGGCGCCGCTCGGCGTCGCCTCTTCTCCAAACTGATGGCCGCCATGCGCATAATCATCCCGATGGCCCTCCTGCTCGCCCTCGCAGCTCCCGCCCTCGCCGGCGGACCGCCGCCCGCCGACCAGGACTGGCCCTGCAAGCAAAGGCGCACCGGCGCGATCAGCCGCGCCGCGATCTGGGCGGGACCGGCGGCGCAAGGGCGATGGGACGACGACAGCGAGGCCGCCGCGCTCGCCCACAAGCTCGCCTCGCGCCGCACCCCCATCGAGGAGGTCGCCCCCTTGGTCGACGCCTTCGCGCAAAAGGCGGGCGGCGACAAGGACAGGCGCCTCACCCTCGTGTTTGAGGGAACGCTCGACCTGATCAACGAGGAGCGCGACAAGGTGCTGGCGGGCATCGCGCGCTATGCGCGCGGCCAGCGCGCGCTGGCCGCGAAAGTGAGCGCGGACGCCGAAAAGGCCGCCGACGCGCAGGAAAAGCAGGGAGATCAGGGCGTCGACCAGGGCGTTTTGGCCCCGGAGACGCTGGAGAAGGCCAATCCCGAACTCAAATGGGACAAGCGCATTTTCAACGATCGCGCGCAGGCGCTGACCTATGTCTGCGAAAGCCCGGTGTTCTTGGAGCAGCGCGCCTTCGCCATCGCCCAGGCCATCCAGGAAAAGCTGTGAGAACCGAGCTTCAGCCCAACGCCAAGCTTATAAGAAAATAATAATTTTGGCCTTCAGCGGAACAGAACGGCTTGCCCCTGCGTTGTTCGCGCGGCCGCAAGTTCCGGCGACAGACCGGACGGCGGGAGGAAACGCAATGCAGGGCATGACACATGAATGTTCTGATCATCGAAAACGATTCTGTTGCCGGCTGCGTGCTCGCCGAGGGCCTGAAAGCGGAAGGGTTTGACGTCACCTTCGTCCAGCAGAGCGAAGACCCCGTGGAGACCGTCAAGGCGCTCAACCCCTGCGCCGTGGTGTTCGACTCTTCCTCGGCGGACGGCGCCGATCTCGAGACCTGCCGGGCGATGCGGCGCAACGGCCGCACCGAGCCGATCCTGTTCCTCAGCGATCGCCACGGTCCCGCCGACCGCGCCAACGGCCTGATGGCCGGGGCCGACGACTATATCGCCAAGCCCTTCGCCTTCGACGAATTCGTGGAACGCCTGCGGGCGCATCTGATGCACCACTCGATTTCCGACGATTCGCGCGAGCGCAGAAAAGTCGGCCAGCTCGTGCTGGACATGCACACGCGGCAGGCCCATTTCGGCAAGGTCCATATCCGCCTGACCCAGCGCGAGGCGGAACTGCTGAGCATTCTCATGGACAACGCCAACCAGCCGGTGTGCCGGGGCTCGATCTACGACCAGCTCTGGGGCGACCAGGGCTGCACCTCGCTGAATGTGGTGGACGTCTATCTGGGCTATCTCCGCACCAAGTTCACGGAGATCACCCGCGTCGGCGGTCCGTTCATCTCGACGGTGCGCGGGCGCGGTTTCATGCTCGACATCAACGGCTACAAATGCGCGGCGCGCTGATTTAACGCCCGCTCTCGTCATCCCCCGGCGCCTGAGAGCGCCGGGACGGAGCTTTCCATGCGACCTCCCGCATCCCGCCTCGGCGCGGCTGCCCTCGCTCTCGCCCTTTCCGCCGCCGCCTCGGGCGCGCAGCTTCCGCCGTCGGCCGCCGACATCCTGTTCGAGCGCCCGCAATTGCAGGCGCTCAAGCCCGGCGACAGCCTCGACTACAGCTACAGCTTCAAATCGGCCGACCAAAACCTGTTCGGCCCCTCGTTCGACGACCGCATCGGCCTTCGCATCGAGCCGGGCGACGCGCCGGACAAGAAAACGGTGGCGGTGGACATGTTTTCCAACGAGCGCCGCCGCGCGGCGGGGCCGTTCGAAGACATGACCGGCAACCCGCTGCTCACGCTGATGCTGGAAGAAAATCTCCAGCGCCTCGCCCGGATCTTCCAGGCCAATCCGCGCTACATCAAGACGGCGATCCGCCTCGCGCTGCGCAACGCCGTGGCGACCCCGGACCAGACCGCGGCGGGCGCGCCGGGCTGGCGGGTCGAGGTCGCCCCCTTCCGCGACGATCCCAACAAGGCGCGCATGCGCGGGCTCGACGCGCTCACCTACCTTTTCCGCGTGTCGCCGGACGCCCCGGGCGAGATCACCGAAATCGACATTTCCGCCCACGACGCCAAGGGCGGCGTCCTGTTCGAGGAGAGCGCCCGCTATGCCGGCAAGGCTCGCTAGATTTCTGGCCGCCCTGTGTCTGCTGTCGGGAGCGGCAAGCGGCGCCGCGCGGGCGCAGTCCCCGGCCAACGACTTCCCCACGGAGGCGCGGGCGGACTACATCTTCGCCTGCATGGCCGCCAACGGCCAGACCCGCGAGGTCCTGCAAAAATGCGCGTGCTCGATCGACGTGATCGCGTCGATCCTGCCCTACGACAAATATGTCGAGGCCGAGACGGTGCTGTCGATGCGCCAGGGCGTGGGACGCCAGGCCACGATGTTTCGCGGCGCCAATTTCGAGGCGATGGTGGCCGACCTGCGCCGCGCCCAGGCGGAAGGCGAAATCCGGTGCTTCTATTGAAAAGAGGGCGCCGGCGCGCTTGCTGAACGCGAAAACAGCAAAAAGTGAAAACCAATTTGCTGAGCTTGACAAACCCAAATTTTTGTTCATGCTTTGTTTCACGTGAAGCATCTGGCGTCAAGGTGATGATCTACAAAGCTTTTCTATTCCAGCGCTCCCTCGCGGCGGCGGGCGGACGCCGCTGCAACCGCAAGATTGCAGGTGCGAAAACCGACGTGTTTTGATCGCTTTTTCACACAAAAACGCAAAAAAACACGCGAATCCCATCAATTTTTCACGAATCCATTTCAACTCGGGATTGAAATTTCAAAAATTCGAGCCCGGGAGCCCCTCCCAGCCAAGACCAATAAAATACCATCGATTCCGATTCAAGGACGCGAGCAGTCGGACGCGCTGCCTTCTCCCCTTGCGGGAGAAGGTGGCCCCGAAGGGGCGATAGCCCGCCGCCTCGATGATCGCCAGCACATTGCGCGACGTGCCGCAGGCGGGATTGTGGTGGATGACGCCCTCGGTAACCTCAGGCAAGGCGGCTCTCCCGGGTTTCGGCAAGTTTGCGGCGGCGGACGGCCGCGCCGGCCTCATACCAGCCGCGCGTGGCGTTGACGATTTTCACCACCGTCAGCATGACCGGCACTTCAATGAGCACGCCGACGACCGTCGCGAGCGCCGCGCCCGATGAAAAACCGAACAGGCTGATCGCCGCGGCCACCGCGAGTTCGAAGAAATTGCTGGCGCCAATCAGCGCCGAAGGCGCGGCCACGCAATGCGCCTCGCCGGTCATGCGGTTGAGCAGATAGGCGAGGCCCGCGTTGAAATAGACCTGGATCAGGATGGGAACGGCGAGCAGCAGGATGACCAGCGGCTGCGCGATGATCTGCTCGCCCTGAAAACCGAACAGCAGCACCAGCGTCGTCAAAAGCGCGACCAGCGACAGCGGCTGCAAGCGGCCGAGCAGACCCTTCAGCGCCGTCCCGCCGCCGGACGCCAGAACCGTCCGGCGCAAAATCTGCGCGGCGATGACGGGAACGACGATGTAGAGGACCACCGACAGCACCAGCGTCGACCAGGGCACGGTGATGGCGGAGAGGCCGAGCAGCAGGCCGACGATGGGCGCGAAGGCCACCACCATGATGACGTCGTTGAGCGCGACCTGGCTCAGGGTGAAATGCGGCTCGCCGTCGGACAGGTTGCTCCAGACGAACACCATGGCCGTGCAGGGCGCGGCGGCGAGCAGGATCAGGCCGGCGATATAGCTGTCGATCTGGTCGGCGGGCAGCCAGCCGCGAAACAGCCCGCCGATGAACAGCCAGGCCAGCAGCGCCATCGAGAACGGCTTGACCGCCCAGTTGACGAACAGGGTCACGCCAATGCCGCGCCAGTGCTCGGCGACCTGCGACAGCGCGGAAAAATCGATTCTGACCAGCATCGGCACGATCATCAGCCAGATCAGCGCGGCGACCGGCAGGTTGACCCTGGCGATCTCGGCCGCGCCGATGGCATGGAAGACAGCCGGAAACCAATGGCCGAGCGCAACGCCGGCGGCGATGCACAGCGCGACCCACAGGGTCAGATAGCGTTCGAACGTGGACATGAAGAAACTCCGGCGAGACCGGCGGAAACCGGGTCGGGTTGAATGGCGGGGATCAGGATTGCGCGGGAGCGGGACCGGAGGTCGAGCCCTCCATCTTTCCGATTTCCCTCAGTTTGGCGGAAAGCGTCAGCCTGTCGAGCGCGCCGATCGGGAAGGCGGTGAAGATGTTGATGCGGTTGCGCAGATAGCGCAGCGCCAGATTGAAGGCGCGCTCCTTCTCGATGTCGGTTCCCCCGACGGCGGCGGGATCCTCGATGCCCCAGTGCGCCGTCATCGGCTGTCCCGGCCACCAGGGACAGACTTCGCCGGCGGCGTTGTCGCAGACGGTGAAGACGAAATCCAATTGCGGCGCCTCCGGCCCGGAAAATTCGTCCCAGCTCTTGGAGCGGGCGCCCTGCGTCGGATAACCGCTGGCCGCCAGCACCTTCAGGGCGAAGGGATTGACCTCGCCCTTGGGATGGCTTCCAGCGGAGAAAGCCCGGAATTTGCCGGCGCCGGCCTGTTCCAGGATTTTCTCGGCCATGATCGAACGGGCGCTGTTGCCCGTGCACAGGAACAACACGTTGTAGATGCGGTCAGTCATCGAGGCGACCCTTTTCGGGACAGCAGGGAACGAGATCGTCGATCAGCGGCGCGCACAGGTCGGCGCGACCGCCGCAACAATCCTTGAGCAGGAAGAGGACGAGCTGGCGCAGGTGAGAAAGGTCGGCGCGGTAGATGATCGAACGGCTGCGCCGCTCGCCGGCGACGAGTCCGGCGTTGGCGAGGATCGACAGATGCGCCGACAGCGTGTTCTGCGGCACGCCGATCAGACGCGCCAACTCGCCCGCCGGGACGCCCTCGGGCTCGCGGCTGACCAGCAGCCTGAAGGTTTGCAGGCGCGTGGCCTGCGACAGCGCGGACAGAGCCGCCAGTGCGCTTGGTTCATCCATATATCCAGAATACTGGAAATAAAGATGAGAGGCAAGGCCGCAGCCGATCAGCTCGCGCTGGCGTCGGCGCAAGCACAGGGCGTCGACCGCCCCGGAATTCTCCACATCTTAAAACAACGCGTTAACACCTTGGTGACCTTCGCGACCCTAGCTTCCTTCGGCATGAATCGAAGGAGACCATCCATGTCGGACAGTTTGGATGTTACAGGTGAACGCATTCGCAGCATCGTCGAACGCATCGAGCATATCGAGGAAGAAATCAAAGCCCTGAACGAGGGCAAGAAGGAAATCCTCCAGGAAGCCAAGGGCGAAGGCTACGATATCAAGGTCATCAAGGAGATCATCCGCCTGCGCAAGCAGGACAAGGACGAGCGCGACGAGCATGAGTCGCTGCTCGACCTCTATCTCAGCGCCATGGAATCGTCGGGCGCGGATCAGGCAAAGGCCGCGTAAATCGCGAAGCCCACGCGCCAAGAGCCTCCCCAGGACGCCACGCGCAAGGGGGGGCTCGGACGAACACAGCCAACGCAAGAGTCCCAACGAGATCGCCGGTCTCGTTGCGGTGTCGCGAGGGAATACCGGCAAGGACAAGCCGAATGATGTTTCAGTCGTCGCCGCAACGCTTCCGGCAGGCGAACGCCGCCAAAAAACTTCGGCCATGCGGCAGCCCAAGGTAATTCTACTGACAAGCCCCTGTCTTTAAGCCGCCCGCCTCGATCCTTACGTGTTCCTTATATGCGGCAGGCGCCTTTCATATGGAAGCCTTACGCGGCTCGGCGCCATTTTCCGCCCATGGACACGCAAAGGAGCGAAACCATGTCGGACGCGCTTTTTATCCTTCTCGGCTTGGGTCTCATGGGCGTCATGGCGCTCTACGCGCACGCGCTCACGCGCGCTTGAAGGAGGCTCTCATGTTCGAACCGCTTGCCGGCCTCCTGGTCGCCTTGGCCTTGGCCGCCTATCTCGTTCTCGCGCTGCTCAAGCCGGAACGCTTCTGACGCAGGAGCACTCTCATGACAATCACAGGATGGCTGCAGATCAGCCTCGTCCTCGGCCTCGCGCTGGTCGCGGTCCGCCCGCTCGGGCTCTACATGGCCGCCGTGTTCGAGGGTCGCCGCACCTTCATGACGCCCGTGCTCGGGCCGGTCGAGCGCGGTTTTTACTGGCTTGCCGGCGTCAAGCCGGAAAGGGAGCACGGCTGGCTCGCCTATACGCTGGCCATGCTGATGTTTTCCGCGCTGGGCTTCGCCTCGCTCTACGCCATCCTGCGGCTGCAGGCGTATCTGCCGCTCAATCCGCAGGGTTTTGACAACGTCGCGCCGGATCTCGCCTTCAACACGGCGATCAGCTTTCTCACCAACACCAACTGGCAGGCCTACGCCGGCGAAACCACCATGAGCCATTTCTCGCAGATGGCCGGGCTCACCGTGCACAATTTCCTTTCCGCCGCCACCGGCATCGCCCTGGCGCTGGCGGTGACCCGCGCGTTCTCGCGAGCGAGCGCGCAAACGCTCGGCAATTTCTGGGTCGATCTCACCCGTTGCACGCTCTACGTGCTGCTGCCGCTCGCGCTCCTCGTCGCGCTCGGCTTCATCGCGACCGGCGTGCCGCAGACGCTCGCGGCTTCCGTGGACGCCACCACGCTCGAAGGCGTGAAACAGACCATCGCCATGGGACCGATGGCGAGCCAGGAGGCGATCAAGCAGCTCGGCACCAACGGCGGCGGCTTCTTCAACGCCAACGCGGCGCACCCCTTCGAAAACCCCGGCGCCTTCGCCAACATCCTGCAAATCTGGTCGATGCTCACCGTTTCCGCCGCCCTGCTGATCATGTTCGGCAAGATGGTCGGAGTCGAGCGGCAGGGCTGGGCGCTGCTCGGCGCGGTCGGCGTGATCCTCGTCAGTGGCGTCGCGCTGGTCTACGCCGCCGAAACCGCCGGCAATCCCATGCTCACCGCGCTCGGACTCGATCCCGCGCAGGGCAATCTCGAAGGCAAGGAACTCCGCTTCGGCCAGGCGCTCACCGCGCTCTATGTCGCGGTCACCACGGGCCTGTCGTGTGGCGCCGTCAACGCCATGCACGATTCGCTCACGCCGCTGGGCGGTCTCGTCCCGCTGTTCCTGATCCAGCTCGGCGAGGTGCTGCCGGGCGGCGTCGGCTCGGGACTTTACGGCATCCTGGTGTTCGCGGTGCTCAGCGTGTTCATCGCCGGCCTGATGGTGGGACGCACGCCGGAATTCCTCGGCAAGAAGATCGAGGCGCGGGAAATCAAGCTCGCCATGCTCGCGGTGCTGATCCTGCCGCTGGCGATCCTGGGCTTCTCCTCGGTCGCGGCGGTGCTGCCCACGGCGCTCGCCAGCCTCGCCAACTCAGGCCCGCATGGCCTGTCGGAAATCCTCTACGCCTACACCTCCTCGGCCGGCAACAACGGCTCCGCCTTCGCCGGCCTCAACGCCAACACGCCCTGGTGGAACACCACCACCGCCATCGCCATGGTCATGGGCCGCTTCGGCTACGTCGTGCCCGTCATGGCCATGGCCGGGTCGATCGTCGCGAAAAAGAAGGCGGCGGAAAGCGCCGGAACCTTCCCGACGCACGGCCCGCTGTTCGTCGGCCTGCTGGTCGGCGTCATCCTCATCGTCGGCGGCTTGCAGTTCTTCCCCGCCCTCGCCCTTGGCCCCATCGTCGAGCACTTTTTGATGCTCGCCGGCAAGACGTACTAGGAGTTTTCTCCATGTCCGCGAAATCCGAAACGCGCAAGGCGCTGGCCGTGTTCGATCCCGCCGTGATCATCGAGGCGGCGGTCGAATCGGTCAAGAAACTCGCGCCGAACCGCCTGATGCGCAATCCCGTGATCTTCGTCACGGAAGTCGTCGCCGCCCTGGTCACCGTGCTGTGGCTGCGCGATTTCGTGCGCGGGACCGGCTCGCCGTTCTTCTCCGGGCAGATCGCCGCCTGGCTGTGGTTCACCGTGCTGTTCGCCACCTTCGCCGAAGCCATCGCCGAAGGGCGCGGCAAGGCGCAAGCCGCGACGCTGCGCGCCACCCGCAGCGACACCATGGCGAAACGGCTGATCGATCCGACCGGCCGCAACCATCTCGCGGCGGTGACGGAAAACGTCAACGCCCTGTCGCTGCGCCTGGGCGACGTGGTGCTGGTCGAAGCCGGCGAGATCATTCCCTCCGACGGCGAAATCATCGAAGGCGTGGCCTCGGTGAACGAAAGCGCCATCACCGGCGAATCCGCGCCCGTGATCCGCGAGGCCGGCGGCGACCGCTCGGCGGTGACCGGCGGCACGACCGTGCTGTCGGACTGGGTCAAGGTGCGCATCACCGCCCAGCCCGGCGAAACCTTCATTGATCGCATGATCGCGCTGGTGGAAGGCGCGGAGCGGCAGAAGACGCCGAACGAACTGGCGCTGTCGGTGCTGCTGGCGGGACTCACCCTGATCTTCCTGATCGCGGTGGTCACGCTCTACGGCCTCGCGGTCTATTCCGGCGCGGTTCCCTCCGTGGTGGTGCTGGTGGCGCTGCTTGTCACGCTGATCCCCACCACCATCGGCGGCCTTTTGTCGGCGATCGGCATAGCCGGGATGGACCGCCTTGTGCGCTTCAACGTGCTCGCCACCTCCGGCCGCGCCGTGGAAGCGGCGGGCGACGTGGACACGCTGCTGCTCGACAAGACGGGAACCATCACCTTCGGCAACCGCATGGCGACCGAATTCCTGACCCTGCCGGGCATCGACCCGCGCCGGCTGGCGGAAGCTGCGCTGCTCGCCAGCCTCGCCGACGAGACGCCGGAGGGCCGCTCCATCGTCGCCTTGGCGAAAAGCGAATACGGCATCGGCGAACCCGATCTTTCCCGCGACCATCCGGTGGTGATTCCCTTCGCCGCGCAGACGCGCCTGTCCGGCGTCGATCTCGACGAGCGCAGACTGCGCAAGGGCGCGGTGGATTCCGTGCTGAAATTCGCCGGCTTCTCGCCAGAGCGCGCCCCCAGTGCGTTCCGCGCGGCAGTGGACCGCATCAGCCGCGCGGGCGGCACGCCGCTGGCCGTCGCCGAATTCTTGACGCAGGCCGCGCCGGCCCATGCGGTTGGCGCGCAAGCGGTCGCGACGGAGTCCGGCACGCTGCTCGGCGTGATCGCGCTCTCGGACGTGGTCAAGCCCGGCATCAAGGAGCGTTTCGCCGCGCTGCGCGCCATGGGCATCAAGACGGTGATGATCACCGGCGACAACCCGCTCACCGCCGCCGCCATCGCCACGCAGGCCGGCGTGGACGATTTCCTCGCCGAAGCCACGCCCGAGGACAAGCTGAAGTTCATCAGAAAAGAGCAGACCGGCGGCCGCCTCGTCGCCATGTGCGGCGACGGCACCAACGACGCGCCCGCGCTCGCCCAGGCCGATGTCGGCGTGGCCATGCAGACGGGAACGCAGGCCGCCCGCGAGGCCGGCAACATGGTCGATCTCGACAGCGACCCGACCAAGCTGATCGAGGTGGTGGAAATCGGCAAGCAGCTCCTCATGACGCGCGGCTCGCTCACCACCTTCTCCATCGCCAACGACGTGGCGAAATATTTCGCCATCCTGCCCGCGCTGTTCGTCGCGACCTATCCGGAACTCGGCGCGCTGAACGTCATGCATCTGGCGTCGCCGCAATCGGCGATCCTGTCGGCGGTGATCTTCAACGCCCTGATCATCGTCACGCTGATTCCGCTGGCCTTGAAGGGGGTCAAGTATCGCGCGGTCGGCGCCGCCGCGCTGCTGCGGCGAAACCTGCTCGTCTACGGCCTCGGCGGCCTGCTCGCGCCGTTCATCGGCATCAAGCTGATCGACCTCGCGGTCGCCGCGCTGCATCTGGCGTGAGACCATAGCGCACCGCGCGTCTCCCTTCTCCCCTCGCGGGAGAAGGTGGCTCGCGCCAAGCGCGAGACGGACGAGGGGCGCCGCGACAACTCCCCTTGACCGGAATTCTTCGAGACAACTTGGAGACAACAATGACCCACTTCCGCCCCGCCCTGGTCCTGCTGCTGCTGTTCACGGCGCTGACCGGCCTCGTCTATCCCCTCGCCCTCACCGGCGTCGCCAGGGCGCTGTTTCCGGCGCAGGCCGGCGGCAGCCTGGTGATCCACGACGGCAAGGTGGTCGGCTCCGCGCTGATCGGCCAGAACTTCGCCTCCGAGGTCTATTTCCAGCCGCGCCCCTCCGCGACCAGCGCGCCAGATCCCAAGGACGCCAGCAAGACCATCGACGCGCCCTACAACGCGGACAATTCGTCGGGCTCGAACCTCGGCCCGACCTCCAAGGCCCTGATGGACCGGGTCAAGGCGGCGGCCGACGCCCGACGCGCCGACGGCTGGAAAAACCCGCTGCCCGCCGACGCGCTGACGACCTCGGCATCGGGCCTCGACCCCGACATTTCCCCCCAATATGCGCTTGCCCAGGTCCCCCACCTCGCGGAAACGCGCGGCATGGACGAGGCGCGGCTGCGCGCCCTGGTCGACGCGCACACCAGGGGACGCTGGCTCGGCCTGATCGGCGAACCGCGCGTGAATGTACTGTCTCTGAACATGGCGCTGGACGCTGTACAATAGCTCATGGCCGAGACCACACGAGACCGCCGCCCCGATCCCGACGCGCTGCTGGCGCTGACCGATGACGGGCGGCGCGGGCGGCTAAAGGTGTTCCTCGGCGCCGCGCCCGGCGTCGGCAAGACCTACGCCATGCTCGCCAACGCCCGAAGGCTCAAGGCTGACGGGCAGGACGTGCTGGTCGGCCTGATCGAGACCCACGGCCGCGCCGAGACGGCGGCGCTCACGGAGGGCCTCGAAATCCTGCCCCGCCGCGTCGTCGATTACCGCGAGCGCAAAATCGAGGAATTCGATTTAGAAACCGCGCTGGCGCGAAAACCGAAGCTGATCGTGGTGGACGAACTCGCCCACACCAACGCGCCCGAGAGCCGCCATCCCAAGCGCTGGCAGGACGTGGAAGACCTGCTCGACGCCGGCATCGATGTCTGGACCGCCCTCAACATCCAGCATCTCGAAAGCCTCGCCGACGTGGTCAGCCGCGTCACCGGCGTGCAGGTGCGCGAAACCGTACCCGACAACGTGCTGGCCAAGGCGCAGGACGTGGTGCTGGTGGACATCACGCCGCAAGAGCTGATCCAGCGGCTGCATGAGGGCAAGGTCTACGTGCCCGAAACCGCGAAGCGCGCGACACAGAAATTTTTTACCCCAGGCAATCTCACGGCCTTGCGCGAACTGGCGCTTCGCCGCACCGCCGACCGGGTGGACGACCAGATGGTCGACTACCTGCGCCAGAACGCCATCGAGGGACCGTGGGAAACCTCCGACACTCTGCTGGTCTGCATCGGCGCCGACGAGGGCGCGGACGTCGTCGTGCGCGCCGCGGGACGGCTGGCGACGCGGCTCAACGCCTCCTGGATCGTCGTCCACGCGGAACGGCCGGGTTACGAGGAAACCAATCCGGCGAGGCTGAAGCGCCTCGACGCGGCGCTGCATCTGGCGGAACGGCTCGGCGCGGAAACGCGGCGGCTGATCGCGAGCGACGGGGTCGGGGAGATCCTGCGGCTGGCGCGCCGCGAAAACGTCACCCAGCTCGTGGTGGGCCGCCCGCGCGCGTCGCCGTGGGGGCGCCTGACGGGCGCGGGCTTTGTCGCCGCCCTGGCGCAACAGGCGCCGGACATCGCCCTTCTCGTGGTCAACACGCCCGAACCCGCGCCCGTGCAGCGCGTTTTCGCCCTCGCGGCGCGGCCGGCAAAGCTTTGGCCCGGCCTCGCCGCCGCCGCGTTCGCCGTGGCCGTGGCGGTGGGTGTGGGCCACGCGCTGACGCTGGTGCTCGACCTGCCCAATCTCTCCATGGTGTTCCTGCTGGCCGTGCTCGGCTGTTCGGCGACCTATGGCCTGTGGTCGGCGGTGGCGGCTTCGTTCCTGTCGTTCCTCGCCTACAATTTCTTCTTCATTCCGCCGATTTACACCTTCACCATCGCCGAACCGCAGGAAGTGTTGTCCCTGCTGGTGTTCCTGATCGTGGCGGTGCTCACGGGATCGCTGGCGGGCCGCGTGCACGACCAGGCGGCGGCGGCGAGCCTGCGCGCCCAGAACATCGCTTCGCTCTATGACTTCTCCAGAAAACTTGCCGGCGCGGCGCGCCTCGAGGATGTGCTGTGGGCCTCGGTGACCCATCTCCACCGCACGCAGGGCGGTCCGGTCGTGCTGCTGCTGCCCGAGGGCGGCGAGGTCCAGCTCCGCGCCGCCTGGCCGCCCGATCGCGAACTGTCGGCCGGCGAGATCAGCGCCGCGCAATGGTGCCTGGACAAGCAGGAATTTTCGGGCTGGCGCACCAACACCCTGCCCAATCTCGCCATGCAGTTCCGCCCGATCCTGAGCCCGCGCGGCGCGGTCGGGGTCTGCGGCTTCATGCCGAAATCCAGCGATGCGCCGCTCTCGCCGGAACGGGAGCGCGAACTCACGGCGCTGCTCGAACAGATGGCGCTCGCCATCGACCGCTCGCTGCTGATCGGCGAGGCCGTACGCGCCGCCGCGCTGGAAGACAACGAAAAACTGCGGACCACGCTGCTGTCGTCGCTTTCGCACGATTTGCGCACGCCGCTGTCCTCCATCACCGGCGCGGTGACGACCTTGCGGCAATTCGGCGCGCAAATGCCCGAGCGCGACCGCGACGATCTGCTGGCGTCCATCGAGGAGGAAACGGCGCGGCTGTCGCGCTTCGTCGCCAACCTGCTGGACATGTCGCGGATCGAATCCGGCGCGCTCAAGCTGCGGCGCGACTATATCGAGCCCTCCGAGAGCGTACGCGCGTCCGCCGAGCGCATCCGCAAGGCTTTCCCCGGGTTCAAAGTCGAAACCAGCGTGGCGCGCGACCTGCCGTTCATCCGCGGCGACGCCCAGATGCTGGAGCAGGTGCTGTTCAACCTGCTCGACAACGCGCATAAATATGGCGGAGAGGCCGGCGCGGTTATGCATGCCCGGCTGGAGGGCGATGTGGTGGTCATCAGCGTCAGCGACGACGGGCCGGGCGTGAAGCCCGCCGATCTCCCGCGCATCTTCGAGAAATTCTTCCGGGCCGGGCGATCCGACGGCCGCAAGGCCGGGACCGGGCTCGGCCTGTCGATCTGCAAGGGGCTGGTGGAAGCCATGGGCGGGACGATCGAGGCGCAAAGCCCGGCGGCGCGCCGGCGCGGCACGCGCATCCTGCTACGCTTCCCGGCCGCGCGGATGAAGGCGGAGCCGGCATGAAGACGCGCGTCCTGGTGGTCGACGACGAGGCCCCGATCCAGCGTTTCCTGAAACCGGCGCTGACCGCCAGCGGCTATGACGTGCTGACGGCGGACACCGGCCGGCAGGCGCTGCATCTCATCGCCACCGCCGCGCCCGACGTGATCGTGCTCGACCTCGGCCTGCCGGACATGGAGGGCAAGGAGGTGCTGGCGCAGGCGCGCGCATTTTCGCAGGTTCCCGTCATCGTGCTGTCCGCGCGCGACCGCGAGGCGGAGAAGATCGCCGCGCTCGACCTCGGCGCCGACGATTACGTGGAAAAACCCTTCGCCATCGGCGAGTTCATGGCGCGGCTGCGCGCGGCCTTGCGCCACGCGGCGCGCACGGAGAAGGAGACCGCCAACTATGAGGCGGAAGGTCTCAGCGTCGATCTCGACCGCCGCCTGGTCAGCCGCGACGGCGTGGCCGTCAAGCTGACGCCCAAGGAATTCGACCTGCTCGCCGTGCTCGTGCGCCACGCCGGCAAGGTGGTGACCCACAAGCAGATCCTGACTCAGGTCTGGGGGCAGGCCCACGCGGGAGACACTCAATATCTGCGGGTCTTCGTCGGCCAGCTCCGGGCCAAGATCGAGCCCTCGCCGGACTCTCCGCGGCTGATCCAGACCGAGGCCGGCGTGGGCTATCGGCTGTGCGCGAGCGGATAGACCCGCAATCGGATGGCGCTCCCGAAAGCGTCAGCGCGCGCGCGCGCCGTCGCCACCTTGTCGCTCAGCCTCAGCGCGAACAGGCCCCGCGAGTTCGTCGGGGCCTTTGCGTGGCGAAGGCGGATCGCTTCGCCATGGGTGAGCTGCGCTTAAAATATTGAAATAAATGTATTTTAGCCACGCTTGCTCCGCACGCGCCCCTGCGGTAACGACAATGGCGCGACCTCGATACAAGCAGCGCCCGATGCAAGACGCGTCGGCAGAGAGTCGGCCAATCGCGCCCGCTGGCCGATGGCGCCGGCGCATTCGCGATGCGACCGACAATTGGCAAGGCCCCGACCCTGAACAGTGCAACCGTATCTTGAGCGTACAACGCTGCATGAACGTCAAACTGGACTCTTCTCACGCCGCCCTCCTGCAAGATCCCTCGCGCATCGCCGCGCTTCGCGCCACCGGCCTGCTCGACAGCCCGCCGGAAGAGGCGTTCGACCGGCTGGCGAATCTGGCGCGACGCATGCTCGACGCGCCGGTGTGCCTGGTCTCGCTGGTCGAGATCGACCGCCAGTTCTTCAAGAGCTGCGTCGGCCTGCCGGAGCCCTGGGCCAGCATCCGCCAGACCCCGCTGTCCCATTCCTTCTGCCAGCATGTGGTCGCCACGGGCGCCCCGCTGGTGGTCGAGGACGCCCGGAAACATCCCTTGTTGCGTGAAAACCTCGCCATCCGCGACCTCAACGTGATCGCCTATCTCGGCATACCCCTGGTGACGCCCGACGCGCAGGCGATCGGAAGTTTTTGCGCCATCGACACAAGGTCGCGCGCATGGACGCCGGACGAAATCGCGCTGATGCGCGACCTCGCGGACTCCGTGATGAGCGAAATCGCCTTGCGGCACACCACCATCAACGCGCTGCGCCAAAGCGAAGCGGAGCTGCGCCGGCGCAACGCCGAGCTCGTGGCGGCTGTCGAGGACGCCAGGGCCGCGCGCCATCAGGCCGAGCAGGCCGCGACCGCGCTGGGCAAGAGCAAGGCGCGGCTGGAAAAGGTGCTGGAGGTCGAGACCGTCGGGGTGATGTTCTGGGATGTTTCGACGGGACGCCTGACCGACGCCAACGACACCTTCCTCAACGTGATGGGCTACAGCCGCGGCGAACTCGAGGCGGGCGCGCTGAGCTGGCAAAAATTCACGCCGCTCGAACACCACGAGGCCAGCCTCTCCGAGTTGAAAAAATTCGAGGCGAGCGGACGCGTCGGCCCCTTCGAGAAGGAATATCTGCGCAAGGACGGCGCGCGGCGGTGGTTCGTGTTCGCCGGCAGTTCGCTCGGCGGCGATTGCTGCGTGGAATTCTGCGTGGATATTTCCGACCGCAAGCACGCCGAGGCGGCGCTGCGCCTGAGCGAGGAAAGATTCCGCAACGCGGTGGCCGACGCCGCCATCGGCTTCGCCATGGGCACGCCCGACGGCGCCTATATCGACGCCAACCCCGTCTACTGCGCCATCACCGGCTACAGCGTCGACGAGTTGCGGCGCATGACCTTTCACGACATCCTGCATCCCCAGGACGTCGCCGCCAACATGGAGGCCGCGCGCCGGATGCTGAGCGGCGAGGCCGCGAGCTGCGTCTTCGAGAGCCGCTATCGCCGCAAGGACGGGCGGGACGTCTGGGTGCGCAAGAGCCTGTCGACCACAAGCGACGACGACGGCCAGATCAAATGGGTGGTGGCGCTGATCGAGGACATCAGCGAACGCAAGGACGCGGAAGCCGGCCTCCAGCGCCTGAACGCCACGCTGGAGGAACGCGTCCGCGCGGAGGTCGGAGAACGCGAGGCGGCGCAGGCCCGGCTCGCCCAGGCCGAAAAGCTCAGCGCCCTCGGCCAGCTCGCCGGCGGCGTCGCCCACGACTTCAACAATATCGCGCAGGCCGTCACCGGCGGGGCCAGCATGATCGCGCGCCATGCCGACAATCCCGCCAAGGTGCGGCGCTTCGCCGGCATGCTCGTGGAATCCGCCGCCCGCGCCGCCTCCATCACCCGGCGGCTGCTGTCGCTCGCCCGCCGCGGCGACCTCAGGGCCGAGGCGATCGCGATCGCGCCGCTGCTGCAAGGGTTGGCCGAATTCCTCGGCCATACGCTCGGGTCCAATGTGGCGCTGCGCGTGGAGGCGCCGGCGGACCTGCCGCCGGTTTCCGTCGACAAGGCGCAACTGGAGACGGCGCTGGTCAATCTCGCCACCAACGCGCGCGACGCCATCGCCGGCGCCGGCGCGATCACCTTCAAGGCGAAGCTGGAGCGACTGCCGCGCGGGCGCGAAAAGGTCGGGCTGGCGCCGGGAACCTACGTCCGGGTTTGCGTGGCCGATGACGGAAGCGGCATGGACGCGGTGACGATCAAACGGGCGGTGGAGCCGTTCTTCACCACCAAGGCGCCCGGCAGGGGCACGGGCCTGGGCCTGCCGATGGCGCGTGGCTTCGCCGAGCAATCCGGCGGCGCGCTGGACATCCGCAGCGCGGTCGGGCGCGGCGCGACGGTCTCGATCTGGCTGCCTGTCGCCGAAGAGGCGCAGGCCTCGCGCATCGACGAGAGCGCAGCGCCGCGCATGCCGAACGGGCCGAAGCGGATCCTGCTGGTCGACGACGACGACGCCATCCGCGAGATCCTCAAGGGCGAACTCACCGACGCCGGCTTCGCGGTGATCGACGCCACCGGCGCCGCGATGGCGCTGACCGCGCTGGCATCGGGTGAACAGGTGGACCTGCTGATCTCCGACCTGTCGATGCCCGGCCTGGACGGCCTGGCGCTGATCCGGGCCGCGCAGGAGCGGCGCAAGCAGGAGAAGCGCGGGCGTCTGCCGGCGATCCTGCTCACCGGCTATGCGGGCGACGCGGCGACGCTGGCGCTCGGGGACGCCGCGAGCGGCGCCATCTGCCTGCTCAGGAAGCCGGTCACCGGCTGCGAACTCGCCGAACGCGCCGCGATGATGCTGGAGCTGCCGCCATGAAAGCCTCGTGACAGGGTTCAAAAAAGATCGCGCCTTCATGGAAGAAGCAGCCAGAGCTTCCGCTCCAGTCAGGCGCCATAGCCGACCAGCGCGCCGTTCGCGCCGATCACGCGATGACAGGGGATGACGATGGCGACGGGGTTTTTGTTGTTGGCGAGGCCGACGGCGCGCGCGGCCCCGCCGGCGCCGATCTGGCGGGGCGAACACGGCGTGGCCTCGGTCGCCCCGCTGGGACCGCAAGCGCTGAAGGTCGTGCTTCGCCTTCCCAAACTCGGGCTGCTGCCGGGGATCATCGCGCGGCTGCGGCGCCTGTTCGATCTCGCCGCCGATCCCGAACCGGCGAACTGAAGCTGGTCAATCTCGCCCAGGGCGGTCTGCGGGCCGAGATCGCGCCGCCAAGGCAAATCGATGTTTGAAGCAGGCGGCGGCGCTCAAGAACCCAACGTCAGCATTTTTGTCTCAAAAGATTGTGAGCGGACAATCTTCCACGCAAGCCCGTGCGCCCCGGTTCAGGATTCGGGCGGACTCGCGTTGACCCTCGCCCAAATGCATGACCGCCACGGCGGGCCCGGGGGCGGCGTCCATCGCGGCGGCGTCTATCATGGCGGACACAATGTGGTTCGCGGCGGCCACAACACCGTCGTGGTGGGCGGACGCGGCGCCTGGGGTCGCGGTTATCGCTGGGCGCCCGGCGGCGCCATCGCGGCGGGCGCCGCGGTCGGCTTCCTGGCGGCGGGCGCCGCGGTCGGCTTCCTGGCGGCGGGCGCCGCCGTGGCCTATACCTCCACGCGGCCGCCGGCCCCCGGATTGTGCTGGTATTATCGGGACCCGAGCTACACTTCGGGTTTTTGGGACGTGTGCCCGTGAACTGATCGCAAGCCGTGACAGACTGACGGTCGTCATCGTCGCCGCCGATTTGGGCGGCGGCGAATTTTTACGCCTGAGCAGGATGCGCGAGGGCGGCGCCTTTTCAGATCGGCGCGTGCGGGGCCTGCGGGGGATGCAGGGCGTCGCGCAGTTGTTGCTCTTTTTCGTGGTCGAAGGAGGTGCGCAGCACCACGCCGCCCATGCCCTTGATGCCGTCGAGCACCTTGTCCGCGGTCATCTTGCGGATGAGGACGAACAGCACGGCGTTGCCGGGCTGGACGGATTCGGCGAGGTCCGTCATGAACTTGTCGTCGATGCCGAAGTCCGCCAGCTTGCCGCCGAGTGCGCCCGTGGCCGCGCCGATGGCCGCGCCCGCGAGCGGCATCAGGAAGATCGTGCCGATCAGCATGCCCCAAAACCCCCCGGACACGGCCCCGGCCGCCGCGGCGTTGAACAGCTGGTTGAGCTTCACGTGGCCGTCGGCGCCCTTCACGGCGATCACGGCGTCGCCGATCTCGATCAGATATTCCTTCTGCATGTCGAACAGGCGCGTGCGCACCGTTTCGGCGTCATGCTCGCTGGGATAGACGATGGCTATGAGGTCAGACATGATGATCTCCCTGGAATTCATTGCAGTCGATGAAACGCCGCAGCCGCGATCCGGTTTGCGCGGACGGCAGGGAAGGGCTATGCCCGTTGTGCGAAAATATCGCGACGGCCGCAGCCCGGACGCTCGCGCCCTCCAGTCTGAAGGCCGCCGCTCAGGCGCCGCTCGCCAGGAAGGCCACGAATTTCAGGATTTCCGCGCGTAGCGCGCGGTCCTTGACCTTGGCGAAATGTTCGAGCAATTCGATGACTTCGAAGATGTCGCCAGCGGCGTCGTCGGGGGGATCGGCAAAGCCCGGCGGCGGATCGTTCACGATCTTGGCGGAGGTCGGATCGAAAAAGGCGTGAAGCGAGATTCCCAGACATTCCGCGGCATCGCGCAGGGTGCGGGGCGGAATGCGCTCGACGCCGTTTTCGTAACGTTCGAGAATTTCCGGGTCGATCTTGAGCGCCGCGCCCAATGTCTCGAGATCGTAGCCCTTGGAGACGCGGAATATCCGCAAGCGCCGTCCCACGATCGAATCGGTTGCAGAAACCTGCATGTCGAAGATCCCCGAGAAATTCAACAACAAAAAGGCCCCGCGCCGAGACCGCCCGGATTGCAATCGAGCTGGAGCCTGACCTTGAACTCACAAACCGGAATGTTAGCATGGAGAAACCCGGAAGTCTTTACCGGCCGCGAGGGAGCGGATCGCGCCAACGCGCGTTGCTTTCAACAGCTGCCATCGGCAGCGCAGGGAGCACCCGATGAACCCTCAGGCATTCGCCTTGTTCGTGGCCGGCGCCGTGGCCACGGCGCCGGCGCTGGCGGGCCAGGCCGCCAATTTGCGCGCGACGCTCGCCCGCATCGCCCTGCCCCAGGGTTTTCGCATTTCGCTGTTCGCCCTCGCGCCCGGCGCCCGCGCGATGGCCGTCGCGCCGGATGGCCATGACGTGATCGTTGGAACCTACGACGCCAACGTCTATCGCATTCCCCTCGATGGCCCGGACGCCGGCAAGACCAGCCGCTTCGCGCCCGAATTGACGTTCAAGGCCCCCAACGGGCCCTGCTTCGGCCGCGACGGCGCGCTGTTCGTCGCCGAATTCAACCGCATCCGCCGCTTTCCCGCGCGACCGGGCGGCTGGGACGAAGCGCATGCGCAGGACGTGGTCGCCGAGGGCGGCTTGCAGCCCACGAGCGAAAAACGCCTCGTCCACGCCGCGCGCGTGTGCCGGTTCGGGCCGGACGGCAAGCTTTATGTCGCCATCGGCCAGCCGCACAACGTGCCGACGCCGCAGCAGCAGGCGTTCGACGAAAAATGGGGGCTGGGCGCGATCTGGCGCATGAACGCCGATGGCTCCGGGCGCGAGGTTTTCGCCAGCGGCATACGCAACAGCGTGGGGTTCGATTTCGATCCGGCCGACGGCGTGCTCTGGTTCACCGACAACCAGGTGGACCGCATGGGCGACGACATTCCGCCCGGCGAGATCAACCGGGCGCCAATAGCCGGACTGAACTTCGGCTTCCCCTGGTATGGCGGCGGCCACGTCCGCACGCGCGAATGGGCGCATGAGACGCCGCCCCCCGGCGTGGTGTTCCCGGAGGTCGAGGAGGTCGCGCACGCCGCCGATCTCGGCATGATTTTTTATCGCGGCTCAAGATTTCCGGCGGTTTGGCGCGGGATTTTCTCGGCGCAGCACGGTTCGTGGGATCGCAGCGTCCCGATCGGAGCGCGCGTAATGTTCACGCCGGTGAAGGACGGCAAGGCCCGCGCGTCGGTTGCGTTCGCGCAAGGGTGGAACACCGGGCGCACGCCTTATCTGGGGCGCCCCGTCGATGTCGCGGAGACGCCGGACGGCGGGTTGCTGGTGTCGGACGACCAGGAAGGGGCGGTTTACCGGATTGTTTATGAAGGGGAGACGGCGGCGCCCTCTTCACGCGCGGGACATCCGTGAGAGCGACCATGCCCGGCGCGGCCCTCTCACTGACCGTCTCCCCGCTCGCGGGGAAAGGGGACTCGCGGCCCCTCAAAACGGCAGATTAAAAACCCGGTTCGGCAAGAACTCGCCGGCCTCGACCACGCCGGAGGCGATCGGCGTGCCCGCGCAGACGGCGTAGGCCGGGCCTTCGGCGGGCGCTTCGCGTCCGCGCAAAATCACCGACTGGCCGCGACGCAGACGCGCCGCGCCGTTGCGGTCGAGCACGATGCAGGGCAGTTCGGACAGGCCGGCCTCCACCGCGAGCAGGTCTTCGCCCGCCTGCTCCGGGGCGTCGAGCAGGTCCGCCAGCGGCGCCGATTCGGTTTCGAAGAACGGGCCGACGCGCGTGCGCCGCAGCGCCACCACGTGACCGTGGCAGCCGAGCAGGCGGCCGAGGTCGCGCGCGATGGCGCGCACATAAGTCCCCTTGCCGCATTCGGCTTCGAGCACGGCATGGTCGCGGTCGCCATCGACGAGGCGCAGGGCGTGGATGGTCACCATGCGCGGGGCGATCTCCACCTTCTCGCCGTCGCGGGCGAGGTCATAGGCGCGCTCGCCGTTGATTTTAATCGCGGAATACGATGGCGGCGTCTGCATGATCTCGCCGGTGAAGCGCGGCAGCAGGCGCTCGATGTCCGCCGGCGCGGGGCGCAGCTCGCTGGTTTGCGTCACCTTGCCCTCGGTGTCGTCGGTATCGGTTTCCTCGCCCCAGCGCACGGTGAAGCGATAGGCCTTTTCGCCGTCCTGGACGAAAGGCACGGTCTTGGTGGCTTCGCCGAAGGCGATCGGCAGCACGCCCGAGGCCAGCGGGTCGAGCGTGCCGGCGTGACCGGCCTTCTTGGCGTTGAACAATCGCTTGAGCTTGGAGACGGCCTGCGTCGAGGTCAGGCCGACCGGCTTGTCGAGAATGACCCAGCCGTTGACCTCCACGCGCTGCGAGCGGGGCGCACTCATTCATGCTCCTCTTGCTCGCTCGAAGCCGCCAGATCCTGGGCGACCTTGGGCGAATGCAACAGCGCGTCGATGCGATCGGCGTTTTCAAAGCTCTCGTCCACGCGGAAACGGATTTCCGGTGCGAATTTCAGGTTGACGCGTTGCGCGATCTCGCCGCGCAGATACTTCTTGTGACGCTCGAGCGTCGTGACGATCGTGTCGCGTCCCCGGCCGCCCATCGGCATCACGAAGATGCTGGCGAGCTTGAGATCGGGACTCATCTTCACCGAGGGCACGGTGACAACGAGGCCTTCGAGGTCGGGATCGTTGATTTCACCGCGCGACAACAACTCCGCCATGGCGTGGCGGATCAGTTCGGCGACGCGCAGCATGCGCTGGCTCGGTTCGCCGCCCTTTTGATGAAGCCTGGACATTTTTGCCTCTTGAGGTTTTTCCGCGGCAGCCTGGCGCGCTCCGACGCGCAGCCTCCGCATCGCCGTTGGGCGACGCGACCATAGCCTGCGCTGGCGTCAGAATGACGCCCCTGGCTGTCGCGAGGGGCGCCGCCCACGCGGGGCGGCGCGCAATTACAGCGTCCGCTTGATCGCTTCGACGCGGTAGCACTCGATGACGTCGCCGACGCGCATGTCCTGATAGTTTTCGAAGGCCATGCCGCATTCCTGGCCCGGCTGCACCACGGACACCTCGTCCTTGAAGCGCTTGAGCGTCGAGAGCTTGCCTTCGTGCACCACGACATTGTCGCGGATCAGGCGCACATGCTGGCCCCGCTCCACCGTGCCGTCGGTAACGCGGCAGCCCGCCACCTTGCCCACCTTGGTGATGGTGAACACCTCCAGGATTTCGGCGTTGCCGAGCATGGTTTCGCGCAGGGTGGGCGCGAGCAGGCCGGACATCGCCGCCTTCACGTCATCCACGAGATTGTAGATGATGTTGTAGTAACGGATTTCGATGCCGAGCCGTTCCGAGGCCTCGCGGGCCTCCTTGTGGGCGCGGACGTTGAAGCCGATCACCACGGCGTTGGACGCCTCGGCCAGGGTGATGTCGGATTCGGTGATGCCACCGACGCCCGCGTGCAGCAGGCGCGCCGCCACCTCGTCGGTGCCGAGCTTTTCCAGCGCCGCCGCAATGGCTTCCACCGAGCCCTGCACGTCGCCCTTGATGACGAGCGGGACTTCCTTGAGGCCGGCGGTGGCCTTGAGCTGGCTCATCATGTCCACCAGCGAGGACCGGGCGCCGGTTCCGCGCACCGCCGCCTGGTCGCGCTTCTGGCGATCGCGGTATTCGGTGATCTCGCGGGCGCGCGCCTCGGATTCCACCACCGCGACGCGGTCGCCCGCCTCCGGCGCGCCGTCGAAGCCGAGCACTTCCGCCGGGAAGGACGGGTCGGCGTGGGTGCGGTTGGCGCCCTTGTCGTCGATGAGGGCGCGCACGCGGCCCCATTGCGAGCCGGCCACGACGATGTTGCCGACGGAGAGAGTGCCGCGTTGAACGAGAACGGTCGCGACCGGGCCTCGGCCCCGATCGAGGCGGGCCTCGATGACCGTGCCTTCCGCCGGGCGGTCGGGATTGGCCTTGA
>Ga0181519_10001153_pt1 | contig 23178 bp, 25 predicted proteins | sample PEATcosm2014_Bin_26_FD_121102 | JGI IMG/M metagenome (GOLD analysis project Ga0181519, IMG submission 121102) | Peatland microbial communities from MTU Mesocosm Facility, Houghton, MI, USA - PEATcosm2014_Bin02_10_metaG | ecosystem: Environmental > Terrestrial > Soil > Wetlands > Peat | place...
ACGGTCTTGCCCAGGTAGTCGCCGCGGCGCTCCTTGGCGATGATCTGCTCGTAGATTCTGCCGGTGGTCAGGTTGTTGTCGCGCGTCAGGCGGGCGTGGGTAAAGCGCTCATAATGCCCAAGGTCGAGGTCGGTCTCGGCGCCATCGTCGGTGACGAAGACCTCGCCATGCTGGAAGGGCGACATGGTGCCGGGATCCACGTTGAGATAGGGGTCGAACTTCTGCAGGTTGACCCGGAGGCCGCGGCTTTCCAAAAGACAGCCGATGCTGGCCGCCGCCAGGCCCTTGCCCAGTGAGGACACAACTCCGCCGGTCACAAAGATGTACTTTGCAGACATTTCGACCTCGCTTTGATTTTGTAATCTGATTGGTTGGTACGGTAGGGGTGCACAATCAATTCTGTACGAATTCGGGCGGCGGGGCAAGGAGCGGAGGGGAAGTTTTACGGAAAAGTTTTTTCCGCCGGGCGGGGATGCGGGATTGAGCGACGCGGGCGGTGATATCTTTTTAGGCGATTGCGGCGGTGATGCTGCGGACAGGGTTACGGATGATGCCGTGGATGAGGCTGCGTGTGATGCTTGAGGGGATGCAGGTTATGTCGCGAGTGGCAAAGGGTTTGGCCGTGCTGGCGGCCATGTGGATTCTGCTCGGAGCAATCGCCCTGGGACAGACGGCGCAACGGCTAATTCTGACCGACGGCAGCTTCCAGTCGGTGAACGAATTCCACAAGGAAGGCGACCGCGTGCGCTATTTGAGCGCCGAGCGCGGCGAGTGGGAGGAGCTTCCCACGGCGCTGGTGGACTGGAAGGCGACAGACGAATGGAACTCCACGGCACAGCGCGGCGACGATGAGGAGCTGAAGCAGGTGACGGCCGAGGAGGTGGCGGCGCGCAAGGAGGCGATGAAGAACACTCCTTTGGTGGCGCCCGATATGCGCTTGCCGGCCGAGGGCGGCGTGTTTCTGTTTGATGAGGCCGGCGGACGGCCCGCGCTGCACAAGGTGCCGACCGAGCATCTCAGCGCCGAATCCAAGACCGGTAGCAACATGCTGCGCCATGCGGTGAATCCCTTTGCCAGCGTGCTGCTGACGCTGGAGCTGAAGGGTGTGGCGGCAAAGACGCGCGTGCGTCCACAGGGCTTGGTGCTGTACGTGGACGTGGACGACGAGACAGGCACGGTGCCGGGAGAGCGCTATCGGATCGTCCGGCTGGCGGCGGACAAAGGCCGCAACCTGCGCGTGGTGGGACGCGACAAGGTGAGCATGAAGGGCAACGAGCAGGCCAGCTACCAGATGGTGAAGACCAGGGCGGAACACTTCAGCGGCGACTGGTGGAAGGTGGTTCCCGTGGAGCCTCTTACGCCGGGCGAGTACGCGGTGGTGATTGAGAGCAACAGCCAGGAGACGAACTCGGACGTTTGGGACTTTGGGGTGGAGAGGTAAAGGCGAGGTTGTGGAGGTTTCGGACGTTTCAGAGGTTTCAGAGGTTAAAGGCAAAGGCAAGATCAACTACCCCACCCTCCGCCAAATGAGGGCGGTAGGGTAGGGCACCCGCAAAGAGGTAGTTGGATACTTGTCCTGTTGTCGACAGCTATCCGAAGGTATAGTCAGGAACGATGAAAATTCCGAAGACCTTTCTATCGCTGGCTTTTGTCTGTTGTGTGGCCGCGCCCATGCTATCGCAACAGTGCCCGTCTGACTTGTCCCAAGGGAATTTCGTTGTGTTGGAGGTCAGAACCCTGGAGGGCAGGCTCATCTTCCACGATGGTATTCGCAAGTGGTTTGAACTGGAACTGGACCAACCACAATGTGCGGAGAGCTCGATTGAGCTGTTTCCAAGTGGCGATGACTGGACACCTCTGCAAGTTCTCAGAGGGTGTCGGGTCAGATCAAAGGGCGCGATTAGCGTCATGATGACTGGATACTCTTCACTTCCTAAGTACCAGGACGTTGATCACATCGAGTCGATTGGCACCTGCACACCGAAGCGGCCGTTTCCTGACCATTCCAAGGCAAGACCCGACAAGCAAATTCGTAAGTACCGGGTTGAGATGCACATACCAGAAGGGTCTAGAGACTACCCAATAGTCTTCCGCGTATCGAGTGCGGGAAAAATCCTGCATCCCTGGCAGGCTTACGCAAGTTACGACCTGACAGGCGGCGATATTCTCTATGGGCTCTGCGGAAAAGGCTTTCTCATAGATAAGGTTTTTGGCCGCCGGAGGGTTGCCCCTCACACTTTGTTGAATCGAAAAACAGGACATCAGAAGACATGGCCGCGTTTGATCTTGAACGTGCTGCTGCGGCTGGAAAGAACGATTTGCGTTTGGGGTACACCTGTGTGCGCGAGCGGCAGATATTGAAACGATGATTTTGTCGGCGCAAAACCGCCAAGCAACTCACAATCCATCCAATAATCACGCCTCGGGATACGCACCCGGGGCATGATCAATTGTGGCACGTTGTGCTCGACATTAGCCTCAGAGTTGGAGCAACGCCAACTCTGGGCCACCTGTCTCCGTATTCGACAAATTGTTTTACGTGGTGGGGCCGATGCCGAAGACGGCGATGGCGTCGCGCGTGGTGTTCTTGACCGTGTACATCATTTCATCGGCGCAGCGGATGAGGTCGTGCGCGTTCTTGGCGTCGTCCGGGAAGCCGCTGACGCCGAGCGAGGCGCGCACGCTGATGTCGAGTCCGTCGCCGAGGTGGAAGCGCGTGTTGCGCAGCAGGTCCAGCAGGCGGCGGGCAACTACCATCGCAGAGTGCTTGCTGGTCTGCGGCAGCAGCACCACGAACTCATCGCCACCGTAGCGGAAGGCGTAGTCAATCAGGCGCAGGCGGCTCTTGATGGTGACGCCGATTTCGTAGAGCAGGCGGCTGCCGACCAGGTGTCCGTAGGTATCGTTGACCAGCTTGAAGCGGTCGAGGTCGAGAAACAGGACGCTGAACTCGTAGCTGAAGCGCGCGGAGCGGTGAATCTCACTCTCGATGGTGCTGTAGAGGTGGCGCGCGTTGTAGAGTCCGGTGCAGTCGTCGGTGATGGTGAGTTCCTGAATCTTTTCCACCGAGCGGGCGTTGTCAATGGCGATGGCGGCGTAGTCGGCCAGGGCCTGCAGCAGCATGAACTGATCGCGGCCGAAGGTCGTCATGTCCACGTTAATCAGCTGGATGACGCCGAAGATGCGGTTCTTGCTGGAGAGCGGCACGCAGAGAATGCTCTTGGTCTTCCACTGCGTCACTTCATCCACGCGCGGAGTGAAGCGCGCGTCCTTGGTGACGTCCGGTACGACCAGTGGCTCGCCATGCTGGGCGACCCATCCGGCGATGCCTTCGCCGATCTTGAGGCGCACGGACTTGAGCGTGTCACTGGCTTCGCCGACGGCGATGGCGAAGTAGAGCTCGTGATGCTCTTCGTCGGTCATCAGCAGCGACCAGTTGTCGGGACGGAAGTAGGCTGCCACCTTCTCCATGATGGTCTGGAGGATGGAGTCGAGATTCAACGATGACGTCAGAGCCTTGGCGACGTCGTGCAAAATGGCGAGTTCGTTGCGGTGCTGGCTCTGTTCGCCTGAAACCTGCGGCTGATTCATCTACAGACCGTTCCTGAGGATGCTGCGCGGTTAAGTTGCAATCAAGGCTGCATTATAGCTTGAGACTCGGGCCTTGCAGTAGTCGGAAGTCCGCACGAGAGTAACCGAAGTTGGTCACCGCGCAAAATGGGCTGCGGATGAGAGAAGAATGCCGGAAAAAGGCGCGTTCTGATTGACTTAGCTCCCATGGGTTTCTATGATGAGCCAGTGGCGCAGGCGTAATCCCCAGGGGCAGCCAGAGGCCGTGGCACATCCCAGCAGGTGATTTGCTGCGGCGCAGGAAGTCCACACACGGGGGCGGGAGTGGCAACATTCGGTCAAAAGCTGCGGCAGGCTCGGGAAGCCAAGAACATCACGCTGGCTGAAATTTCCGCAACTACCAAGATCAGCACTCGCGCGTTGCAGGCCCTGGAATGGGAACGCTTCGAACAACTCCCCGGCGGCATCTTCAATAAAGGATTCGTGAGGGCCTACGCGCGCTGCGTCGGGCTGAACGAGGATGAGACCGTGGCCGCCTACCTGGAGGCCAGCAAAGCCTCGTCCCAGGAGACCGACTTGAAAGCCCTGGCGGCACAGGTGGAGGCCAGCCGTCCACGGAACAGGATGGGGTTGCCGGGAGCGGCAACCGTGGTGGCCGTACTGGCCGTTCTGGTGGCCGTGGCCATGGGCGGATTGTGGCTGAGAGAGCATCGGAAAGAGGCTCGCGAGGCCGCCGCCGGACAGGCACAGAAGGAAGCGGCGGCCCAAGCCGAGGCCAACCGGGCAGCGGTGGCCAAGTGGAATGAGATGAACGCGGCAAAGAATTCGGCCGTAACGGCCAACGCCGCAACGACGGCCGACCCTGGCGCCACGCCGGCTCCCGATGCGGCAAAGGATGCCGCGGCGCCGAAGACGGCGGCTGCACCGGCTGTGACGGCTCCAGCGAGCGCAGACGGTGGAGTCGAAATTGTGGTCAAGGCCAGCTCGCGGGCGTGGGTCAGCGTGCTGCGCGATGACCGTCCGGCGGAGACCATCACCCTGGACCCGAAAGACCCGGAGACCACCAGCCGCACCTTCAAGGCGAAGGATCGCGTGAAGCTGATCCTGGGCAACTCCGGTGGTGTGAGCGTGACGTGGAACGGAAAGCCCGTGACCGACCTGGGGAAAAAGGGCGAGCGCAGCACGATTACGTTTACTCCGAAGGGTATGCAGAAGGATTAGCCGCGCGACAGTTTTGTTATACGAGGGGCTGCCTGTGGGCGGTCCTTCTTGTTTTGCGCGGTGCGGTTTATGTGCTCAGGAATCATGCTCTCGCGTGACGAACGTGGAATTTTGGTAACCAGCCTTTGTTACATAAGGTAGGTGCACGAATGCGAGAAAATCCTGACGCGGGATGACCCGTTATGCAGGTCACTGGTGGAAGCCAGCCGGATGTCGGAGGTCCTCCGCAACCAGAGCGATGGCCAGCCTACGGAGCAGATGTTGCGGCAGGTATTGGATTTAGGCCGCCGGGGCGGATGAGCGGCGTGCAAGTTCATGACAAGGGTGACTCCGGCGAAGTGCATGGATGGCTTCCAATTTACCGGGGTGACACGATTCTAGAAGTGCAGGCCGCGGCCGAAGGTACCCAGGTCAAGCGGAACCAAGGTTTTGCCAGGGGTACACGTGTACCCACGGGGACACTTTGGTAATTTTGTGATCGGCTGGGGCGGACGTATGCTTTTCTACGTGAACCCTCAAACGTTGCATCCCGAGACCGTGAATGAAAACGCACCCAGCGGCGTGCACGAGCTGCGGGGCGCCGTGCGCTTCCCACTGCATCTCAGCGTGAACATGGAAGAGCATCCCGGCGACCAGGCCGAAACGCGTGACATCTCCGCCGCGGGCGTGCTGCTGCACTGCCACGAGGAGTACGCGGTGGGCTCGACGATCCACTTCAAAATCGTGATGCCGGGGCAGTCCATGGGCGCCGACCATGACGTGCAGGTGGAGTGCACGGGACGCGTGGTGCGCTCGACTCCCGAGGGAGACAAGGTGGCCGTGGCGGCAATCATTGACGAGTACCGCATTACCCGATAACCTAAGCGCATCCGTAAATGTCTCAGAAAGAGATTGGATGCCACCGATGGCGACGCACAAGGCCAAGTTGCAGTCGCAACCTGAAGAAGCTCACGTTGAAAACGCCATTCGCGTAATCATCGCGGACAGCGAACCCATCTTCCGCGTGGGCGTGCGCAAAATTGTCGCCGTGGAAGACGACATTCGCATTGTGGCGCAGGTGGAAAACGTGGAGAGCGCGCTGAGCAGCGTGGCCCGCTTTGAGGCCGACGTGATGCTGTATGAAAGCGGCCTGGGCTCGAACGCGGGCGAGGTGATCAGCAGCATTCTTGCGGTGGCTCCGGCACTGAAGGTTGTGCTGGTAACGGTGCAGCAAACCGAGGAAGAGACGGTGGAGTTGCTGCGGCGCGGCGCCACCGGCATTGTGAGCCGCTCGATTGCGCCGGACCTGCTGATACGGTGCATCCGCAAGGTGGCCGCCGGTGAGACCTGGCTGGATAACCAGGGCGTGAACTGGGTGATTGAAGCCTATCGCTCACAGGCCGCGCAACTGACCGGGCCGCGGAACCGCGTGCGGTTGAGCAACAAGGAGTTGCAGATCATCTCCGGTGTGACCCAGGGGCTGCGCAACAAGGACATTGCCAAGGACGTGGGCACGACCGAGCAGGTGGTGAAGAATTATCTGCGCAAGGTGTACGACAAGCTTGGCGTCAGCGACCGCCTGGAACTGGCACTGTACTGCATGCATCACAAGCTTCTGGAAAACTACCAGAAGGCGGAAGACGGCGCGGCAGACAGCACGGACGGCGATCCGGCGGCGCTCGAGGCGTAGAGCCCTCTCCGCGGGGCCCGCAGAAGGTTTCCACAGGCAAGGGCGCGGCCAGACCCCAGCATTCCCCCTGCGTACGATACAATGAAAAAGGTTCGTGCAATGCGGACCGTGGCGGAGTGTGCGGAGAGGTGGCCGAGTGGCTGAAGGCGCACGCTTGGAAAGCGTGTTTAGGGGAAACTCTAACGTGGGTTCGAATCCCACCCTCTCCGCCAGCAACTCCGTTGACCTCTCATGATCAGCGATGGCGCAACGCCGGCCAGGTCCTGCAAGTACATCCCAATCTGAAATCCACGCAGCCAGGCAAGCCATCGGTCTCGCTCACATTCGTGACTGGATGACATCAAAAAATGGCCGACCCTAAGGTCGGCCGAGTCGCAGGGTATAGCATCTCACTGTCCTGTTAGCTGGCCTTCCTCTGGTCCTGCTCCACGCCGGAATTCCGGGTGCTCCACTGTTTCACCTGCTCTTCAGCGTGTTCCTTGGTGATGCCGTAGCGCTCCTGGATTTTGCCCACCAGCTTGTCCTTCTGTCCGGCAATCACGTCGATGTCGTTGTCGGTCAGTTCTCCCCACTGTTGCTTGACCGATCCCTTCATTTGCTTCCACTTGCCTTCCACTTGTTCCCAGTTCATTTTTTGTCTCTCCCGTTTTCTGCAGGTATCTGCGCGGTGCTCGAACTGTCGCGCAAGGCAACAGTACCCGGAACCCCGCCCGCAGGATATCCGGTGAAGACCGTATGCAGGTGCGTGACGTATGGGTATTCTGCTGCCGGGGGGCGAAGAAAAACGCACGGGCTGGAAAGTTGCCGCAATCCTTGAAATCGTATAACTTGGCTTCAAGCGCGGCGGAGGAAGTCCTATTCCAATGCATATCCAATCGGTCCAATCCATGTTCCAGCGCCGGAAGGCAAAAGTCGCGCTTGCATGCGCGCTGTTGCTGTTGCTGGTCAGTGGAGTGGCCGGCTGGTACATGCTCGACCGTTTTTGGCTCAGCGCGAAGTGGGTGATTCATAGTTACGAGGTTCGCGACGCTCTGGGAGGCATTGACTCGGCCATTCTGCAGGCCGGCCGCGCGAGAAACGGCTATGTGATCACCGGAAACAAAAACTACCGCAGCCAGTTTGAGTCTTCTATTCCCGAGGTGGGACGCAAACTCATTCGACTGCGCGAACTAACGAGTGACAATGCAGAGCAGCAGGAGTACTGCACTGGCCTGGAAGCAGCGACCTTCAGGAGGCTTTATCTGTTGCGGGCGTCGGTTCAGTCAAGAGCTGAAGCGCCGCAGGATCAACGAGCCCAGGCTGCTTATGACTGGCAGAGCGTATCGGTTGTCAGCGAAATCGCGGCCATCATGGAGCAGATGCGTCACGAGGAGCAACGACTGTTGGATATCAGGATGAAGGCGTTGCGACGCCGCTTTGTGCTCGCGATTGTAACGCTGGCCATCTCCTCTCTCCTGGCGCTCCTGCTATTTACGGTGCACTACCGGTTGTTGTTTGCCGAGCTTGAGGCGCGCGAACAGGCGGAACGATTGATTCTGGCGAGAGAAGCGTCGCTGCGCCGGCTTACAGTCAGCCTGTTGCAGCTCCAGGACACGGAACGCCGAAAATTCTCCCGCGAACTCCACGACGGCCTGGCGCAGTACTTGGTGGCGATCAAGATGAACCTGGAGATGTTCATGGGCCAACGCAAGGAAAGCCTCCTTGCGGAAGCGATTCAACTTCTGGATCAATCGATGGCGGAAGCGCGCACACTATCACACTTATTGCATCCGCCGCTGCTGGACGAAGCCGGCCTGGCTTCAGCGGTCAAGTGGTATGTGGAAGAATTTGCGCGGCGCAGCGGCATTGATGTCGCCATAGACCTTCCGGATGATGTTGGATTCCTGTCAAAACCAGTGGCACTGGGAATCTTCCGAATGTTGCAGGAAAGCATGACCAACATCCACCGTCATTCCAAAAGCTCCAAGGCAGAGGTTTCACTGCGGCGGCAGAATGACCTGATCATCCTTACTGTACGCGACTACGGGAAGGGAATCGCGCCGGAGTTGCTGGCGAACCTCCGCACGAAAGGAACCAACCTTGGGGTCGGCCTGGCTGGCATGAGGGAACGCGCCCGTGACCTGGGAGGAGAGCTCGAAATCCAAGCCTGCTCCCCGGGAACATTGATCTCGGTTGCCATGCCGATTTCAGAGCCGGCAGATGGAATGCAACTCCCGACGGCAGGCTGAAACCGCGTCCAATGCATCTTCCGTGATTGCGGTACAGCCTGCATCAGCCCTCCAAAAGAACGCTTACCAGCGAGCTGTAGATGCGCATGCCGCCATCGTCGTTGTAGTCAATAAAACCGAGCTTTCTGAAACGATGCAGGAAGTGGCTCACTCGCGAGCGAGTTGTGCCTATCATCTCGGCGATCGTCTCCTGCCGAATCTTGGTGATGATCGGCACTGGCTTCGGATCCTGAGGATCGAAGTTCGCGAGCAGGAGAAGAAGCCTGGCCAAACGCTTCTCGCTTGAGTGGAGCAGATGATCCACGAGATCGGATTCCAGGCGAATGTTGCGCGCCAGCAGATGCGACAGAAATCGCTGCGCAAACTCCGGATCCTGACTGTGCAGGCGCATCATGACGTCACGTGGCACACGCGTAAGCACGCTGCGCTCCACGGCCCAGGCCATGGATACGCGGCGGCTCTGACCCGCGAGGCAACCCTCACCAAAGAAGCTGCCTTCCGTCACCATGGAGATGACGGCGTCTTTGCCCCGCTTGGAGGCTACCGTGAGTTTTATCCTGCCGCTGTGCACGTAGAAGACCGCGTCTGCGGGATCTCCCTGGTTATATACGGACGCGCCGGCTTCGTATTCCTGCCTGGCTCTTCCAGCGACGGAACTTGGGAGCACGAAGACGGGAGCAGGCCCGCTCCTGCGCACGCCCGAAGCACTCCGAGTTGATGAAGCAACCGCCTTGCTGGCCAGCACCGGCCGCAAACAAGCACTTCCGGATCCTGAGCTCATCGGTACTCCTTTCCGTTGCACAAGCAAGCGAGTCGTGGAAATCTAGTTCCGCAGGACACCGGCTACGCGCCGAGCGTGTTCCCGGGCCGGGCGCTTAGTTCCAACTCAGCTTGGAACCAGTTGTCCAGAGACTGACCGCACTCTTTTCCGCACTCCTCGAATAGTTCGTACACTCGCCGCTTGATCTCCTGGCCCTGCTCACTCGTACTCCTGGAGCGCTTGGGCGCTTCGCTCTTAGCGGTTACCTTGTAGGGGCTGTTCATGTCTTCACCTCCTGCTCTGTCATGAATTCGCGCAATGCATCTCCACCACGCATCGCAAATGTATCCAGAACTCGGGTCAACCAAAATCCCGGAGAACCCTTAGCCGATTAGGGAACATCGGGTATGCCAACAGCCTGGTCGTGAAAGAAGGAAGGAGAACTAACGCTCAGGCAGGCAGGGATAATCCCGCGCAGGAAATTGCGGATCGCGACGCGCACACAGTGGGCAGTGTTAGAGCTTCGACCCCGGAACCTGCACGATGTTATTTTGCAAGGCATACATGACGAGCGCGCTGATGGAGTGGAGATCCAGTTTACGCATGATGTTGGAACGGTGCGTCTCGGCGGTCTTCACGCTCAGGTCGAGCGCCACGGCAACTTCCTTCGTGCTCTTGCCCTCCGCCAGCAGTTGCACCACTTCACGCTCCCGCGGCGTGAGCCGGTCGCGCTTCGCCAGGGTCTCGCCCGGAGTCGGATCGCCGCGCAGAAATCCCTCGAGCACCATCGCACTGACCCGCGAAGTGAAGTAGGTTTTGTTGTGGCGCAAGGCCTCGACCGCAACAACCAGTTCCCGTCCCGCGTCGGTCTTAAGCAAAAAACCCCGCGCACCGGCGTCCAGCACTTCACGCACAACCTGGTCGGTATCGTACTGCGTCAAGATCAGCACCAACATCTTCGGCATGGACTTCAATATCTGGCGCGCGGCATCCAGGCCGTTCAGTTCCGGCATCGAGATGTCGAGAATCACCGCGTCGGGGAGAAGCTCGTGGGCCTTCTCCACCGCTGAGCGGCCGTCGGCTGCTTCGCCGCAGATCTCCCACCCCGGTTGGGTCTGGAGGATGGCGCACAATCCCCGGCGTACAACCTCGTGATCGTCAGCGACAAGAATTCGAAAAGCCATATCGATCTCAAGCCTCCGTTATCGTTACGACCGATGGTGCCAAATGCGAGGACCTATGCTACTGAAATTATCGTAATCCACGAATACAGGAAAGACCGTAGCCCATAGGTGCCCCGATCCTGGAATTGGAGGTGCTGCTTCATCTCTATCGTTCCCATCTTCCGCATTGCTTATTCCAACGGCATACGTGAGGATGAATGGTGCCCATTGCAGGGGAAGGCGAGCGACGTATAAGAGCTAACAGCTGAATTTTCCTGCAAGTACTTCGCAGTCACGTTGCTGCCGTTGACCCCGGGGCGGAGACATCAAAATCGTTTCCCTACAGCAACGAAAGGGAAGAACTCAGGGCCTGCCCTATATGTTCCGACGAATTGCCAAAGTACTCTAGCCATGCTGAAAACGCGGAGCACCCTGGTTTCGGTTTTGCAGCCATTTGCCCACGATTTCGCTAACGGAGGCACGTATGAAGTCGAGCGACGAGCAGGTTAAGAAGGACAACATGAAAGACAACAAGGGACAGCAGCAGCCCGGCCAGAAGCACGGGGAGAACGTGAAGGAGAACGAGCAGGGCCGGCAGCCCGGTCACGGTCAGGTGCATGACCGTGAGCGCAAGACTGCATAGGCCCTGGTCCTTGAAATGGAAAGTCGGCCGCGCCTCCGTTCCGACGGGGGCGCGTTGCTTTATGCGGCGCTAGGCCGGTCGCGCAGATCAGTTCCAGTGCGAGAAGTCCGAGCTCCAACGCTTCCCGATCGCGCTCAGCGCATTCACGCGCGCAGATACCTCCAGGCCGAGTTGTCTGGCCGGTAAGGGAAGCATCTTTAGATTGATTGCTTGATTCTGTCCGTGGTTGATTCTGTCCGTTCAGCGCGAGAGCTCGGAGGGAAAAACGCCGTGCTGGCTCACCGCTTCCACCGCCGCCACAAGGTCTCTAACCAGGTTGGACTTCACAACGTATCCGCGAGCGCCCGCAATAATTGCCTCGGACATCATTCGCGGCGAATCGTGCTGAGTCACGAAAAGGACTTCGGGCTTGTGCTCCGATGCCCGAATCCTGCGGCAGGCTTCCAATCCATCCATCCTCGGCATGCTGATATCAAGCACGATGACGTCTGGCTGCAAACGGCCGGCCTTTTCGATGGCTTCAACCCCATCCTCCGCTTCGTCAACAATCTGCCAGTCAGAGTTGGAGAGGAGCAGAGCTCGCAGTCCGCGTCTTACAGCAGGATGGTCGTCTACCAGAAGAATTCGCACCGTCATAGGCCTCGCTCGGAACCCTCCAGGGGCGCCGCAAAGCTTCAGTTGTCTAACCCACACCTCTCGAAGTGCATAGCTAGCCGCCTCGGCTAGCCACGCCGGTCAAGGCCTGTAATCGGGAGTCGCAGAGCACCCCATATGCCGGAATGATCGTGGTTTCCGGCCTGCCAAGGGCATCCGATTACTGTTGCAGCCTGCCCCAGCTTCCAATGCCCGATCCCGTGTGCGCGCGAGCCCAAGCTCGCACCAAGGCGACTTGCGTCTTCGCGTCACGGTCTCGACGTGATCACGGCGAGTGTAAGTCCCAGCACTGACGGCAACAATACAGCAAAGTCCGTATGTACCCAATCTGCCATCGTGTTGCGGGGACCTCACTGCCTCGTCCCCTACACAATGGTCCGGCGTCCACTCAGCAAGTTGAACACCAGGGTTATGAGGGCCAGCAGCAAGAGAATGTGAATGAAGCCCCCTAATGTGTAGGAGCTGACCACTCCCACCAGCCACAGAACCAGAAGGATCACAAGTATTGTCCAAAGCATTTCCGCCTCCTCTTTGTTAAGTCTCTTTCAGTGCCGCGGATGCCAATCGCATTTGCATATGCGAATGAATTTACCGCAGCTGCATTCTGTACGCAGATTAGTGGTCTGGAGGTTGTTCCGCCATCGGGTCAATTCCGTAGCCCAAGCCCAAAGTATGATTAGCCGGCTAGTTTGTTGGCGAAGATTTGCGGGTCGGGAAGTCCTCTGCCGGAGGGGGATACTTTCTACGTCATCAACGCGGATTGTTTACAGTGAACACCCTATCGCGCGGAATGATCTCGCCGGGCAACATACTCCCTCACGGTGAGTTGTCAAAACTGACAGTGGAGGACAGTCAAAGTGAAACAACGAAGATTGAAGTTTCTCGCAGTGTTGTTGATGTGCATCTGCATGGCGGGAATCGCATAACTATTCTGCGGCGTCCCAAGGCGCATTTGAGTTGCGAATAGCGGCCTCATGTTTTGAAACGAATACAGTTCGGAGGTATCTAAAGATGAGAAGCGAGTGGCGAGAAGGAGGAAATACCATGAAGAGGATTGTGTTAGTTGTTGCATTGCTGGGGCTGTCCAGCATGGCCTGGGCAGGGTCCGCGCGTGAGGATTCGGTTGATCGCCTGCAGAACGCGGGTAAAGTCCTGAGCGAGATCATGGGCGCGCCGGACAAGGGTATTCCGGAAGAGGTGCTGGACCATGCGAAGTGCGTCGCCGTCGTTCCGCACATGATCAAGGGCGGACTTGTCTTTGGTGCTGAACACGGACGCGGCGTGGCAACCTGCCGCACTGCTGATGGCTGGAGCGCACCGGCGTTCTTCTCCATCACAGGCGGCAGCTGGGGACTGCAGATCGGCGTCGAAGGTGTTGACCTGGTCATGATCATCCAGAGTGACACAGGCATGCAGCACTTGATTGCGAGCAACTTTCAGGTGGGCGGCGATGCGTCGGCCGCAGCCGGACCGGTCGGGCGCCATGCCTCTGCCGATACCGACTGGAAGCTGAATGTGGAGATGCTGACTTACTCCCGCGCCAAGGGAGCGTTTGCGGGACTCACACTGAACGGCGCGAAAATCAGCCGCGACGATGATTCCATGCACGCCATCTACGGAGGCCATGTCTCGACCCACGAAGCACTGACGGGCGTGGTACCCATTCCGCCCGCAGCGGAGCCGTTCCTTGCTGCAGTTCGCGAGGCAAAAGCGCAGGCCAAGGCGTCAGGCGTAGCAGAGAAGTAGTGTTACCGGGCACGATTCACGCGCGTGTGTGCCCGGAAGGAACATGGCTTTCGGGCACACACTATGCGGAGATTGTTCCGCTTCGCCGTGCGATCAATCAGCATCCCCAACACCGCTGATTGCCGGGCGCACAGGAGACGCGTGGCCGGACGCTGCCCCCCTTCGCTTCGAGGTGAATAATCAAGGCACAAAAAAACGGGACGGCCGGGAGGCCGCCCCATCTGCTGAATTAGCCAGGATGAAAGAAGTAGCTTAGAACTCGTAATGCACTCCAAGCGTCACGTTGTTGGCATGGAAGTTCCGAGGCGCGGTGAAGCCGTAGGCCGGTCCGCTCATTGCGGTATTTGCCAGCGTGCTGCAAAGCACCACCGGAGCCGGAGTCGTCAGCGACGGGAGCGAAGTGCTGGGATTGCAGTACTGCGCTCCTGAACGGCCGCCTTCGCCGTAGCCGAAGTAGTTGTACTCGCCATTCCAGACCAGGTTCTTGTGCATTGCATAGGAGAGCTTCACAAAAGGCGACTGATAGCTGGAGACCAGCGTCCCGTTCACATCACGCGGATCGTTGAAGAAGCGGCTGCCGTCCACCGAGCTAAGGCGGTAACCGATGTTGGCGTGGAACTTCACATTTGGCGAGAGAGTCACGGCCACGGAGGCGTACTGCGTCGGAGCGTCCATGAAGTCCCTTGCCGGGCCAAACGTGTACGGAGCTCCGGAGCCTGCGCGGGGAGCCGGAGACGGGCAAGCCGTGCCGGTGGCTGTCGCGGCACCCGGAATGCTGGTGCTGGAGGCCGCACCCAGGAAGCAGATGTTGGTGGCCGTGTACACGTCGCTGTAGGCATAGCTGACGCTGAATCCGTAGTGCTCGTTCGGCGTCAGGTCGGCGTTAAAGCTCGCCGTGCGGCTGTGGTCCACGTGCTGGAGCGGGCCATCAACGGACACCGTGCCTGTGTTGTTGGTGTTGTTGTGGCGTTCCAGGTCGCTGTACGCGCCGGAGATGGTTGCCCAGGTCTTCGGCTTGTAAGTGGTGTGAACCCTGTAGCGCTGAAGCTGGCGCGGCGCCACCGGGGTGAAAACATTGTCGGCGTACTGAATCTCCGCCGAAGCGTTCACCTTCCAGTTTTTCGCCGGCCGCACGGCCACGCCCAGCACTCCACCGTTTTCGTTGATGGTGAAGTTCGTCAGCCCAGACAGATATCCCGTGGTGTTCGCGGCGCCTTCGCCGATGGTGTGCTTTTGATAGTGATACGTGAACGTGAAGGTGGTGCGATCCGTTGCGTCGTACTGCGCGGTCACATTGTTGGTGATGAACTTCTGGCCGAAGTAATCATACTGCGGTATCTGGACGCTCGGGCTGCCTTCCAAAGTCGAGGTCGCCTTGTTCGTGGCCGGATTGATCGGAGTGTTGATCAACGTGGTGGTCAACGCCGTGCTGTTGATGCTCGGGGTTGCGGCCGTCACCGTGGTCGCACTCGTGATGTTGGCAACTCCCGGCTGGTGCACATTCGAGTAGTCAATCTGTTCGGAGATGCTGAACTTCTTCAGCACCTGCCAGGTGACGCCGTAGTCGATGGCAATGGCTTCCCGCTTGGCGCTGGCCGTGCCGGTATAGGTGATCTCGCGGGTCTTTGCCGCCAGCCCCTGGAAGTCGTCGTAGTAGTTCGGCAGAGTCATGTTCGCGTAGGTGTAGCGGACGTTGCCATTCATTGTGACGTTCTTGATGCTGGAGCTTTGCAGACGGAAGATTTCCGTGGGGTAGAGGATGCGGGTCGGCTGGGTTCGCGTGTAGCTGGTAAGCACGTTACAAGCCGGATCAACGATGGGCAAGCCGTTCGGACCCTGCGCCGGATAGATGGATGCGGAGCCGACGCCGGCGTTACAGGTAATGGCGACCGGCTTGTTGATCGGATTGTCGTAGTTCTGCAGCACCGCGACCTTTTCACCGTTCGCTTCCTGTAGGTTCAAATACTGAGGCGCCATGCTGAACGTGGAATCGCCCTTGTAGTGAGTGATCTGTTCTTCATAGGTCAACTGGGTGCGCGGCACGGGCTTCCATACCACCGAGGCGGTCCAGTCATCCGTGCTGTTGCGCTGATTCTCCTGGAGCAGCATGTCGTAGGAGCCCGCGACTTGATAACCGCTGGGCGAAAGGCTGGGACCCTGGAAGACGTTCTGCGAGTATCCGAAGCGCAGGCTCACCTTCGACAGTGGGAACAGCGTCAGCTTGGTGTCCATCATGCGCCGCACCGTGTTGTACATGAACGGCGAATCCTTTACCTGAGGCCACGCATAGGCACCCGTCGGCGCCGCGGTGGGTCCGATGGGAATCGACTGGCCTGGGGGAAGGTTCGGATTGCCCAGCAGGTTGTAGTCGAAGAACTGGCGGTCGCGGCGGAACAAGCCGGAGAAGTCGTAGAGTTTACCCTTGGAAAACTCCAGTTTGACAATGCTGTTGGGATCGCCGCCGATGCCGCCCGCAAATGCCTTCAGGTGATCGAAGAGGGTATGCTGCGTGTGCGGCAGCGCGCGCAGTTCAAAGGTCTCGCCCAGCAGGCGCGGACCGGACTGCTGATTCACCAGGGTGTCGTACATGGCATTGCTGCCGTAAACGTTGACGATACGGCCGCCCAGGTCAATGGATTCATGCAGCGTGTAGCCTTCCGGTGCAGCCTGGTGAGAAACCGTCACAGGAAGCTGCGCGACGGCACTGCCCGGCGTTAAGCACAGTATGGCTGCGGTCAAGCCCACAACGGCCGCTGCAAGAGAACGCTTCGCGTTTGACATAAAGAAAAGCCTCACTAAGAACATTGCCCGCCAGGATCTCGATCCCTGTGTGCGCAATCGAAATGTGGCCGCACCACCGATGGTTCCAGTCCGGCGCGGCGTGATCTATCGCCTACCGGAGGAACGCCGCATTCATGTTCGAGCCGTGAATGTAGGTATGGCAGTTCGTGCAGGTGATGGTTTCCGACGAGCCCGCTCCCATTCCGTGAACCGTGTTGGCGGCGACGCCACTGTGGCACTGGTTGCAGAGCGGATTGATGGCCGGCATGTTCAACAAGCGGGCATTCTGGGATCCGTGCGGCGTGTGGCACCCGAGGCAACCCTCGGCCCTGACCGCGGCGTGCTCGTAGACGAACGGTCCGCGAACCTCGGTGTGGCACTTGGTGCAGATGGCGTTCTGGTCGGCCGTGGTCCTCACATTGTTGGCGCCGAAGGTGCCGTGCGCGTCATGGCAATCGCTGCACTTGATCAGGCCTTCCTGCACCTTGTGGTGAAACGGCATATTGAACGCCGGCTTAGTCTCGGCGTGGCACTGGAAGCAGAGCCCAGGCTCCGATGCCTTCAGCAGTTTGTCTTCCGTGCTCTTGTGGACGCTGTGGCAGCTGATGCAACTGACGTTCGCCTTGGCGTGCGGCGAGCGGTCAAAGTTCGGGTGCGTTCCCGCGTGGCAGCTCTGGCACTTGGCGTCAACCTCTTTGGCCGAGTGCTTTGCCGGGTTGAAGATCTTGCTTATGTCGCCGCCGCCATCCACATGCGCTTGCCCTGCGCCGTGGCAGCTTTCGCAGGTCATGCCGGCAGCGGCTCCGTGCCGCAGCGCCAGCTTGGCATGCGGGTTATCTTCAAATCCCTTGGCGACTTCACTGTGGCAACCGGCACAGGTTTCCGAGCCGACAAAAGTTGCCTGATCCGCCTTCGGCTTGTCCTGGCTGGAGGATGCAAAAGCTGCAACCGACAGAAGCAAACTGAGCGTCAGGGGGATTGCAACTAAGTTTCCTATGCCCTTTACCTTCAAATACATGCGAAGCTCCTAGTCGAACAATGTGACGGTTGTATTTGTGATCGTCAAAATTATCTTCGAACTCTACAGAAGGGAAGAGAGGAATACTGTTCACTGTTGCTCAGTGGTGCCATTTTGCACTGCATCCCGAAATAACAATGCAAGGTTCTGGAGATTGAGCGACATACAGCCGCGCGGAATCGTGCGCAGGTCGTTTATGGAACCATTCCTGTTCCCAAGCTAGCGCGGGTGGCAATCGAGTGTCTGTTGATCACGGACTGGAATCAGGCTAGTGGATGCTCCAGTCAATTAGCCGAGCGACTGCTATTCGCAGCCGGCTAGTGGTGGCAGGACAATTTCGAGGCTGCGTGGGGCAGGCAATTGCAATCGCGGGAAAGTGGGCTGACTGAGGATGCGGACGTGCCGGTAATCAGTGCTCGATGTGGAACAAAGGATGGGAGGCGACTTCCCCGAGGATGAGAAGCAAGGTGGCGGCCGAGGTGACAAGCTGGATCCATTGGCCGCGACGCTGACCGGAGGTCAGTGGCTGGATTCTCCACTGCGCCGCCGGATTGCTGCGAATGCGACGCTCGTTCCAAAGCAGAAACAAGTTGAGCACCGCGAGAATGCCAGCAACCGCCAGGATGGGGATGCGCAGCGAGTCACGGTGGAAGCCCTGCGCGGGACCAACCGCACCGGCAGCCAGCAGCGACGTCATGCCAAGCGCTACGCGCACGCCGCTGAGCGCCACGGCCGCGACGCAGATGGCCTGCACGGCAGCCAGCACAAATGAAGCACATCCAATCCATGCGCCGCGCAATGATCCCATGCTTACCCTCCGGCCTGCATTGTATCCCGGCACGTTATTCACCACCCTCCAGCGCATCCATCGACTGCTGGAGGCGCTTGTGCAGGCGTTCCCCAAATCCCACCGGAACTTCAAAGGTACGCGCATCGCCCACCAGCACCAGCAGGTTGCGCGTGGAGTCCAACACCGCCGAGCAGTAGCGGCAATGGGCGAGGTGGCGCTCGATCTCCTGGCGCAGCTCCGGGCTCACCGTGCCGTCAATGTAGCCGGAGACCTGCTCCCAGATATGTTTGCACTGCATGCTTCTCATCGGCCACCCGCCTTCCTGTTGAGCCATCCCAAGAACCCCGTTTGCCGTGGGGCAAGCTGCGGCGCCAGCAGCTTCTGCATCGCCATGCGCGCGCGGTGCAGCCGCACCTTGGCCAGGGCCTCGCTGCATCCGGCAGCCTCGGCGGCCTCGGCCGTGGAGAGGCCACGCACGTCACGCAGGATGATCATCTCGCGATGCTCAGGCGGAATCTGCGCCATCGCCTGCTGCAACTGCCTTCGCAACTCCTGCCGCTCCAGCTCTTCGCTGGGAATATAGCGCCAGTCGGCGAGCACCGAGGGAGTGTAGTCGCCCTCCTCATCGCCATCGGAGAGAAACTCCAGTTTTTCTCCGGCATGTTTCCGCAGTCGCCCGCGCGCCTCGTTCAGGGTGATGGACATCAACCAGGTGCTGAACTTGCTGTCTCCGCGAAAAGAGGCCAGTGCCTTGAAGGCCTTGATCACCGCCTCCTGCACCGCGTCCTCGGCATCCTCCTGCTGTTGCAACATTCCATAGGCGGCAAGATATAGGCCGCGCTCGTAGGGACGGATCAGCTCGTGGAAGAGCTCGCGCTCGCCGCCGAGGATGCGTGCGATGATGGCGGCCTCGCGTGCGGAGTGCTCCGCTGCCGCGCTCACCGCCTCGGGCCCGCTCTGCTGGTCCATCTTCACCAGGCTCTCTCCCGCCCATCGGCCAAGGTTCTCATTAAGTTGCAGACGCCGGCAGAGGCGCAAAGGTTACAGATGGAACAATAAACAGCCATTCATTTATTTTTGAAAACAAATTTCATTTTCACTGTAACTTTCCCCGGCCCATCACATCCTATGGGCGTTACCAGCAAGCTCCCCGCCGGGGTCCGTGCTCCGGTTTCACAACAACGCACCACCCAACCGAATCCTCATTCGAGAAAAGGACGCGAACGCCATGACCAAGAATACATTGAAGTCCCTGTTGCTTACCGCCGCCATGACCGGCCTGATGACAGGCGCCACCACCTCCATGCAGGCCTCCACCAGCAGCAACAGCGGCGTCAACAGCTTGACCAGCGCGCTGGGCGCCAGCGCCAACTTTGATGGCAAGACCACGGAAAAGCACGCCTGTAAGGGCCTGAACAGCTGCAAGGGCAAGGGTGGCTGCAAGGCCGGCGACAACGGCTGCGCCGGAAAGAACAGCTGCAAGGGCAAGGGCGGCTGCGCCACCGACGGCAGCAACAAGCCGAAGGCAGTCTAATTCCATGGCGCACACCGGGCGAGGGCCGGAGCCAGCGGCCCTCGCATGATCTTCCTCCTGACGCACAAGGACACGATATGCCTGCCAATCGCTTCAACAACCACACCGAATACGGCATCGGGATCGGGCTGCGCATTCCGCACTACCAGCACATCCTTGAAAACAAGCCGGTGGTGGACTGGTTTGAGATCATCAGCGAGAACTACATGCTGGATGGCGGCCGGCCCCTGGCAATCCTTGATCAGATTTTGGAGCAGTACAAAGTTGTGCAGCATGGCGTCTCGCTCTACCTGGGCTCGGCGCAGCCTCTGAACCCGGAGCACCTGCGGCGGCTGAAGTTGCTGGCGCGGCGCACTGGAACTCCATGGCTCAGCGATCATCTTGCCTGGGGCAGCGTGGATGGCCGTTATACGCACGACCTGTTGCCGATGCCGTACACATGGGAGGCTGTTCATCGCGCGGCGGCTAACATCCGCCAGGCGCAGGATGCGCTCGAGCTGCCGCTGGCGATCGAAAACGTCAGCAGTTACGCCGAGTTTCACGACTCTGAGATGACCGAGTGGGAGTTCCTCACCGAGGTGGTGGAGCGCGCCGACTGCGGCATTCTGCTGGACGTGAACAACATTTACGTCAGCAGCATCAATCACCAGTTTGACCCCAACCTGTACGTTGACTTCATCCCCGCCGAACGCGTCGCGCAGATACATATCGCCGGGCACTCGCGCTATGAGCGCTTCATCCTGGACACGCACGACCATCCCGTGATTGATCCAGTCTGGAAGCTCTACGAGCGCGCGCTGGGCCGCACCGGCCCCACGGCCACGCTGCTGGAATGGGATGACCGCATCCCGCCCTTCGGCGAGGTTCACGCCGAGGCTCTCAAGGCACGCCAGTATCTGGATGCGGTGAAGGCCGCGCATGCCGGCCAGCAGAATGCAGTGGAGGTGATGGCATGAGCACGCCGCTCATTGACTTCCAGCGTACTATTGGCGCCGCACTCATGCGTCCGCTGACCCGGCGGGACAACCTGCGCCGCGGCGCTGATGCGGCCATCGCACTGGTGAAGCCCAACGCGCGGCTCAGCAGCACGGAGCGGCTGGAAATCTACGCGCGCAGCTACTGGTCACGGCTGCTGGACGCCTTCGCCGAGGACTTTCCCGGACTGCGCGCCGTGCTTGGCGTCCCCGCTTTTGAACGTATGCGCCAACTGTACCTGGCCGAGTGCCCCTCGGAGAGCTTTACCCTGCGCGACCTGGGACGGCGGCTGCCCGCGTGGCTTGCCGCGCATCCCGAGTTTGGCGGCACGCTCGGCCTTGAGATGGCGAAACTGGAGTGGGCGGAGATTGAGAGCTTTGACTCCGCCGCGCTCACCCCTCTTTCGGTGGAGCAGATAGCCGCGCTCACCTCCGAGAGCACGCTGCGCTTGCAACCGCACCTGCAACTGGTGCAGGCCACCAACGCGGTGGACACCTTGCTGCTGGAGGTGCGCGCGCAGAGTAAGGCTGGGCGTAAGCCGCGCCGCTTCCACGCCAACCGCCTTGCCACAGCGCAGGCGGAGGAGCCGATTTATATCGCCGTCCATCGCCCGGAGTTGATGGTGTATTACAAGCGGCTGGATCGCGAGATGTTCGAACTGCTGCGTGCGCTGGATGAGGGAGTCACCTTGGGCGAGGCCATCGAGGCGGCCTACGCGGGCAGCGAACTCAGCGAGGATCGCGAGCCTCAACACATTCAGCAGAGCTTCGCGCTCTTTGCATCCCTGGGATGGTTTGCCCAACCGACGGAACAAGAAAGGTCATAACGTGAACTCGATCCTCCGCACTCTCCGCCGTCCATATGAACTCTTCGCCTCCGTGGCCTCCGGCGCGCGTTCCCCTTTTCTGCTGCTGGTGCGCCTCTACTGGGGCTGGCAGTTCATGCAGACTGGCTGGGGCAAACTGCACCACCTAGAGCAGGTCACCGGGTTCTTCGCCTCCTTGGGACTACCCGCGCCGGGCGCAACGGCCATATTCGTCGGTTGTGTGGAATTCTTCGGCGGGCTGCTGCTGATCGCCGGGCTTGCTTCGCGGCTCACGGGACTGGTGCTGACTGGCAACATGCTGGTCGCGTACATCACGGCCGACCGGGAGGCGTTGTTCTCCGTCTTCAGCAGCCCCGGCAAGTTCTACGGAGCCGATCCTTATACATTCCTCTTCGCCGCCTTGCTGGTGCTCATCTTCGGACCCGGATGGTTCGCCCTCGACACGGTGATTGCCCAACGCTTTGGGAAAGAGAGCGTTGAACAGGGTAGCTGAGCCATTATTGGCGAACCTCCCCGTTTATTCTTGCCGCCCTGCTCTCTCCCTGTGGAAAACGTTTGAAATGTGTTGTGAACTGCAACGTCGTTGCGTTTCTATGCATGTTTCCGCAACGCTGGCGTAAGTCATTGATTCTGTGTGTGCGATGGCGTTGTTTGTATCCGCTGCGCCGTAAAACGCTGTTGTGTTGTGCAACAAACACCCGTGTGGCGATTCTCTGCAGCATTTCGTATGAATTAGCTAACCATCATGCTTTGTGCAGTTTGCAGGCATCGTCTCCCTTTGGCCAGTCGAGTGCTTTATGTAAGTGCGTACGCGGGCCAGGCAAGGAAGAGCCCAGGATCCGCGGAAACTTAATAAAGTGCCCCTTCGGGGCGGAGGATTCGACAATGACAGTGATCCTGGTTCTCGCACTCTTCGTTAGCTTCCTGGTCGTGGAACGCTTCACCAACAAGCCCGCTCCTGAGTACGTACTGCAGACCGCTCCGGCCGCCGAGGCTGGTGCCTACAAGGCAGCTCCGGTGGTCGCCGGCTTCGCCATCCCCGAGCACCTCCGCTTCCATCAGGGTCACGCCTGGGCGTTGGGCGAGAGCCCGAACCTGGTGCGCGCCGGCATTGACGACTTCGCCGCCAAGCTCATTGGCGAGGCCGAGGAAGTCAACCTGCCGCAGCGCGGACAGTGGGTTCGCCAGGGCCAGAAGGTGTGGAGCTTCCGCGTCAACGGCGAGCTCATCGAGATGGTCAGCCCGATCGAAGGCACGGTGAGCGATGTGAACGACGAAGTCGCCCGCCATCCCGAGACTCTGACCGCGGATCCTTACGGCAACAGCTGGCTGATGACCGTGCAGGCTCCCGACGCCAAGACCAACTTCCGCAACCTGCTGAGCGGCACGATGGCTCGCAACCTGGTGGCCGACAGCGCCAAGAAGCTGGCCGCCTACACCACGGAAGGCAACCTGGCACTGGCGCAGGACGGTGGCCTGGCTCACGGCAGCATCAAGAGCCACATCCCCGCCGACAAGTATCTCGACATCACCAAAGAGTTCTTCCTTGCCTAAGTAACACTGCACTGCATGACGCGCCCGGAGGCTTCAACCTCCGGGC
>Ga0181519_10001155_pt1 | contig 23170 bp, 25 predicted proteins | sample PEATcosm2014_Bin_26_FD_121102 | JGI IMG/M metagenome (GOLD analysis project Ga0181519, IMG submission 121102) | Peatland microbial communities from MTU Mesocosm Facility, Houghton, MI, USA - PEATcosm2014_Bin02_10_metaG | ecosystem: Environmental > Terrestrial > Soil > Wetlands > Peat | place...
GTCGGCGCGTCGACCCCGATGTCCTTCCAGCTCGACTCTGGCGGCCTGTCGATCTCAGCACCGACGACGAGCGTCTCGCTCGGGACCCAGGTCGCGCTGAGCACGCCGAGCACGATGTCCGGGTTGCTTGGCATTGTTGCAGTTACCGACGAGCGTGGCGGGACCACGTCGTGGATCGCATCCGTGATCTCCACGGCATTCACGCCGACCGCGGGCCCGGCGGACCCCGCGAGCAACATCAGCTATGCGACCGGCACGATCACGCAGGACGCGAACGTCGTCGCGACGTCCATTGCAGCCTCGAACCTCACCGGTGTCACGCCGGTCGTCACTGCAGCGAGCACTGGCATCAGCACGGCGAGCTGGGACCCGACGATCTCGGTCGTCGTTCCGGGTGACTACGCCCCTGGCATCTACACGGCGACCATCACGCACTCGGTCGCCTAGTCCCGGTCGGAGCGGGCCGTGCATCGACAGCTGGTCACCGTCCTCGTGGTCGCCGCTGCGACCGTGCTCCCTGCGGGCATGGCAGCGGCGACCTCGGTGCCCGCGCCGTCGAACAGCGTCGGAATCCGGCTCGTGCCCTCCCCGGGGGCGCAGTCGGGCAACCCGCTGGCCGCCGACTACATCATCGAGCACATGGCACCGGGGACCAGCATCACGCGGTCCGTCGAGATCGACAACGAGAGCAGCGCGCCGATGAGCGTCTCGGTCTATGCGGCAGGAGCGAATGTGGTCCGCGGCAGGTTTGCATTCTCCCCCGGACACACCTCCGACGAGCTCTCAAGCTGGACGTCCGTCGGGCAGGGAGCACTTCGACTCGCACCCGGTGCGCGGCGCCTCGATGCCGTCGCGATCTCCGTTCCTCGGAGCGCGCTGCCGGGGAGCCGGACGGCCGTTGTGTGGGCCGAGGTGTCTGCGAGGGCCGGTGACGGCGTCACGCTGGCGAACCGAGTCGGGGTGCGGATCTACCTGTCGGTCGGGTCGGGTGCGAGTGCCCCGCCGATCTTCGGGGTCGGCCCGATCGAGGCTGCACGTACCGCCGCTGGCGCGGGAAGGATCACAACGAGCGCGCACAACCTGAGCGGGAGCACGTTCTCGGTCCGCGGAGCGCTCGTGCTCACGAACGGTCCCGACGGGTTGCGCGCGGGTCCGTTCACGGCCGTCCCGACCTCGATCCTTGCCCCCGGTGCCTCCGCGCGAGTGGCGGTGTCGCTCGCCCCTTCGTTCCCTCGCGGCCCGTGGCATGCCACGTTCGTGCTCACGAACGGCAGCGTCACTCGTTCGGTCTCGGCAACGATCCTGTTTCCCCCAGCGATCCTCGCGGCATCGAACGGCGGGATACCACCGATCGCTGTCATCCTTGCGGTGATCGCCCTGCTGCTCGCTGCTGTCGTCGTGATCCGTGCGGCTCGCAGGAGGTCAGCCTCGACGCTGGAACCAGACGACATCGAACTGCTGGTCTGACGAATCGATTCGGCGACTCGGACACGTTTGATCGCGACGCGATTCGCTCAGCCCACCGTGAAGGAGGCCAGCGTGCCCGCTGCGGCGCTGAAGTCAGAGGTCGCCGCTCCAGCCTTGTCGACGGTCCGGACGAGCACGACGTACCTGCCGGGACCGAGCGGACGGGCCAGCGGGTAGGACCAGGAGGTTGTGCCCTCTGCGCGCAACCAGATCTGGCTCAGGCAGACGCCGCCGACAGCGGCGATCGTCGTGAACTGGCCGGCCGGGTTCGAGAGCCACGAACAGGAACTTCCCTGGATGGTGGTTCCCGTCACGGTCGTGCCCTGACCGAGCTTCAAGACGGCCACTTCGACGTGGTCGATGCTGCTGTCGGTGGCGGGCACTGTCCCGGTGGGAGATGGAATGGCGACAGAGAGGCCTCCGCTGCCAACCCCGCTGGTCTGAGCCGGGGTGCCGGCGGGGGCGAACGGTCCGCTGGAAGGCGTGACCGTGCCGCTGATGCCGCTCGCGGTCGCCTTCCTGACGCCGGCCGAGGAGTTGAATCCAGCGTTGACCATCGTCCAGCCCGACGCGTTGTTCGCGGCCACCGGGTCGGGCACGGTCGCCGTCGCGATGTAGGCATCCCGCCAGAACGTCCCCGCCCGAGGGTCTCGCCACCACCACAGGTACGAGACGACCTGGCCGGGTGCGATGCTGGCGGCGGCGCATCGGAACGTCCCGCCCGGGACGAGCTTGAAGGTGCAGTTCCCCGGGTCGTCGCCGTTGTTCGTGATGTCCACCTCCTCGAGGATCCACGTGTTCACGCCGACGATCGTCTGCTTCCTCGCTGAGCTTCGAAGCTGGGCGAGGAGTGCCGCCTGCAGTGCGGGGGACAGGTGCTTGGCCTTCGCCAGCGCCGCGTTGATGTTGCCCCACTGGCCGCCGAACCACATGAGCTGGTCGCGGATCGAGAGGTCCGCGCAGGGACGCGCGATGGGGTTCGCGGCGCCCGGGGGGAGGGTGCACTGCCTGGTGACGGCGGGAACGCCATAGACGATGCAGAAGCCCGGTCCGCCGACCGTGTTCGCCGACCAGGTTGCGGGATCCGAGTCGTTGCAGGTGTAAGTCCCATTGATCACGATCGGTGGCGTCTTGCTCGGGTAGACGTACCAGTTGACGTTCGGAGCGTTGTTCTGGCCTGCGCTCGACATCGCGGCAAATGGGCCGATTGTGGCAGCCAGCCCGGCGGCGACCTTCGTGCCCTTGAGACCGAGCGTGCCGGGGACCTCGCCGTTGCCGTTGTTCCAGTGGTACGTCTGGATGTACGTCAGGCAGTAGGCGACGCCCTTCGTCGAGAAGCTCGGCGGCGTCGCACCATTCACGACGAGGTCGCCGTTCGTGTCGTCCAGGAGCGTCGTCTGCTTCGCGGGCTGCGTGCATGTGTACTGAGCCGCCGCGTCGACGTCCGAGATGGAGCTCACGACGCCGTCGCCGGAGAGGACCTTCGCCGTGGTGCGAGCCGCCGCGCCGTTGTGGACAGCGGCGCCGGAGCTGAGCGCCATCGCACCGGTGAAGGTCACCGCGGCCACCGAGAGGGTTGCGATCCTGACGGGGAAGAACGTGTGCCTCATGGTCCCTCGCTTCGCCTGTCTCGTCGCGCGTGACTGCGAAGAGCGGGGCTGACGATATCTGGATTCGGTGCTGCCCGCTCGGATGAGGTGGCGTCTCCAGCAGGCGGCGATCCCGTCTCAGGCGCCGGTGTCCGCTTCCACACAGCTGGCGCAGTGGCCCTGCACGTCGAGTGCGTGCGCGGTCGGATGGAAGCCCTGCTGCTCGGCGAGCTGCGCCACCATGACCGCGACCGTCCGCTCGAAGTCCGGAGTCGGAGTGACGTCGATCACCCTGCCGCACAGCGTGCAGAGAAGATGGTGATGGTGCTCGGTGAGGTCCTCGGCGAGCTCGAACCGGGCGAAGTCGTCGCTGGCGGCGACACGGCGAACGACGCCCGCGGCCTGGAGGTCGACGAGGTGCCGGTAGGCGGAGCTCCTCGGGACTGCGGGCAGCTGGACCGCGATGTCCGAGATGCTGAGCGGTCGTCCCACCCGTGCCAGGAGCCCGACGATGGCCCGGCGCCCGGGCGTGTAGCGCTGGTCCACGCGGTGGAGTCGCACCTCGACGATCTCGTGCAGCTCGGTGGGGGTCATCGTCTCGGGCACATCTGCTCCGTCTCGGTCTCAGTTGTAATGAGACTCAGTCTCGTTCTATGTTAGCCTCATGCGCTCCTGGGCACCGAGACCACGTCGAACCGCGCCCGCAGTGCGTCGTGCGGCTGCTGCAGGGCTCGCTCTGGCTGCCGCATCGCTGGTGCTCGCTGGGTGCGGTGGCCGCTCGTCGGCTGCGCCCGGGACCTCGGGCGTGATCAGCGCGATCGGTGCCGAGAGCCAGTACGCCAACGTGCTCGGTCAGATCGGCGGTCGCTACGTCCACGTCACGTCGATCCTGGACAACCCGAACGTCGATCCGCACACGTTCGAGGCGAGCACGAGCATCGCCGAGGAGATCAGCGGAGCGCAGCTCATCGTCCAGAACGGCCTCGGCTACGACGCCTTCATGAACGACATCGAGTCGGCGTCGCCGAGCTCGACGCGCAAGGTGATCGTGGCCCAGCACGTGCTGGGACTCCCGGACAGCACACCGAACCCCCACCTCTGGTACGACCCGAGGACAATGCCGGCCGTCGCGAAGGTCATGGCGGGGGACCTAGCAACCCTCGATCCGTCGCACCGGAGCACCTTCGAGGCGAACCTCCGCGCGTTCGACGCCTCCCTCGTGCCGTGGCGCAATGCGATCGCCGCGTTCAGGGCTGCGCATGCGGGCACGCCGGTGGCTGTCACGGAGCCCGTGGCGGACGACCTGCTCGCGGCCATGGGCGCGCGGATCCTGACACCGTTCGTCTTCCAGGCGGACATCATGAACGGCGTCGACCCGGCTCCCGAGGACATCACACTGGAGGACGGCTTCTTCACGAGGCACGAGGTGAAGGTGTTCTGCTACAACCAGCAGGTCGTCGACTCCCTGACAGCCGCCATCCGGGCGACTGCCGTGGCTTCGAAGGTCCCGGTCGTCGGCGTCTACGAGACCATGCCGATCCCGGGCTACGACTACCAGTCGTGGATGCTCGCCGAGACCGGCGCGATCGCCGAAGCCGTGGCGCACGGCACCTCGACGGAGCGGCTGTGACCGCCACCGGGGGCGATCGCGCTGCGGCGGTTCCCGTCCTCGAGGTCGACGGCGTCGGCCTCTCATTCTCGGGCCGGACGATTCTCGACGACGTCACCTTCGAGATCCGCAGGGGCGAGTTCACCGGGCTGATCGGATCCAACGGCGTCGGAAAGACCACCCTCCTGCGCATCATCCTCGGCCTGCAGCGTCCCGATACCGGCGAGGTGCGCGTCCTCGGACAACCCTTGGCGAAGCGGAACCGCTCCCTCGGGTACGTGCCGCAGAAGGTCGAGCTCGATGCGGACGTGCCCATCCGAGCGCGAGACCTGGTCGCCCTTGGGCTCGACGGCCATCGTCTCGGGTTCGCGAGGCGCACCCGCGAGCAGCGCGACCTCGTCGAAGAGATGCTCCACGCCGTCGATGCCGAGGCGTTCGCGGACAGCCGGATCGGGAGACTCTCGGGAGGTGAGCAGCAGCGGGTCCTCATCGCGTACGCCCTCATCAGCAAGCCGGAGCTGCTGCTCCTGGACGAGCCCCTGGCGAACCTCGACCCGAAGAGCGTCCAGGAGATCGTCGCGCTCCTGCATCGCGTCGCCACGGACAACGGCGTCGCGATCCTGCTGTCCGCCCACGAGATGAACGCGCTGCTGCCGGTCATGGACCGGATCGTCTACGTCACCGGCGGACGCGCGGCGAGCGGGACGACCGAGGAGGTCGTGCGCTCCGAGGTCCTGAGCCGCCTCTACGGGCACCACGTCGACGTGCTCCGGCTCCACGGGCGCGTGCTCGTCGTCGCAGAGCCAGGCGGCACCGCAGCGGACGACCTTCCCGCGCACGCCACCGTGACCGTGGACTGACGTGCACGTCCTCTTCGAGCCCGGCCTCCTGTCGAGCGGTCCGGTCCGCACGGCCGCCGCGCTCGGCGCCGTGGTCGCCATCGTCTCGGCCGTCGTCGGCGTCTTCACCGTCGTGCGCAGCCAGTCGTTCGCAGGGCACGCGCTGACCGACGTCGCGACGACCGGCGGCGCAGGTGCCACGCTCGTCGGGGTGAGCCCGCTGGCCGGATTCCTGGGCGGCAGTGTCATCGGGGCGGGGGCCATGGACGCCATCGGCGTCCAGCGCGTAAGGAGTCGTGACCTTGCCACGGGGATCGTGCTGGGCGCGGCGACGGGTCTCTCCGCACTGTTCCTGTACCTCGAGACGACGCGCAGCGCGACAACCGGGGTGACCCAGCAAATCCTGTTCGGGTCCATCTTCACCGTCGATCCCTCGACGGTCCCCGTGGTCGCCGTGCTCGGGGCCGCGACGCTCCTCGTCATCGCTGCGATCCGACGGCCGCTGACGTTGAGCTCGGTCAGCTCGGAGGTCGCCTCGGCCACGGGGATCTCTGTCCGCGGCATCGGTCTCGCGTTCATGGTGGCACTGGCCGTCTCGGTGGGTCTCACGTCGATCGCGATCGGGTCGATCCTGTCGACGGCGCTGCTGATCGGCCCGGCCGCGACCGCCATTCGCCTCACGCGCACGATGCGCGCCTCGGTGCTCCTCGCCTGTGCGCTCGGCGTCGCGACCACCTGGCTCGGGATCCTCCTCGCCTACGACAGCTTCTACTGGGACGCGTCGAGCCAGGGGCTGCCGGTCAGCTTCTTCATCGTCTCGATCACGTTCGCGGGGTACCTCGTGACGGGCATCCCGGCGGTTCGCCGGCGCGTCGAGCTGCGGTGGCGACGAGGCGGCACGGTCCGGGCGCGGACATCGGCACCGATTGCTGCGGGAGGCTGACGTGTTCAGCGGGTTCATGGCCAACGCCTGGGAGGTGGCGACGATCGTCGCAGTCGTCGCGGGGGTCGTGGGCTTCTTCGTCGTGCTGCGAGGCTCGGCGTTCCCGGCGCACGCGATCCCGAACGGGGCGTTCGCGGGCGCGGCCGGTGCGAGCCTGATCGGCGTCAACCCGCTCATCGGCCTCGGGGTGTTCTCGCTGCTCGCGGCCCTCGGCATCGGAACGCTCGGTCGCAGGGGCCGGGCGGATGTCGCCACCGCGCTCGCGCTCGTGTTCATGCTCGCACTCGGGGCTGCCTTCCTCAGCCAGAGCACGCAGTATGAGCCGCAGATCTTCTCGCTGCTCTTCGGCGAGATCCTCGGCGTCAGCTCGAGCGAGATCCTCCCGGTGCTGGTGCTCGGGATCGCGAGCGTGCTGGCCGTGGCCGTCCTCTACCGCAGGCTGCTCGTGACGGCGGTCATCCCCGACGTGGCGGCGTCGAGGGGCATCTCGCCCCACGCGGTCGAGATGGCGTTCCTCGTGGTCGTGGCCCTGGCGACCACCATGACGGTCCCGGTGGTCGGCGCGCTCCTGATCTTCTCGCTCATGATCGGGCCTCCTGCGGCCGCCCGCTGTCTCACGGACCGCCCCGGGATCGCCCTCGCCGGCTCGGTGGCGATCGCGCTCGCCACCATCTGGGCGTCCATCGCCATCTCCTACGTGTCGAACTGGCCCGTCGGGTTCTTCGTCGGCACGTTCAGCGCCGCCGCCTACGGCATCGCCCGCGGGCTCGTGGCGTGCCGCGCGGCGGGGAACCGGCGCGCCGCGGCCCGCGCCTCCTTCTCCGTCGCCTGACTAGAACCCGGGGAAGGTCGCGCGCAGCTGATCGAGCGTGACCGGTCCGGAGATCGCGATGTCGGCGGGGGTGTGGGCCTCATCGAGCCGACCGTAGAGAAGCCTGATGAAGGCCTCGGTCGGCAGCTGGAGCTCGGCATCCGTCTCGGCTGCATCGGCACCCTCGGTGAGCGCGACCGCGTCCGCCGCGGTGATGGTCCACGCCAGCTCGGGGTCCGATGTCTGCACAGCGAGGGTGAAGGGCCCCGGCACCGTCTTGGCGAACCGCCCCGCCCGCTGGGAGAGCACGGATGCGATGAGCGGGACGCCCGCTGGGTTGAGCGTGGCCGCCGGGTCGAGCGCGACCTCGACGTCCCAGGTGTGGATCACGTGCTCGGGGGTCCGCAGCGACGCGACACCCGCGAGGTCGAGGGTCATCCCCGCGAAGTCAAGCGTCAGGCTCGTCGACTCGTCGTCGGCGAGCGCCTCGAACCGCTCGATGATCGCGGCACCTGCGGCGAGCGCACCCGCCGCCTGCTCCTCGGGTGGCAACGCGTTCCACCGCTCCCACACCGGTGCGAACTGCTCGGCCCCGGGCGTCGGCGCGCCGCTTGCTGCGGCGTCGATGAAGAGGTTGAAGATCTCGGCCTGGCTCCCGAGGTGCGAGAGGACCTCTGCGATCGTCCACTCGGTGTCATAGGACTGGGTTCGCAGTGCCGCCGGGTCGAGCGGGGCGACGATCGATGCGAGGTGGTCCTGGGACGCGCGCATCGCCTCCAGCCACTGCGTGATGTCCGTGTTGTCTGCCATGGGAGCTCCTGTTCGATGTCCGGTTGGGGGTTGGGGTTGGGTTCTTGGGGGTGGTGCGATGTGGTGGAGATGACGCGCTCGTTGGGGGCGGTCGCCGCCTACGGGATGAGCAGCACGCGCCCGAAGGCCTGACGGCTCTCGATGTAGGCGTGCGCCTCTGCGGCGTCCTTGAGGGCGAACTGCCGGTCGAGGACGACGCTCAGTCTCCCTGCCGCCACGTCGTCGAGTATCTGCGCGATGAGCGTGTGCGCCCGAGGGGCCGTGTAGAGCTCTGCGCCGAGGAAGTACGAGATGAGCGCCTGGTTGTTCCCGCGCATGCTCGAGAGGTCGAAGGTCGCCGTCTCCTCGCGGCCGGCGTTGCCGAGCGTGACGCACCGCCCCCGGTAGGCGAGGCACGTGAGGCTCCGCTGGAGGGTCGGGCCCCCGACCGAGTCGACGATGACATCGGCCCCGCGACCCCCGGTCAGCCTCCGGACCTCGTCGGCGAAGTTGGTGGTCGCGTAGTTGATCCCGTCGTGCAGTCCGAAGGCGTGCAGCCGCTCGAGCCGCTCATCGCTCGACGCGGTCGCGAGGACCCGCGCGCCTGCCTGGCTCGCCATCTGGATCGCGGCGATGCCGACGCCGCTGGCGCCCGCGTGGATGAGGACGGTCTCGCCCCGGTGCAGCCGTCCGAACTCGAAGAGGCAGTCGCTCGCGGTTCCGAAGGCGATCGGGACGCACGCAGCCTCCTTTGTCGACAACCCGCGGGGGATCGCCCACGTGCCCGCCTGGTTGGCGGCGCGGAGCTCGGCGTGCGAGCCGTCCATGCCGGTGGTCACGACGCGGTCACCCACGGAGAATGCCGTGACGTCGTCGCCGCGCGCGGTGACCGTGCCAGCGCACTGGTAGCCGACGATGTGGGGCACGCTCGCGAGGTCGCCCTGCAGGCGGTTGAGCGTGTCGCCGCCCTCAATGCTGATCGCCTCGACGCTGATCAGCACATCGGTGCGGCCGACCTCGGGGTCGGCGACGTCCTCGTAGCGGAAGACCTCGGGGCCACCGGTCTCGTAGTAGACCGACGCCTTCATCGCGGTGGCTCCTCTCCGCCGCAGGAGGTCCCGCGAGCACGCGAGCCGGCACCGGCTTCGCGTGCCGCAGCGTAGGGGTGCAGAGACGGAGCGTGCTCGGCGTCCGCGGATCTCCGCTGGGGGGCGTGCGAGCGATCCCGGATCCGGAGTTCCCCGGGCTCAGTGCCGCGCTCGCGGCGGCACGGCGTTCAGCTCAGGAGTGGCCCTCGTTGTAGACCTCGGTGAAGAGGACCCCCTGCGCCGCACCGGCGCTCGACTGGTCCCCGCCCCGTCCGCGCAGGATGTAGGCGATGCCGACCGCGAGGATCGCGCCGGCGATCGGACCGGCGACGTACACCCAGTAGGCCGTGAAGTTCGATCCGACGAGGTCAGGCCCGAAGGTGCGGGCCGGGTTCATCGACGCGCCCGAGATCGGGCTGCCCCAGAGCCCGGCGAGCGCGATGTAGCCCCCGACCCCGAAGGCACCCATGATCCCGATGTTCTGGGCGCCCGACGCGGTGCCCAGAATGACGGTGACGAGGCCCATGGTCAAGATGAGCTCCATCCAGAACGCCGCCATCTGCGAGTACCCGTGGGCGGGGTAGTTGGATCCGTAGGTGGACGAGACGTTGATGACCCCGCGCAGGAAGAGGGCGGCGAGGGACGCGCCGACGAGCTGGGCGATGATGTATGCCGGCACCCGCTTCCACGGGAAGTCCCGGCGGAGCGCGAAGGCGATCGACACGGCGGGGTTCAGGTGCGCGCCGGACACCTTGCCCATGGCCAGGATGATCGCCATCACCATCAGCGCCGGGGCGACCACGGCCGCCGACCGGCTGATCGTGTTGGGGAACGCGTGCCCCATCATCCCGCCGCCCGCTGCGACGAGGACCAGGAAGAACGTCCCGAGCACCTCGGCGAAGAGGCGCCGCCACTCCTGACGGGGATCGTTGAAGTTGGTGATCCTGTCGACGATCCCCTGCTCGTAGCGCTGCAGGACGCTGGTCTGCGGCACCTCCTGGCCAACACTCATCGTTCGGTCTCCCTCGGTTCCGGTCTCCCCCGTCGCATCCGCCACGAGGTGGCAGGACTGCACGGCCCGTCTGGCGGAACAAACCTAACCGCGCCATGCGCGGATCCAGGGGAATGTCCCGGCGCGTGCGCTGCAGGGTGCCCGCCGCTACGGTGGCCGGAGGCCGAAGCGGAGGACCGATGGCGCGGATCTTGCTCGTGGGTGCATCGAGCGGCATCGGTGAGGCGACCGCACTCGATCTGGCCGGATCCGGACACGACGTGGTCGCCACCGTCCGCACCGAGGCTGCCCGCGAGGACCTGCTCGCCCGCGCGTCGCTCGACGGATCCGAGATGGAGGTGCTGCTCCTAGAGGTCACCGACGCCGAGGCGGTGGCGCACACGGTCGAGCTGGTGGCGCACAGCGGCGGCCTCGACGCGCTGGTGCACAACGCGGGCCGGGGGTTCGTGGGCACACTCGAGCAGCTCACGGAGGCCGACGTCCGGCGGTGCCTCGAGATCAACTTCTTCGGCGTCGTCCACACCGTCCGGACGGTGCTCCCGATCCTGCGCGAGGGTGGCGGCGGGCACGTCGTCGTGGTCTCGAGCGTCGGCGGCGCGGTCGGCCAGCCCTTCAACGACGCCTACTGCGCGGCGAAGTTCGCGGTCGAGGGGCTGCTCGAGAGCCTGCACCCCGCCGTCGCCCCCTACGGCATCGCCGTGTCGATCATCGAGCCGGGACCGGTCGCCACCAAGTTCGTGGACAATGTCCAGGGCATCGAGGCGCTGCTCGGGGCCTCCCCGGACGCCCCCTACGCGAAGGAGCGCGCCGCCTACATCGGCCGCGTCGGCGCGTCATTCGCCAACGCCCAGAGCGCCGAGGACGTCGCCCGGGTCATTCGCGAGGTGCTGGCATCGGACGACCCCGACCTGCGCTACCAGACCTCCGAGGCATCGCGCGCGTTCGTCTCGACCAAGCTGTCGGACCTCACCGGGCGTGCCGTGACCGCCATGACGGCCGAGTGGGTCCGTCCCGCCTAGCTCAGGCAGCCTTCATCGCCTTGACCTCGGCGAGGATCGTCGAGATGAGCTCGTCCTGGGCCTGCAGGTGCGCCTGGATCTGGGTTGCCTCGGCGAGGACGGCCTCGGCGTCCTTGTAGGTGTCCTCGGACCGCTTGTCGGCCGCGGCGGCCTGGATGTTCTGCCCGACGATGATGATCGGCAGGAGGACGAGCTGCAGGAAGCTCGAGGAGAGCCAGACGATGATGAAGTAGGTGCCCTGCTTGATGGCGTCGGGCAGCGCGAACAGCGCGAGGATGGTGAAGATGTACGCGCACCACATGGTGCCGACGATGAGGGTGATCTGGAGCCCGAACCTCGCGTTGAACCGGATGAACGGGTTGGGGTGGTTGATCCGGCGCTGGTCGATCGTCCTGATCGGCTTCGCCGCGTGATGCTCCTCGATGCGCGGGTGCGGGACGTACTTGAAGACATCTGGCATGGTCGAATTGTCACGCGCGCGGCCCCCGAGGTCGGGGATCCCCCGTCGTCACGCGTGGGTCGGCCCGCGCAGACCTGTCCGCCGTACACTGCACGGGTCGCACCGCAAAAGGGGTCCGGATGGCGTTTGCCCAGATCATCGAGTTCACGACGTCGAGGCTCGACGATGTCGAGGCCCTCGTCGCCGCGTGGCACGAGGACACCGACCAGGTCCGAAACGACCGTCGCCGGCTGCTCCTGAGCGACCGCGACCATCCGGGCCACTACTTCAACATCCTGTTCTTCGACTCCTACGAGGACGCGATGCACACCTCGATGCTGCCCGCGACGGCCGTGCTCGCAACCTCGGTCACGGAGGTCTCGGACGGTCCCGTGACGTTCCACAACCTCGACGTCGTCATCGACGACGTCTGACCATGCCCCACGCGAGGTCGTCGTTCACCCTGGACACCTTCGAGCGCGATGAGCCGTACACGTCGCTCGAGGGGGTCGCCTATGCGCGATCCAGCATCGAGAAGACCTTCCACGGCGACTTCGAGGGCTCGAGCACGGTCGAGATGCTGTCGGTCGTGGGCAGCGCCGGCGGCGCCGGCTACGTCGGCCTCGAGACGGTGCGCGGCACGCTCGACGGGCGCACGGGGACCTTCGGGATCCTCCACGTCGGGACCATGACCCCCGACGGCCAGTGGGCGAGGTGGCCGATCTCGCCGGGATCGGGGACCGGGGGCTTCGAGGGGATGGCTGGCGAGGGACGCATCGAGATCGCCGAGGACGGCTCGCACACCCTGCACCTCGACTACGACTTCGCCTGATCAGGTCGTGGGAAGCGGCGTGTAGGCGCCGGGCAGCAGCAGGATGCTCACCTTCGCCGCCCCGTAGCCGTGCTGCTGGAGGTCCTCCTCCAGGGTCTGGACCGACGGCTCGGGCGCCGGGCCGCTCGCGGTCACGTAGATGATGTCGTCGTGCGACGCCACTGAGAGAATGGTCCATCCGCTGGCATGCGCCCACGTGCTCGAGATGGACTGCACCTGCTGCTGCTCCTGGATCGACCGGTCGGTTCGCTTGGAGTTGAAGGCGAGCGGCACCGTGATCGCGACGAGCAGGACCGCGATCAGCGTGACCGCGCCGGTCCGGCGGAACCCCGTCGGGGCGTGCTCCGCCGACGCGCGGTGCACGCCGTAGAGCCACATGACGATCAGGCCGGTCGCGAGGATCGCGCAGACGTTGGTCAGGAAGAGCAGGAGCGCCCCCCACGACTGGTGCGGCGCGCCCGACTCCAAGGTGAGCCCGACGACCGCGAGCGGGGGGACCAGCGAGATCGCGATCGCCACCCCGGGCAGCGTGTCGGAGATGTCCGACCTCGTGAGCGCGACCGATCCGACCGCGCCCGTCGCGATCGCGGCGACGAGGTCGACCAGGCGCGGGTTGACCCGTGACGCCACCTGCGAGTTCGTCGCGGCGACGACGTCGTACCCGATGAAGAGGCCGAGCACGTAGCCGATGGCGACGACCGTCACCGCGCCCAGCGCGACGAGGATGATCGAGCGGCGCAGGTTGGGGAGGTCCCCGGCTGTGATCGCGTAGACGATGCCCAGGATCGGCGTCATGAGCGGCGCGACGATCATCGCGCCGATGACCGTCGCGGTGGAGTCGCCGACGATGCCGGCCGAGGCGATGATCCCCGCGAGGACGAGCAGCAGCCAGAACTTGCTCAGCTTGCGTCCGCGGTCCGCCCCTTCGTAGAAGAGCTCCTCGCGCATGCGGGCGATGTCATCGGCGCCCACGCGCGTCTTCATCGTCGCCTGCGTCTGCTGGATGCGCCGCAGCTCCGATGCGTGGCCGATCCGAGCATGTGGCAGAACGTATCGGCCGGGGTCCGCTTCCGCGGTGATCCCGCCCCGTCAGGCGCCCCGGATCGCCTCCGGTGGTCGCCGCTTCACCTCCAGGGCACCGAGCACGCTCGCACCCCGGACATGCAGCGTGTGGGTCGCCGGACCGGATGCATGTCCCGACTCCTCGCGTGATCCGAGGAACGCGGATCCGTCGTCCTCGACGCGGACCCAGTCGGGCACGGTCAGCTCGATGGCGCCGAGGACGCTCGTGGCCACGAGGACGGTATCGGTACGCTCGAAGACCGCCTCTCGGAAGTCGAGCTCGATGGCGCCGAAGACGGCGGTGGCGCGGAACTCCGCGGGGACGTGCCAGGCGCCCTTCCGACTCCTCGCGCTGAAGACCGCCGCGAGCTTGCGGACGCCCGGCTGCGCCGCAGCGGGCGACTGGGAGACGGGCTCGGGCGCGAGATCGGCGGTGACGACGTCCAGCTCGCCGAGGGTGCGCGCGGTGAGGGCCTGGGACATCAGGATCTGGTGCTCCTCGACGGTCAGCCGCCCGTCCGCCGTGGCGTCCGACAGCAGGTGGAGCACGCGGTCGCGATCCGCGTCGGACGCGCGGACGGTCGCCCCCCTGCGCGGCTCGATATCGGGCATCTGCGCGACACTAGCGAAGCCCACCCCCGGTCGTGTCCTGAGTGATCGAGATCGGGCTCGCGCCGGTGATCGCGACGAGTTCCTCGAAGGAGGTCGGGAATACGGCGTTCGGCGTGCCCGCCGCGGACCACAGGGGATCGTGCTGCACGAGCGTCTCGTCGATGAACACACGCGGGGAGGTCGGCCAGTTGACGGGAGCGACCCCGCCGATCGGCTGGCCCGTGACCGCCCGCACCTCGTCGGCCTTCGCCTGGCGCACGGCGCCCGCACCGAGCGTGGCCGCAACGAGGTCCACGTCGACGCGGTGGATGCCGCTCTTGATCACCACGATGGGCTCGTCGTCCGCATAGAAGACCAGGCAGCTCGCGATCGCAGCCAGCGTGCAGCCGAGCGCCTCGGCCGCCTCCTGCGAGGTCCGCGTCGGCACGGTGAACTCGTGGACGATCCCTGCGACCCCGGCAGCGGCGAGTGCGTCGGCGACCCGCTGGGCGCTCGGGTGCAGCGCGTCATGCGATGCATCCGTCGGCGTCACCCCGCGATGTCCTCCCCGAGGTATGCCATGCGGACCCGGTCATCTGCGAGCAGCGACTGCGCGGAGTCCTGGAGGGCGATGACACCGGTCTCGAGGACGTACCCGCGGTTCGCGAGCTGCAGCGCCTGCGCGGCGTTCTGCTCCACGAGCAGCACCGTGACGCCCTGCTCGGAGATCGTCCGGATGATCCCGAAGATCGCCTCGACGATGAGGGGCGCGAGTCCCATCGAGGGCTCGTCGAGCAGGAGGAGCCGCGGCTCGCCCATGAGCGCCCGGCCGATCGCGAGCATCTGCTGCTCGCCGCCCGAGAGGTTCCCGCCGAGCTGCTTCGAGCGCTCCTCGAGCACAGGGAAGAGCTCGTAGATGTGGGCGATCTTCTCGCGCTGGTCCTTCGAGTGCCGATACGCGCCGATCTCGAGGTTCTCGAGCACCGTCATCTGCGGGAAGATGCGCCGCCCCTCGGGCACGTGGCCGATCCCGAGCTCGACGATCTGGTGGGCACCCAGGTGCGAGATCTCCCTGCCATCGAAGCGGACGGATCCCCTCGCGGGGTGGTGCAGGCCCGAGATCATCCGAAGCGACGTCGTCTTGCCGGCGCCGTTCGCCCCGAGGAGGGTGACGATCTCGCCCTCGTCGACCGTGATCGTGAGGTCGTGCAGCGCGGGCACCGATCCGTAGCGGACCTCGACGTGCTCCACCTCGAGCAGTGCCATCAGCCCTCCTCTCCCGGCTCGGGAGATTCCGCAGGATCGGCATCGACGGCGGTGGCGGATGCATCATCCGGGACGTCGCTCCCGGGATCAGCGGCGGCCGGCACACCGGGCTCACCCGCGTCGCCAGCCGTCCCGAGGTACGCGTTGACCACGACGGGGTTCTGCTGGATCTCGGCCGGTGAGCCCTCGGCGATGACCTGGCCGAAGTTGAGCACGACGATCCGCTCGGCGACCGACATGACGAGCTTCATGTCGTGCTCGATCAGCAGGATGGTGACTCCGAGCTCGCTGTTGACGCGCTTGATGAGGTTGGCGAGCGCCAGCTTCTCCGAGGGGTTCGTACCGGCCGCGGGCTCGTCGAGCAGGAGCACCTCGGGGTTGGTGCCGAGGGCGCGGGCGATCTCGAGGCGCCGCCGCTCGCCGTAGGGGAGCGAGCTCGAGATGTCGTTCACCCGGTGCTCGAGGTCCACGAACTTGAGCAGCTGCAGCGTGCGGACGTCGCCTGCGTGCTCCTCGTGGCGGGTCCTCGGCAGCCGAAGCATCGCGCCGATCGGACCGGTGTGCTGCTTGGACTCGACGCCGATCTTGACGTTCTCAAAGGTCGTCATGGCGTTGAACATGCGCGACGTCTGGAACGTCCTCGACACGCCCATGCGGTTCACCTTGTAGGGCTTCACCCCGACGACGCTTCGCGGATCGCCGTGGCGGGGATTGAAGGTGATCGTCCCCTCCTGGGGAACGTAGACACCGCTCAGGCAGTTGAACAGCGACGTCTTGCCCGCGCCGTTCGGACCGATGACGGCGAGGATCTCGCCGCGACGCTGCTCGAGCGAGACGTCGTTGAGACTCGTGACGCCGCCGAAGCGGAGCGTGACGTGGTCGACCGAGAACAGCACGTCGGCCTCGCCTGCGGCCAGCACGGGTGCGGCGGTCTCGGTCATTCCGTCTCCGAGGAGATGTAGCCGGGCGAGTCGAGCGACGTCTGGTCGTAGACGGATGCCTCCGCGTCGGAGCCCGAGCTCGGGGGGACGACACCGTGCTCGGTGAGGTAGATCTCGCGGCGTCGGCGACGCGAGGCGATGATGCCCTGCGGACGGAAGATCATCATCACGATCAGCAGCGCGCCGAGGTACATGTAGAAGTCCTCGGGGTTGTAGCTCGCGATCTGGTGCTGCTGGAGGTAGGCGGGGAGGCCCTGGATGACGATCGCACCGACGACCGCCCCGGGGAGCGAGCCCATGCCGCCGAAGATCACGATGACGAGCACGGTGATGGACAGCTGGACCTGGAAGTCCGCCGGGTAGAGGCTCCCGATCTGGCTCGCGAGGAAGACGCCCGCGAACCCCGCGGTCGAGGCCCCGATCGCGAACGCCATGACCTTGTACTTGAGCGCGTTGACGCCGAGCGAGTCGGCCGCGACCTCGTCCTCGCGGATGGCGGTCCACGAACGACCCACCTTCGAGTGCTCGAGGAACGTGAATGCGATCATGAACAGCACCGCGAACGCGAGGATCAGGTAGTAGTACGGCATGTAGGACGTGGCCGACCACTCCTGACTCGCTTTCAGCACCTTCGTGACGATGTGCAGGGAGAAGCTGGGCACCAGGTTCGGTGTCCCCGACGGCCCCCCCGTGATTCCGGTGAGGTTGTTGGCGGTGATGAAGACGACCTCGCCGAAGCCCAGCGTGACGATCGCGAGATAGTCGCCTCTCAGCCGGAGTGTGGGCGTGCCGAGCAGGACGCCGGCGAGCATCGCGGCCACGATCGCGAACGGGATGACGAAGAACGGGTTCAGCACGAAGGGCGGATGGATGGGCAGCGCGCCCGTGAAGTACGCCGCTGTGTACGCCCCGATCGCGTAGAAGGCGACGTATCCGAGGTCCAGAAGCCCCGCGAATCCGACGACGACGTTGAGACCGAGGGCGAGCAGCACGTAGATCGCGATCTGCGTGACGAGGTTCGACTGGCTGGCCGGGTCCATGTGCAACGGCCATTCGACCGCCACGAGCAGGGCGACGATCGTGAGTGCGGGCGTCCCCATCGAACGCGTTGACCGGCGCGAGATGCCGAACTGCTCGACGTGCTGCGGGGGCCTCGCCTGACGGCCGATCCCGAGGAGCTCGGCGACGATCCAGAGGAAGGACCCGACGATCAGCAGCGCACCGATCGCCATGATGGTGAGGCCGGCCGAATGGTCGTGGACCAGCAGGTGCTTGGCCGACAACCAGTGCGCGAAGGAGTTCGGCGTCGTCGCGTCCCACTGGCTCCAGCTGGTCCACATGAGGAATCCGTAGATGAGGAGCGCGAGGCCGGCGAGCGACGCCACGAGGCGTGCGCGCTTCGGCGTGACGACGTTGTGGACCGCCGCGATGAGCACGAGGAGCGCCTCGATCGCATAGAGGGCGGCCGCGATGACGAGGAGCCCCACGCCGAGCGGCCGGTTGTGCGGCACTGCGCCGATCTTGTTGAGGTAGTGGCTCACCGGCCCGGTGATCGCCGCGAGCATGCCGTAGAGCGCGATGAACGCGTACCCGGTGAGGCGCGCTGCGCGCAGCGAGACGGCGCCCCACAGGTAGACCACGAGCTCCATGACGAGCAGGGAGGCGCCGATCTGGATGCACAGACCGCCCTTCCAGGTGTCGTGGGGCGAGATCCAGGTGACGTAGATGAACCCGAAGGCGATGACGAGCGTCTCGAGGATCGCCCGATCGCGGATGGTCGCGAGGCGCACCTTCGCCGGCGTCGTCACCCGGGCGACGCCGGACTTCACGGTCGACCCCAGCTGGGCCCAGAAGGTGAGGACCAGGAACATCGCCACGCCGAGGCCGATGAACCACCACACGCGGGGGAACGCGAGGGATCCCGTGATGCCCGAGGTCGGTGCGAGCGCGCTGCCCGATGGCCCGGTCATCACCGCAATCACGAGGGCCGTCAGGATGCAGGCAACGAAGCGCTTCGCGGTCTTGGACTGCGCGGCGGTCGACACGCGCTCGACGAAGGTGCGCGGTGGGTCCGCGTGGTCGCTCGGCCCTCGGACTGGTGCGGTCGTCGTCATGCCGCCCTCCCCAGCTGCTCGCCCAGGATGCCGGTGGGCTTGAACATGAGGACGATGACGAGGACGCCGAAGGTGACGACGTCCTGCCAGCTCGCCGAGATCCACTTGAGCGGGATCGCCTCGGCGACGCCGAGCAGCAGGCCGCCGAGCATGGCACCGCGCAGGTTCCCGATCCCTCCGAGCACCGCCGCGGTGAAGGCCTTGAGCCCGGGGACGAAGCCCATCTGGAACCCGACGCCGAACTGCATGCCCCACAGGCATCCCGCCGCGCCGCCCATCATCCCGCCGATGATGAACGTCAGCGAGATCGTGCGGTTGATGTTGACGCCCATCAGGCTCGCGGTCTCGGCGTCCTGGGCCACGGCCCGGATCCCCCGACCGAGCTTCGTCCGGTTCACGATCGTGTCGACGAAGATGAGCAGCAGGATCGAGACGACGAAGACCAGGATCCACATCTGCTGGATGGGCGCCCCGCAGACGGACAGCGCGTTCCCGCTCACGAGGGCGGGCTTCGGGACGAACACGGGGATCCTCCCGAACTCCTTGCCCGCGAAGTACTGGAGGAAGAGGGATGCCCCGATCGCGCTGATCAGGTACGTCAGTTTCGGCGCGTTGCGCTGGCGGAGGGGGCGGTACGCGACCCGCTCGACGCCGAAGGCGACGATCGCGCCGATCAGCCCTCCCGCGAGGATGCCGATGACCACGTACCCGATCGCGAAGACCCCGCCGGGCGAGGTGCCGCCCAGGATGGCGTGCAGGACGAAGTACGCGCCGAACCCGCCGGCCATGAACACCTCGGAGTGCGCGAAGTTGATCAGCCGCAGCACGCCGTAGACGAGCGTGTACCCCAGTGCGATCAGCGCGTAGAGGAAGCCGTTCGCCAGACCGCCGACCAGCAGGGATATCCAGATGTTGTTGTTCGCGATGAACGCTGGACAGTGCATGCGGTCGGGACACCCCCCTCGGTCGTGGGCTGAAGATTAGCCACACCTGCCGGAAGCGTCCGGAAAGCGAAACAGGCCGGGCACCCAGCATTTGCGCTGGGTGCCCGGCCTGTCACCGGACTCGGTTGGACTACTCCAGGCCGAGCTGGTCGATCACGCCGTTCTTGACCTCGTTGACGTACACCGCGCTGCCCGCGATGTTGCCGTTCACCTCGAAGGAGATGGTCTTGGTCAGTCCGACGAACTTGATCCGGTCAAGCTCCGCGATGACCGCGGCACGGGTGATGTTCTTCGTGCCACCGTGCTTCGCCGAGATGATCTTCATGTCGTCGATGATGGTGTTGGCTGCGTCGAAGGCCTCGGCCGAGTAGGTGCCCGGGGCGAACTTCGCGAGCTTCTTGAAGCCGGTCGCGAATGCCTTGTCAGCCGCCGTTGCGCCGAGGACCGAGCACGCGCAGGTCAGGTAGACGCCGTTCGCTGCCGATGCCGGGCTCGTGCCCAGGATCAGGTGCGGGTCGTCGCTGCCGTCGCCGCTCATCACCTTGCCGGTGTACCCCGCGGTGTGCAGGGCGCCGAGCAGGAGGCCGAGGTCGCAGTAGTAGCCGCCGTAGAAGACGATCTGCGGCTTGGCCGCGACGATGGTCGAGGCGACGGTCGGGTACTGGGTGGGGTCACCCGTGCCGCCGTTGCCACAGCCGGTCGTGTTGGGAACCGTCGAGCTCGTCACCGAGGCTCCATCAGCGGTCGCCGTCGAGCCGAATGCGGAGGAGAGTCCCTGGCCGTAGGTCGAGGCGTCGTTGATGTTGTAGATCTTCTTGAACTTCAGCGTCTTGACGACGTAGTTCGCGTCCGCGGGACCCTGCACGCTGTCGTCAGCGACGACGCGGAAGAAGTTCCTCCAGCCGAAGGTCGACAGTGCCGGGTTGGTTGCCGACGGGCTCACCGTTGCGAGGTGGGCGGAGCTGAACGTGGGCTCAGCCGCCTTGGTCGCACCGGAGAATGCCGGTCCGACGACGCCGATGACCGACTTGTTCGACACCAGCTGCGATGCGATGGTCGGGGAGACCGTGGCAGAGCCCTGGTCGTCCTTGCCCGAGTACTTGAGCTTGAACGGCAGGTTTCCGAACTGCGAGGTACCTGCGTTCGCCTCGTTGATGGCCAGCTGGACAGCGAATGCCATGTTGAGGCCGAGCTGGGCGTTGCCACCCGAGAGCGGGCCCTCGTAGGCAAGCGTGTACGTCGGCTTTGCAGTTGCGTGGTGCTTGGCGCTAGCAAACGCCGATGCGCTGAAGCCAGTGAGCACGAGTGCCCCGGCCACGAGCGGCACACCAGCCTTCATGAGCAATTGCCTCATGAGGTCTCCTCCTATTGGGTATGCACTTCGGGTACAACGGTTGTGCCCCGGACCTGTCCGCGGACAGTGGCGAAACCCTACTGTCCCAATTGCCCCGATTCCAAGCGGGTCCACAGGTTTCTTTTGAGGTTTCTTCACGACCTCCTCACGGGACGGTCATCTGGGGATTCCCGTCCGCGAGCCACCTGGACTCGATCAGGATCGAGGAAGGCAGCGGCTGGCACGCCGCGCTCCCGGCAAGGCACGGGGCACTGCTCGTGGAAGGTCCCGGGCCGCAATTGCCCGGGAGCGCCCCGAACGGCCAAGATCCAACCCGTCGTTCGGTGCCCTGTGGGCAAGGACGGTACCCGATGAGGAGGCAGCGGTGGACAGGATTGGCATTGTTGGGTGCGGCCTCATGGGGTCGGGGATCGCCGAGGTGTGCGCGAAGGCGGGGGCTGACGTGGTCGTCCTCGAGCGCGACGCGGATGCCCTGGCTGCCGGGCGAGCCCGCATCGAGCGGTCCCTCTCGAGGGCGGTCGCCGCGGGGAAGCTCCCTGAGGCGGACGCGGATGCGGCGCGGGCGAATCTCACCTTCGCCGAAACCTTCGACGCGCTCGGCGATCGCCAACTGGTCGTCGAGGCGGTGGCCGAGGACGAGGCGACCAAGCTCGAGGTCTTCGGGCTCATCGACAAGGTCGTGACCGACGAGGGCGCGATCCTGGCCACGAACACCTCGTCGATCCCGATCATCAAGCTCGCGATGGCGACGGGCCGGCCCGAGCAGGTCATCGGGATGCACTTCTTCAACCCCGTGCCGGTCCTCAAGCTGGTGGAGGTCATCTCCTCGCTGCTCACCAGCGCGGACACGACGTCTCGGACGAGGGAGTTCGCGACCGGGCGGCTCGGCAAGCAGGTGATCACCTCGCCCGACCGAGCCGGCTTCGTGGTCAACGCGCTGCTGATTCCGTACCTGCTGAGCTCGATCCGCATGCTCGAGTCGGGGTACGCGAGCGCGGAGGACATCGACACGGGGATGGTGCTCGGCTGTGCGCACCCGCTCGGGCCGCTCGCGCTCACGGACCTGATCGGCCTCGACACGACGCTCGCGGTCGCGGAGTCCCTCTACGAGGAGTTCAAGGAGCCCCACTTCGCGCCGCCGCCGCTGCTCAGCCGGATGACCCAGGCGGGGCTGCTCGGCCGCAAGACCGGCCAGGGGTTCTACGCCTACAAGTGACGGACGCGGGCACGGCGTGCCCGATCAGGTGCGCGCCCGCTTGAGGGCGCGGCGGTGGTACGCGCCGTACGCAATGGGTCCCGCGGCGAGCGGGAGCCAGTAGGAGGCGAGCCGGTACGCGAGGGTGGCGAGCACCGCGTCCCCGCCGGGCACGCCGGCGAGGATGAGGAATCCCGCGAGCGAGGCCTCCACGATGCCGAGGCCCCCGGGCGTGATCGGGACGAGCCCGATGATCCCGGTCACCGCATAGGCGAGCAGCACCAGCGAGGGCCGGGGGTGGCTCCCCGTCGCCCGCAGGCAGAACAGCAAAGTCAGGTAGTCGAACAGGAGCCTCCCGGCGGACAGCAGCACGGCCTGCCTCCACTGGTCGCCGAGGACGGACCGGACCTCGTTGCGCTCGCGGAGCACCATCGCGGCCGTCCCCGCCATCGGGGTGCGCTTCTTGAAGATCCGGTTGTACGCCCGTTCGACGAAGGACGCAGTTGCCCGGAGCGGGGCATCGGTCGTCAGGATCAGCGCGCCGAATCCGGCGAAGAGGACGAAGCCGATCAGCCCGATGATCGCGCTCGTGAGGAGGCCGCCGGCGATCGGCGCGCCGAATGCGATCGCGGGCAGCGCGAAGATCGGCAGCGCCAGGAGCCCCCCGATCCCGAGCAGGGAGAAGGTGGTGAGTCCGCCAACCGCGACCGTGCTGTCGATCCCCGACGCCTCGAGCATCCGGAACTGGACGGCGGCGCCCGCTGCGGCACCGCCCGGGACGATGAGGGTCACCGAGTTGCCGGCCAGCTGCGCCGTGACGACGGAGAACCACGCCTTGGTCCGCAGCGCGAGCCGCTGCAGCGCGAAGGTGCAGAAGAAGTGGGCGACCTGGGCTGCGACGGCGGCGAGGAACCACCATGGCTGGAGGGTCCGCAGCCGTGGCCACGAGTCGAGGACCTCGGTCAGGGTCGGGAAGACGAAGTAGAGGCCGATCCCCGCGATCAGGACGACGACGAGCCGCCGAGCGACGACCTTCCAGCCGAGCGGCGCGTGCTCCTCGGCAGCGATCGCCTCCCGCAGCGGCTGCTCCTCAGGCTCCCCCGCGAAGGGATCTGGAGCGGTCACGACCGATCACCGTACCGCCCGGCACAACGCTGGTGCCGGGCGGTACAGATCACGCGTGGGTCAGTTGCAGACCTGGGTGGTCGGCACGATCCCGGTCTGTCCCGTCGGGACGTAGGGGTCGGGGTTCGCCACGCCGGCGAA
>Ga0181519_10001156_pt1 | contig 23167 bp, 16 predicted proteins | sample PEATcosm2014_Bin_26_FD_121102 | JGI IMG/M metagenome (GOLD analysis project Ga0181519, IMG submission 121102) | Peatland microbial communities from MTU Mesocosm Facility, Houghton, MI, USA - PEATcosm2014_Bin02_10_metaG | ecosystem: Environmental > Terrestrial > Soil > Wetlands > Peat | place...
CCCTCGGTGAAGATGCCGGCATGAACGGTAAAGCCTACGAACCAATGCCGAATCGCGGGCGACGCCCCGCGGCGGTCATCTCAGACATGACCCACTGCTCCGTGGCGGGTCTGGCAGCCGAGGTCGAGGGGACGCATGACCGGGCCCCGGGGCCGGCTGCGGCCGTGTCACCAGTCGATCGCATGAACGTCATCCGTCCACCCATCTGCTCCTGGAGCCGCCCGTGAACCTTCGCAATTCCGTTGCCAGTCGCCTGCTCGGTAGTTTCGGCGCCGTGATCGCAGTATTCGCAATGGCGATCATTCTGAGCATCGCCCGCCTGGCGGCATTCAACGATGCGGTCAGCGCCATTACCGGTCCGCAATTGACGAAGGTCGAGGCGACCGACTCCTGGTCGCTCTCCATCGCGGAATCAATGAGCCACATGCGCTCGCTGCTGATCCTGGACGACAAGGCCAAGATTCAGGCCGAGATAGAGAAGATCAGGGTCCTCGGCGAGGACCGCAAGGGCGATGCAGACGCGATGGTGGCGAGCGTCCGGTCGCCCGAGGGCAAGGCACTCCTCCAGGCAGTCTTGGATGCACGCGAAAAACTCGTGCCGATCGAAGCCAGCTTTCTCGCGCAGGTGCAGGCCGGCCAGATCAGGGAAGCGAAAGACACCCTGCTCGAGCGGGCGCGTCCGGCGCAGATCGAGCTGATGAGTGGCCTGATGAAACTAGGTGACCATCAGAGGGCAGAGATCAAGGCCAGCGCCGTGGCGCTGGCGGCGTCCTACGAGAGCAGCCGGCTGGTGCTGATCCTGCTGACGTGCGCAGCCTTTGCAGTCGCTGCCGTACTCGCGGTTCTGATCGTACGGTCCATTCGCAATCCCCTGGCACAAGCTGTATCGGTACTGGCGGAGATCGAGTCGGGCAGGTACGACAGCAAGGTCACGGTGACGACTCGCGACGAGACCGGCCGGGTACTGACGGCGCTGGATACGATGCAGCGCAGCCTCAAGGAACGGACCGAGCGCGACCGCGCTGCGGCGATGGAAAACGCGCGGATTCGCACGGCACTCGACCGCGTGTCGGTCGGCGCGACGCTCATCGACACAGACGGCAGGATCATCTACGTGAACGACGCGGCCCGGGCATTGTTTGCGGAGCGGGCTACCGACATTCGCAAGTCGGTGCCACAGTTTGACGTGAGTGCGGTCGTCGGCAGCTCCTTCGAGGCATTCTACGGCGTTGCGGCGCTGAGTCGCGCCCAGCTCGCCGCCCTCACCAGCACGCACTCCGCTGATGCAAGGCTCGGCTCGGCCAGTCTGCGGATTGTCGCGAATCCCGTGGCCGGTGCCGACGGCGTGCGTGTCGGCACGGTTGTCCAGTGGGTCGACCGGACCCAGGAAGTGGCGACCGAAGACGAGATCCAGACGACCGTGGCGAAGGCAATCGACGGCGACCTGACCGTGCGAATCCGCGAGGAGGGCAGGAGCGGCTTCTTCAAGGTTCTGGCGGAAGGCATGAACGGCCTGATCGACAACATGGCGAACGTGGTCAGGGCGATGGCCGTTGCCGCGGCAGAGGTTCGCACGGGCTCCGAGGAGATTTCCCGGGGCAACCTCAACCTGAGCCAAAGAACCGAAGAGCAGGCCTCGAGTCTCGAAGAGACGGCGTCCTCGATGGAAGAGATGACGTCAACCGTCAAGAACAACGCCGACAACGCGGCACAGGCCAACCAGCTGGCGATTGCCGCGCGCACGCAGGCGGAGCGCGGCGGTGCCGTCGTTCAGTCTGCGGTGTCAGCGATGGCAGGCATCAACTCCGCGTCGAACAAGATTGCAGACATCATCGGCGTCATCGACGAAATTGCGTTCCAGACGAATCTGCTCGCGCTCAATGCCGCGGTCGAGGCGGCGCGCGCGGGCGAGCAGGGACGCGGCTTCGCGGTGGTCGCGTCGGAGGTCCGCAACCTCGCGTCGCGCAGCGCCGAGGCGGCAAAGGAAATCAAGGCCCTGATCCAGGACTCCGTTGCGAAGGTGGCGGACGGGTCGAAACTGGTTGGCGAATCTGGCCAGGTGCTCGCTGACATCGTGGTCGGCGTGAAGCGTGTCACGGACGTTGTCGCGGAAATTGCGGCCTCGAGCCAGGAGCAGGCGGCGGGCATCGAGCAGGTCAACAAGGCAGTGGTGTCGATGGACGAGGTGACGCAGCAGAATGCCGCGCTCGTCGAGGAAGCCTCCGCAGCCGCGCAGGCGCTCACGGATCAGGCCATCGCTCTGGCGCAGTTGATCGAGCGCTACCAAGTGGGCGGCACTTCGCCCGTGGCGGGCGCCGATCCGCGTGCCGGCGCAAAACCGGCACCAGCGGCCGCCAGCGAGCGTCGCAGCGCGACAAGGCCGTGGGCCAATCAGGCGAAGACGGCCACCGCTGCGCCGGCGTCCCGGCGCGTCGCGCGCGCGTCTGGCGCCGCCGAGGCTGACTGGGCAGACCTGTGAGAACGCTAGGCCGAAATTCGTAAGGGGCGGCGATCATGAATGCGAGCAGTACTGCGGAGAACGGCGACGGGCTCGACAGCTCGACGTTTGCGGGGCAATACCTGACTTTTCGCCTCGATGGCGAAGCGTTTGCGGTCCCAATCCTTGCGGTCCAGGAGATACGCGGCTGGGAGCGGGTCTCGAGGACGCCGGCATCGCCTGACTACGTTCTGGGCGTCATCAATCTGCGTGGCGAAATCGTGCCGGTGCTCGACCTTCGTGTTCGGCTCGGAATGGATGCATGCGAGAGGACGTCCAGCTGCGTCGTCATCGTGGTGCGCGTGCATGCGTTGCGCGGCGCTCTTGTGACCGCCGGACTGCTCGTCGATGCAGTATCGGACGTCATCAGCATCAGCGCTGATCACAAGAGCCAGACGCCGGACGCCTGCGGTACGGTCGACGCCACTTTCCTCGCCGGCCTCGCAAGCGTGGACTCTGCGCTCGTCATGCTCATCGATCTCGCGCGACTCGTCGAGTCGACGCTGCCCGGGCGGCCGGGAGCGGCTGGCGGTGACGCGACTCAGCCCGCAGTCGTGCCAGGCGTCGCTGCTGGGTTGCTTCAAACTGGCGGCCCTCTCTGAGCGGGGCGCTGTTCCGCATTGGCGAATGAACGCAACGGGTGGAGCGCAGTCCTCGGGTGCCACCGCGGCAGCGACGATTGCGTCTGCCGGACAGCCCTTGGCCAGCCGCAGGCAGGCCGTGCGGCACTGATGGAGGTTCGAGCGTGACAGCGGACAATCGGCCGGTCGGCGTGCTGCGACCATTGAGCGCATTCGGTTCCCCGAGCCAGGACTCACCGGCCGCGTCCGCACCGGCTGCGGCCGCGGGTACGCCGCCTCGTTCGGCCGCGCGCGTGCTGATCGTGGATCCCGACCATGAGCGGCGCCAGTCATCGGCGCAGGCACTCGGCGAGGCGGGCTACGACGTCGCCCAGGCGACGACCGCCAACGCGGCCGTGCGACTTGCACCGGCGCGTCGCCCTGATCTGAGCTTGCTCGATGCAGACATCGTAGCCACATCGACCTCGGGTCCGGTCGCTCAGTTGCTGGAGAGGCTGGGTGCGGCCGGAATTCCATTCGTTCTCGTTGGCGGCTCGGCGCTACCGGTGCATTACCAGGCCGACGCCGCCGCCGCAGCGATCGCGCTGCTGCCGCGGGGCATACCGCCGCTCGCACTGATCGATTGCGTTCGCCGTCACTTGCCCGCGGCGACCGCAGGCGCGCCCGAGCGGCTGTCCGAGGCGAACTACAGCGAACTGTTTCACTCGAATCCACAGCCAATGTGGGTGTATGACACTCACTCGCTCCGCTTTCTTGCCGTAAACGACGCCGCCGTCTCCCACTACGGGTATACCCGCAGCGAATTCCTCGAGATGACGATTCTGGACACCCGACCGCGGGAGGATTGGCCGCGCCTGTACGACAGTCTGCCGGCGGCTGGGATCGGCTTCGAATCCCACGGACTATGGCGCCACGTGAAGAAGGACGGCAGCACGATCGATGTCGAGATCTCGAGCCACGACCTCAGCTTCGAAGACCGACCGGCACGGCTGGTATTGATCATCGACGTCACGAAGAGGCGCGCAATCGAGGCGCAGCAGCGGCTGCTGCTGACCGCGGTGGCGCAGCTGAATGACATCGTGATCATCACGGAAGGCGAGATTCGCGGCGCCGGGCCGCGAATCGTCTTTGTGAACAACGCCTTCGAGCGCGAGACCGGATACCGCCGGGACGAGGCGATCGGCAGGACGCCGCAGATGTTCTATGGTCCCAAGACCGACCTCGTGGAGCTCGAGCGCGTGCGCTCCGCCGCACGCGCCGGCATGCCCTCGCGCCTGGTTGTCTCTGCCTACACGAAGAGTGGCGCAGAACTCGTGCTCGAGATGGAGGTTACGCCGCTACTCGATGACCTGGGTCGCGTCGCGCACCTCGTCATCGTGCACAGGGACATCACAGAACGCATGTCGCTCGAGGCGAAGCTGCGGCAATCGCAGCGCCTGGAGGCAATCGGTCAACTGACGGGGGGCGTGGCACACGACTTCAATAACCTGCTGACCGTGATCATGGGGAATGCCGAGCTGCTGGCCGAGCGGTCGAGCCTTCCGTCGCGGCCCCGGGCGCTGGCACTGTCCATCGCACACGCCGCCGCGCGCGCCTCAGAGCTCACGAAACGGCTGCTGGCGTTCGCGCGCAAGCAGACTCTCGATCCGAAGAGCGTCGATATCAATCACCTCGTCTGTGGCGTCGACACGCTGTTGCGGCGAACACTCGGCGAGCACATCGACGTCGCGCTCAGCTTGCAAGACTCGCTGTGGTGCACGTTGGTGGACCCCGGGCAGCTCGAGAATGCCCTCGTAAATCTTTGCGTCAATGCGCGCGACGCCATGCCGAACGGTGGCAGGCTCACGATAGAGACCCGCAATACCCACCTCGACGAAGCGTATGCGGCGCAGCGGCTCGATGTGCAGCCGGGCGACTATGCAGTGCTTTCCGTGACCGACACCGGTGCCGGGATCGCGCCCGAGCATCTGGCGATGGTGTTCGAGCCATTCTTCACCACGAAAGACGTCGGCAAGGGAACCGGGCTCGGCCTCGCAATGGTCTATGGCTTCATCAAGCAGTCTGGTGGCCACGTGGCCATCTATTCCGAGGTTGGGGAAGGTACCACCGTGCGCATCTACCTCCCGCGCCAGCTCGGGCAGGGCGCGCCTGAGCTGCAGGACACCGCGTCCGGCAGCATCGTTGGAGGCAGGGAGCGCGTTCTGCTCGTCGAAGACGACACTTCGGTCCGGGACTACGCGCGTGGCCAGCTGGAAGCACTCGGCTACGAGGTTCTGGAGGAAGCGAGCGGGCCGGCAGCACTCGACGTTCTTCGCGGCCCGGAGCACGTGGACTTGCTGTTCACCGACGTGGTGATGCCGGGGGGCATGAGCGGGAAGCAACTGGCCGAGCAGGCACTGCAGCTGCGTCCGGGACTCAGGATACTCTTCTCGTCCGGCTATGCGGAAAACGCAATCGCGCATCAGGGGCGGTTGGACCCTGGCGTCCGCCTGCTCGTGAAGCCATACCGACGAGCGGACCTGTCGAGGGCAGTTCGGGAAGTGCTCGACGCACGCTGTGGCCGATGACGGCGAGGGGCGACCAGGAGCGCGATGATGTCGTTATCATTGCCACGCGCTTCTCTCGAATTGCCGGCATCGGTCGCCCTGACGACACGCAACCGACCCGTCGCCAGCTCGTCGATGAGACCCTGTGCGTGCTTGCCGAGTCTCTGTCGTGCCTCGCCGATGTGCTGCGCAACGGAACGAGCCGACCCAAGGACATCGAGCGACTGGTGTCGCTGAAGCGGCGACTGGCGGCGCTTGAGGTTGCCATTTGCGGGAGCGTCGAAGATGGGAAACTGGCATCTCGCCGGCCACCGCCCCGGCCACTGCGATGAGCCGACTCATCCGGCAGTTCAAGTAGTGGGCGCGTGGCGTCATCGCGCCCGCCGGCACGGTCCGGTTGCGGGCCGAGCGTGACTCTTCGGGTGCGTCTGCGGCCGGGCAGGTCTTTCGCGTTCCTGGCCGGCCTGCTGTTGGTGAGCATCGTGGCGGCCGTGCCGGCCGACGCTACCGGCGCGGCGACGATCGAGATGTCGGCGGATACCGCGGACGAGCTCCCGTACTCGTACTACTACGTTCCGCGGCTCGCCGAGGTCGATCGCATGCTCGGGGACCTGGTTCGCGCGGGGCACATTGGCGCACCGCTCGGCGCGCATCAGGTCTGGTACGAACGGGTCGCCGCCTATGGGTGCGACACGACGCTGACGGCGGCGGCTGGCGCCGTTTCGGTCGACATTGACTGGGGAGCGGTCACCCTCGTTGGAATTGACCCGTACGCTGAGCAACCGACCGTGTTCATCCGCGTCAGCGCACCAGCGGGGAGTGACGGTTCGCAACGGACAGGGGCCGAAACAGTGCGGTTCCTCGCGAACGACCGGGAATCCCGCGACAGGCTCGCGTACGCGATGACCGTTCTGATGGACGCCTGTCCGGAGCCGTCCACGCGATAGGGCAGCTCGCGAGGGTCGGGCTCGATGCGTATGCGGCCTCACGCCAGGCGCCCGTTCGTGCGATCACTTCGGACCAGTCGGACGGGCGCCCTCTGGTCGCGGACCGGGTCGCCCGCCGGACTTCTCTCGATCACGCAGCGCGAGGGCGTGACGCCCGTGCCAGGCGCCAAACCCTGCAGATTCTGCTGCCCTTAAGCCACCGCTCGTCGGGCGTCTCGCGCGCGAAAGGCGAGAACTTGTGCCAGCGCCATCGGATCAGTTCCCGTGAAGGGATCTCCTCATACTATGTTGCTGGCTGCCGATATAGGGTCACGACCCGAATCTTGGGACTGGACGCGGTGCGACTCTCGAATCGATGACGAGTCCGGCGGCATCGCCCGCGGGCCCATCCCGCTCTCCGGCGCGATGACGTACTTGGCATGATGAAGGCCCGAGAACCTCTGCAATCGCTCTCCCGACGGCGACCCTCACTCGTCAACGCAGTGCTGCTGCTGGCCGCTTACGTCGCGACCGGGGCAGGCGCGCTGTGGCTCGTCGGAATGCATTCGGACCCGTCGCGCCGCGTGGAATATCTGGCGGCACCATGGCTCGCCTCCGGGATCGGTACAGCCGGGCTGCTGCTTGGCGGTGAACGACTCTGGCCGGTGCTGGTGGTTGGCGCCTACGCGATCTGGGGCGGCTTCATGCACGACAGCCCGGTGGTCGCTCTGGTAGACGCGATCGGTGAGGCCGCCAGCATCGTATTGATCATCCGTTGTCTCTCGCTTTGGCAGTTCCACCGGAATTTTCGGCGATTCCGCGATCCGCTCGTGTTGCTGGCAGCCGTCATCGCCGGCCGCGTCGTCGCCACGACTTTTGACGTCGGTGCGCTGTTCGCCGGTATCTGGCTCGCACCCGGCAGCCTGTCGCCGTATTTCCGCGATCTCGCGACCGATGCCAGTGGCGCATTTCGCGTGCTGTCGCCGAATGTCGCGAAGTATCTGTTCTGGTGGTCCCTCAACTGGATCGCCGGAATCGTGCTCGTCGTGCCGGTGGTCGCTGCCGGATCCCGGCGCCTTGCCCGGAGCTTCCGCAACGACAAGCTCGCGTTCCTGGGTTGGGCACTGACGCTGTTCGTCTGGTGCACAATCGCACTGTCGCTCACGCCCGCGATGGGTGATCTGCCGCCTCTCGTCACGGCCCTGATGATCGTCGCATGGGCCGGGATCCGGTTCGGCGTCGCGGCCGCTGCGTTCGGCACGCTCGCGATGTCGCTCACCGCCACGTTTGGTTTCGCGATGAACCTCGGCCCATTTTCGGCGCTCGGAGCGTCCGACGCCACTGAGGTGCTGTGGGGCTTCACTGCCCTTGTCGCCCTGACCGGGCTGTTCCTGAGCGCGCTGCTGGCAGAACGGCGTCGCGACCTCCATCGACTCACCGTCAACGCGCAGCGCTACGTGCGCCTGTTTACGCACAATCCCTCGCCGCTGTGGGTCGCGGACGCGCACAGCGGACGCATCCTGATGGTGAACGACGCTGCGGTACGCACCTACGGATACCACGCGTCGGAGGTCCTGACCCTCACCGCAGATGAATGGGCCTCCCGCATCCACGAGGCAGACCCGCTTTCGCCCGCTGCAGGTGCAAGCGTCCCCGGAGCCCGGGCCGTGCAACACCGAACGCGGGCCGGCACAGTCATCAACGCCGAGATCGTCTCGACTTCCATTGAGCTCGATGGCTCACCGGCGCTCATCCGCTATGCCCTGAACGTATCGGACCGGTACAAACTGCGCGCACGGCTGCTGGCTGCAGCCGACGTCGAACGTGGACGACTCGCGCAGGAATTGCACGACGGCCTGGGCCAGGTCCTGACCGGGCTCAGCCTCGGTGCCCAGGCGGCCACCTACAACGCGGCACGCGGCGCGACAGTCAATCCGGCAGATGCGGAATTCCTGGTCGCGGCCAGCAGCCACGCCGTCCTCCAGTGCCGCGAACTTACGCGCGGCGTTTCACCGTTGCGCGATGCCAATGGTGATCTCGGCGAGGCGCTCCGGCAGTTGCCGGACCTGTTGCCAGCGAACGCGCGCGGACTGGTCACCATCTTCACCGAGCTCACCTCGCCGATGACGCTGTCGCTCGAGCGCTCCGAGCACCTTTATCGCATCGCTCAGGAAGCAGTAGCCAATGCGCTCAAGCACGCTCGAGCACGGCACATCCAGGTCGCGCTGCGAGTGGACCCCGTGAACGTCAGCCTGTCGGTCACGGATGACGGCATAGGATTCCAGGCGCCGTCGGCGTCCCCGTCAGGCCTCGGGCTGCGGTCGATCAGGATGCGCGCCAACGCTGTGGGTGCCCAGCTCAGCATCGAGGGGCGCATCGGCGGGGGAACCGAGATTTCCTGCGTGTGTCCGCAGGTCGAGGAGCAGACGACGTCCGATGCACCCGGCAAGGCGGCCGCCGTACCCGAAAGCGAACCGCTGCCGTCACGTCCGGGGCGCTGGGCGGCGCGGCCGGGGATGCATTGGCTGTCGCTTGACCATGCCTTGCGATGCCTGCTGCTCGCGGTCGCCTGCCTTGCCGGCATCTCGGTATCGGCCCTGCTGGCCGGAATTGCCGATCCCCGTATCGCGATGTATGCCCCCCATTTCGCGGTGCCTTCGTTGCTCATCGGGGTGAGTTCCGGCGTACTGCTCCGTGCCGGAATGAAGTATTGGCCCGGGGTCACGCTCGCCGCGGCGATCGGCGCGTTCATGGCGTTTGATCTGCCGTGGGCGTTCTCGATCTATTACGGCCTGGCCATGACGCTGACGCCGCTCATCGTCGCGTCGCTGCTGGCGCGCTGGGGCTTCCGCCGGGCATTCGATCGATGGTGGGACCCGCCACTCCTGCTCGGCGCCGCCGTGATCGCGAGCAGCGTCACGACCTCGCTCAACTTCGTTGCGACGCTGATGTACCAGTGGCTGTTTCCCGGACGGCTCGGCGCTGACCTGGTCGCACTGATCACCGACCACTCAGGAGCCTCGCCAGTGGTAACGGGCGCGTTTCTTGCCGCGCTCGCGCGGTGGTGGGCCGACAGCGTCGCCGGTGCGGTACTCGTGGTGCCGATGATAGTCGCGCTGCCGCCGATCTGGCAGACGCTGCGCAATCGGCCGGGCGAGGCGGTCACCTGGAGCCTGGCCATCGTCGGCTGGATTTGCGCCATCTTTCTCATCAGCGATTCGGCAGTGCGGCAACCGCTGCTCGCGCTTGCCCTGACACTCCTCATATGGGCCGCAGTGCGCTTCGGTGTCGCACTCGCATCGGCAGCAACGTTCGCCTGCGCGATGGCGGCGACCATCGGTTTTGCGATGCAGCGAGGTGCATTGTCCGCCGTCGGCGTCCACGAGGGCGTTGCAGCGGTCTGGAGTTTTCTGTCGCTGCTCACGATCATCGGCATGTTCGTGACCGCGCTGCTTGCCGAGCGCAATCGTACGACGTCCGAGCTCAATGCAACCGCCGAACGATACCGTCGCCTGTTCCAGTCCGATCCCTATCCCCTGTGGGTGGAGGATACCGGCACCGGGCGCATTCTGATGGTCAACGACCGGGCGATTCGTCACTACGGTTATTCACGCGAGGAGTGGCTGGCGACGACGACGGATGGCCTGGCGGCGGACCCGACGAGCGCGCGACGCCCCCGTGCGCAGTCGGATGGTGGGGTCGTAGAGGTGAGGCAGAGGCTCAAGAATCATTCCATCATCGACGTCGAGCTCTCTTACGCGCCGCTCCAGCAGGCGGGCCGGGGACAACGTCTGTGTTTCGCCATCGATGTCACCGAGCGAAATTCGCTGCGCCGCGGGTTTCTGGAATCGACGGACCGGGAGCGGCGCCGTCTTGCGGACCAACTGAGTGTCGGACTCGCACAGGCACTGGTCGATCTTGAACACGCGTCGGAGCGGTTCAGGCGCGCTGTCGTCACCGGCACACATGACCCTGGGGCGATCGAGCTCGTGGCGGCCGCGTGTCAGCGCGCGGCGACCATCTGCAGGGAAACCGCGCACGGCGCATCACCACTGCAGGCGAATGGCGGCGATCTGGTGGCAGCAATCGAGGATCTCGCAACGCCGGGCGTGGTCGCGTCAGGAGCACAGATCGAGGTGGTCGTGCGCGGCGCCGGCAAGGTAGCGCTGCCGATGGAGCAGCGTGAGCACCTGTATGGCGTGATTCGCGAAGCAGTCACCGATGCGGTGACGGAGCGCTCCGCCACGCGCGTCGACCTGACCGTTACGATCGAGCCGACGCTGATTCGCGTCGCGATCGAGGACGATGGCAGCGACGCGCGCCGGTCAGTGGTTGCGCGGCTGCCGGTCGTCGAAGCGATGACGCTCCGCGCCACTTCCGTAGGCGCCCGGCTCGATCAGGCCCCGCGCACGGGGGGAGGACGCATCCTCACGTGCCTGTGTCCGCAGTAGCCCGAGGCGCTGCCCGCGCGTTGCGCCGAGGGAACGGCTGAGCGGCTAGCCTGCACAGATTGTCCCGATCCGACGTCCTAACGGGTGTCCGTCGCGCACCACCGCCAGGCGTTTCCGAGCCCGAACTGGAGACGGCCGGTGGTGCTGGTGCTTGGTGACATTTCACGCCGCCCGCCAGGTAGCGGCACAAGGCACTTCGGCGCGGCAATTAGGAGCCCGCGTCGACGCGCGCTGCGTCGCCCTCAGCTTCGTCCGCGACGCAGGCAGTGAGAGTGCTGCGCTCGAGATCAGTTGCGCCGGCTCGTCGGCCACCCGGGCGCCGACGGCAGTCGCGGGCCGCTTGGGCAGGCGGTGAGAGCCCGGCGCGTTCCGCGCCGGGCCCGTCACCAGACGACGATTACTTCCTGACGTCCTTCAGCCATTCGGCGTGGGCGCGCTCGGCGGCGTGCTCAGCCTGGTCAATGTGCTCGAGGATGCGGTGCTTGAGGCCCTGGACCTGCGGGTTGTCCTCCTCGTGATCGGCATCCGCGTGCGCCTTCTTGAGCGTTTCGATGGCCTTCAGCAGCCGGCTGCCGTGCTCGTGCACGTCAACGTTCGGGTGATCGTCGATGTTCTTGCCATCGTCGATCGCGGCGCGCTTCAGCTCGCCGATCGCCGCATCGATTTCGCGAATGCCTACGTCCTCGTCACCGTAGACCTTGATGTCGCCGGCCTGGTGGTACAGGAACCAGCGCGCCGCGCGCAGGTCGCTGAGCGCATGCAGGTAGTAGGGATGTGAGCCGGGCAGCTGCTGTGCAGTCGCGGCCGCGGTGAAGCCCGCGAGCAGTACAAAGCCTGTTACGAACCTGGTCAGTTTCCTCATTGTCGTCCTTGCTCCTCAGTTGAATTTGGTCTCGGCGCGTCCCGCGGGGGCTGTGCCGCGATGAAGAATAACGCCGTCTGTGCCTCCGCGATGTCGCCGGAATGGTTAACTCTTTTTAACGCTGGCCGAGGCCGGCTCGCTTAAGTCGTGGATTACCGTGCAATTACATCTTATTGAGGTCCGGATCCCCGGCGGGAAGCGGCGAAGTCATGGTTCCCTTTTGATCACGCCGCCGATCGGGCCGTGCCCCAGTCGCGGGGGAACGATGTGCGCGATCGGCTTGGGGAGGGGATCGGGCCGCATTGAGCCGGGCGTCTGTATCGTCTGTCCACGTTCGACGAGCATGTCCGTTCGCCCGGCGCGTCTCCCGGCGCGCATTGCCCCAAACCTGGGGCGGCCGTTGCGGCCTTGCTTGCATGCCGACGGTTCCCGCGCAGTGCTCATCGCCATCGCTCGTTGGCGACCGGCGATCCAGGATCAGGCGCGGCTGCGCGTCGGCTTCGTTCGTCATGCGCGAATCGCGCTGCCCTGCCGGCAGAAGTGCATTCAATCGGCGCGCCGCGGCGTCCCGCTGCGACCGTCAGGCCGCACGCATCAATCTGCGAGGCGTGCTCGCATCGCGTCGTTCGGAGTCAGCGTCGGGGGGAGGTGGCCCCACACGCCGAGCACGTAATTGGCGAGCGCCGCACGTTCGGTATCGGAATAACCCTGGCTGAATGCCGGCATCCCGACCCTTGCACCCAGGCCGTGGGGCGAGCCGGTCGCCAGGATCCTGAGCACGTTCGTGCCCTCGGGATCGCGCACCGTCCGTGCTCCGGCCAGGTTCGAATAGTCGGCGCCGGCGGCTCGGTCACCCAGTACATGGCAGCCGGCGCAGGTGCCAGCATAGAGCTTCGCGCCGCGTCCGGCCGATAGAGTTGTGCCACCGGCGGAGTCGGTCGCGACCGGTGCCGGCGCCGTGGCGGCGGCAGTCGCTCCGGTGAGCAGGTAGCTGACGAGCGCGGCGCGATCGTCCGCTGTCAGCTGACTCGTGCTGTAAGCGACGACCTCCTTCATCGGGCCTGCCGCCGCGCCGTGACCGGCCGCGTGGCCGTTCTCGAGATAGGCATCGAGGTCGGCGCGAGTCCAGCCGCCGATGCCGCTCGCGCCTGCCGTGATGTCATAGGCCTTCCAGCCCTGGGTGACGGCTCCCGCCAGCGCGCGTCCGTTTTGCAGCGCATACGCGGCGTTCCGTGGCGTATGGCATTCCCCGCAGTGTCCGAGCGACGTCGCGAGGTACGCGCCGCGGTTCCATGCCGCGTCGTGATCCGGTCTGGACCGGAAGCGCCTGCCGTCGAGAAACATCGCGTTCCACAACGGCAACAACCAGCGCTGCGAGTACGGGAAGCGCAGGTTGGCCGCGGGCACCTTGTTCGGGACCGGCTTCAGGCTCGCAAGGTACGCCCGGATCGCGAGCACGTCGTTGCGCGCCATCCCAGCGTAGGTAGCGTACGGATGCGCGGGATACAGGTGCCGTCCGCCGCCACCACCGCCACTGCGGACCGCCCTCAGGAACTCGTCATCCGACCATGAGCCGATGCCGGTGTCGGCGTCCGGCGTCAGGTTGCTCGAATAAATGGTACCGAACGGCAGCCGGAACGGCAGTCCACCGGCGTATTCAGCCCCGCCCGGCGCGGTGTGGCACGCAACGCAGTTGGCAGCCGTCGCAAGGTACTTGCCCTGTTCTGCCGGCGTTCCGGCCAGCTGCAGTGGCCCGTCCACGTCGCCCTCGTCCATCGCCCCGCGGCCATCGAGGTGCCAGGCATAGCCGCCGAAGCCGATGGCCGCGAGTGCCGCAAGGCCGAGGATTGCGGGAATCTTGCGCATGTCAGGTCACCACCTGGTCGAGTGCCGCCGCGCTCGCCGCGAGCGACGTGCGCGCTATCGGGAGTTCGCGCACACGGACCCCGGTCGCCGCGAAGATTGCGTTCGCGAGGCACGGTGCGGCGATCGAGGCGGGCGGCTCGCCGATGCCCGTTGGCACCTCGGTGCTGGGAACAGCGTGCACCTCGATATGCGGGACCTCGTCGAGCCGAAGCACCCGATAGTCGTTGAAGTTTCCCTGCTGGACAATGCCACTCTCCAGAGTGACCTCTCCGTAGAGCGCGGCGCTCCAGCCGAATATCAGGCCGCCCTGCACCTGCGCGACGATGGTGTCAGGATTCACGACCGTGCCGCAGTCGACTGCCGCGACCGCACGCCGCAGCAGAATCTCGCCCTGCGGGGTCACCTCCACCTCGACCATCGCGCAGATCAGGGTGGCCATCGGCATGCCAAGCGCGACTCCGCGCCCGATCCGTGCGCCGGGCGGCTTCCCATCCCAGCCGAACTTCGATGCTGCCAGGTCGAGTACCGCTCTTGCCCGGGGATTGTTCGCAAGCAGGGCGCGCCGATACGCGACCGGGTCCTGCCCGGCCGCGTGGGCGAGTTCGTCGATGAAACTCTCCACCGGGAAGAGATTGTGCGTCTGACCGACGCCGCGCCACCACCCGATCTTGAGATCGGTCGGCAGCCGGTGCCGCACCCACTCGACCCTGAGGTTGGGGAGTGCGTACGGCGGCTCTATGGCGCCATCCACGCAGTCCGGATCGAGCCCATCCTTGCCCATGTCGCTCGGGCTCCACCTGTCCGTCACGGCATCGCTCGTATCGCGGTGCCACCAGGTCGCCGGCAGTCCCTTGGGATCGAGCGTTGCGACGAGATGGTCGTGGTAGGGCGGACGGAAGAAGTCGCGCGCGATGTCCTGCTCCCTCGTCCACACGAGCTTGACCGGGTAGGACACGCGCGACGCGATCTCGATGGCCTGTTCGACGGAGTCCGTCTCGAGGCGTCGCCCGAAACCGCCGCCGATGTACTGGTTGTGGACGGCGATCTTTTCCGGTGGGAGCTTCGTGAGTCGCGCTGCCACATCGACGACGCGAGTCGGCACCTGGGTTCCGACCCAGATGTCGCAGCCGTCCCTGCGCACCGAGACCACGGCGTTCATCGGCTCCATCGTCGCGTGTGCGAGGAGTGGCATCCGGTAGGTCGCCTCGACGCGCCGCGTTCCTTCCTTGGCGAGCGACCCCGCCTCCTTGGCGACGAGGCCCTTGCCGTTCGCGGAGAGGTCGGCCATCTCGGCCGCGATCGAGGCGGTCGACAGCGCCGCCTGCGGCCCGCGATCCCACTCGATCTTGAGCGCCCTGATTCCCTGGCGTGCGGTCCAGAGGTCCGCGGCGATCACTGCTACGGCGTCCGTGAGCAGCACTACGTCGACGACGCCAGGGACCGCCCGCGCAAGGCCGTCATCGACGTGGCGGAGCTTGCCGCCGATCGTCGGCGTTACTTCGACGGCAGCGACCATCATGCCGGGCACACGCACGTCGATGCCGAACTGCATGGACCCGTCAGTCTTCGCCGGGACGTCCAGGCGCTTCAGTGGCTTGCCGATCAGCCGGAACGACGTTGCGCTCAGGAGCTCTGGCTTGTCTGGCACGGGCTGGTGGGCCGCATCCGTCGCAAGCTGGGCGTACGCCAGCCGCCGGGCGCTCGCCGCGTGATGCACCACGCCGCGCTCGGCCCGGCATTGCCCGGCCGGGACTCCCCAGCGCCTGGCTGCTGCACTGACGAGCATCGTCCGCGCCACGGCGCCTGCCTCGCGGAGCACCATCCACGATCCCCGAATGGTGTTCGACGTCCCGGTGTATTGGCCACCCTGGATTTCGAGCGAATAGAGGGCTTCGTTGGGCGGCGCGTGCTCGAGCTTGACCTGGTCGAGGTCGACGCACAGTTCCTCGGCAAGGAGCGTCGCCTGCCCGGTGTACGAGCCCTGTCCCATCTCGACCTCAGGCATCACCAGCCGGACGCTGCCGTCGGTTCCGATCCGAATGAAGGCATTGGGGGCGAAGGCAGGGTTGCCATCGGCTTTCGCGGCTGCGGCGTCACCCGGCTGCGGCTTGCCGGATGCGAATCCGAATGCGCTAGAGGAACCGAAAGTCGAGAATGCAACGATGAGTCCGCCGCCGGCTCGGATCAGGAAGCGGCGATGCTCGTCTACGGGCGCGTGGCCGTCGGCGATCAGGTCGAGCTCTTTGGCCATTTCTTCCCCCGTGGCGGATGCAGACAAGCCGGCTGAATCCGCAATCTCCATCATACGTCGGTTGCAACTGGCAGGTCCGCCCGTGGCGTTACGACAGCGTTCCGGCGGCCCGCGGGCAGTCCGCCATGCCAGCAACCCGCCACGGGCTCCGCGGAGCGCTCGCAGCATAGACGAAGCGTGCCCGGCCGCGGTCGCTTTCAGCCGCGAAGCACGGCCGGCAGCCGATAGCCGCGAGCAGATGCGGCCCGGTCACTCGCTCGGCACGAAGATCCAGAGCAGCACATACAGCAGCAGCCCGGCGCCGGCGCAGATGAACAGCACCGCGAAAAGTAGCCGCCACACCCAGGCTTCCATGCCGGTCGATCGCCCAATGCCGCCGCATACGCCGCCGAGCCAGCGATCGGTCCGGCTTCGTCGAAAGGTGCTCACGCTGGCTGCGATGGCATCGCTGCTGCGCGGCTGGTCCGCGTTCAGCAGGCGCTCCTTGGCGCGCGTGAATTCGGCTTCGGTCAAGCCACCGTTCGCGCGCAGTTCCGCCAGTTTGCCGAGTTCATCCGCAAGCGCCATGGGACCCTCCTGGTGATTGTTCTGCCAACCTCAAAGGCGGCCGTGGTGCGTCGCACCGCATGGGTGACAATCGGGTTCGCCTCGCCCCATTATGCATCGGCCATCCACGTTGGCGATTCCGCCGGGCTCACTTTCAGATCGAACGAGGAGGGCAGAAGGCCCGCTCGCCGCCACTCAGGATGCCTGGCGCGCATCACGGCTGCGGCAGCTCGATGATCAGTTGAGAGTGCATCACCAATGCGATGGAGCGTCCCGGCTCGCTGGCTACACCTGTCCGCCAGACCATGGTCCGCCGCCCCCGGTGATTCGCCGTAGTCTCGCCGCGGACAGTCGTGCGAACGGGCGCGGGAGCGAGAAAGTTGCTCTTGGACTCGATGGTGGTCGTGCCCGTGCCGTCGGCCAGGTTGAGGAACGTCGCCGCGGCGCCGAATGTATCGGCGAAAGCCATGCTCGCCGCCGTGCAGGACCGCCGGAACGGCGCACAGATCAGCACGAACGAGGCGTTCGGCGGTGCCGGACTCTGGCGTTGCCCGGGTGAGGCGCAGGCCGAGAAGCTCCGCAAACGGGACACGCGACCTGCGCAGTCGCTCAAGCCATTCCATTCGTAGCCCGCTTCGCAGGCCTGCGCATCACCGGACGCTGCAGCGCGCTTCGGACGCACCAATTCTCGGTGCCGGTGGCGACCTGAAGACGTCAGGCCATCGAATTTCGAGCTTCTCCCCGGCGATGTCTAACGGCCGGCGCATCACGCAAGAGTGCGCGCCATGACTCGAGTCGCCGGAATTGCGGGTGTCCGGAAAGCCGCCACCCGCGGCAGGGGGGTGGGCTCCAAAGAGGCCATCACGCGGCTGTCCAACGAGTGAGATTCTTCATTTTAAACATCGCGTAACTGTCTGATATATCACACGTGTCTTGAAGGTATTCTCGCCGGCCGCGACGCCTCCCTGAGGCGCTCATCGGATTTCGCGGCCGGAGAGCACGGAGGCAGCCAGGCTCAGCCTCCTGGCAACCGGTCTCGTGGCTCGGGCGAACAGGCATGAGAAGATTCCGCGCTAGGCAGCGCCTTCGTTCCCAACGGAAGCCCCGCCGGCGGTCGGGTGTGCGGCGCCGGTTGGCCAGGGCCCGTGACCCGGCCGGGACGGTGCCGGCCAATCCGTCAGCGCTTCCGGGAGCGGTTTCGGCCGCCGCGGTCGCGCGGCTCTTCGGGCCCGAAAGGGGCTGCGGCAGACTTTGACGAGTACTCGTGGAACCCACAGACGCCGACATACACGTGATCATCCTTGCCGCCGGTGCCAGCCGCCGCTTCGGGCGTCCGAAGCAGCTCGCGCGGATCGGCGGCGTCCCGATGCTGCAACTCGCCATGAGCCGAGCCCAGGCATTCGCGGGTCCGGCCGTCACGGTTGTGCTCGGCGCGAATGCGGCGGACATCGTTCAGGGGCTTTCCCGGTCGGGCGTGAGCGTTGTCGTCAGTCGCGACTGGGACGAGGGCATCGCCTCGTCGATCCGTGCTGGCATCAAGAGCCTGTCGAGTCAGAGTGCGGCGGCCCTGCTGATGCTCGCGGACCAGCCTGCGGTCACGAGTTCGGACCTGCAGCGCCTCGCGGACAGCTGGCGCCGCGACGAGCGCGCGATTGCGGCCGCACGCTACGGCGACGGCTGCGGTGTACCGGCAATTTTCCCGCGCAGCTACTTCCCGCTCCTCCTCGGCCTGAGAGGCGACCGAGGCGCACAGGCGCTGCTGAGGAGCCCGAGGAGTCATTGTTCAGCGGTACCGATGCCGAGCGCGGTACTCGACGTCGACACGCCCGAGGACCTTCCGGGCGGACCCGAGAGATCCGCAGGATGATCGGTTCAGGCTGACGGCATGATGGTTGCGGCGTCGACTGCACCACCAGGGCGCACGTCGCCCGCATCTGTCGATGCATGCCGATGGATGATTCCCGCGGTCCGCCAGCGGGTGTCTCGGCTGCTGCAGATTCCAGACGTCGCCGTTGTCCCCGCTCGTGAAAGCGCCGAGAGTCACTTCCAGGTGCCGGCCAGCAGCCGGCGGAAATTGCCGCCCAGGATCAGCACGATGTCGTGATTGCTGTAGCCGCGTCGCACCAGCGCGTCGGTCAGGGCGTATATCTTCTTCGGATTGTCATACCCGTCGGTGTCGATCTTGTCGCGGAATGCGTAGCTCGCCTTGTAAGAAGCGCGCAGCTGCTTGTTCTCCTCGGCAGGCATCTTGTCATAGCCGAGCAGATCCGCGTCGGACCCGATGCCGACGTGCTCGGGGCCAACGAGCCGCACGACGTGATCGATGTGATTCACCATGTCCTCGATCGTCGTTGGTTCCGTCGCCTTGATGAACATCCGGACGCCCGAGATACCCATCACGCCGCCCTTGGCGGCGAGCGCCTTGATCGCCTCGTCGGTTTTCAGCCGCGGATGGTTGTTGAGCGCGCGGCAATTGGAGTGCGTAATTGCAATCGGCTTGGGCGAAAGCTCGATCGCATCAAGCGTCGTCCGGTCGCCGGAGTGCGACACGTCGACCAGCATCCCGACCTCGTTCATCGCCTTGATGATCTCGATGCCGAAGTCAGTGACCCCGCCGTCGACCCGCTCGGTCGAGCCGGAACCCAAGAGGTTCTGCGCGTTATAGGTGAGTTGCGAGACCCGTTGGCCGATCTGGTAGAAGTGCTTGACGTCGTCGGCCGTCCGGAAGTGATCCGCGTCCTGTTGTCCCATGATCACCGCGATCTTGCCGTTCGCCTTGGCCTGGTCGATATCCCCGACCTGATTCACGAGGGCGAACAGGCCGCTGTTGCGGCCGATGAAACCGTTCCATTCGGCGAAGAAGTCCATGACCTCGTCGTACGGGCCGATGCCAACGGAATGGTGAAAGGCGTTGATGCCCGATTCGCGAAACATGGCCACGTCCGCCGCCGAGAGCGTGCTCGCGGCGTATTGCGGCGTCAGCGACAGAGTCAGCGGCGCCAGCATGTCGATCACCAGCGACTCGCGCACGAGGTCGACGACCCGCGTTGAGTACATCTTGGTGGTGTCGGCAAACACGCGGTGGCTGCCCAGGTTGAGAAATGGTGCCGCCACGGCAGCTACCGCGCCACCAAGCAGACGTCGTCTGCTGCTGTTGATTCGCATCGTGCTCATTCCTCGCGGTTCATGTGGAGGCGGGTTTCAGGTTCCGGGCGGCACTGACTCGCCCCCTGCCGCTCGCTGTCGCTGATGGGGACCCCGCACTTCGCGCAGCCCACCATGCGCATTGCAGGCACGCGAACTCAAAGCGGCGGAGGCGTCTGCAGACGAATCTGGCGCAAATTGGCGGCTAAGGCAATGGCACTTCGCACGCCGAGAGGCCCCTCGTCGCTGAGCGCGACCCGTCCCGGGCAGCAAGGCTCGCTCGCCCGGGCGGTGACAACGGCGAGAGGAGCGCCGGCAACCGGGTGGGCGTGCTCCAGGATCGAACGGCGGCCTGATAACCGGTACCGCGTCCGGCTGCACCGCCGGCCGAGCATCAGCGTGGGCGGCCACGTGCGCTTCCACGGGCGTCGATGGCCGCCCTCAAGTCTGATGCGCCGATTGGTCGGAAGCCGAGCCCTGCGCGCCCGGACAGAATCGCCGGCGCCATGCGCCGGACGTGAATTCTCGCGGGCCCAGCACCTGTGGATTAAGCGATCGGGGACATTGCATCGTCTGCGTCCGGGCACTCCCGCAGATGGTCCGGGGTGGCGCGTCGTCGACGCCATCTGTGTGCAGACGGAACCGCATGGCGGGAATTCGGGCTGTCAGTGCTCTGGCTGCTCGCCGGCGAGGCAGGGTCGCAGCCATTTCATTTCGCTGAGCAATTGACCTCGGACAGCGTGCCGATCGGCGGTGAGTCGCTCGTGTGCGCATGCAGGTGGAAGTGGCTGTTTCCGTCGGCCAGCAGCTCGCTGTGAAAGGTTTTGGTCGTGCCTTACTCGGTTCACACGGCATGTGCGACGGTCGTGGCGCCTGCAGTCGTAATCGTCCGTGACTTGCAGGTCGTCGACTTCTCGATGGTTTCGAACAACGACTCCTGACGAAGGCAGCGTCATTCAGGCGGTACTTGCGTACGGTACGCTGCGGGAGCCGGGCTCATTTCCGGCCCTCCGGCCATGTGTATGACGCGCGGATCCGCGAACGCGGCCGAGGCTGGCAGCAGGAGGGCGGCGACGGACCAGCCGAAATGGGTGCTGTGCAACCACCTCCGATGACCTAGCGAATCGGGCTATCGACGTGTACGTCTGCGAACCGGTGACTCGTTCCGCGAGTTTCGAAGGCGCCCCGGCAACCGGGCGCCGCCGGGATCAGGGTGTTCCGCCAGCTACTTTGGCTTAGCCGGCGGATTGACCTGCGGCTTGAATGAGCCCTTCGGCACCAGGCCCTGCGCGGGCGCTGCGGTGGAATGTGGCGGGCCAGCGAGGTGTGCGCCGCCGTTCAGTGACTTTTCAATCACCCTGCCGCCGCCGGCAGGAACGCCCGCAGCGGCTGACGATTGCAGTGCCGGCACTTTTGCCGTGCCGGAAGCTGCGAGGGATCCCACGTTGCCGTTCTGGCCACCGGCCGAAATCGGCTGTTTCCCGGGTGTCGCGCCGCCGTTCGCGGAGCCCCCGGCGGATACTCCGGGCCTGACCGGTACGCTGGAGCCGCTCACGCTGACGGGATTGGCACTCAGACTTGCCGGATGCGTCGCCGGCGATATCAGCTTTGACGGTGTCGTCGAGCCGTCAGATACGGTCGTTACCCGGCCTTGCTCCATCACGACGCCCGGATACTGCTTTGTGGCATTGAATTTCGGAGGGTCCGGGTCAGCGAGCGCGAGGGTAGACACCAGGCTCGAGCCCAGAATGCAGACCGCGACAGCCGCACCCGCAAGTCGACAGGGGGGGCGCGTCATAGCGCGGAGGAGACGGCGGCCGCGATCTGCGTACCCGGCCGGGGCGCGGATCGAGCAGCGGGACGCCTCGTTGTCCATTGGCCTCGACCCATCCCCGCGCGAGTCCCGACCGCCCGTCGCAGACAGGAGCGAGCTGACGGCTGCGTTTCGCAGTCGCACCAATGAAATGGCGCAGGCGTGTTTCATCGCGGCAACGCAGTTGAGCCTGGGAGGTCTTGTCCTCGTATCCGTGAGCGAGCAGCAGCGCGTAATGGCATCCAACGGAAGTCTCCCGCCCGGCGACCTTGAACGAGTCTACCCGTCACACGTGGACTAACACCAACGTCGGGCGCAGCTGTCACGCGCGCCTCTCACAGTGAGCACTACTAATGCCTGCCCCTTGTCCTGAACGTGCCCGTCGGCGCTGTTGGCCGAAAACGGTGGGGGCTCAATGGGTTGTAGCCCAAACCAGTATCGGTTGCGGACGAGAATTTCGCTCCTCGGCCAGCCTGGCGCGAGGGGTCCGTGGCGAACCGCACTCGCGCCTGCTTCGAGGCTCGGCTGGCGTAATCCGGAACAGCAGGTCCGAGCGCGTTCGGCCCCGCTTGGATCTCTGTGGTGGCGGTCAACGATACCCGTCGATGGAGCGATGGCTGACGGTCAGGAAGCTCAGACTCTTGCAGCGGTGCATGCTGCCGCTGCGGCCGCACGTGAGCGGCAGCAGCCGGTGCGATCCTCGGGACCATCCGTGTCGAACTGCCCTCGCTGGCGTCGATCGAGGGGGAGTCACTCGGCCCGCGTGGCATGCTCGCGCTCGAGCACGTCCTCGACGCGAGCGAGCCGGAAAAGCGGTTGGCGCTGCACGCCGCGCGTCCACACGAGCGCATAGAGCGCCGTGCAGCCGAACATGATGCCGAACGGAATGAATACGGCCGAGCGGTCCATGCCGGGTGGCGCGACATACCATATGGCAACCAGGATCCCGGCCGTCGACACCACTTGTGGCAGCGGAAACAACGGCGAGCGGTAGGGCCGAGCGAGATCGGGGCGGCGCCGGCGCAGGACGACGATTGCGACATTGACGAGGATATAGGCGGTGCCCCATGCGCACACGGCGGCGAGCACGAGCGGCATGATGCGGTCGATGTTGCCGTGCAGCAGCGTCGCATGGGCGATGGGGATGGCGGCCGATACGGCGATGCCGACGACCGGCGTCTTGAAGCGGGGGTGCAGGTAGGCGAAGGCACGGGGCAAGGCACCGTCCATGGCCATTCCGTAGAGAATCCGCGGTAGCCCGGCCATCAGGGTGTTGATCGTCGCCGCGCCGGCGAACAGGAACCCGACGCCGAGCCATGCCCGGCCGAGTGGACCGAGGACGCGCAGCGCGAACTGCGGAATGGCGTCTGGCGTGTCGAGCAGGTGGACGAGCCCGTCCGGCGACACGGCGATATTCGGCACCTGGCGGCGGATGGCTGCTCCGTAGATCAGCATGCAGACCACGACCAGCGTGAGCCCGAGCGCCATCGCCCGCGGGATCGTCCGCGCCGGCTGCCGCAGCTCGGGGGCGAGCGGCGTCACAAACTCGAAACCGACGAACATGAAGATTGCCATGCCGACCAGCGACAGGACCGCCTCCGGGCTCGTGCCGATCGACGATGCGCCGAACGGCAGCCCATCGTCGACCGCTGGCGTGTGCACGAGTCCGACCAGCCCCACACAG
>Ga0181519_10001158_pt1 | contig 23153 bp, 15 predicted proteins | sample PEATcosm2014_Bin_26_FD_121102 | JGI IMG/M metagenome (GOLD analysis project Ga0181519, IMG submission 121102) | Peatland microbial communities from MTU Mesocosm Facility, Houghton, MI, USA - PEATcosm2014_Bin02_10_metaG | ecosystem: Environmental > Terrestrial > Soil > Wetlands > Peat | place...
ACTTTCGCACGCGCGGACGTTGCGAACGAAAATCGCGCCAGACGAGGCGGAGGACGAAGACTTTGGCGATTCCAAGGCTAGGACGACAACGAAGTATGGCGCGATTTGCGTCGCAACCCGGAGGGCTGGGGCTAGTTTCCCCCATTTCTTTGTCGCTCGTCGCTCGAATACACTCGGTATGCGTCGCTCCTCGCTTCGCGAACTGGAAAAAACTGGCTCCCAGCGCCCACGCGCGCGAAAGTGAATAGCAGGCTCTACGATGGCCGAAATCCAACTCGAAAAAACCCAGGAACCCGCAAAGCTGCGCATCTACATTGGCGCGGCGCCCGGCGTAGGCAAGACCTACGACATGCTGAACGACGCCTACAACATGAGGCATCAGCAGAACGTGGACGTGGTGATCGGGCTGGTGGAGACGCACGGGCGAAAGGATACCGAGGCGCGCATCCGCGATCTCGAGGTGATTCCGCAGAAGGTAATTCCCTACCGCGGCGTGAATCTGAAAGAGATGGACGTGGACGCGATCATCGCGCGCCACCCGAATACCGTGGTGGTGGACGAGCTGGCCCACACCAACGTGCCCGGCAGCAAGAATCGCAAGCGGTATGAAGACGTTCTGGAACTGCTGGACGCGGGCATCAACGTGATGACGGCGGTGAACATCCAGCACCTGGAAACACTGAACGACGCCGTGAACCGCTCGGCCAACACGACCATCCGCGAGACCGTTCCCGACAGCTTTTTCAAGCGCGCCGACGAAGTAGTGAACGTGGACGTGACGGTGGACCAGCTTCGCGACCGCCTGCGGCAGGGAAAGATTTACGCGCCGGAGAAGGTGGAACAGTCACTGGCCAACTTCTTCCGCAAGGGCAACCTGAACATGCTGCGCGAGCTGTCGCTGCGCACCACCGCGGAACAGGTGAGCAGCCGGGCCTCGGAGTATCGACGCACGCAAGGCCTGGAACAGGCGCCGATTCCCGAGAAGGTGATGGTGTGCCTGAGCACGCGTCCCGGCACGGAGCGTCTACTGCGCATCGGCGCGCGGATTGCTGGACGGTTGGCGACTAACTGGTACGCCGTATACGTGACGCGGCCCGACGACAAGGGCCACGGCGACCCGGAGGCCTTTCACCGGCTGGAGGAGTATCAGCGCATGGCGCGCGATCTGGGCGCGCAGGTGGTTTCACTCACCGATCGAAATGTTTCTGACGCGCTGATTCGGTTTGCACAACAGGAGAACATCAGCCACGTGGTCTTTGGCCAATCGGCGCGCTCGCGCTGGGACATCCTGTGGCGCGGCTCGGTGCTGAACCGGTTTCTGTCGGAAGTGCGCGACGTGACGGTGCAGGTGGTGCCGATGCAGAAGGTTGCGCGAAAGGCATAGGGAACAAGGGAGCGAGAAAACAGGAGCTGATGGAGCGAGGAAATCCTTGCTTGGTTCTTCGGTCCCTAGTTCCCTGCTACTCGCAGAAGACGCGGACTTTGGCTTTTTCCTCTTTGGCGTCTACGTCGACGGTCAGATCTTCCAGGTGGTCGATCAGCTCTTCGAGGTTTTCCGGCTTGATTTGCGACAGGGTCAGCGGGATGCCGTGCTTCCTGAGGGTCGCGTCCAACTCATCGTGGGCCTGAAGGGGAATGAGGCTCGCCAGACGCACGCCGGCGCGGAGCAACTGCATGGGAACACGCACGTTAACGGTGGTCGGTTCGCCTTTTTCATTGGCCTCGACAAGCACGCGAAGGTACTTTGCATGCGTCTTCACGGTGGGTTCGGCCGAGGGATGGGAGTCGGGGAATCTGCCCGAGAATGCCTCTGCGGTTGCGGTGGCGTCGGGCTCGAGAGCGGCCAACAACTGCTCGGCCTCATCGGCGGTAATCTTGCCCGCGGCCAGCATCTCCAGAATCTGACGGCGATTTTCGTTCATGGAAGCTCTCCTTGGAGGATCATTTCTCCTGATCTGTGCGGGCCCGGAGGCCCGCACTACAGCCGGTCAGGAGACCGGCGCTACAGTTCGTTATAGGATGCGCACCAGGACTTTGCTGTCGTGCGTGCTGACGTGAACATGGATTCCGGAGAGGCCGCACAAAATCGACCAGAAAACCGCGATGGCGCGCCAGGGACTGATGCGTCCGGCCGTGCAAACGCCAACGATGACGATGAGAATGAGCGGCGAGATCAGGATGATCGGAATCCAGAGTAAAAAGAGCGGCAGCCACAGGCGTGGCATGTGGAAGTGCGTCGCTTCGAGCTGCAAAACGGCGAAACTTGGAATCATTTGAGGGCCTCCAATGCGCGGATGGCCTCGGCAGGCGTGATTTCGCCCCTGTTAAGCCGATCCAGGACGTCCGTGCTCCTAGGCGAGGGATTGGTGTCAACAAACTCCAATTGGCTGGAGATGCGGTTCAGGCGCGCTTTGATCGTGGGATAGCTGACGCCGAAGGTTTGCTCCATGACCTTGATGGTGCCGTGGGAGCGGAGAAAGGCGATGACGAAGACCTGATCTTCCAGGCTGAGCTGGGCCAATTCGGGCAGGGTGAATTGGCCTTCGACGGTGATCTGTTTTTCGGGAAGGCGGACGCGCTCGATGACGAAAGACGATCCCTGGGCGATGCGGAGCAGGTCTTGCCAGTCGGTAGCGGGTTTGGGATCAGAGAGCATAGCTGGAATCGAGATTGTTGAACTCGATTTCTAGAGTAATCATGTTTATTTAGGTTGTCAAGCTAAATAATCAATATTATTAAGTTATATCGACGTTTAATTCAAGATTATACGTAATCCACAATCGGACACTTCAAGAACGCAATCAACCCATTGGAGTCAGAGCGAGTGGGTTGAGTACGTTGTATTTCAGACATGCGCCCGTGGAATCTCCGAAAGGCTACCGCAGATCCTTCGACTCGCAGGCCGCGCGAAGCGCGGCTTACTTTGCTCAGGATGACATGCGATTCCGTTGCACAGGATGACAAACATAGGAGCAGCCGCCGGTAGGTCGCGCGACCCACACACTGTGTGGGTTCCCCGGTCGTGCCCTTCCAAAGCCGGATTGGCTGGAGGCGGTTAGCCAGCGGCTCGCGACTACGGCACGCTGAAGGGGCGGATGCCGTCCCACGGGAAAAGGCCTGTGGGGCTGGTGGCAGTCGAAGGCTGTTCGCGGAACATGTAGCGAACGAAGAAGCCTACCGAGGTGTAGGTATAGTCGCGGGAGTTGTTGGCCGACAGATAGCCGCCGAAGAACCAGTGGGGGCTGAATTGATAGGCCACCTGACTGCGCACATCGTAGTTGCCGCTGATGGTGGTGACATTGGGCAGCAAAGGATTGTTCTGCGCGACTTCAAGCGGCTTGTCGCCGGCCAGGGGCCAGAGCGGCGCGGAATCCTCTTGAAACGCCTGTACTCCTACCGCGCCCATGACGTTGTAGTGCCAGCGGTTCATGTAGTGGCCTTGCCAGGTGAAGGGCACGTTGGCGAGGAAGTAGCCCTGCGGGCTGAAGTAGCCTCCCATGCCGTGCGTGAAGGCGTTCTGGTTGTTCTGGTAGTGCATGGCAAAGAAGTTGGCGCCGAAGCTCAGGCTGCCGTACTCGGGATCGGTGAAGACGCGCCAGTAGGCGCCGCCATCGCCGTCGATGCGATTGTTGCTGAGGACGTGGTAGCCGGTGATGTACTGGCCGCTGGCCGAGAAATAGTAGCCAGACTGCGCGTCGCCATGCGTGACCTGCACCTGGCCCTGGTTGTAAACCACGCCTCCCCAGATCTGCCCTTCCGTGCCCAGCGTGGCCTGCCCGGGATCGCGAAGGCCCGCATAGGAGAGCTGCGAATCCTTCACGGAGTCACGGGTGAGAGAGAAGGTGAAGGGTCCGTTGCCGGGCTTCCACATGACGCGTCCGGTGAACGTTGAAACCAGGAAGTTATAGGGCGTGTAGCCTCCGGCGATGGCGAAGTGAGGAAAGGCCAGTTGCAATTCGCCGCCGATGCCCACGGCGTTTTGCTGCGCGGGCGGGGTGACGTTGGTGGCGACGAGGGTGCCGATGGGCTCGGGAATTGCTGTGAGCGTGGTCCCGGAGATAGTGGACTGCGTCACGTTGATCACAGCACTTCCCGTGGCCTGGCTGGAGTCGAGAAAGACGGGCCGGGCGACCACGGTGATACGGGCGTGATAACCGAGTGGCGCGGAGGCCTCAAAGGGCGACTCGATGGCGGCCAGTTCACTGAAGCCGGGATCGCCGGTGCGGTAGTTAAGCACGGTGCTGCCGCCAAGCCAGCCGCTATAGCCGCTCTCGATGGCCTGCAACTGCTGCTCAGCCAGGTCGCGTGGGCTGAGCTGACTGTCCTGACGCTGGATGCGGATCCAGGGACCGCGCAGCGGCGGCAGATTGCGCTGCTCGAGCTCTTCGTCACTGAGACCCGTGGTTGTGGTGCTTTCAGTCGAATTGTCCTGCGGCGCGGGGGCGGGCTGCTGGCCCTCGGCTGAGGTACCGGATTCGCTAGTGGGAACAGTGGCCTCGGGCGGCGGGCTGCTGGTGGTGGGAGCTTTGCCGAGGGTCTGCGCCCGCTTGGTCTTCCTGCGCTTTTGGCTCGTGGTGCAGCCCGTATTACAGCCGGCTTGCGGCTTGGCCGGGGGCTGCTGCGCGGCCTGCGGCTGTTGCTGCTGGGTTTGCGACTGGGGTGCAGAGTAAGCGCCTGTGGCCGCTTCCTGGGCGGAGGGCGTGTATTGCGCCATGTCGTAGGTGCCCTGCCCGGCGCTATTGGACGGCGGCGCCTGCACTGTGGGCATCGGCGCGACGGGCGCATTGGGCACGTTGTGGATAGGGTTTGCCGAGCCCTGGGTGAGCTGATTGTCGGTCTGGTCGGCGAAGAGGGCTTGCGTTTGCGCAGCCGCTGGCGCCATTGGCTGCGATGTAATGCGGAGATCGGTGGATGGCGGGGTTTGCGGCGCGTTATTCGACGCCAGCGGGGGCAGGCGCGAGTTCCCGGCAGCGTCCGTGGTGTTGACGGTTTCTTCGTCGGGCGGGAGACTCATTCTGCCCGTTAACGGCTGCTGGGAATGATGGGGCTGTTCAGTTGCGCTCTGCTCAATCAGAACCGGGCCGGATGTTGACGGATTGCGATTGACGGCCTGGGGAACGTAGATGGGCTGATTCGGAGGCGCAGTTCCCTGCCCGTTCGGGATGTAGTTGGCGCTGGGCGGAAGCGGAAGCGGATCACTGGAAGGCGAGGTGATCTGCGGAGGCGGCACGGGCCGGCTCGGCGCGGAAATGGGCGCCTGCATTGGATTCTGCGGCTTGTAACTCGGCAGAGGAGCGAGGCGGTCGGCGCTGGGCAATGGATCGAGGCGCGGGTCGAGAAGGTGCTTGGTGTCGCCGGAGTTGGGCGTGTGATACGTGGTGCCAGGCGGCATGACGAGGCCGTAGTCGAGGCTCTTGACGCCGGAGCCTGGAGGCATGGCGGCGATGGCTGCGCGCCAGAAAGCGGCAGCGCGCTCGTTGTTGCCGCGAGCCTGCTCAAAGCGGGCGGAGAGGCCAAGGACGATGGGGTCGTTGGGATACTTAGCCAACGCGATGCGCAACCAGGCTTCCGCCTGGGCCATATCAGAAGAAGAGATGGCAGCCGAGACGGCGCCCTGGAAGTCGCCGGCGCTGGCGTCGTTCATGTTGAGCGACTTGAAGAGGACGACGGCCTCCTGCGAACGGCCGACGCGCGCGTAGGCTCCCGCGACAGCGAGACGCACAGTCATGTTGTCGGGATAATCCAGCGATGCTGCCTGCAGGAGTTCAACGCCACGCATGAGATGACCGTGTTCGATGGCATCGCCGGCGCGGCGAACGGCCCAATCGGCCCAGATGTTTTCTACTTGCTGGCGCTGATCCGGACCGAGATCCGGACTGACATCGAGACGCTGGAGGAGCGAATAAAGCGCGACGTCGTCCCTGAGGTTATAGAGCAGCCAGGCGTGTTGCACTTCAAGATTTCCGGGCACGGAAGCGCGATGCACGAGATAGTAATTCTCGACGCGATTGAGATAGCGCGTGGCGTGCGGGGTGTCGCCCACGGCGAAGTAGAGGCTGGCCACTCCCTGCACCCATTCGATGTCGGCTTCAAGCTGGCGGCGTACGTCGTTGGGAATCTGGCCGATTTCGGCGAGGGCTTCTGCGTTGCGATTGCCGGCCATGAGCGAAAAGACGAGGCCTTTCCAGGCATCGGACGCGAGAGAGTGTGGCGGATTGGGAATGATGTCGACCTGGCCGATGGCTTCAACGGAAGACTGGATTGCGGCAGGACGGTTTAAACCAAAGCGCATGGAGGCTTGGGTTGCGGCCAAAGGCGCACGCCAGCGTGGCGATGTCCACAAAGCGCGAACCAGATGAGCGCGCGGCATGGAGGGACGCGAGTAGTACGCGCCATGCGGCAGCGGAGAGCGCGCGGGGACAAATCGCGTTTCATCGGACCGAGGTTCAATTCGGGCGCCGGGGCCGGGCGTACCGGCGGGAGGCACGGCAGGATTCGTCTGGGCGGGTTGCGTGCTGGGCAGCACAACCGGCGCGGGGTTATATGGATCGGGGCCGTAGGCAGGCAGCGCTGGAAGCTTGGTGGTTTTGGCGAAGGGCTCGTAGTCGGGATCGAGCAGACGTTGCAGATCGGCCGCGGTGACGGCACGATGGACCTTTGTGTCCGTCTCCGGGTAGACGAGGACGTGGGCGAGGCGGTCAACGGGCGAGACTTTGGGCATGGCCGCCAGCGAGGCGCGATAGTAGTCGGCAGCGCGCTCGTTGTCGCCGCGGGCCTGCTCGTAGCGCGCGGCCAGAGCGAGGATGGCGGGATCGGTTCCGAAGCGATCGAGGGCCTGACGCAACCAGAGCTCGGCCTGACTCTTGTCGTTGGCGCCAAGAGCGGCGCCGATGGCGCCTTCAAAGTCGCCCGCAGATGCATTCTGCATGGGGACGGTCTTGAAGAGGGCCAAAGCTTCCTTGGCGCGGCCTACGCGCGCAAACCCACCGGCCACGGCCTTGCGAACCGTGAGGTTGTTAGGAAAGGCCTGCGAGGCGGCTTCAAGAATATCGACAGCGCGTTGCGCGTTGCCGTTGTCCATGGCGATGCCGGCGCGGCGTACACTCCAGTTGGCCCAGATGTCCTGCACGGTCTCGCGCTGAGCGACGGTGAGATCGCCGCGGCTGCCGATGCGCATCAAGGCTGCGTAGAGCGCGCGGTCGTTGTCCATGTTGTAAAGCAGCCAGACGTTCTGAATCGCGATGTTGGGAGGCGGCTGTTCTTTGCTCTTGGCGTAGTAGACCATCACGCGGTTCATGTACTGCACGGCGTGGGTAGTGTCGCCGGTGGTGGCGTAGAGGCTCGCTTCGGTTTCGAGGAAGTCGATGTCGCCGTCAAGCTGCTTGCGGATCGCGGGCGGAATCTGCGCGATCTCTTGTAATGCCTCCTGGTCGCGATGCGTGGCAGTGAGCGCGGCGATAAGGCCTTTCCACGCGTCCGCACGGTCTGGGTGGTCCGTGAGCAACTGGCGATAGAGAGCGTATGCCTGATCGTTGTTGCTGCGGAGGAGATAGATGGCCGCCAACTGCAGTTGCAGGGCGACGCTGGGCTGGCCGCCGGCTGCGATCTGGAGCTTCATGGAACGCTCAAGGAACCCCTGCGCGACTTCAAATTGATTTGCCTGCTGATAGATGGCGCCGAGCATGGCCAGAAAGCCGGGATCGGCCAGCGCAGTTTCGTAGGCCGACGAGGGCATCTTCTCAACGTCGGCGATCGCCTCAGGGTCCTGACCAATCTCGTGCCGGGCGCTGATGAGGCCTTCCCATGCCGAGACGTTTGAGGGATCGGTCTGGAGAATCTGCGAATAAAGCGCGAGGGCTTGATCGTAATGCCTGGCGTCCATCAGGATGCCGGCGTATTGCAGCTTGGTGCCCGCGAGAAGCGTGCCACCGTTATCCGGGAACGGCAGCGAAAGCGCAAGGGCGAGGACGCGCTGGGCATCGGCGGGGCGGTTCTGCGCCTGGTAGATGCCTGCGAGCGCGTGGAGATATTCGGGATCCTTATTGAGCGCAACCTTGACCTGCCCAGGGAAACGCGCGGAGAGGGCCAGCGCTTTGGCGTTCTGATTGTCGTGCGCGAAGGCGAGGAATAGACCGCGCCAGCCCTGGAGCGAAGCGGGCTGAACATGGAGAAGCTGCTCATAGACATTGGCCGCTGCAGGATACCGCTGTTGCCTGGTGTAGACGCCGGCAAGTCCGTTGAGAGCATCGGCACTGCGCGGATTCATATCCAGCGCGGCGCGGAACCTGATGGCGGCAAGATCGAGCTGATTTTGGTCGAGAGCCTGCGTGCCCTCGCCCATGGTGAGCCAGAAGCGCGATGTGCTGAGCGCAGTTTCGACAGTTTGAACTTTGTAGCCGTTCTTCTCGGCCTGTACGAGATAACTGATTGCGCTGCCGAAATTCTTCTGCTGCATGCGCAGGAAGCCCATACCGGCGGCGAGGCGTCCATTGTTGGGCTCGGCTGCGAGAAGCGCGGTGAAGCGCTGCTCGGCTTCGTCGAGGCGGTGCGCGTTGAGCGCGGCAAAGGCGGCACGCTCCGCTGGCGTGCGCGCGATGCCGTTGTTCATCTGCGCCAACCGGGATTCACTCAGCTTGAGGCCCTTCTGAATTTCCTGATCCTGGGGATGAGTCTTGAGATAGTCGCGCAATTCTGCGGCCGAGGTGGGATTGGCAGCGTCCCAGATCAGCGCCTGGCGATAGGCGGCTGCTGCATCGGGATCGTTCGTGTGCGCACGGAGAATGCGGATACCTTCAGCACGCGTGCGCGTGTCATAAGTGAGCATGATGCCCAGCTGCACGGCATAACGTGGATCGCCGGGATTGCGTTCAGCTAGTCCGCGCATGCCGGCGATGGCTTCCTGCTTGCCGCTGGAGGTGCCGTAGAGAGTTTGATAGTAAGCCAGCCCGATGTCGCCGTCGGGCGGATGGTCGCCGTAAAGCTGGCGGTAAATGCGCATGGCATCGTCGTTGTGGCCTTGTTTGGCGAGCTCGCCGGCCTTGCGCAACGGCTCGTCCGAGCCACTGGTGACGGGCATGGATTCGATTTTGGCGATGTTGGGATCGTTCGGATTGACGCGGCGCAAGCGCGCCAGAGCCGCTTCGGCCTTTTCTACGTTGCCCGTGAGCTTGTAGTCCCGGGCGACGCCCGCAAGTGCTTCAGTGCTGTCGGGCGTGGAGAGAAGAATCTGCTGCCAGATCTGGACAGCCAGGTCGGCGCGGCCGCGCGCTTCAAGGTCTCGAGCTTTGACCACCAGGCCGGCGCGCGTGGCGTCAGCTGAGGCGGATCCTGAGGACTTTTGAGCATGAATTTCCGGGACTGTCCACATCAGACAGACCGCTACAAACAAACTTGCTTTCCAAGCTCCCCAGCCCAACCTCATTGGCGCTTCCATTCTACGTTCAGTTCGCCCCCGGGGCCAAAGTGAAATCTGGCATCGAGAAATCCGGTAGCAAACAGTGCGAGATTCTGATCGTAATACGCTATGTCCTTTCCATACAATCCCGAAGTTGCGTCTTTCTGCGCGCTTAGGCGAATCATCTGTCGGGCGACGACCCGGGACAAATCAGGATAGGCACGCAAATAGGGCAATACGGCCGCGGAAAAGCCTGCAGGTCCATCTTGCTCCACAGGAATGCCCTGGTCACTCACCCTTTCCGGGGGAGCATCATGGTTGGCAAGGTAGCCGCTCATCGCAGGAACGGCTTGAAGGATCGTTTCGCGAGAGGGATCGTGGGAATCGATCATGCCGGCCCAAAGATAGACGCGGATGGCGTCGTAGCTGCCGCCGGGACCCTCGGCGTTGGGACCATTCTGGCTGGCGTCCGAGGGTTTGGGCACGGGATAGAAGCCGTCGCCGGGCATGTATTCGACCCAATCCATGGAATATCCATGCGGTGAACTCTGCGCGAGAAGGCGCGGGATGCCCTGCGCGATCTGCTGCCAGGGTCCGGCGGGATCGAGTGTCGCAAAACGCTCAAAGAGGAAGACAGGCAGATAGCTGGGATTCAGGATCCAGTTTTTGTCCTGCTGGAAACCGGCGGGGCCGGGCACGAGCATGGGACCGAAGCCGGGGAGATTCACGACTTCTTCGCTGGCGATGAGCTTGAGCATGCCGCGACCAAGATCGGAGTCGACCTTGGAGTTCCAGAGGCGTCCTGCTTCGAGAAGGGAGTACGCCATCCAGACATCGGCGTCGGAGGCGGAGTTGGGATCGAGGACCTTCCACTGGCCGTCCTTGTCCTTGCCCCAAAGCCAGGCCGGGAGGTGGGTGTTGAGATCGCCGCCAGCGAGATTGCTCTCCGTCCAGGTGAGGACACGGTTGAAGGTCGGGCGATCGTTGTCGACCAGGGAAAAGAAGAGAGCGTAGGCCTGGCCTTCCGAGGTGGTGTGCTGATCTCCGTTGGGATCGAAGACGCGGCCGCTTTGCGCGTCGATGAAGCGCGACGAGTAGGAGCCCCAGAGCTGCCAGGGACCGTCCTTACAGCCGCCCGTCATGGAAAACATGGATAAAGCCAGGATCAGCAGGACGCGGTTCCCCGCCCGAGATGTCGAAAAGCCCATCGTTCGTGTCTCCAGAAGCACGCGGCGCTAGCGGAGTTAGCGGAGTTTGCGGCACTAGCGCGATGTCCCTTGCGACGCCTTACACTATCGCGCTTAGAGAAACGTCTCTCAGCGGCTAAAGCCGCACGTTTTATTTACCGTTGGCGGCACGACTGAAGTCGTGCCCTTTCGCGGCACCACTCATGCAACCGGTTCTAGTCTTCCACCATCGTTAGACGTCTTCTAGCCCTGGCGCGCAACCAATTCCGGACCCAGAATGCAAGCAGGAAGGCCAGAATAATCACAATCAATGCCGCCAGCCAAGGCCGCACGGTGAACCACAACATCAAGTACGTCCACCACGGCAACACACCCACATGATAGACCTCGGCGCCAACGCGGAAAGACTGAAACTGCGTTCCGTGGAAAACCGCGACGGAACCTGAGATGTCGCTGGCCTGCTGCACCTGCATGAAGGTGTCCATGAAAGGCAAGAAGGTGGTGCCGTCCTTGAGATGAATGGCAACAATGCTGCGGCTGCTGGCGATGTCGTACGGAGATTCGATGCCTTCGATGATGGCGTCGGGAGTGCCCCCCAAAGCCAGCGAGCCCGATTCGGTGTGATCGTTGTTTTCGAGCTTCCACCAGGCGTGATGCAGCAGGTTGACGAAGAAGCCCTGCGTATCGCGCACCTGGACTTGCCCGCTGCCCAGGGAGACGGGAAGATGCGTGCCGAGCTTGTCAAAGCCAGGCTGATCGTTGCCGGATCCGATGATCAGGAAGTCTGTGTCGGCGCCCTCGTGGAGCGCATCGGGGCCGGCTACGGTAACGCGCAAGGCCGGGAAACCGGTCTGGCGGCTGAAGTGACCCATGAGAGTGACGAAGGTCTCGATCTCCTGCTCAGTGGGCGTGGGGGGCAGCACGACGGTGGTTTCGCTCAGGTCGGCAACCCGCGTAAACGGGAAGCCGGCGTTCGAGAAGAGTTCGAGATTGGGCATGGGTGCCCAATGCGGATAATCCCGCAGATCCAGGAAAGAATCACGCAAGATGGCGCCCTGCATATTGATGGGCGTGGTGTCTTCGCAGCCCTGCTTCTTGTGCAACTGGAATGTGAAATCAAAAGACAGCGAGTTAGAAAACGGACGCAGGTTCACGATAGGAACGGGCACGTCGGTTTGCATGCGGCGCGAGGTTTCCTGTCCCGGGATGAGCGGAATCGAACCCATGAACGCGTCGTTGACGCGCACCTGCATGCTGGAGATGGGCCCAATGGGAACGGAGTTATAGCGGTAGACCACGTGAAGCTTGGTGTTGGGCCCTTCCGTGGCGTAATAAATGTCGGGCGGGATGCGGAAGTAGACGTTGAGCGGCGCGGTGCCGTCACCTTGCATCTGCTCGGCGCTGGCGTAATCCCAGAGGGCGATGGTCTGATCGGTGCGGGCCCAGCGCGGAGCGCCATCGGGCTTTTGCTTGCCGGGCAGACTGACACCCTGGACTGCGGTCTGTGGACCGTCGAGCAACTCACTGTGGAGAGCCACGGCCTGCGCCGCCTTGATGAGATCGTCGGCACTGCCGCCAGTAATGATCAGGAGCTTGCTCAAGGGATCGCTGGGATTGTCGCGCATGGCCACTGTGGGCGAAGTGACGCCCGATAGATTCAGGCCCGCGGGAAGACTGGATGGATTCTCCGCAATGAGGATGGCGTTACCGGCCGGGATGGGGCCGATGTGCACCGGGAATCGAACCGGGCGATTCTCAGAGATCATGCCGAAGTAGCTGGTGACGATGCCGGCGGCTTGAACGGCTTTCAATGAGGGCGCGCTGAGAAAGACCACAGGAATGCTGACCGGCTGAATGACGGCGGGATCGACGAACGGCATGGGCAATTGCTTGAGATCGTCGGCCAAATGCAGCAGTGTGCCGCGGATGTCAATGTAGGTGCTGGGAAACACTCTCGCCCACAGTGCGGTGCTGGCCGGGTCTTCGCAGACCATTGTGTAGTGGCCGATAAATTCGATGGTGAAGGTGTTATTGTGCACCAACAGCTCAGAAGGAATGGTGAACTCAGCCTCGGCATCGCGGCTGTCGGAGCCGCCATTCTGGCCCGGCGTGGGCTCGATGGTGGCGAAGAGAGATCCGTTCATGATGAGCTTGAGATGGCTCAACTGTGGGATGAGGCTGGGCGAGAACGCGTAATGAACGTGAATCTTCGCGGCACCGACGACATGGGTTTCAGGCAGCGTGAAGTAGATGCTGTGCTGGGTGTCGATGCTGTGCAACTCGATCTGCTCGATTTGTGATTCCCCGGCGTCTTCCAGCGTGAAGTGATCGTGATACTGGCCGGGAAGAACGGGAGCATTGACGTCGGTGGCAGCGGTCTGCAGTGCGCCGGCATTGCCCGGAGCCTGAGCATGCGTCGTTTGACCGCCCCACGCCAGCGCCGCGGCGAGAGAAAGAAGAATCAAAGGACGGGCGATGGAAAGCGCCTCGGCCTTGCGCTCGGCGGAGCGGCGGTCGCTGAAAACGCTGCGGAAGGTGACCCACATGCCGTGCATGGAGATCTGGATGATGCGTCCCAGACTGCCCAGCACGTTGTCGCTCTCGCGCGACTCGCCCCAGCCGAGCCAGGAATCGGCGCGTGAATAAAGGGCGATGGTCAATACTTCCTGTTCTTCAATCGTCAAATTTTCAAAAGCAACCCGCAGCACCGATCCCTCCGATGAAACAACCGTAGCAGGCAGGTCGATGGCCACCGACGGAACGGGAAAAGCCAGACGCACCTGCGACTGAGGCATCACGTCGAGGGCCTGTTCGAGACGAATGCCGGTACCGCCGCTGGAGATGTCGATGGTTTCGGCGGCAACCGATCGGCCATCGGGGAATTTGACGACAAGTGGGCTCACGACATTAATGCGCACTGTGGTGCGCAATTGCTGGAGCTCGCGCGCGACAGCCGTGCAGACACCCAGAATGATGATGTTGAACAAACACCACATGACATTCATCAGCACCGTGCCGGGACGGTCACGATCCCAGATGAAGAAGCGCGGAATGGCGACGATGAGTCCGGCGATGTTGAAGACGAGCAGAACGAGGAAGGGCTGCGCGATCTTGGAATCGAAAAAGGTGCGCTTGACCACACCGCCTTTGGCGGTGACATTGAACTTGCCCAGCTTGGGGTTGATGAGCGCCAGCATGGTGGGCAACAGGATGTAGGGCGAAAGCACGGTCTCGTAAATCTCGTTCCAGAACGAATAGCGGTGCTCACCCTGAATGCGGGAATTGGTGACGTTGGAAAGAATAAGGTGAGGCAATGCGTAGGCGAGAATGGCGGCCCAGTAACCGGGAATGTTGGTGTGATTCAGGAGCAGATAGATCAACGGCGCGGTGAGGAAGATGAGGCGCGGTACCGCGTAAAGGAAATGACCCATGGCGTTGAAGTAGCAGAGCCGCTGCGCGAAAGTGAGTCCGGGAGCGAAGAGCGGGTTGTCGGTGCGCAGAACCTGGATCATGCCTCGCGCCCAGCGAATGCGCTGGCCGATGTGCGCGGAGAGGCGCTCGGTCGCGAGTCCCGCAGCCTGGGGAATGTTGATGTACGCCGTGTTCCAGTGATTCATCTGCATGCGCAGAGCGGTGTGCGCATCTTCCGTGACGGTCTCAACGGCAATGCCGCCGATTTGGTTCAGCGCTTCACGGCTCAGGACGGCGCAGGAACCGCAAAAGAAGGCCGAATTCCAGAAGTCGTTGCCGTCCTGCACGATTCCGTAAAAAAGCTCGCCTTCGTTGGGGATGACGCGGAACTGTCCGAGGTTGCGCTCAAAGGGATCGGGAGAATAAAAGTGGTGCGGCGTCTGCATCACCGCAAGCCTGGGGTCGCGCAAAAACCAGCCCACGGTCATTTGCAGGAAGCTGCGCGTGGGCACGTGATCCGAGTCGAAGATCGCGATCAGCGGAGAATGCGTGGTTCCGAGGGCGGCGTTGATATTGCCCGCCTTGGCGTGCTTGTTGTCGGGGCGCGTCCGGTAGCCGATGCCGGCATCGAAGGCGAACTGCTCAAACTCCGGGCGGCGGCCGTCGTCGAGGATGTAGACGTGGAGCTTCTCTGCGGGCCAATCCATGTTGAGCGCGCCCAACGCGGTGTAACGCACCACGTCGAGAGGCTCGTTGTAGGTGGGAATGAGCACGTCGATGTGCGGCCATTCCTCGGGATTGTCGGGCAGTGCGACAGGAGCGCGGCGCAACGGCCAGATGGTCTGGAAGTAACCCAGGAACAGGATGATGAATGCGTAGATTTCAGCACCCAGGAGGCAAAAGATGAAAAAGGCGTCGAGGGCGCCGGGGTGGCTTGCCGGGTCCTGGAAGAAGCGAATGACTTGATTGATGCGCCAATATCCATAGCGGAAAGTGCAATACATCGACAGCATCATGAGGGCGAGGGTGACGAGATAAGAATCAGAACCGCGCGCCATGACCAGGGCCATGAGGAGGCACAGTAGACCGAGGACTGCCTGTTGCGGCCAGTTGAGCGGCAACACCGCCATGAAGATTAATATGGCCCCTGCCGCAAGCAGGAAGAGCAGCCGGAGAATCTTTGTAAGGAGATTTTCGCCCGCCCCGATATCCTGCCAAACGTCCGATACCGTCATCGTTCACTCCACCGCACGCCACGGAAGGTGGTGCTCGCGGGTGCGGAAAGGCTCTTGACCCATCCCGCAAGGCTGGCGTAATCCTCGGTCACAGCCGAATTGGGCGCGTAATCCATTACGGTCATGCCTTCGGCGAGCGCTTCGCTGACGGCCGGGGTGTGGCGCACCGCAAAAGGCAGCAGCCGATCGCCCAACTGCTCACGGAGCACCTCGCGCACGTCAAGATGCAGCGGCTGCGAGGGATCGAACTGGTTGAGAACGTAGTACGGAAGCGCCGGTTTGCCGGCGTTGCCGTTGTGGTTGTGCTCGAAGAAAGCGTCGATGGAGCTGACGCTGACGACGGAGCACATATCGGGGACGAGGGGCACGAGAACCTGCGGCGACAAACGCATGACGCGGCGTGTGGTGGCGCCTGAAGCCGTGGCCAGATCGACAATGACGCGGCTAACTCCGCGAGCGTGTTTGAGAATCTCTGCCGTGAATGCTTCGGATGTGGCAGCCTCAGAGCCGAGCGTCTCGGGATCGAGCGTGATCATCTGGATGGGCGCATCGCCACTGGCAACCGGCGGGCTGAAAGTACGAATCAGGCCGGGACGCTGATCGCGGGCGCCGAAGAAGAAGGGCAACAAGCCGTAAGCGGCGGTATCGACCAGCAGAACCCGCTCACCGCGCCCAGAAAGCACACGGCCAAGGGTTGCGACCAGGCTGGTTTTGCCCACGCCTCCGGCCAGCGAAAAGACGGCCAGAACAGGAGCGCGCGCGGGGGTGGGGGCCGGCGCCAACTGCGTGGGCTCATTGTCTTCAAAGATGCTGCGCAGGGCAAACCAGCGCGAGACGAGGCGATCGCGGGAACCCTGTAAGGTGTCGTCAGGAGAAGGCGGGATCGCCGGCTGAGCGAAGGTCTCCGGGCGCTCCGGCATTAACCAGGCGGGACGGCCGACGTTTTCGCGCGGATCGGTCGACAGCCAGGGGGCGCGCGGTTGCGATATGTCATCTTCCTGCACGGGCGCAAGCGGCGGTGCAGGTTGGCGAAAAGCGGGCGGTTCAGGATAACGATCCTGCGGCGGCTGTTGCCATGCGGCCTGTTGCGGGGATTGTTGCGCGGTTTGCTGCGCAGCCCGTACCTGTTCCGCGGCCAACTGTGCGGCCTGTGCCTGTTGCGCGGCCAATTCCGCGGCCAGTCGCGCGCGTTCCTGAGCGACTTCCTGTGCGGCGCGTTGCGCACCTTCCAGAGCAGCTAGTTGCTGGGCGCCTTGTTGTGCGGCTAGTTGGAGCCGCCGCGTTTCTTCCGCGACGCGAGCGGCTTCGACTGCGCTTTGCGGGTCGGTTTGCTGATGCGTGCGCTGACGTTCCTCTTCGATGGCCTGTTCCATGCGCTGCCGGGCTTTTTCGCGCATCTGCGCGCGCGAGGCGGAAAAGTCACGATACTTGCCGCCGTGCAAATTCGCCCACGAATACAGCGACGCCACATCTTCCGGCGTCTCATTCGGGTCGGGAGGCGCGTGCTCAGTCATTCTTTACCCCTGCACAGTTGCTCTTCTTCCGAGTTCCCGTGGATGGCAGTGCCTTGTGCGGTTTTGACGTCTAAATAACCGGGAATCCGTACCCGGATGGCGGGTATCCTCACCGGTTATCCTAGCGGCGCTACTGTTGCCAGAACAATAACACTTGCAAGGCCACCGTGCTAACACTTTCTTGCCATGAAAAAGGCGCGAAATCCCTCATTTTCTGAGTGATGCGGGAATTCCTCCCCCATCAGTAATCGAATGCAATGGCGCCTGCGATTACCATGGTACTAACATCGAATGTTACCCGAAAGATCAACCCCCGAGGCCGTCGGGGGCGAGCTGAAAAACTGTGCTCGGTGACGAGGCAGTTGAGCTCGCGCGCACGCGATTTTTAGGGATGCGAATACACCCCGATCGGGTGGAACCGGACGAACTCTCGCTGTGGTAGTTTTGAAGGAGCGGCCTTATACGAGCTCGTAGCTCAGTTGGTAGAGCAACGCCCTTTTAAGGCGTGGGTCCTGGGTTCGATTCCCAGCGAGCTCACCACCCAGGCTGCCAATTCCCTGCCCCAATAAGATTACAGATTGGGTTCTTTCTAACCTACCTTAACCGATTCGCGAAAGACGCGAATCGGCGAAGCTCCACCCCACGGACGAAGACCTATCCGCGGGGACCCCGGGGTGGGGCACCCTTTTCGTGTTGGGCTCGCTGCGCGACCGTGTTACGGCTGCAGATCGAATGCCGGACGCAGGCTGCCATCCATGTAGAACGGAACGGACGTGTGTTCGTGGACGATGCGCCAAGCGCCGTCGATGCGTTCGAAGCACATGGTGGCTCGCATCCAGAAACTGATGGGGCGGCCGGCGGCTTTGGGCGTTCCACTCAAGCGGAGATAGCCGAATCCGTAGGCGTGATCGCCGCTGATGGTGACCTTGAAGTCTTGCGCGATCAGTTCGAGTGGCGTATCCCAACCTTCGAGCCATTTGCGTTTGCGCTCCACGCTGATGCCGTCGTGCATGAGCGGCGGTTCCAAGTCGTAAATTACGGCGTGCGGCGCAAAGGGCGCGGCGATGCCCTCGGGGTTTTTCTCGAGGTGGGCTTTGTGAAGAGCGCCACCGAGGGCGAGAATCTCAGCCTCATCGGTGGATACGGATGCGTTCAATGTTGCGGATGCCATGACAAACCTCCTGGGGTGATGGGATCGATTTCAAAAATTTAACGCAGGTCGAGCGCGATACACGTGAGCGACGGAACCTTTGGGAAATGGCGTCGAACTGACGAGTTCAAGATCAAGCGGCCGCGGGAGGGTTGCAAAGGGAGAGCGGCCGACACCGAGCACCACGGGATGAATGAGCAGGCGGAATTCGTCGACGAGGCTGAGCTTGATGAGGCTCTGCGCGAAGCCTGCGCCACCATGCGCCAGAATATCCTTCCCGGGCTCCTTCTTGAGACGAGCGATCTCATCGGAGAGATTGCCGCTGAGAACGGCAGGCTGAGCCCACGAGCGAGCGATTCTATCGGTCGGCACCGCAGATTCCACGGCCGGGTGCGCACGCGCCGCATCTTTGACGGCTTGCGTGGTTTCGCGGGCGCCGAACAGCTCCTCAGCCGTGCGTGTGGTGGCGACGGCCTTTGGAATCTCGTTCATGGGTGGCGCGAAGACTTGGGTTGAAGTGGGCCACCATGCAGCCATGTCGTAATAGGTGCGGCTGCCCATGAGATGCAGGCCTGCCTGCCAAAGCGTGTCGACGGTCCAGCGAGCCGACTCTTCATCCCCGGTGCGGAAAATCCAGTCGGCTTCGCCATTGGGCCCGCAAACGAAACTGTCGATGGACACAGACATTTTGAGAATAAGTTTTCGCATCGTTGACCTCCGTGCGATTCCGATGAGGAATATCCAGCGTTCAAGCTATGGGGAACAGAATTGCAGTGATGTTCTGGTCCGCGGGCGTTGTGCTCGGATCGGTGAGGTAGTTCTCAATGTTGAAATCGTCGCGCAGAGCGATCTTCCTTTCCGCGATGATTGCGAAGGCGCGCGTGTTGGCCTCCGGCAGTTGGTCGAACGGGCCGGTGACCGTGAAGCGAGCGTATTTGCCGCCCTTGAGTTTCTCGTAGGTGAGTTCCGCAGGGAGATTGGCGGGCGGAGCGCCGAGGATGAAACCGGCCCGGTAGATTCCCTTGGTCGGCTTGTAAAGTGCTGCGGCGCCCGTGATCTGATTGCGTGCCATCAGTGCCGGCATGAGTTTTTGAATGGTCTGCCATACCTGCGGTGCATTGGCCGGGATGTTGCCTACGCGCTGCAGATAGACGTAGTGGGTGGCGGGGAAATCGACGACTTCAGCTTCGGTGGTGAGATTCAGTGTTGCGGGCATGATCAAACCTCCTGTGTGGGTTGGATTGGGAATGGCGTATGTGGGAGCTTCGCGGAACCGGAGCAAGTGAACAGTAGCTCAAGGTAGCGGTGGAGATGATTGAGGCAATCCGCGGCGACATGTGAGTTCTGTTGCGCTTTGGCTAGAATGAACGAGCCTTGGATGACCGCTTGCGTGTAATAAGCAAGGCTTTCGACAGTCCATTCGGGGGAAAGTCCGTACTTTTGAACGGCAGCTTCAATGTCTCCGACGAGCGTGGCGGCGTGGGCGCTGATGCAGCGGTCGCACGCTTTGCGGATGGCAGGATGCGTTTCGTAAGTTTCCTGGACCATGGTGCCGAGCAGGCAGGTGTACTCCGGCAGATCGCCTTGAAGGATGGCCTTGCGGAAGTCGACGTAGCCGAGGAGGCGGTCGAGAGGATCGGCGTGAAAGTGATAAGGCGCCGCGGAGAAGATGCCGTCAGCGAAAGCGGAGAAGTGCTCGGCAGCGGCGAGGGCAAGGTCTTCCTTACTCGCGAAGTGATGGAAGAAGCTGCCCTTGGTAAGTCCGGCAGCCTCGCAGATGTCCTCGACGCGCGCCGCGGAATAGCCTTTGGCGCGAATGACATAGAGGGCGGCATCGAGGATTTTGGTTCGGGAATCGTGATGAGTATCGGTCAATGTGGCCATGGTGTACCTACCAGTTGGTATGAACATACCTACTAGACGGTATGTCGTCAAGGGAAAGTTTTCCACAGGGGCCGCTTCCCCGCGTCTAAACGGGAGTTTCCGGCTGGACGCTGCCTCGCCCGGAGCCCCGCGAATTCATCTCGCTGACGCTTATTTCTAGTACGACACCTGGTAATAGCCGGTGCCGACCGCGCCAGAAAGGCGCACGAATCTTGTGGGCGGAAGCGAGATACAGCTCGGTCCGCTCTGGAGCGGGAGCTGCGTGATCGTGACCCACGTGGTGCCGTCAATCGACTGGTCAACGAGGAAGTTGCTGGCGAGTCCGCTGGCCGGGGCGCAGACGGTGAGAGTTTTTGCATAGCCGAGATCGGGGCTGACGCCGTATCTCGCGCCAACGCCAACCACGAGCGTGCCGCTTTTCCCTGAAGCAGGAGTGCCGACGATTGTGACCTGACCGGATATGGGTTGCGTGATCGCGGAGCCGTCCACTTTGAGCGCTTTGAACGAGGTTACTTCGGCGAGGTACGTATTGTTGGTTCCGTCCTGCACCTTCACTGGATTTCCGGCGCTTGATTGCGCGTTGACGACGGTGTGGCCGCCCCAGAGCGCTCCAGCTACGAACAGGCTGACTCCTGCTATGGCGAGAAGAATTTGCGCGGTAAACTTCATAGTGCCTCCTTTTGAAAAACGCCGGCGAATAGAAAAACCTGCACTGACTGAAGGGTTGAGTCAAAGGGGAAGGACGAACGATCGATTACCACAACGGATCGATCGCTGTGGCTGAGATCTTGTTTTTCGCCACCGGTTCAATGGAATTCTATCTCGATGCGCTCAGGAATTCGGTCGATTCTCACGAGCACGCGATCCATGGGCATCGGATAAAGCCAAGGCGCCAATGTACCGAAGCGAGCAATCGGCTCGGCGATTGGCAACGATCGGGTTGGTCGCCGAACCGGAAGTTACCTTTTCACTAATATCTCTGCGACCGGTCGCGGCGGCCACTTTTTGGTGCACTGATCCCATTCGTTTTAGGATGGACCTGCGGCCCGGTCGGGCTTCGGGTACCGAGGAAAGCTAAAGCATGGTTTCGGCGGAAGAGATTGTCGCGCTGCAGGACCGGCTGACATGCCTGTGGCACGAAGCGGCAAACGGGCGGGAGAAATCGGCTCCAGAGAACTTGGCCAACGCCTGGCTCGACCTGGTGGCCCGGCAGCATCGCGCGAACTTCGATTTGTGGCATATCGAGGATGAAGCGCGCGCCCCGCGGGTGAGCGACGCCGAACTGGCAGCCGTGAAGCGCCGCATCGACCAGACCAATCAACTGCGCAACGATCTTGCCGAAGCGCTCGACCATAAGCTTTTGGAATGGCTTGCGCCACAAGGCTTACCTAAATGTGAAGCGGCGCAGAACTCAGAGTCGCCGGGACTGATCATCGACCGACTGTCGATTCTGGCGTTGAAGATTTACCACACGCGCGAAGAGACCGAGCGCAAGGATGCGCCGGAGGGCCACGCTGTGCGTAATCTGGAGAGGCTTGAAGTTCTGAAAGAACAACGCGCCGACCTGGCAGCTTGTCTGGATGCGTTGTGGAGGGACACCGTGAGCGGGGCGCGTTGCTTCAAGCTCTACCGGCAGATGAAAATGTATAACGATCCCGCGCTGAATCCGGCAATCTATGGGAAGACAGGGAACAAGGGAACGAGGGAACAAGGGAAAACGGGCTGAGGAGTTTCGAGACAGGCCAAGCGGTCTCGGGGAGACCCCAAGGCACAAATTCGGCTCTTTCGCGAGAGAATAGGCGCTCCTACGCGATGAAAAAGCCGTTTGAAAGCACCCCCATTGACGGGAGGCGGGGTTCTGCGTATAAACATGGCCTAAGTCATGTTATGTTTCAGCCAAGGTTCCCCGCCCACATGGAATTGGGATACGGGGGAAAGGAATGCACGCTTCCAGCAAAAACCATGACGCAAGATGCTCGAGCCGCGGCAGCCAGCCGCAAAAAGAATGCGGCCCCGGCCGCTAAATCCGACGGCCATGCCCGTGCCAAGGCGAGTCCTGTCTTTCAACACTATGAGGCGGCCGTAACGCTGTTGCAGCAAGGAAAGTATGAGAAGGCGCTGATCGCCCTGGAGAAATTGTTGCCAGAAGCGCCGCCAGAAATCAAGGATCGCTGCCGGATGTACATCAGCACCTGCCAGCGCCAACTGCACGGTCGCGGACGGTCATTCCCCACTCCCGAGGAACACTACGACTACGCCATCTCGCTGCTGAACACCGGATACTACGAGGAAGCGCGCGAGCAGTTGAACCTGATTCTTAACGACCACCCCGGCGCCGACTACGCCTTTTACGGGCTGGCGGTGCTGGAATCCATCACCGGCCGCACCCAGGACTGCCTCTCCAGCCTGGCACGGGCCATCGAACTGAACCCCAAGAGCCGGGTACAAGCGCGCGTCGACAACGACTTCCAGAACATGGCAGACGATCCGCGCTTTACCGAGTTACTTTACCCCGAGGTTCCTTAGGGTCTGCATTGAACCCAACGATTCCCGGAAACGATGAACTGGCGCCGGAGCGCGACCGCGCAACGGCGACGGCAGAGCGGGCATTGCGCGTGGTCGCCATCGGCGGCGGCACAGGGCTCTCCACGCTGTTGCGCGGATTGCGCCGGCATGTTCCGGCCCCCGGAAAGAGTGCTACAACGGCGAACGCCATCGCGGACCTTGCCGCCGTGGTGACTGTCACCGACGACGGCGGTTCCTCGGGACGGCTGCGGCAGGACTTCAACATGCTCCCGCCCGGCGACCTGCGCAACTGCATGGTTGCCCTCAGCGAAGAAGAGGATCTGCTGACACAACTCTTCGCGCACCGCTTTCGCGCCGGCGACGGGTTGAAGGGGCACAGCTTCGGAAACCTGTTTGTGGCCGCGCTCACGGAAATCACGGGCGATTTTGCGCAGGCGGTGCAACTGGCGTCAAAGATCCTGGCCACGCGGGGGCACATTTATCCGGCGACCACGGCCAACACCACGCTGGTAGCGAACATGGATGATGGCTCGATCGTGCGCGGCGAGACCCAGATCACGGCAAGCAAGCGGCGCATCGTGGAACTAACGCTCGATCCGCCCAATCCCACTCCCCTGCCGGAGACGCTTGAGGCAATTGAGCACGCGGATCTGATTACGGTGGGCCCGGGCTCACTCTACACGTCACTGATCACGAATCTGCTTGTGGACGGCATTCCCGAGACGCTGGGCGAGGCGCACGGCGTGCGCGTGTTCATTTGCAACCTGATGACCCAGGCCAACGAGAGCCTGGGATTGAGCGCCGCCGATCATATCCAGCGCATTTACGACCACACGCGCAGACCCATCTTCG
>Ga0181519_10001163_pt1 | contig 23092 bp, 33 predicted proteins | sample PEATcosm2014_Bin_26_FD_121102 | JGI IMG/M metagenome (GOLD analysis project Ga0181519, IMG submission 121102) | Peatland microbial communities from MTU Mesocosm Facility, Houghton, MI, USA - PEATcosm2014_Bin02_10_metaG | ecosystem: Environmental > Terrestrial > Soil > Wetlands > Peat | place...
ACAACAACACACAAAATGAGAACAAAAACACTGCTCTTGTCCGCCGGTGCGCTCCTCGCCGCGGGCTTCGTCTCCTCACAGGCCCAGCCTGTTTATTCACAGAACATCGTCGGGTATGCCTCGGTGGTGACCCCGCAGGCCGGTCAGTATTACATGATGTCTGTGCCGTTTACTATTGGTGTGAGCAACGGAGCCAATGAAGTTTTTGGCACCAGCCTGCCAGACTTTTCCTTAATTTATGTTTGGAATGCTGGTAGCCAGACGTTTACGGTTGCTGAATATGACTCGACGCAGCCACAGGCGGGACATTCATGGTATTTACCTGATGATTATACCCCCATTCAGATTCCGAAGCTTCCAGTGGGACAAGGATTCTATTTGAATCCGGGCGGGGCAAACGTGACGAATACGTTCGCCGGGACGGTTGCGGTAGCTGTGGGTGGAACCAATTCGATCACCATACCTACTGCCGGTGCATATTATATGATCGGTTCAGCAATTCCGTATGCCGGGTCTGTGACTAATGGCAATCCTACCGGTGCCGCTGCTCCGGGAATTAATCTCAATGGCCTGCCTGATTTCTCCTTGGTCTATGCTTGGAATGCCAGTAGCCAGACGTTTACGGTTGCTGAATATGACTCGACACAACCGCAACCAGGATATACATGGTATTTGCCTGATGACTACACCCCGACGACTCCTCCGTCACTCACTGTGGGGCAAGGCTTCTATATCAATCTTGGTAGTGGCACATATACATGGAATCAAACGCTCAGCGGCAATTGAAATTGAATTTGAGAAAAACAACTAAACTAGCGAATAAAAATAAGTAACTAATATGAAAAAATTGACACTAACGATTGGGGCTGTGTTGGCTTTTGCAGTTGCTAGCCAAGCGCAGGGACTTGTCGCTTGGCAATCCATCAGTGCTGCAGCAATGACAGCGCAAACCAATTCAACGGTATATTCACCGTTGTTTGGTGGTGGTTCAACTGGCAGCGGTGCTGTGGGCGCGACTGGAAGTGCCCTTACAGCTTCTGACACTGCTACTCCGGCAACCGGTTACTACTACGAGTTGCTTTATACCACATATTCTGGGACACAAGCGGCAGTTCCGGGAAGTGTTTCTGCTCTCCTTGGATGGAGTGATACGTCCCTGACAGCTTCGAATAGCCCCACGGCAAGTCGGCTTATTGTGGCTGCGAACCAATCCAGTGGTTCAGCGGTTGTTCCGTGGGCAAGTGGAACAACTGATAGCATCGTGCTTGTTGGCTGGTCGGCTAACTTGGGATCTTCATGGAATGTTGTTTCAAATGAGTTGGCTCAATGGACAACAGGAGCTGATTATTCCACGACGATTGTGGGGAGTGCCTTTTTGGGTATATCTGCCACAGGTTATGTCAATCCGGCGCTGTCTCCTGCGTCTGGTGTTACACTATTTGCCACTGCTGCAGGTTCACAGGGGTTGCCGATTTATTCCCTGAACACGCAGTTGTATTTGCTGCCTGTTCCGGAACCGGCCACGCTGGCCTTGGCGGGCTTGGGCGGTTTGGGCCTGTTGCTGTTCCGCCGCCGTCGGCAATAAATTTGTAGCAGCAAACGTGAGTTTGCTCTAACTAAAAATTCAACCCCCGCCCTTGTCAATCAGGGGCGGGGTTTTTTCATTATCCGTAGCAGCGGGCGTCAGCCCGCTCCATCAATCATCCCGTAAATTCTCCCGTAGCAGCGAACGTCAGTTCGCTCTAACAAAATCCTTTTTTAAAATGATCCGGCTCACGCCGGATGCCACAAGCCCGTAGCAGCAGGCGTCAGCCCGTTATGCCGTAGCAGCGAACGTGAGTTCGCTCCATCTTCCCCCATCCGAAAAAATGATCAAGCTAACGCTCGATGCCACAAATCAACGCCCGTAGCAGCGAACGTGAGTTCGCTCCAATTAAATCTTTCTCCTTTAATAATAATCCGGCTCACGCCGGATGCCACAAGCCCGTTATGCCGTAGCAGCGAACGTCAGTTCGCTCCATCTTCCCCATCCGAAATAATGATCGAGCTGACGCTCGATGCCACATATCAACGTCCGTAGCAGCGAACATGAGTTCGCTCCATCTTCCCCCATCCGAAATAATGATCGAGCTGATGCTCGATGCCACAAATCAACGCCCGTAGCAGCAAACGTCAGTTCGCTCCAATTAAATCTTTCTCCTTTAATAATAATCCGGCTCACACCGGATGCCACACGCCCGTAGCAGCGAACGTGAGTTCGCTCCATCTTCCCCCTCCGAAATAATGATCGAGCTGACGCTCGATGCCACAAATCAACGCCCGTAGCAGCAAACGTCAGTTCGCTCCAATAAAATCTTTTTCCTTTAATAATGATCCGGCTCACACCGGATGCCACAAGCCCGCTCCATCTTCCGCCTTGAAATAACGATCGGGCCGGCTCTATCTTGCCTCGCATGAACCCCGAACCTGCCGCTTTCAATCGCCTTTCCGGCGAGGGCGTGAACCGGAGCTTTTATCTCCCGCGACTGGCCGGGGAAAATTATCAGGGCGATGCGGTCATTCACTGGACAATGTCCATTGCGATGCGCGGCACCGGCTGGCTCAACGAGGTTTTCCATTTGCAGTTCCGCGAGACGATGCTTCATGTTGCCGCCCGCGAGGGACTGCTCTGCCCGGCGTATTGTCTGATGCCGGATCATATCCACCTGCTCTGGATGGGACTGCGCCCGGATTCCAACCAGCGCAACGGCATGAAGTTCCTGCGCGAACATCTTGCCCCGGCGCTGCGCCCGCATCGGTTTCAGCATCAAGCCCACGACCATGTTCTGCGCGAGGAGGAGCGGGAGCGCGGTGCGTTCGCCAAAATTTGTTTTTACATCCTGGCGAATCCCGTCCGCGCCAGATTGACAACGGAAACGGAGCCGTGGCCGCATTGCGGCGCGATCGTGCCCGGCTATCCGAAATTGCATCCGCTGGCGGGGAATTTCTGGCCGTTGTTTTGGGAGCTTTACCTTGCCGCGCGCCAGCCAGACGCCGGAAATATCAAACGCCCGTAGCAGCGAGTTATGCCGTAGCAGCGAACGTGAGTTCGCTCCAACTTCCGCTCTGGAATAATGATCCGGCTCATGCCGGATGCCACACGCCCGCGGCAGCGAACGTGAGTTTGCTCCAACAAAATCTCTTCTTTAATAATGATCCGGCTCACGCCGGATGCCACACATCCGTAGCAGCGAACGTCAGTTCGCTCCAATAAAATCTTTTCTTTAACCATGATCCGGCTCACGCCGGATGCCACACATCCGTGGCAGCGAACGTGAGTTCGCTCCATCCCAAAAGTGAGCCATCCCGAATCCCTGTCGCCAAAACTACTGGTCGGCGTTGTTGTCGGGAGTGTTGAACTTGGTCAGCGGAGTGGGCGGAAGCAATGAGGGCGCAATTAAGGTTCAGCTCCCGTGGGTGGAAGAAGATTGGCAATCGGATTGCCTTCCTGTTGGAATTTAGCGCGTTGCAGTTCAATTATTGCCTTTGATTCATCCCCTGACAATTGCGAAGGTTCCGGCTGGTAGATGCGGCTCTGCATGGAATTGCCGTTGTCCATGCCGGCGTTCGGGTTGCCGGGGCCGCCGTTGGAACCGGGGTTGGCGTTCGGGTTGCCGCCATTGTTTCCGCCGCCCGCGCCAAATCGTGTGAAGCCGCCAGGTCCGCCGGGTCCGCCGGGACCGCCGCCGGGACCGCCCGGAGCCATGCCGGGTTTCATCCCGCCGGGAGATGATGGCCCCGCCGGGCCGCCGCCGGTGCCTGACGCGGCTGCGAGGGGCAGTTCCTGCGTGGTGCCGTGGTTGTCGAATGTCACGATGCCTTTCTTTTCGTCAATTTTTAAAACCTCGATGTCGTCCTGCCGCTGGCCTTGGCTCAAGATGTAAAAATCATCCTTGGCCGGTTGTCCGGGTTGTCCGGGTTTGGCGGTGGCGGCGGCGGCCACCTTGAAGAGCACCTGCCAGTTGCCGAAGACGCCCATGATGCCGGTGGGCGTGATTTTGGGGAGGCTTTTCGCCGCCTCCAGGGCGGGATCGGGCGGCGCCTCCGGCGGGAGCAGGCCGAAGATGTTCCGCGCCACAATCGGCGCGTAGGGATTGCCCGGCAGCGGATTGTTCGTGGCCGTCAGGCCGGCCGCGCGAAGGCCGGTGTTCAAGGCCAGCACGCCCGCGAGGGAGATCGCGATTTTTCCAAGGCGATTCATGGTTTCAATATACGTTTTGAAACACCGCTGGCAAACAGAAGTTGCGCCGCAGAAAACGCCCGTGGCAGCGAACGTGAGTTCTCGTAAAGCCGCCAAGCCCGCCAAGAAAGGCGGAGGGTTTGCCACAGAGACACAGAGGCACGGAGAAAAAGGCGATTGTTTTCAAGCGGATCTGCGTCTCTGTGCCTCTGTGGCAAAACAGTCGGAACAGGTTATCTGCGTTCATCTGCGGATCAGGCCGGTTTTCTGTCTTCCGTATTTCCAATTTTGTTTTCAGGTCTCCGGTCTCAAGTTTTTGCCTTCCTTGGCGTCCTTTGCGTCTTTGCGAGAGAAAGGCGTCTTGTGGCGAGAAAACCAGTCTCTCGCCAAGCCGCCAAGCCCGCCAGGGAACAGGCAGTTTTTCCGCTTTTGTCTCTGTGTCTCTGTGCCTCTGTGGCAGAACAGTCGGAACAGGCGTTTCCATCAGCGCCGATTAGCGCCGATCAGCGGTTAAAAAATCACTTCTGTCTCCTTTGTGTTCTTCGTATCTTTGTGGTTATCCGCTCCCTGTTTTCGCCTTTTTTTGGCGATTAAAAAAAATTCAAAATATCTCTTGCATTGAAATGGATGTTTGATAGTTTGTGCGCTCCGTTTCGTCCGTCAGGATGCGCGGACAGCATGTTTGCAGACCGATAACTGATACCCAGCAGGGACAGGATTGATGGCTTGCCGACTTCAAAGTTGCTGACAAAACTTTTGGATTTATGCCAGTTAAAACATTTAGACCGCTAACGCCGTCCACGCGATACATCACGATCGCGGACTTTAGCGACATTACGAAGACGACGCCGGAGAAGTCGCTGGTCGAGATTCGCAAGAAGACCGGCGGGCGCAACAATTACGGTCGTGTCACGGCGCGCGGCATCGGCAAGGGCCACAAGCAGAAAATCCGCCTCGTGGATTTCAAGCGGAACAAGCACGGCGTGGAGGCGACGGTCGCGGCGATTGAATATGACCCGATGCGCTCGGCGCGTCTGGCGCTGCTGCAATACGCGGACGGCGAGAAGCGCTACATCATCGCCCCGGTCGGCATCAAGGTGGGTCTTAAAATTTCAAGCGGTCCGACGGCGCCGCCGGAAATCGGCAACGCGCTTCCGCTCAAGGCGATTCCCGTCAGCATGGCGATTCACAATCTGGAGTTGACTCCCGGTCGCGGCGGCCAGGTGGTGCGCTCGGCGGGCGGCGCGGCGACGCTGATGTCGCGCGACGAGGGCTACGCGCAGGTTCGCCTGCCTTCGGGTGAAATCCGGCGGGTGAACGAGGAATGCTATGCGACCATCGGCCAGGTGGGCAACACGGAGCATGAGAACATCATTTTGGGCAAGGCGGGCCGCACGCAGCATCGCGGTCATCGCGGCATCACGCGCGGTGTGGCGCGCAACCCGGTGGATCATCCGAACGGCGGCGGCCAGGGCAAGGCGAAGTCCGGCGGCGGCTGGCAGCAGTTGATGTCGCCGTGGGGCCGTGTGGCCAAGGGCGGCAAGACGCGCGTGAAATACAAGTATTCAAACCGTTTCATTGTGGTCCGCCGCAATGGACTGCCAATCAAGACCAAATAATCTATGGGACGCTCGATTAAAAAAGGCCCGTTTGCAGATTTGCACCTGCTGGAAAAAGTCCAGAAGGCAAAGAGCACGAATCAGAAGACGCCCATCAAGACATGGTCGCGGCGTTCGACCATTTCGCCGGATTTTGTGGGCCTCACGTTTGCGGTCCACAACGGCAAGATTTTCCAGCCGGTGTTTGTGACGGAAAACATGGTGGGCCACAAGCTGGGCGAATTTTCGCTGACGCGCATCTTCAAGAAGCACGGGGCGCACACGGCCAAGGCGGAAGCCAAATAATTTTATGGAAGTTTTCGCGATTCAAAAAAACATCCCGATGTCCGCGCAGAAGATGCGCGAGGTGGTGCGGCAGATTCAGGGGCTGCCGGCGTTGCAGGCGGAGGCGGTGCTGGCGGTGGTGCCGCGCAAGGGCGCGCGCTTTGTCGCCAAGACGCTGCATTCGGCCATCGCCAACGCCGAGAACAACAACAAGCTCAAGCCGGAAAGTTTGCGAATCAAGGAAGCCGTTGCCGGAACGGCGACGAGCATCAAGCGTTTCACCCCCAAGGCGCGCGGTTCGGCCGGCCCCATCATCAAGCGCCGCTGCCACATCAAAATCACCTTGTCCGACGAATAATTCCATGGGCCAAAAAACAAATCCAATCGGTCTGCGCGTCGCCGTCAACAAGGACTGGCGCTCCAAGTGGTATGCCGACAAGAAGGACTTCGGCAAGCTCCTCAACGAAGATCGCGAGATCCGCGATTTTCTGAAGAAGAAGCTCGATGCGGCCGCCGTGCCGAAGATTTTGATTGAGCGCGCCGCGAGCCGCTGCCGTGTGACGATTCTCACCGCCCGGCCCGGAGTGGTGATTGGCCGCAAAGGCTCTGAAATTGACAAGCTCAAGGAGGAATTGAGCAAGAAGACCGGCAAGGAAGTCTACGTGGACATCGTTGAGGTCAAGTCGCCGGAAATCGAGGCGCAGCTGGTGGCGGAAAACATCGCCCTGCAGCTCGAGCGCCGCGTGTCGTTCCGCCGCGCCATGAAGAAGGCGCTTCAGACGGCGAAGGATTTTGGCGCGGAAGGAATCAAGATCCGCTGCGCGGGACGCCTGGGCGGCGCTGAACTCGCTCGGGTCGAGCAGTATCACTGGGGCCGCGTGCCGCTGCACACGCTGCGGGCGAACATTGACTACGGATTTGCCGAGGCGCGGACGCTTTACGGCAAGCTGGGTGTCAAATGCTGGATTTGCAAGGGTGAAAACAAGCCGCAGAAAAAGACCGAACCGGTGGTCCAGGCCGCAATCGCAACTGTAGCCTCAACCGCAACCGCGCCGGCGAACTGATTAATTTAGAATAGGAATTTTGTTATGGCAATGCAGCCGGAAAGAGTGAAGTTTCGCAAGATGCACCGCGGCAGCCGCAAGGGCACCGCGCGGCGCGGTCATACGGTGGCGTTCGGCGAATACGGACTGATGGCGCTGGAGCGCTGCTGGATGGACAGCAAGCAGCTTGAGGCCGCGCGCGTGGCGGTGGCCCGCAACATGAAGCGCAAGGGCAAGATGTGGCTCCGCGTTTTTCCGCAAAAATCGTTTACGAAGAAGCCTTTGGAAACGCGCATGGGCAAGGGCAAGGCGCCGCTGGAAGGTTGGGTGGCGGTCATTCGTCCGGCGAACGTGCTGATTGAAGTGGACGGCATCACTGAAGTGGAAGCGCGCGAATCGTTGCGCCTGGCGGCGACGAAGCTGCCGATCAAAACCAAGTTTATTTCGCGGCATTATCGCGTCCGTTGAGTTTATGAAATTTTCGGAAATGAAAGACATGACGCTGGTGGAGCTGGCGGCCAAGAGCCGCGACTTCCGGCACGAGATGTTCAACCTGCGCCTGCAGCAGGCGAGCGCACAACTCGAAAAACCGGCGCGCCTGCGCGTCCTGCGCAAGGATATCGCCCGGCTGGAAACTCGCATCTCGGAACTGCGGAACAAGGCGAAAACGGCATAATTTTGTATGGCTGAAGAAACTAAAAATGTGGAGGCGCGCGGCAAGCGCAAGGAGCGCGTCGGCGAAGTCATCGCCAGCAAGATGGCCAAGACCATTGTGGTGCGCGTGCAGCGCCGGTTCCCGCACCCGCAGTTCAAGAAGATCGTCACGGCCTACAAGAAATTTTACGCCCATGACGAAAAGGGCGAGGCCAAGCCGGGCGACAAGGTGCGCATCGTCGAGACGCGGCCGATGTCGAAGCTGAAACGCTGGCAGCTGGTTGAAGTTGTCGAGCGCGGCACGGAAGAAACAGTGGCGGTCTGATCAAAATTTATGTTGCAAGTTCGTTCCAGTTTGGATGTCGCGGACAACACGGGCGCAAAAATCGCCTGGAACATCGGTGTGTTGGGCCGCAACCAGCGCTATGCCGGCATCGGCGATGTCATCAAGGTCCACATCAAGGACGCCGCGCCGGATGGCCAGGTGAAAAAGGGCGAGGTGCATGATGCGGTGATCGTCCGGACGCGGCAGATCATCCGCCGCAGCGACGGCTCCTATCTGCGCTTTGACCGCAATGCCTGCGTCATCATTGACGCCGAGCAGAATCCGAAGGGAACGCGCATTTTTGGTCCGGTCGCGCGCGAGCTGCGCGACAAAAAGTTCATGAAGATAATCTCGCTCGCGCCGGAAGTGATTTGAAAATTTTATGAAGTGTCATGTGAAAAAAGGCGACGAGGTCGTCGTGCTGGCCGGGAAGGAAAAGGGCAAGCGCGGCAAGATCATTGCCGTGATGCCGAAAACGCAGCGCGCCATCGTCGAGGGCGTCCAGATGATCAAGCGCCACGAGCGCAAGAGCCAGCAGCACCCGCAGGGCGCGATTGTCGAGCGCGAGGGGACGGTTCACATTTCAAACTTGAAGAAGGTTGAGCACGTGGAACAGCCGGCGGCGGCAAGCTGATTGCGATTTAAGTCACGGCCCGGTCCGTGACCCTGAAAAATGAAAGCCAGACTTTACGAAAAATACAAAAACGAAGTGGTGCCCGCGCTGAAGCAAAAGCACAACTACACGAATGTTCACCAGATTCCGAAGCTGGAGAAGATCGTGGTGAACATGGGCATCAGCGCGTCGCTGGAAAAAAATGCGATCGAGGACGCCGCGAAGGATTTGTCCATGATCACCGGCCGCAAGCCGGCCATCAGCAAGTCGCGCCACAGCATCGCGAATTTCAAGCTGCGCGAGGACCAGCCCATCGGCTGCCGGGTGACGCTGCGTTCGGACGCGATGTATGAGTTTTTTGACCGTCTGGTTGCCGCGGCGCTGCCGCGCATCCGCGACTTCCGCGGGCTGTCTCCGCGCAAGTTCGACGGCCGGGGCAATTACACGTTCGGCGTGTCCGAGCAGACGATTTTTCCGGAAATCGAGCTGGACAAAATCAAGCGCACGCAGGGCATGGACATCACGATTGTGACCAGCGCTCCGGACGATGCCACGGCGCTGGAACTGCTCAAGATGATGGGGTTTCCGTTTGCCGAGGCGAAGGAAACACCGAAGGCTGCGGCCGCAGCGGCGGCAGCAAAACTGGCGGCGAAGCCGGAAACGAAGCCGGAAGTAAAATAAGCGATTTATGGCCAAGAAAGCATGGAAAGAGCGCAACAAGCGCAAGGCGGAAACGGTGAAAAAATACGCCGCGGTCCGCGCCGAATTGAAGGCGAAGCGTGATTACGCCGGCCTCTCCAAGCTGCCGCGCAACGCCAGCCCGACGCGGGTGGTGAACCGCTGCGCGATGAGCGGACGGCGCCATGGATTCCTCCGCAAGTTCGGCGTTTCGCGCCTGACGTTCCGCGAGGCGGCATTGAACGGGCTGATTCCCGGCGTGACGAAGGCCAGTTGGTAAGCGGATGAAGATTATTATTTGATATGAGCGATCCGATTGCAGATCTGTTGACCCGCATCCGCAACGCCGGCAAGGCGCTGCTGCCGGTGGTGGAATTGCCGCATTCGCGGATGAAGGAAAGCGTTGCGAAGATTTTGAAGGGCGAAGGCTACGTCGGCGACGTGGCCGTCGAAGGCGCGGCGAAGAAGAAGCTGACGATCCGCCTCAAATACCAGGGCAAGAAATGCGTGATTGAAGGCATCAAGCGCGTGAGCAAGCCCGGTTTGCGCCGTTACGTCGGCTCCACGGAGATTCCGCGCGTGCTCGGCGGCATGGGCATCTCCATTGTCTCCACGTCCGAAGGCGTGATGACGGGCGCGCAGGCGAAGAAGAAAAACCTCGGCGGCGAACTGCTCTGCTACGTCTGGTAAAATTTTATGTCGAGAATTGGAAAACAACCGATTGCCGTTCCGCCCAAGGTGAAGGTGGAAGTGAAGGGGCAGAAAATCCTTGTTGAGGGGCCGAAAGGCAAGCTCGACTGGGAATTGCCCAAGCGCACCAGCTTGAAAGTTGCCGATGGCAAGATCGTCGTCAGCCGCGATGGCGATGACGCACAGGCCAAGGCGCTGCACGGCTTGAGCCGCGCCCTCGTCAACAACATGGTCAAGGGCGTCACCGAGGGCTTCGTCAAGAAGCTCGAAATCCAGGGCGTCGGCTTCAAGGCCGCCGTCCAGGGCAAGGTGGTCAACATGGCCCTCGGCTATTCGCATCCGATCAATTACAACATCCCCGACCAAATCAAGGTGACGGTCGAGGAAAACACCAAGCTGACGATTGAGGGGCCGGACAAGATGATGGTGGGCAAGGTCGCCTCCGAACTGCGCGCCTTTTATCCGCCGGAACCTTACAAGGGCAAGGGCGTCCGATACGCTGGCGAACACGTCCAGCGCAAGGAAGGCAAGACGGTTCAATAACAATTAATTTTCCACGGCGCAATCCGTGGGCATGAGATGAGAACGCAAAAAAAACACAAGTTGAAGCAGTTGCGCCATTGGCGCATCCGCAAGAAAGTGATCGGCACGAAGGATCGTCCGCGCATGACCGTCTGCTTCTCGAACGAGAACATTCACGTTCAGTTTATTGACGACGCCGCCGGCGTGACGCTGGCTGCGACCTCGACGACCAGCAAGAGCACGCCCGACCGCGACAAGCTCGCGGCCAACGTGAGCAGCGCGAAGATCATCGGCAAGCTCGCGGCGGAAGCCGCGCTCGCCAAGGGCATCAAGGAAGTGGTGTTTGACCGCGCCGGTGGCCGCTACCATTGGTCCAAAAGCAAGGGCAAGGACGGCAAGCCCGTGATGGTGCTCGGCAAGCTGGCGACGCTGGCAACGGCGGCGCGCGAGGCCGGACTCAAATTTTAACCAGAAACCAAAGAAAACATCGTGGCAGAATTCACCAAACCCGGACAAGGCGGCGATCAACGCGGCCCGCGCGGTCGCGGCCGCCGCAAACCCGCAGACGCGCCGGAAGTCAATTTCGACGGCACCCCCTCCGAGGAGCTGGTCGAGAAGGTCGTCTTTATCAACCGCTCCGCCAAGGTCGTCAAGGGCGGCCGCCGTTTTAATTTCAGCGCGCTCGTTGTCGTCGGCGACAAAAAGGGCCGCGTCGGCTACGCGCTCGGCAAGGCCGGCGAGGTTGCGGACGCCATCCGCCGCGGCGGCGAACTCGCCCGCAACCAGATGGTTTTCGTGTCGCTCAAGGGCGCGACGATTCCCCACGAAATTTATGTCACTTATGGCGGCGCAAAAGTGCTGCTGCGCCCGGCATCGCCCGGCACCGGCATCATCGCCGGCAAAACCGTCCGTTCCGTTCTGGAATCAGCCGGCGTGAGGGATGTTTTGACCAAATCGCTCGGCTCGAAAAATGCGGCGAACGTGGTGAAGGCCACGCTCAAGGCGCTGTTGAGCCTGCGCCTGCGCGAGGACATTTACAAGGGCCGCGGCTTGGAAATCAAAAAGATGGAAACGCCCAAGGCGCCCGAACTGACTCCGGCGGCAAATTAATTTTATGCGACTGCACAATCTCAAACCCCGTCCCGGCGCGAAGCATCGCACCAAACGGCTCGGCCAGGGTGAATCCAGCGGCCACGGAAAAACTTCCGGCCGCGGTGGCAAGGGCCAGACCGCGCGTTCCGGCAGCTCCATCCGCCCCGGTTTTGAGGGCGGCCAGATGCCGCTCCTCCGCCGCACTCCCAAGCGCGGTTTCAACAACGCCCAGTTCACGGTCCGATACATCGGCGTCAACGTGGGCGATCTCAACAAGTTTGACGACGGCGCGAAAGTGGATGAGGCGGCGTTGCGTGCCATTGGACTGGCCAACGGTCCTGCCGCCGGCGTGAAAATCCTCGGCGACGGCGATTTGACCAAAAAGCTCACGGTCAGCGTGAGTGCGTTCAGCGCCACGGCCAAAACCAAGATCGAAGCCAAGGGCGGCACCTGCGAGATCGTCGGTGGCAAACCCGCTGCGGCGCCGGCCAAAGCGCCGGCCAAAGTCTGAAGCCGGCTGAATTATGTTTCGCAACATCGCTAACACCTTTACCAACTGCTTCAAAATCCCGGAGCTGAAGTCCCGGATTTTGTTCACGCTGGGTGTGCTGGCGATCTGCCGGTTGATGTCGTTCATCACCATTCCGGGTCTGGATGGAACGGCGCTGGCAAAGTATTTCGACGAGAATTCACAGAGCGGCGGCGGATTGCTGGGGATGTATAACACATTTGCCGGCGGCGCCTATGAGCGGTGCGCGGTGGCGGCGCTGGGCATCATGCCCTACATCAGCGCGACGATCATCCTGCAGTTGATGACGGCGGTCATTCCGCAGTTGAGCAAGCTGTCCCGCGAGGAAGGCGGCCGGGCCAAAATCATTCAGATCGGCCGCGTTATGACGGTTTTCCTCTGCCTGGGGCAGGGTTTGTATTTCGCAATGGGCTGGGAAAATCCGCTCAAGCAGTTTCCGGGTTTTCCGTCGCAGCTCGTCTTGAACGCGGATCACATCTGGTGGTATCGCATTCAGACGGTGCTCATCATGACGACGGGCACGATGCTGCTCATGTGGCTGGGCGAGCAAATCACCGAGCGCGGCATCGGCAACGGCGTGTCGCTGGTCATCACCGTCGGCATCGTGGCGCGGTTGCCGCTGGCTGGTCGCGGTTTGTTGGACATGTTCCGCGCCCCCGCTGGCGGCGAGGCGACCCATCATCTGGCCGGAACGGGTGTTCTGCTGTTTATTTTGTCGGCGCTGGTCATTGGCGGAGTCATCGCGGTCACGCAGGCGCAGCGGAAGATCCCCGTGCAATACGCCCAGCGCGCCGTGGGGCGAAAAATGTATGCTGGCGGCACGTCGTTCATGCCGCTGCGCGTGAATTATTCCGGCGTCATGCCGATCATTTTCGCGCAGTCCATCCTGATGTTTCCGGGGCCGATCTGTCAGTTTTTTGCCAATAATGTCAAAGTGCCGTTCGTGCAGGAGTTTTTCCGCGGGCTGGGGATGCAGCTCAATTACGGCTCGTTTTTGTATGTGTCCTTTTATGCGCTGATGATTCTGTTTTTCTCGTATTTCTGGGTGGCGACGCAGTTCAACGAGATTCAGATTGCCGACGACCTGAAGAAGAACGGCGGCTACATTCCTGGCGTGCGGCCGGGGCAGGGCACCAGCGATTACCTGCACAATGCCATGAGCCGTATTACGCTGGCGGGCGCGTTTTTCCTGATGATCATCGCGACGATCCCGATCATTTTGTATAAGCAGATGAACATTGACCAGAACGTGGCCAGCTTTTTCGGCGGCACGAGCATTCTGATCACGGTCGGTGTCCTGCTGGACACGATGCGCCAGGTCGAATCGCATTTGATGATGCGCCACTATGACGGCTTTTTGCGGAAGGGCCGGCTGCGTGGGCGGTTCTGATATTTTGTGCCCGGGATAAAGCTTAAGAGTGCGGACGACCTGAAGTTGATGCGTCCGGCGTGTGCGATGACGGCCCAGGTGTTGGATGAGATCGCCGCCTATATCAAGCCGGGGCTGACGACGCGGCAGGTGGATGAATTTGCCGGTAAATGCATCAAGGCGCATGGTGGCAAAAGCGCTTTTTTGGGCTATCGCCAGTATCCGTGCAACACGTGCATCTCGGTGAATGAAGAAGTGGTTCACGGAATGGGGAGTGAACGCGAGCTGCTCTTTGGCGATATTGTGAGTCTGGACGTCGGGGTGGCTTACAATGGATTTGTGGGCGACACGGCGCGGACGGTGGCGGTGGGCGGATGCGGGGTGCTGGCGCAGCGGTTGATGGATGTGACGGAACGCGCGCTTTACCAGGGCATCGCGGCGGCCGTTTCCGGAAACCGGGTGACGGACATTTCGCGCGCGGTTCAGAATTACGTCGAAGGCAATGGGTTCAGCGTGGTGCGGGAGTTTGTCGGCCACGGCGTCGGGCGCGCGATGCACGAGGAGCCGCAGGTGCCGAATTTTGTGGACCGGAAGATGAACGACAAGCTGCGCTCGGGCATGACGATTGCGATCGAGCCGATGGTGAACGCGGGCCGGGCCGCCGTAAAAATTTTGAAAGACGGCTGGACAGTGGTCTCGCAAGATGGTTCACTATCAGCCCATTTTGAGCATACCGTCCTGATCACCGACGGCGAGCCGGAGATTTTGACATGGCCGGAGAAGAAGCCTTTCGTGTTGAAGGCCGCGTGATCGAAGCGCTGCCGAACGGCACGTTTCGCGTGGAGCTGGAGAACGGGCACCGGCTGACGGCGTTTGTGACGGGCCGGGCGAAGAGGAATTTTGCCGGACTGGGCGCTGGTGACAGGGTGAAGTTGCAGTTGACGCCCTACGATTTGAGCATTGGACGGATTTTGGTGGAAACAAAAACAATTTAGAAAATGAAAGTCAGAGCATCAGTAAAAAAACTGTGCGAGCATTGCAAAGTGGTGCGCCGCCGCGGCGTCATCCGGGTGATTTGCTCGAATAAACGTCACAAACAGCGGCAAGGTTGATTTAATTTATGGCACGCATCATTGGTGTGGAAGTTCCGCCGAACAAGCGCATAGACATCGCGCTGCGCTACATCTACGGCATTGGCCCGGCCAATGCCCTGGAGATTCTGGAACGCGCGAACATTGACCGCTCCGTCCGCGCGAAGGATTTGACCGAGCAGCAGCTCGCGCAGATCGTCCACGCGATCCAGGAGGGCAAATACGTCATCGAAGGTGATCTGCGCCGCGAAATCGGCATGGACCTCAAGCGGCTGCAGGGCATCAAGTGCTACCGTGGCATCCGCCATTTGCGCGGCCTGCCCGTGCGCGGCCAGCGCACACAGACCAACGCCCGCACCCGCAAGGGCCCGCGCAAGACCGTCGGCGTGCAGCGCAACCCGAATGCCAAGACCGGCATCCACTAATCTGTTTTGATTTATAATTCGCGATTTAAGATTGGAAATTAGCTATGGCCGAAGAAACAAAAAAGAAAGCCGCCGCTCCGAAAAAGGAGAAAGAAGCGAAGACCGAAGCCGCCACTAAACCCGCGGCGGACAAAGCGGCGCCGGAGAAGGAAAAGACGCCGAAGAAATCCGCGCCTGCCGGCGCAGCGCCGGTTGCTGCGGCCCCGGGCGAGGCTCCCAAGGCTCCCGAAGCGCCGGTCGCGCTGACCGCCGCCGAACTTTTGGGCGAGGACGCCGCCGGCAAGAAAATTGTCAAGGCCAAGCACGCCAAAAACATCGTCTCCGGCATTGCCAACATTCTGGCCACATTCAACAACACGCAGGTCACCATCACTGACATGCACGGCAATCTCATCGGCTGGTCCAGCGCCGGTCGTGCGGGTTTCAAAGGCTCGCGCAAGAGCACCGCTTACGCCGCGCAGCAGGTGGCGCAAGACGCCGCCCGCCAGGCGATGGCGCACGGCATGAAGGAAGTCGAGATCCGCGTCAAGGGTCCTGGTTCCGGCCGCGAATCGGCCATCCGCGCGTTGCAGGCCATCGGCCTCGACATCAGCGCGATCAAGGACGTGACGCCGGTGCCTCATAATGGCTGCCGCCCGCGCAAGAAACGCCGCGTGTAAAAAAATCTGAAATCGTAAATTGTAAATCATAAATTTCTATGGCTCGTTACACAGGTCCCCGCGTTCGCATCAGCCGCCGTTTCGGAATTCCGATTTTCGGCCCGACGAAATATCTGGAGCGCCGCAATTATGGTCCGGGCGTTCACGGCCCGAAATCCCGCCGCAAGCACACCGATTATGGCCTCGGCTTGATCGAGAAGCAGAAGTTCCGTTATTACTACGGCCTGCTCGAACGCCAGTTCCGCGGCGTCTATGAAAAAGCCATGCGCCGCCGCGGTGTTACCGGCGAGCAGATGCTGCAGATTCTGGAGACGCGCCTGGACAATGTGGTTTTTCACCTCGGTTTTGCAAACACCCGCGCCGCCGCGCGCCAGATGGTTTGCCACGGCCACATCACGGTCAAGGGCCGCAAGGTCAGCATCCCGTCGTATGCCCTGAAGGTGAACGACGTGATTGTCGTCAAAAACAACAATGTGTCGCGCCAGCTGGCGACCAAGAATCTCGAAGTCGCCACGAGCCGTGCGGTGCCGGACTGGCTCTCGTTGAGCAAGGAGGAGTTCAAGGGCACGGTCATGCGCATTCCGACGCGCGACGAAATCCAGCCGATTGCCAACGAGCAGGCGGTGGTCGAATTTTATTCCCGGTAAACAGCAAACAATAAAAACAATTACACGGATTTCCGCGGCACGGGAATGAATCAGCCGGGGAGGTCAGATTAAAATTGTTGAAAGGAAACTATGCCAGTCAGACTCGGTCGTTTTGAAATGCCCAAGCGGTTGCAGAAGGATGAAGCATCCGCAACCGAAACCTATGCGAAATTTGTCGCCGACCCGTTTGAAACGGGTTATGGCCACACCATCGGCAACTCGCTTCGCCGCGTGCTGCTCTCGTCGCTCGAGGGCGCGGCCATCACCTCGTTGAAGGTGGACGGCGCGATGCACGAGTTCGCCACGATTGACGGGGTGGTCGAGGATGTGACCGACATCGTTTTGAACCTGAAAAAAATCAAGTTCAAGGCGCATTCTCGCGACGAGCAGGTGCTGATGCTTTCCGTGAACAAGGAAGGCGCCGTCACCGCCGCCGATATCGCTCTCAACCAGAACATTGAGCTGGTCAATCCCGGCCAGCACATCTGCACGCTCGACAAGAAAAAGAAGTTCGAGATGGAATTGACCGTGAAGGTTGGCCGTGGTTTTTACCCCAGCGACGAGAACAAGAAGCCCGGCCAGGCTATCGGCGTTGTGGCGATTGACTCGATTTTTTCCCCGGTGACCCGTGTGCGCTACAGTGTTGAATCGGCGCGCGTCGGCAACCGCACGGACTACGACCGTTTGGTTCTGGAGATCTGGACCGACGGGCGCATCACGCCCGACGACGCGCTCACGCAGGCGTCAGTCGTTCTCCAGAAGCATCTCGACGTGTTTGCGCTCTACGACAAGAACGCGATTGAGTTCGAGGAGGCCGTTGACAAGCAGGACGAGGAGAAGACGAAGATGAAGAAGCTCCTCAACATGAGCGTCAATGAAATCGAGTTGAGCGTCCGCGCGGCGAACTGCCTGAACAACGCGAACATCACCACCGTCGGCCAGTTGGCCCAAAAGACCGAGCAGGAAATGCTCAAGTATCGCAATTTCGGCAAGAAGTCGTTGAACGAAATCAAGGACAAGCTGACCGCTTTGGGACTGTCGCTCGGAATGAATTTCGAGCCGGGACTGCTCGAGGCGCCGAAGGAAGAGCCGAAGGCGGAGTAAGGAATTGCCATGAGACATTTGAAACGAACGGCCAAACTGGGCCGCACCCCGGAGCACCGCAACGCGATGCTCGCCAACTTGGTTTGCAGCTTGATCGAACACAAGCGCATCACAACGACCCTGGCCAAGGCCAAGGCCGCGCGGCCTGTGGCCGAAAAAATGGTCACGCTCGGCAAGAGCGGCACCCTCCACGACCGCCGCCTCGCGGTGGCGCGGCTGCATCAGGAATCCGCTGCAAAAATCCTGTTCAAGGAAATTGCCCCCGCGTTCAAGGAACGTAACGGCGGCTATACGCGCATCATCAAAATGAATCAGCGTCAGGGCGACGCCGCAACGCGCGCGATTTTGGAATGGGTGGATTATGCGCCGGTTGCGCCGGTTGCCGCCCAAGCTGCGCCGGCCGGAGAAGCCAAGCCGGCTGAAACCAAGCCGACGGAGGCCAGCGCTCCGGAAACGGCGGCGGAAGCGAAACCCGTGAAGGCAAAAGCCAAACCGGAAGCGAAGCCGAAAGAATAGCAGACGGCTTGCAATTTTCACAGCCCGCTCGCAAGAGCGGGCTTTTTTATGTTCAGTGCAGGAACAAAACCAGAAGTAGTCCGGCGAGGATTGTGGCTGTTATCCATAAAAACCAGCTGATGCCGTATGGTTTGGCCCGGCCGCTGCCGAATTCTTCCTTCACGAACTCGTCGTGGTCGAATTCCTCGTCCGGCAATCCGAGTCCGCTGGCGTAGGCCGTTTCCGACCAGCCGGTCTTTTCATCGGAGCCGCATTCCGGGCAGGCCTTCGCGCCGCACGGCACTTCCGCGCCGCAGTTGGGACAAACTTCAGGAGTCATTTGCAAAAGGCAGAATTAAGAATTAAGAACGCCAGAAACAAAATTGGCAGACGCGGCCTGATTCCTTCATTCTGCATTTTCCTTCTTCTTTTACCCGCCGGCGTTCGTGTATTCCTCGTCGGTTTTCAATTCCAGCCCCATCAAAATGTAGTCGTGCGAAATCGCCTGCATGTCCTTGACGTAGTCCTCCAGGCGGAGCAACTCCCTGAAATCGAGCAGCGCGAACATTTTGATGCCGGCCGCCTGTTCGCCGATGAATTCCGCCTCGACCTTTTCCAGGCCGGCCCGCCGCGCGATGTCCAAAATTTCACTCACGAGCATCCTGGCCAGTCCGCGCCCACGGAATTGCGGATGCACCAGCACGCTCACGCGCCCGATGTGCCGCCGCCAGCCGCCAAGCTGCTGGTGCAGCGTGGCGACGCCGGTGATTTTCCCGCCAAGCAGCCCAACCAGCGGCAGGTTGCGCCCGTAATCAATGTTCTGGCACCAGTCGCGGATGACCGCGATGTCCTGCACGCGGTGTTTGATGAACATCCGTTCCTGCTCGGGGATGCCCAGAAACAACTGGTGGAATTCCTTTTCATCGTCGCGGCGCAGCGGGCGCAGCGCCGCCTTGGCACCGTCCTTGAGCTTGACGGTCTTTGGGAACTTTTGAAGTTCAAGTTCAATACTGAATGACATAAGATTTATTGTTTATTCATCCGCAATCTGCGCCAAATTCCCGGAGACCGCAACTCAATAAACCCGCGGGGATTCGCCTGCGATGCCGTCGGCATGCTTCCGCGCGCGCTCGTTGATGCGCGCCGGGTCAAGGCTCCAGCGTGCCGCCAGCAGCGGCACTTTGCCCACGTTTGCCGCCGTCCATTCCACCGCCGCCCACGAATCCGCATTTGGCTCCTCGCCGTAACCGAAGCATTTCATGCTCAACTCGATCTCCGCCGGCGTCTTTGCGCCCTGGTTCCAAATCGTCTCGCCGGCCCACGCATACGCGCGTGTCACGACGCCGTTGTCCGCGCACGCCCAGGCGTGATGATGCAAAATCCGGTCTGCATGAAATAATTGCACCCGGCCGAGCCGCCCGCTGATTCTGGCGAGAAAACGGAAACACTCGTCCACGTCACAGCTCGGATTTGGCAGGCCGGAGCCGGTGACAATGATCCAGCCGTTCACCGGCGGGCCGACAAAATAACTTTTCTCTCCGGACATTCCTTCCGTCCACGAGCACGGTGTCGGCTGATTCAGCCCCAGCGCCGCCAGCACCATTTCGGGGTCGGTCGCGCGCACAACCATCCACAACGGCGGTCGCGATGCGAACGCCGATTCAAACGCGGGGGCCAAAACCTTGCGCGCTGTCAACCGCTCCGTCGCGCGCGCCTGGCGATGCGGGGCAATCATCCAAAGCATCACCGCGATGACCAGCACCGGCGCCGCAAACAGCATCAGTGAAATGGCAGCCTCTGAACTCACGTGGCGAATTTACGCCAGCACTGCGCCAGTTCAAATTAAATTTTCAGCGACAATTTTCAGCCAGCCATTTGAGATAGTTTTCGTTGCCGGCGCGCACCGGCAATGCCAGAAATTCTGGCGTATCGTAGGGATGCCTGTCGAGAATCAGCTTTTCCAGCGCGGCCAGCTTCGCCTTCTGCGTCTTCAAAATCAGCAGAACCTCCGCGCCGGATTCAATTTTACCCCGCCACCGGTAATGCGACTCGATTTTGGGGACAAGATTGGCGCAGGCAATCAGCCGCGCCGACAATGCGGCTTGGGCCAGCGCGCGGGCCGTTTTCAAGTCCGGTGCCGTAACGAGGACGATGACGAATTGGGCGGCGGCCTTCACCGATTTCGGTTTGTTTTGCATTTGGACTGCATTTGCCAGAATAAAATCAAACTGGTGAAATGGTGCCGGTGGTGGGACTCGAACCCACACGACTTTTTATGGTCCCAGGATTTTAAGTCCTGTGCGTCTGCCATTTCGCCACACCGGCCGGACGCATCAACGCTAATCGCGGATTTCCACAAAGGGAAGCGCGAATTTTCATTGGCAGGCGCGATTTTTGTCATGGTGGAAAAAAAGCGGCAGCTATTGAGTCCGCCGCCGGTCAGGTTTGTTTGGTTTTTCACCGCATTTGGAGGAATTTGCGTCCGGCATGCGCCGTGCTATGAGTCTGGCGGTGTGTTGGTTGAATTGGTTGGAACACGGCGTCAGGCAAGGGTGTTCGGAATTTGGGGCGGGCACGGCTTGCCGCGCCGGAAGGACGGGCAAATCATTTGCCCGGAGGAGGAACACGGTGCACGCGCCCGATCAGTCTGCCCGCAACTTGCCCGCAGTTGAAACGGCGAGGGAGGTCGGCGGTCAATTGCGGCTGGATTGGTCGTGGCGCGTGCGTGCGGGCCTTGTTATTGGAGACAATCATGTCCTATGAGCCGTTCATCAAGCTTCTCGTCGTGACACTGCGAGTCGCGTGGTTTAATTTTTGCGGATGGAAAAAACGACGCTGACGCTCGGCCATTCGCCCGACCCCGATGACGCCTTCATGTTTTATGCGCTGGCGAAGGAATTGATTCCGACGCGCGGCTTCCGCTTCCAGCACGTTTTGCAGGACATCCAGACGCTGAACGAGCGCGCCACGCGCGGCGAACTCGACATCACCGCCGTCAGCATCCACGCCTACGCTTATGTGAGCGACAAATACGCGCTGCTGCCCAGCGGCGCGAGCATGGGTGACGGCTATGGCCCGATGCTCGTGGCAAAACATAAATTCTCCCGCGCAGAAATTCTGAAAAAGAAAATCGCCGTGCCCGGAACAATGACCAGCGCCTTTCTCGCGTTGCAGCTCTGGCTCGGCAAACCGGCCAGGGAACTCAACTATGTCGTCGTGCCGTTCGACCAGATATTTTCCGCCATCAAAAGTGGAACCGCCGAAATTGGCTTGATCATCCACGAAGGCCAGTTGACCTACCAAAACGAAGGCCTGGTCGTCTGTGAAGACCTGGGCATCTGGTGGGGCGGGCAAAACGGCGGACTGCCGCTGCCGCTGGGCGGGAACGTCATTCACAAAAAATTTGATCCGGCGACGCGCCGGGAAATTTCCGACATTCTGACCGCGAGCATCCAGTTCAGTCTGGATCACCGTGCCGAGGCGGTGCAGCACGCGCTGCAATTCGCCCGCGACATGGGCAGCGAGCTTGCCGATAAATTCGTCGGGATGTATGTCAACCACTGGACTCTGGATTACGGCGAGCAGGGCAGGGAATCCATCCGCCGCTTTCTCGGTCAGGCCTTCGAGCGCGGCCTGATTCCGCACCGGCAGGAATTGGAATTTGTGGTTTGACTGTCTTGATCCAGCGCTTCTTTTTTTCAACCCCTTGGCTCGATTTGTGAAGTTGGATGTTCAGCCAATCCTAATATTAAATCAGGTCCGACTCACGTCGGCTGCCACAGATGCTCGCGGGGACGCTCGTCCTACCGGTTGGCCAATCCCGTGTCCTTTGCGCCTTTGCGTCTTTGCGAGAGAAACTCAAGACTGGCCTGTGGCATCCGCTGTGGATTGACGCAGAGACGCCGAGGCACCGAGCTGGAGCCAACGCCATGCCGGAGGTGTTGAAAATGGTTGCGTTGGGTTTGATAAAGATGCGGGCCCCGCGGGTTTTGCCGTGCGCAAAAGAGCATTTGGATTTTCACGGTGGTTTCATTAGATTGCCGCCATGATTGCGCGTCATTTTCTTCAAAAAATTGCCTGTGCCGGGGTTGTTTTATTGATGGTGTCCTGCGCGCAGGCTCAAAATTTGTTTGTGGCGGATTGGTATAGTTTCCACGTCTATGAATACACGCCGGCCGGGGTGCAAAGCACGTTTGCATCCGCATTGGGGGGGGCGGTTGCGCTGGCCTTTGACAGCGCGGGAAATCTCTTTGTGGGGAGCATGGATGGCGGCGGCATTTCCGAAATCACACCAAGCGGAGACAAAAGCACATTTGCCTCCCAGGCGGCCGTGTCGCTGGCTTTTAACAGCGCCAACAATTTGTTCGTGTCGGATTACGCGGGCGGCAACATTTATGAATACATGCCGGACGGAACGCGAACCACCTTTGCCTCCGGGCTGTCAGATCCTTATGGGATAGCCTTTGACAGCGCGGGTGATTTGTTTGTGGCGGATTCGTATGGCGCGAACATCATCAAAATCCAACCCAACGGGGACCGAAGCACCTTTGCCACCGGACTGGGCGGCGCCCAAGATCTGGCTTTTGACAGCGCAGGCAATCTGTTTGTGGCAGGTTTTGGAACCGGCGACATTTATGAATACACTCCGGCCGGAGTTCAAAGCATCTTCGCCACTGGATTGATTCATCCCTATGGCTTGGTCTTTGACAGTGCGGGCGATCTGTTTGTGTCGGACAACGGCGATGGCGAGCTTGACAGCGGAAAAATCTATGAATTCACCGAAAGCGGAGGTGAAAGCATTTTTGCCTCCGGGCTGGGCTACGGAATGCCGTCCGGGCTGGCCATCGAGCCGGCACCCGAACCGTCCGCTTGGGGGATGATGGGTGTGGGTGCCGTCTCGCTGCTCTTTTTCCGCCGGAGACACAAATAACACGAGACCTCTGCAAAACTCTTTTGAACGGATGAATTGATGGAGCGTCAGAGAACCATGCAAACGACGACCAACGCACAAATGGGCTTGCTGGACAGCCTGATGATCGCCACGCCAACCAACG